>Ga0105090_10002165_pt1 | contig 10864 bp, 9 predicted proteins | sample PPLLak3March2015_FD_79110 | JGI IMG/M metagenome (GOLD analysis project Ga0105090, IMG submission 79110) | Freshwater sediment microbial communities from Prairie Pothole Lake near Jamestown, North Dakota, USA - PPLs Lake P7 Core (1) Depth... | ecosystem: Environmental > Aquatic > Freshwater >... | reverse complement strand
TTCGGCACCGATCCGCGGAATGCGGCGTCGCGCTTCGCGCCGGTGCTGGCAAGGTCCGCCGCGGGCCTGGAGTTGTCGTTTCCCGGAGCGGCGGGTGTGGTTTACACGGTGGAAATGAGCGGGTCGCTCGCTGCTGGCAGCTGGGAGATTCTCTCGGCCCATCCGGGCGCGGGCCAGCCGATCGTGGTGCCGCTGCCGATGGTGGAGCCGAGGATGTTCTTCCGAGTGAAAGCGGGCGGGCCTTGATTTCCGGCCATAGTGAGAAACAGTGGCGGCCATGAGGGACTGGGAACAATGTTATCGCTCCGGGGAAACTCCGTGGGACCACGGCAGCGCCGCGCCGCCGTTGTTGGAATTGCTCGAAGAGTATGGGTCTGCGCTGTGGCTCGGCGGGCCGGTGCTGGTCCCCGGATGCGGCCTCGGCCATGACGTGCGCGCGCTGGCGGATTTCGGGATTCCGGCGGTGGGGCTCGATATTTCGGAAGCCGCCGTGGAGCGCGCCCGGGCGCTCTCCGGCGAGGGTGCGGAGACCTACGAAGCCGGTGATTTCCTCTGTCCCCGCTGGCGTGAGGGACGGAGTTTTTCCGCGATCTGGGAGCACACGTGTTTTTGCGCGATCCTGCCCGGGCAGCGCGCCGCCTACGCCGCGGCGGCCGCCGCGTTGCTGCCGGCGGGAGGGCACCTCGCCGGAGTGTTTTATCTCACGCCGCATGATCCGGGCGAGGATGAGGAGGGCGGCCCGCCATTCAAGGTGACGGTGGTGGAGCTGGATGAAATTTTCTCCCCATGGTTCGAGCGGATCGATGGCTGGGTGCCGCAGCGCGCCTACCCCAGCCGCGTGGGCCGCGAGTGGACCGGCATTTTCCGCAAGCTCCCGCACGCCCGGGTTGCCGGAGAGACAGGATGCCTCTAGTGTGGCGCTCCATTCACGACATGATTCCGCGGTTGATAGGATTTTTCATGGCATCGCTGGCCGGCTGCGCGCTGGCGGCGGAGGCCCGGCCATACGTGAATGACCTCAAGGCGCCGGAATCCCGCAAGGACATCGAGGTGATCCAGTCCGCGCTGGTGACGGCGCTGCCAAAAGTCCGTGCGGCGACCGTTTGCATCGAGCTCAAGGAGGGCTCCGGCAGCGGCGTCATTGTTTCCGAAGACGGGCTTGTTCTAACAGCGGCCCACGTCAGCACGGGTGTGAATAAAAAAGTCACCGTGATCATGGAGGACGGCACCCGCCTCAAGGCGCGCACGCTCGGCCTGGTGGCGGATACCGACGCCGCGATGATCCGCATCACCGACGAGGGCAAGTATCCGTTTGTGGAGATCGACCGCGAAAACTCCGCGCGGCTCGGCGACTGGGTGTTCGCGCTCGGCCACTCCGGGGGTTTTGACAAGGAGCGCGGCTCGGTGGTGCGGCTCGGCCGCCTGGTGCGCCTCGCCAACAGCACTTTCCAGTCCGACTGCATCCTCATCGGCGGGGATTCCGGCGGCCCCTTGTTCGATCTAACAGGAAAACTGGTGGCCATCCACTCGCGTGTCGGCCAGCAGTTGCAGGTGAACATGCACGTGCCGATGAGCCGCTTTCTCGAACACTGGGACGGCCTGCTCAAGGGCGGGTTCATCGGCGAGGGGCCCTTCGCCACCAAGCCGGTGAAAGGCAGTGGTTTCCTCGGCCTGGCCACCGATGCCCGCAAGGAGGGCGGCCTGCGCGTCACCAAGGTGGGCAACAAGACCCCGGCCGAAACAGCGGGTATCAAGGAGGGTGACATCCTGCATTCGCTCAACGGCACGCCGCTGGCAACGCGCGAGCAGTTGCAGGCACTGCTCAAGGAAATGGCCGCCGGCGATGAAGCGGCCTTCGAGCTGGAACGCAAAGGCAATCGCGAAACCCTCACTCTCGAACTCGGTGAACGCTAACAGAATCGCCATCGCCCTTGCCATCGCCGCCCTGCTGGTCGCGCCGCTGGCGGCCCAGCAGAGCCTGGAATCCGCCTACCGCACCACGGGCCAGGCCGTGACGGCCGCCTTCGAGCCGCAGCGCACGGTGTTGCAGACCTCCAGCGCGGTGATTCTCGACGGCCGCAAGGAGATGAGTTATGGCATCGTCATTTCCGCGGACGGGCACATCCTCACCAAGGCCAGCGAGGTGGCGGATATGGAAAAAATCTCCGTCACGGTGGATCGCACGAATTACAAGGAGGTCAGCATCCTCGCCACCGATCCTGAGTGGGATGTCGCCTTGCTCAAGATCGAGGCCACAGGCTTGATCCCGGTGGTTTACGCGCCCGTCAGCGACGTGCCGCAGGGCACCTGGGTGGTGGCCAACGGCGCGAGCTCGCGCACCACGCGCCGCGCGCTGGCCGGCATCGTCAGTGCCAAAATCCGCGAAATCCCGGCCGCCGGCGGTGCCGCGCTGGGCGTGGTGCTGAGCGGGAAGTCCAAGGCGATCGAGATCGAGGAAGTGACCGATGGCAGCGGCGCGCAGGAAGCCGGCCTCCAGAATGGCGATGTGATCCTTGCCATCGAGGGAACGAAAATTTCCAAGATCGAGGACATCGCGGAAGTGCTCAAGGACCGCAAGGCCGGCACCAAGGTGAAAGTCGTCTGCCGCCGTGGCAAACGGGAGTTCACGGCCGAGGTCCGCCTTTCCGCCAAGGGCGAAATGTTCGCCGATACGATGAACCGCAACGACATGATGAGCGGGGATTTTTCCCGCCGCCGCAGCGGTTTCCCGCGGGTCATGCAGCACGACATCCTCGGCAGCAGCCGCGTGACCGGCGGGCCGTTGTTAGACCTGGAAGGCCGCTGCATCGGCATGAACATCGCCCGCGCCAACCGCGCCGAGAGCTTCGCCATTCCGGTGGAGGACCTCAAGGCCTTGGCGGAGCGGCTGATGAAAGAGGCTGCTTCCGGATCGGCCGGAAAAGCGCTGCATTACAACGGGGTGGATCCTCCAGGCGGCGGCCCTTGAAAGGTGGACTCTGGTGGGAATTGCGCACGATATGCGCGGTATCTCTGAATCCGCGCGTGGTTGCTTTGACCGGAGATCCGCAGGGTGCCCCCATGAATTCAACCGCACCTCAAAGGACATCCTTGCGGGCCACCGGGGGAGACGTTCTGCCCCGGGGAGTCGCTCTTCTTGCCAATCCGCTTTTGAACAAAGGCACTGCTTTTACGGAAGAAGAGCGGGACGCGCTTGGCCTCCGCGGTCTTCTGCCGCCGCGCGTGTTCTCTCTGGATGAGCAATTGGTCCGGGCCTACGCCAATTTCCAGCATCGAGCTGAACCGCTCGACAAATACGTCTTCCTCACTCTTCTCCAGAACCGCAACGAGACTCTTTTTTACAAGCTCCTCGAAACCCATCCCGAGGAGATGATTCCCATCATCTACACGCCCACCGTCGGGCAGGCCTGTCTCGACTACGGCGTGATTTTCCGTCGCCCGCGCGGAATGTTCATCACCATCCGCGAACGCGGACGCATCGCCGAAATCCTCCGCCACTGGCCTCAGACGGATGTGCGCATGATCGTGGTGACCGATGGCGAGCGCATCCTCGGTCTCGGCGACCTCGGCGTGCTCGGCATGGGAATCCCGGTGGGAAAACTCTCGCTCTACACCTCCTGCGCGGGCGTGCATCCCGGATACTGCCTGCCCATCACGCTGGATGTCGGCACCAACAACGAAAGTCTCCATCACAGCCCGACCTATCTCGGACTGAACCAGCCCCGCGTGCGTGGCGAGGAGTATGACGCCTTCATCGAGGAGTTCGTCACCGCCGTGAAGCAGGTGTTTCCCAAGGTGCTTTTGCAATGGGAAGACTTCGGCAATACCAACGCCTTCCGCCTGCTGAACAACTATCGCAAGCGGATCTGCAGTTTTAACGACGACATCCAGGGCACCGCCGCCGTGGCGCTGGCCGGATTGATCGCCGCGCTGCGCGAGACCGGCCAATCGCTTGCGGAGCAGAAACTCCTCTTCCTCGGCGCGGGCGAGGCGGGCACGGGCATCGCCGATCTTTTCACCGCCGCCGCCATCGACGCCGGGCTTACCGAAGCCGAGGCGCGGCAACGCTGCTGGTTCGTCGACTCCCAAGGGCTCGTCGTCCGCGAGCGCCTGGCGAAACTCGCCCACCACAAAATCCCCTATGCCCACGATCATCCGCCGGTGGAAACCCTGGCCGAAGCGGTGGAAACCCTTCGCCCCACCGCCCTGATCGGCGTTTCCGGCACGCCCGCGAAATTCACGCCTGAAATCATCGCCCGGATGGCGGAGTTCAACGAACGCCCGGTGATTTTCGCCCTTTCCAATCCGACTTCCCAAGCCGAATGCACGGCGGAAACCGCCTATCAGGCGTCCGGCGGTCGCGCCATTTTCGCCAGCGGCAGCCCGTTCGCGCCGGTGGATTTTGGTGGCCGCACCTTCGTCCCCGGGCAGGGAAACAACGTCTATATCTTCCCGGGCGTCGGACTGGGAGCGCTCGTCGTCGAGTCCGCCGAAGTCTCGGACCGCATGTTTCTTGTCGCCGCGCGGACCCTTGCGAATCTGGTCACTGAGGACGATCTCGCCCTCGGCCGGATCTATCCGTCCCTCACACTCATCCGCGAGGTTTCGGTGAAAATCGCCACCGAAGTGGCCAAGGAAGCCATCCATTCCGGCCTCGCCGCCATCCAGCTCAGCGACGATGAAGTGGAGCCGACCGTCCGCCAAAGTCTCTATCGGCCCACTTATCGACCCTACGTCTGAGATTGGAGGTTTCAGCCCCGCGCGGTTTTCTCGCGGTGGCGCTTGAAGATGGCCAGTGTGCGCTCGCGCTCGGTCTTGTGGTCGAGGCAGGGCAGGGGGTAGCCGGGGGCAAGCGGTCTGCCATCCTTCGGTGGCTCCATCAAACGCGAGGGATGCACCTCCGCGAGCTCCGGCACCCAGCGTTTGACATACGCTCCCGCCGGATCGTAGCGGGCGGTCTGCGACCATGGATTCTGGATGCGGAAATACGGCGCCGCGTCCGCGCCGGTGCCGGCGGACCACTGCCAGCCGCCGTTGTTGGAGGCGATTTCGCCGTCCACGAGGTGCTGCATGAAATGCGATTCGCCGAGTTTCCAATCGTGGTGCAGGTCTTTGGTGAGGAACATCGCGGTGATCATGCGCACACGGTTGTGCATGAAGCCGGTGGCCAGCAGCTCGCGCATCCCGGCATCGACGATCGGGAAGCCGGTGCGGCCCTGCTTCCAGAGCTCGAACAGCGGCCCGGGTTCATCCCAGGGAAGTCCGCGCCAGTCGGCGTTGAATTCCTCGTCGAGCACATTGGGAAAATGGTGGAGAATCGCGAAGTAAAACTCCCGCCACGCGAGCTCCTTGATGAAGACATCGATGCCGGCGCGCCCGGCGGCATCCGCGGCGGCGCGGGCTTTCATCGCCTCCGCAAACACGGTGCGGATCGAGACCAGGCCGAAGCGCAGGTCTTGGGAAATGCGTGAGGTGCCATCGGCGGCGGGGAGATCGCGCTTGGCGGCGTAGGCCTGGATTTTTCCGGCCACGGCGCGCTTCAGCCGCTCGCGGGCGGCGCGCTCGCCGGGCTCGGGAAGTTGGCTTTGCGGAATCTGCCAGCCCCAGTGCGCCACGGTGGGCAGCGGCAGGGCGTGGGGGGCCGCCGGAGTGCGCAGCGCCGCAGGTTTGCCCAGCGGCGCGGCTTTCGGCAGGGCCAGCCAGTTGCGGCTGTAGGGCGTGTAAACCTTGTAGGGCTGGCCGCCCTGGGTGAGCACCTCGTCCGGCGTGTGCAGCGCCACATCCGTGAGGGCTTGGCACCCGATTCCGAGCTCCGCGCAAAGCGCCCGCACCCGTTGTTCCACCGCCTTGCCGAAGGGATCGGGATCCGCGTTGAAGTGCAGGGCCACGGCACCCGCCTCGCGGATCAACTCGCGCAGGCCCGCCACCGGATCGCCATGCCGGATCAGCAAGCGCCCGCCGATCGTTTCCAAATTGCGCGCCAGCGATGCGATGCTGCCGCAAAGGAAATGCTGGCGGTTCGGCCCGGTCCACGCGTGCGGGCCACGCCAGTCGCTCAGAAAACAAACGGGCACCACCGGCAGTCCCCGCCTGGCGGCGTGATACAGACCGGAATTGTCCGCGATCCGCAGATCGCGGCGGAACCAATGAATCACGCAAGCGCCTGCCATGGGGGGGGATGATTCCGCAGCTTCAGATCCATGCAAACGGAAATTCCCCGTGCGGTCAGACGGCTTCGGTGAGCAGTTTCTCGGCCTTCTTGATGGTCGCGGGAGTCAGTTTGCCCTCGACGCGCTTGGAGCCATCGATGAGCGCCTTGAGATCGGCGAGGGTTTTCTCGGCGGCTGCCAGGGACTTCTTGCCACCGCCGAATTTCTTGTCGGGGAAATAACGGGTGAAGGTGGTGCCGGCCTTGGTGATGCAGAGGCGCCAGCCTTCGAATGCGGCGCTTTCATACGTGAAGCGTGTCAGATTTTTTTTGGATTTCATAGGGGTTGTGGTTGAGTGCACTTCATAAGTGCACGCGGTCTGCTAGAAAATCTAGCGATTTTTTCATGCGCAGTGCCGGCGGGGCGACTTTCTTTTCCGGGTAAAAACCCCAAAAAATGCTTTGCAAGCGGCCGCCGGTCGTCTTTTAGTCGCCGCCCGCGGGCTTCCCAAGCACGCCGTAGGTCCTCCGCTTCGCCGCATATTCGCGGTGTTTCCGCCCGCTGGAGGGTAACCCGGCATACGAAAAACAAACATGTCAGCAGTCAAACTCGCTCGTTTCGAGCTCCCCAGCCGCCTCGTCCGCAACGAGGAAACCGCCACCGATACCTACGCCCAGTTCATCGCCGAGCCCTTCGAGCGTGGATACGGCCACACCATCGGCAACTCGCTCCGCCGCGTGCTCCTCTCCTCTTTGGAAGGCGCGTCCATCACCTCCGTCCGCATCGCCGGCGTGCAGCACGAGTTCTCCAGCCTCCCCGGCGTGGTCGAGGACGTCACCGACATCGTGCTCAACCTCAAGAAGGTGAAGTTCAATCACAACGAAAAGGAGCCCCGCATCCTCACCATCAAGGTCGAGAAGGAAGGCGTGGTCACCGCCGGCGACATCACCGGGGATCACATCTACTCCGTCGTCAACAAGGATCAGGTCATCTGCACCCTCGACAAGAAGGTGAAGTTCGATTGCGAATTCGAAGTGCGCGTCGGCCGTGGTTTCTCCACCGGTGATGAAAACAAGCGCAAGGACCAGCCGATCGGCGTCATCGCCATCGATTCGATCTTCTCCCCGGTCACCCGCGTCAAGTATGCCGTGGAAACCGCCCGCGTCGGCCAGTTCACCGATTTCGACAAGCTCGTGCTCGACATCTGGACGGACGGCCGGATCACCCCGCAGGACGCGCTCCTTCAATCCTCCGCCATCCTCCGCCACCACCTCGACGTCTTCGTCAACTACGATGAGAACGCCGTGGACTTCGAGGAAGCTCCGGCCGAATCCAGCGAGGAAAACGCCGCGCTCAAGAAGCTGCTCAATATGTCGGTCAACGAGATCGAGCTTTCGGTCCGCGCCGCCAACTGCCTCAACAACGCCAACATCACCACCGTCGGCCAGCTTGCCATGAAGTCCGAGGCGGAGATGCTCAAATACCGCAACTTCGGCAAGAAGTCGCTCAACGAGATCAAGGACAAGCTCGTCGAGCTCGGCCTCGGCCTTGGCATGACCTTCGAGCCCTCGCTGCTCTCCGGCCCCGCCGCCGCCACCCGTGGCCCGCGCCTTGGCGTGGAAGACGAGGCGCCGGTCGGACTTGCCGATCTGATCGCCCAGAACCTCGACGACTAACCTAACACTTTCACACTTTTAGAAAAGGAAGCACCCGATGAGACATCGTAGCAAAACCGCAAAACTCAAACGCAACGCCTCGCACCGCAAGGCGCTGCTTTCCAACCTGGCGTGCAGCCTGATCGAGCACGGCCGGATCAAGACCACCCTCGGCAAGGCCAAGGCCCTGCGCCCGGTGGCGGAAAAACTGGTCACCCTCGCCAAGCGCGACGACCTGCATTCCCGCCGCCTCGCCATCGCCTACCTGCACCAGAAGGACACCGTCAAGAAGCTGTTCTCCGAAGTGGCTCCCGCTTCCAAGGACCGCCAGGGCGGCTACTGCCGGATCACCAAGCTCGGCGCCCGCATGAGCGATTCCGCCCCGATGGCGATCATCGAGTGGGTGGACCGCGTCACCGAAACCGAAGCGGTGGAGGAAACCGCCGCCGCCGATGCGGTGGTCGAAGTCGCGGCTGGGGAAAAGCCCGCCAAGAAGCCTGCCAAGAAGAAGGCTGCGGAAGCTCCCGAGGCCGCCGCTGAATAAGCGGACACCATCATTTGAAAAATCAAAAAACCGCCTGTGCCGCAGCGCAGGCGGTTTTTTCGTGGCGGTGCTTTGCAAGCGCCCTGCCCAGTACCCCGAATTAAGAAAAAGGCATGGCGAATGCAATTCGCCGCCCCTTATCATCCCGCCCATGAACGACTCCATCTCCTCGCTCACCACCCGCATCCAGGCATTCGTCGATGCCCGCGACTGGCGGCAGTTTCACAACCCGAAGGATCTGGCCGTGGCCATCGCCGCCGAGGCCGGCGAGCTCATGCAGCATTTCGTCTGGCAACAGGACGGCCAGATCGACGAGCGCGTGCGCCGCAACCGCGATGAAATCGCCTCGGAAATCGCCGACGTCGGCATCCTCCTGTTCGAGTTCGCCGACAATCTGGGCTTCAACCTCGGTGACGTGATGGCCGCCAAGATGGCCCGCAACGAGGAGCGCTACCCGGTGGCCAAGTCCAAGGGCAACAACCTGAAATACTCGGAGTTGTAGGACACTCCGGCTGGCCTGGCTGGCTGCGGGTTCTGTTATTCCTCCGGTTCCACCTTCGCGCCCTTGAGGAAGGCGATGCTGCGGTCGAGGTAGGCGAGGTATTCCAGCCGCTGGCTGGGCGTGATGCCCGCGGGCAGTTCATTGCCGGCCTGGCCGACGCGTTTTTTCGCCTCGAGAAACAGCGCCAGCGCCTTGGACGGCTGCCGCTGCGACCAGTGGCCGACGGCGCTTTGCCCGATCAACACCGCGGCGCGGTAGTGGACGCGCTTGCCCTGCTGGAGGCCGGCGGCGAAGTTGTAACTTTCCAGAGCGCCCTGCACATCGCCGGAGGCCTCGCGGGCGATGCCGAGGGCCTCGTGGACGGAAACGCGCGGCTCGAGCATGTCCCGGCCCACCCAGTGCATGCGGGCGGTGGCCAGTTCCATTTCCTCGGCGGCGAGTTCCAGCGTGGCCAGCGCCGCCTCCGGCTGCTGCGCGTCGGACAAGCGCAGGCCCTTGCCGAGATAGTGGGTGGCCAGGGAAAAATGGCCGCGGAAGCCGGGTTCCATGCCGCCCTGCAGGCCGATGCCCTGCCGGAAGGCAGCCTCCGCCTCGTCATCCCGGCCCAGTTGGCTCAGCAGTTTGCCCCGGTTGACCGGAAAGGCCGGTTCATACGGGTGGAGCCGCGCGGCCTCCGCGTAATCTTCAAGGGCCAGCTCCGCCGCTTCCCGGAATTCCGGCCCCGTCGCGTGGCTGATGGCCAGTTGCTGGTGAATGGCCGCGCGCGCCTGGTGGAACTCGATTTGCGGCCACACCCGGATGGCCTCCGACAGCGCGTCGATGCGCGACTCGGCGGAGGTTTCCGGCTGCTTGGCCAGCCAGCTGTCCCACAGGATGCCGGTCACCCGGCTGCCCTTCCAGCCGGCGGGCAGCAGCATGAGCGCGCAGCCGATGGCGGCCAGCGTGAGCAGAACCCGCGTCCCCGCGCCACGTGACCCGGACGGGCCTTGCGGCGTCCGCGCGATCTGGCCGAGGCAGATGCCCAACAGGAGGATCCCCGGCATCAGGTGGAACACGAAACTGAAACAGGACTGCACCAGCATGCCCGCCAGTGCGGCCAGCCCGCCGAGGCGCCAGGCGTCGCGCGCGTCATGCTCGCGCGGCCGGTCCTCGAAGCCGGTCCGCAGCACCGCCGCCAGCACCAGGGCGCCTAGCAGCCCGGCCAGCAGCCCGGAGCCGATCAGGCCGTAATCGGTGGCGGCCTGCAGCAGCTCGTTGTGCACCAACTCGGGGCGGTGGGTGATCATGTCGCCCTGGTCTCCGCGCTTGACGAAACGGAAGCATTCCCAGCTGAAACTCCGGCTGCCACCGCCGGCCAGCGGATGCAGCCCGATGCATGAGAGGGCGATGCCGAGGAGGTAAAGCCGCGTGGTGTTGTCGAGCAGTTGGTCGATGCCGCCACCGACACGCGCCCGCTGGACTTCCTGCCAGCCGAGGATCCATAACACGCCGACTGCCAGGCAAACCAGCGGCACGGCGATCACGGCCGGGCCGAACCATTTGGCCTTGCGCCGCTTGCCGATCACCAACAGCACGGCGGCCAGCACGCCGCAACCGACCGCCGCGCCGAACACGCCGCCGCGCGAGCCGGTGAAATACACGCAGGCCAGCCCCGCCGCGGCCAGCAGCAGCCAGAGGAGGCGGGTGGCCGTGGCGTGCCTTCCGAACATCGCCGCCGCCGCTACCAGCAGCGAGGAGGCGATGAAGTAATTGGCCGCTTCATTGTAATGGGCGAAAAATCCGTTGGTCTTGCCGATGGTGGCCTCCGCGGCGAAGACCGGGCTGAAGGAGTGATCCTGCAGTTGCAGGGCCGCCACAGCCACGCTTGCCAGCAGCAGCAGCGCGATGCCCCAGGCCAGCACTCGCTCGGCCACGGCATTTCCCGCGATGGCCAGCACGCTCAGGAAACTTCCCGCCGCGCCGCACAGCAGCAGCAGGTCCGCGTGGCCGAACTCCGCCACCGGAGAGATCCATG
>Ga0105090_10002164_pt1 | contig 10865 bp, 9 predicted proteins | sample PPLLak3March2015_FD_79110 | JGI IMG/M metagenome (GOLD analysis project Ga0105090, IMG submission 79110) | Freshwater sediment microbial communities from Prairie Pothole Lake near Jamestown, North Dakota, USA - PPLs Lake P7 Core (1) Depth... | ecosystem: Environmental > Aquatic > Freshwater >... | reverse complement strand
GGCGGCCCGGCCGGCGCCTCCGCGGCGGTGTACTCCGCGCGCAAGGGCATCCGCACCGGCGTCGTCACCGAGCGCTTCGGCGGCCAGGTGCTCGACACGATGGGCATCGAGAACTTCATCTCGGTGAAGGAAACCGAGGGCCCGAAGCTCGCGGCGGCGCTCGAGAACCACGTCAAGACCTACGACGTGGACATCATGAACCTGCAGCGCGCGGTGGAGCTGAAGCAGGCGGATGCGACCGGCCTGCTCACCGTGAAGCTCGCAAGCGGTGCCGAACTGAAGAGCCGTAGCGTGGTCCTCTCGACCGGCGCGCGCTGGCGCGAGATGAACGTACCGGGCGAGCGCGAGTACCGCGGCAAGGGCGTGGCTTACTGCCCGCACTGCGACGGCCCGCTGTTCAAGGGCAAGCGCGTCGCCGTGATCGGCGGCGGCAACTCGGGTGTCGAGGCGGCGATCGACCTGGCCGGCATCGTCGCGCACGTCACGCTGATCGAGTTCGACGGCCGGCTGCGTGCCGACGACGTCCTGCAGCGCAAGCTGCACAGCCTGCCGAACGTGCGCGTGATCGTATCGGCGCAGACCACCGAGGTGCACGGCGCCGGCGGCAAGGTGAACGGATTGAGCTACAAGGACCGCACGACCGGCGGGGCGCATCGCCTCGACCTCGAGGGCGTGTTCGTGCAGATCGGCTTGCTGCCCAACACCGAGTGGCTCAAGGGCACGATCGCCCTGAGCCCGCGCGGCGAGATCGAAGTGGACGCGCGCGGCCAGACATCGCTGCCGGGCGTGTTCGCGGCGGGCGACGCCACCACGGTGCCGTACAAGCAGATCATCATCGCCATGGGCGAGGGGTCGAAGGCCGCCTTGGGTGCATTCGACCACCTGATCCGCGCGTCGGCACCGGCGGAGGCCGCGGCGGCAGCTTAAGTAAAGTACAAGATTGCGGCGAGCCGCGTTGTGAGGCCGGCTGGCCGCGTCTAGACTGCGGTGCCACAGTCCGCGCCGAACCGCCCGCCGGGGAGCGCTGGCTGCCAACTCTAGACTCAGGAGTGGTCCGCATGAAACGCATCCTCGCAGTGGTCGGCCTCGCGGCCCTCGCCGCCGCCCCCGCCCAGGCCGTCGACCAGGGTTTCTATGCGGGCTTCGACTTCGGCCAGTACAGCTACGACCTCGACACCGGTGGGGTCGCGCAGCAGATCAGCGACCAGCTGGCGGGACTTGGGCTGGCAACCAGCAACGTCCGCACGGACACCAGCGAAGACGGCTTCACCTACGGGGTAGTGGTTGGGTACCAGGTACGACCCTACCTCGCCGTCGAGGCAGCCTACGTCGACCTCGGCAGCGCCGAGTACAAGTTCAACGCCACCGTGAGTGACGGCACGACTTCGAGTGAGCTGCGCTCCCAGCTGACGACGGACAGTTCCGGCCCAACCCTCTCGGCGCTGGGCATCCTGCCCTTCGGCAAGGGCTGGGAGCTCTACGGCCGCGTCGGAGTGTACTTCGCCAGCAACGAGGCGGCGCTGCGATTGTCGGCTGACGGCATCGAGGAGTCCGTGAGCGACGACTCCAGCTCGCAGGAACTGCTGTGGGGCGGTGGCCTCGGCTACACGCGCGGCAAGTACAGCGTGCGCCTCGACTACCAGCAGTTCACCGACGTGGGCGACGACTCGACGGGCGAGGCCAGCATTGACCGCCTCGCGGTCGGTGCGATTTTCCGGTTCTGATGGTTGAGAGGTGCCGATGTTACGGACAGGGTTGTCGGACCATCAATCGTAACCGTAGCACCGGCACCTGATATCGTGGCCGGCGCCAGCCTATTCGCCCTGCTCGACGACATCGCCAGCGTCCTCGACGACGTCGCGATCCTCACCAAGGTTGCCACCAAGAAGACCGCGGGCGTACTGGGCGACGATTTGGCGCTCAACGCGCAGCAGGTCTCCGGCGTGCGGGCCGACCGCGAACTGCCGGTCGTCTGGGCAGTCGCGAAAGGCTCCCTCGTCAACAAGGCCATCCTCGTGCCCGCGGCCCTCGCGATCAGTGCCATCGCGTCCTGGGCCATCGTGCCGCTCCTCATGCTCGGCGGCTTGTACCTCTGCTACGAGGGCGTCGAGAAGATCTGGCACAAGTTCACCCACCGCGACGAGGCAGCCGCGCGCCGCGAAGAACTGGTGCAGGCCCTCGAAAACCCGGACATCGACCTGCGCACGCTCGAGAAGGACAAGATCAAGGGCGCCATCCGCACCGACTTCATCCTCTCCGCCGAGATCATCGTGATCGCACTCGGCACCGTGGCAGCCGCGAACTTCGGAACGCGCGTCGCGGTGCTGGTCGGCATCGGGCTGCTCATGACCGTCGGCGTGTATGGCCTCGTCGCGGGCATCGTTAAACTCGACGATGCGGGCCTGCACCTGCTCGGCCGCACCGGTGACGGCGTGTTCGCCAGGGCCGCCCGCGCGCTCGGCCGCGGCATCCTCTGGTTCGCGCCCTGGCTCATGAAGGCGCTGTCGATCGCAGGCACGGCCGCGATGTTCCTCGTGGGCGGCGGGATCCTCGTGCACGGCATTCCTGCGCTCGAGCACTGGCTCCACGCGCTCACCGGGCAGCCGGAAGGAGTCTCGACGATGCAGGCCATTCTGTCGGGCATCGTGCCGGCACTGGCGGCGGCGGTGGTCGGCATCGTCGCAGGCGCGATCACTGTCGCGGTCGTCGGGCTGGCGCGCAAGATCCTTCCGGGCAAGCCCCACAAGTAACCGGCGACTTTCTCCTGCCGGCCGGAGCGGTTACGCTCCCGCGGATGAGCACCCCCATCACCCGAATGACGAGCCTCGCCCTGGCGAGCGCGATCGCCTTGTTTGCCGGTTGCGCCGGCGCCCCCGTCAACGAGGCGCCCGCATTCCCCGAAGCGCGGTACCGTGCCCACATCGAGCGCCTGGCATCGGACGAATTCGAAGGCCGCGCGCCGGGCACCGCGGGCGAGCAGAAAACCGTCGCCTACATCGAGCAGCAGTTCCGCGCGGCAGGCCTCCAGCCCGCCTTCGGTGACAGCTTCGTGCAGGCCGTGCCGGTGATGGAGATCAAGCCGCATCCCGACGCAACGATGCAGGTGCGCGGCACTCAGGGCCAGCTGAGCCTGCGCAACGCCGATGATTTCGTGGTGTGGACGCGGCGCCCCGTGGCCGAATCGCGCATCAACGAGGCCGAACTCGTCTTCGCGGGCTACGGCATCGTCGCGCCGGAGTATGGCTGGAACGATTACGCCGGCCTCGACATGCGCGGCAAGGTTGCCGTGGTGCTCGTCAACGACCCGGGTTACGCGACGAAGGATCCGGCCCTGTTCACTGGCACGACCATGACCTATTACGGCCGGTGGACGTACAAGTTCGAGGAGGCGGTTCGACAGGGCGCGGCCGGTCTCCTCGTCATCCACGAGACGCAGCCCGCCGGCTATCCGTGGGACGTGCCGCGCAACGGCGCCACGCAGCCACAGTTCGACCTGCGCATCGCCGACTACGAGCAGCAGCGGCTGGCGCTCGAAGGCTGGATCACGCACGAGGCCGTGGCGCGCGTGCTGGCGCTGGCAGGCCAGGACTATGCGACGCTCAAGCAGGCGGCCGCGCAGCGTGGCTTCCAGGCGCGGCCGCTCGGGCTCACCGCGAGCGTCGGCGTACGCAACGACGTGAGCGAGCGCGCGTCGTACAACGTCGCGGGCGTGCTGCCCGGGCGTGAACGACCGGATGAAGCGTTCATCTACACCGCCCACTGGGACCACCTCGCCAGGGGCACGGGCGAAGGCGACACGATTTTCAACGGCGCCGGGGACAATGCCACCGGCGTGGCCGCACTGGTCGAACTCGGCCGCGCATTTGCGGCCACGAAGCCGCGGCCGCAGCGCTCCGTGCTGTTCGTCGCCGTGACGCTCGAGGAATCCGGCCTGCTCGGCAGCGAGTATTTCGCCAAGCACCCGCCGCTGCCGGTGTCGAAGATGGCCGGCGGCCTCAACATGGACAACCTGGCGCCCATCGGCCCGGCGCACGACGTGATCGTGGTCGGGTTCGGCGCGTCGGAACTCGATGCTTACCTGCGCCGTGCAGCCGACAAGCAGGGTCGCGTGCTGGCGCAGGAACCAACGCCGGAGAAGGGGCTTTACTACCGCTCCGACCACTTCAATCTTGCCAAGCAGGGCGTGCCGATGCTGTACCCGAAGCCAGGCGCGGACCTGTTGAGCGGCGGCGCCAGCGCCGGCCGCGCCTGGCTGGACGACTACGTGGCCAAGCGCTATCACAAGCCGTCCGACGAATACGATCCGGCGTGGGACGTGAGCGGCACGCTGCAGGACCTGGTCCTCTACTACGACGTGGGTCTCGCCGTCGCGAACGATCCGAGCTGGCCGCAGTGGCGCGAGGGCAGCGAGTTCCGGGCGATCCGCGACGCGAGCCGCGGCCGGTAACGCGGCGCAGCACGGGCGGATCCTCATGACATCTGGATTGGCCACGAGGACGTGGGCGGACTTCCGCGTGCACTGGCGCACGCCCTTCGCGTTTCACCTGCTGATGCAGCTGCTCGGCGTCGCCCTGTTCACACCCATCGTGACCTGGGTGGGCCGCCGCATCTTGCTCGCCGCGGGCGAGCCGGTGATCAGCAACTTCGACATCGCGAGGTTCGTGCTCTCCCCAACAGGCGTGGCGTTCGTGCTGGTGATCGTTGCCCTGACCGTGGCATTGCTGCTGGCCGAGTTCGCCGGCCACAGCTGGATCGCCGGGCACGCCATCGCGCGCCGTCGCGCGACGCTCGTCGCGACGATCGCCAACGTGCTGCGGGTGCTGCCGCAGCTCGTCGTGCTCTCGACGCGCGTGTTCCTGCGCCTGCTGCTGCTCGCCCTGCCCTTCCTCGCGGTGCTGGGCGTCGTCTGGTTCACGACGCTCGCCGGGCACGACATCAACTACTACCTTGCAGAGCATCCGCCGGAGTGGCGCCGCGCCCTCCTGATCGCCGCGGTGCTCGGCACGGGCTATGCGCTTCTCGCCGTCTGGCAACTCGCGCGCTGGCTGTTCGCGGTGCCGATCCTGCTGTTTCGCGACGTCGCGCCGGCGCAGGCCCTGGACGAGAGCGCGCGCCTCACCCGGGGGCGGGTGGTCGAAACCGTGCTGCCGCTGGTGCTGTGGTGGCTGCTACTGACTACGGTCACAGTCGCGATCACTTGGGCCTGCCGCCACGTGTCCGACGCCGGCCTCGACTGGGCCGGCATCGATGTGCGCCGCGTCCTGCCGCTGGTGACGGTCTATCTCACCGTGTCGATCATGGGCGGGTTCCTGTACGGCGCCCTGTGGTTCGCCGGGCACCAGTTCCTCGTCACGCGCATGTTCGCCGAGCGGGTGGACACGACGACGCTGGAGCCTCCGCCGGGCGTCGAGATCGGCGAAGTACGCTCGCGCAGCATCGCGCGCCCGGTCGTGATCACCATTGCGCTGCTGCTCGCAGGTGCCGGCGCCGTAGCATGGATCGTCGCCTCGCGGCTCGACATGGACACGGAGGTTGCAATCACCGCGCACCGCGGCGCCGCGGTGGCGGCGCCCGAGAATACGATGGCCGCGTTCCGTGCGGCGATGGACGCCGGCGCCACCTACATCGAGCTCGACGTGCAGCGCACCGCCGACGGCCGGATCATCGTGCTGCACGACGGCGACGTAATGCGCATGGGAGGCGACCCGCGCAAGGTGAAGGAGCTGACCGCGGCCGAATTGCAGGCCATCGACATCGGCCGCAAGCACGGCGCGCACTTCACCGGCGAGGTGCCACCGACGCTCGAGGAAGTCATCGCCCTCGTGCGCGGACGCACGAAGATCAACATCGAGCTCAAGTACAACGTGCCCGATGCCGGCCTCGCGCCAGCCGTGATCGACCTGCTGAGACGCGAGAATTTTCTGGACCAGGTGGTGATCACCTCGCTCGACTACGCTGCGCTCAAGCAGGTGGAGAGCCTGGAGCCGAGCCTGCCAACCGGCCACATCGTTACGGCGGCCGTCGGCAACGTGGCGCGGACCGAGGCGGATTTCCTCAGCCTGAATGCGGCACGCGCCACGGCGTCACTGGTGCGCAAGGCCCACGCCGCGGGCAAGGACGTGCACGTGTGGACGGTCAACAAGCCCGAGGTGATGCTGCGCATGATCGAGCGCGGCGTGGACAACATCATCACCGACGACCCGGCGCTGCTCGTGCGCGCGGTCGAGGAGCGCAAGGCCCTGGGCAGGCCGGCGCTCCTCGGGTTGCGGCTGCGCGTGCTGTTCGACATCCCGCCGCGTGAATTGACGGATCCGTCGGCGGTGCAGCCGCTGTAGGGCCGACGCAGCGCGGCCCGGCGATCACGTTACGGGAGCCTAGCGCTCCACTTCGAGCGTCTGCGCCGACGGCCGCAGCGGCTGCCGGGCACCGCCTGCGAGCACGCGCGTCAGGCGGCCTCCGAACAGGAGCACGAGTACCCCGCCCGCCGCACCGATCGCCGCGTGCAACGTCCAGAACTGCGCGGGCGTCATTCGCTCGTAGTGCGTCCCGATCCAGCCGATGAAGTTGTTCGCGAAAAACAGGCTCATGAACGCCAGGCCCATCATGGTCGCGTTGATCCTCGCCGGCGCCGCGCGCGACACCAGGGCGAGCAGCGTCGGCCAGTAATACAGGAACGCGATGCCCATGCCGGCGCAGTAGAGGAACGGCCAGATCGGGTGAATCGGGGCACCGCCCGCCACGACGGTGGGCACCACCAGGAACAGGTTGCTGGCGGCCGCCAGCCACGCGCCGAGCCCGATCTTGCCGAGGTCACCCGGCTCACGCCCGCGCGCGGACTGGCGCGCCCACAGCCAGAACAGCAGTGGCACGCCGAGGATACTGAACAACGGGTCGATCGACTGGTACCACGGGACCGGGATGCTGAAGGCGCCCGCATCGAGCCTCACGTGCTCCTGGATCCAGATCGGCCCCACGTTGGCGAGCTGATAGTAGGAAACGGACTGGAAGATGGAAATGGCCATCACGGCGAGGAGCGCCGCAACGATGCGCCAGTCGTCTCGCGAGAGCGGTCCGCCCTCGTGCCGGCGGCGCTCGACGCGCGCCGGCAGGTGACGGTAGCCCGCGAGGTAGGTCGCGAGTCCGGCGAGCATGAACACGGCGGCAACGCCGAACCCGACGTGCCAGCCGAACGCCTGGGCAAGCGCACCGCAAAGGAGCGGCCCCACGACGGCCCCGAAATTGATGGCCATGCTGAAGATGGCGAAGCCGCGCGTGCGCCGCGCCTCTTCGTCGCGCGGGTAGAGCGCGCCCACCTGTGCGGAAATGTTGCCCTTGAGGAAACCCGAGCCGACGACGAGCAGCAGCAGTGCCAGCAGGAACGACTGCTCGAAGGCCATCGCGACGTGACCGCCGCTCATCGTGAGCGCACCGATCACCACGGCGTTGCGCTGGCCAATCCAACGGTCGGCGATCAGGCCGCCGAGCAGCGGCGTGAAGTAGACGAAGCCGGCGTAGAGCCCGAAGATCTGCGAGGCGAGCGCCTGGGCCGACAGCGGCCCGTGCAGGGACTCGAGCGCCGAGCGGATTGGCGCGAGGCCGACGACGTGCTCGACGTGTCCCGGCAGGAACAGCTGGTTCACCATGTACAGCACCACGAGCGCCGTCATGCCGTAGTAGGAAAAGCGCTCCCAGGCCTCGGTGAAGGCCAGGTAGTAGAGTCCCTTCGGGTGGCCCGCGAACGCGTGCGGGACAGCCGGCGCCGCCGGCATGGCAGTCTCCATGAGCTTGGTCCCCTGACGCCTATGCCCGGTCGCCCGCGGGCTGTTGTTGTGTGGCGCGACTCGCTCGGAGACCATACGCCCATTCGCCAGAGTTGTCCCATGGAACGCACCGAACGCTTCTACAAGATCCAGCAGCTGCTGCAGAACCGCCGCTTGGTGACCAGGCAGCAGTTCCTCGACGAACTCGAGGTCTCGCCGGCCACGTTCAAGCGCGACCTGGAGTACCTGCGCGACCGCTTCCAGGCGCCGATCATCTACGACGCCGGCCACGAGGCTTACCGGTTCGACGACAAGGTGGCCGACAGCGCGGTCTGGCAGTTGCCAGGCCTGTGGTTCTCGGCGGACGAGCTCGTCGCGCTGCTCACCATGGATCGGCTGCTCGCCGAACTCGAGCCCGGCGTGCTGTCGGAAGTGATCGGGCCGTTCCGCAAGCGCATCAAGAGCCTGCTCGCCTCGGGTGAGTTGAGCGCCGACGAGGTGACCAACCGCATCCGCGTGCTCGCAATGGGCGCACGCGCCATCGAACCCGCGAACTTCCGCACCATCTCGACGGCGGTGCTGTCACGGCGGCGCCTGAAGATCCGCCACAACCGCCGCCAGGAGGGTGAAGTCGTCGAGCGCGAGATCTCCCCGCAACGTCTCGTGCACTACCGCGACAACTGGTACGTGGACGCGTTCTGTCACAAGCGGCAGGGGCTGCGCACGTTCGCCGTGGACGCGATCGAGCAGGCCGCCGTGCTCGACAAGGACGCCAAGGACGTGAGCGACGAGAGCCTCGATCGCCACTTTGCGAGCGGCTACGGCATCTTTGCCGGGGCCGACACGCAGGAGGCAGTGCTGCTCTTCAACGCGACGCGCGCCCGCTGGGTGAGCCGCGAGACGTGGCACCCGAAGCAGGACGGCAAGCTGCAGCTCGATGGCACCTACCTGCTCAGGTTCCCCTACTCGCGCGAACCCGAGCTGGTGATGGACATCCTGAAGTACGGCGCGGACGTCGCGGTGCTGGCGCCCGAATCGCTGCGCAAGGCGGTCGCCGCGCAGCACGAGCAGGCCGCGCAGCTGTATAGGCAGTAAAAGGGGACGCACCCCTTTTTCGAGCCAAAAAGGGGTGCGTCCCCTTTTACTGTTTATTTCCGCGCCAGTACGCCGTCGCCGACCAGCTCGGTGGCGAACCCCGCACGCTGCAGGCGTTTCGCCACTTCGCCCGGCACGTCGCGCCCGGTGGTGAGCTTGTTGGGCGTGCCGGTGTAGTGGAACAGGCGTCCCTTGCGCCGGAGCACGCGCGCGAGGTGATCGTAGAAGGCCTGAGAGTACAACTCTCCCGCGATGCCGAAGCGCGGCGGGTCGTGCAGGATCGCGTCCACCGACGCGTCGGGCAGCGTCGCGACCTGCTCGGCGACGTCGGCCAGCGTCAGCTGCAGCGCCCCACCCGGCGGCGGGGACCAGGGATTCAGGCTGCGCAGCCAGAGCACGTCGGGGTTCTTCTCGTACGAAAGCACCTGCGCCGCCCCACCCCGCAGGCACCACGCCGCGAAGTAGCCGAGTCCGCCGCACGTATCGAGGATCACCTTGCCGCGCGGCTGGACCAGCGCCACCTTGTTCGCGGCGTCCTCGTACGGCGACACCTGCGCCGTCGGCAGCATCTTGATGCCGTCGATCTCGAACGTGGGCGGGCCCCACTCCGTCGGCACCAGCTTGATCAGCGCATGCGTGTAACGCGACACGGGCTCGAACGACGGGCCGGTCCAGTGGTAGACGGTGCGTGCGCGACAGGTCTCGAGATATGGATACCGGGTCTGGTTCCAGTTCCAGCCGGCGGAGTCCAGGGTGACCGTCGTCGTGGAACGCTCGAGATCGAGCGAACACGCGATGCACGCCGCTCCGGACCGCAGCGCCTCGAGCAATGCGTCGTGTACCTTCGATGTCAGCAGTGGCCCGGTCACAGCCATGGAAGCTTACCGCGCCGACGCGCAATGCCGGCCGGATTGCGGTGACTCCCGAGTGTTTCCCGTCGGCGACGGGACTAACCTTGCGGCCTCGCCTTGTTCCCCGCCGGAAGACCCCATGGAAGCCTTCAAGCTCCTGCTGACGACCCCCACCGGCCTGCTCAGCCTCGGCGCCATCCTGTTCATGATCGTGATGGCGATCTATCTCTTCATCCACTTCCGCAAGCTGATGAACGACAAGCCCGGCAAGGAAGGCTGGAGCTGACTGTCGCCGCAGGCGTGGCCCTGCGGCATCCCCCTATTGGAACGACCAGTTGACCCGTGGTACCCGTGCAGCGCACAATTGCTGCGCTGCAACAAATTCAGAGGAACCGACGATGGTTAATAAAATCAAAGAATTCGTGAAGGAACAGGGCCAGATCCTGGCCGAGCAAGCCGGCAAGCTGCGCACCGATCCCGTGAAGGCGGCCCGCACGGCCACCGCCAAGTCGGCCGAGCGCATCAAGGCCCTGAAGGACCCGATCCGCGCCGTGTCGCGTTCCGGCGTGAAGCTCACCGCCATTTCGCAGAGCACCGCCGAGCGGCTGATCCAGCTGCAGGAGCAGCTCGTGACCTCCGCCCTCACCGACGCCGCGAATCAGCTCGAACGTGCCGCGCGCGCCGACAACGTGAAGGACATCGTCAAGGACCAGGCCGACGTGCTGCGCGCCACCCGCGAGCGCATCGTGAGCGACATCACCGAGGCCGTGACGATCCTCAAGGATGCCGGCGGCGACGTGCGCAAGGTCGCCACGCACACCTACGAGAGCGTGACCGGCAAGGCCGCCCCGGCGGCGGCGAAGGCCAAGGCCGTTCGCCGCAAGGCGAAGCGCGCGGTCCGCAAGGCGCCGGCCCGCAAGAAGTAAGCGATCAGGTGCTGGCCCAGTCGTCCACCACCTGGGCCAGCACTTCGAGCGGCATCGCACCGCCCTTCAGCACGGCGTCGTGGAAGCGGCGCAGGTCGAACCGTGCACCCAGTTTCGCGCGCGCCACCTCGCGCAGCCGCACGAACTCCAGGTGGCCGATCTTGTAGCCGCACGCCTGTGCCGGCCACACGCAGTAGCGGTCGATCTCGCTCTCCACGGCACCATGCGCCAGG
>Ga0105090_10002162_pt1 | contig 10871 bp, 11 predicted proteins | sample PPLLak3March2015_FD_79110 | JGI IMG/M metagenome (GOLD analysis project Ga0105090, IMG submission 79110) | Freshwater sediment microbial communities from Prairie Pothole Lake near Jamestown, North Dakota, USA - PPLs Lake P7 Core (1) Depth... | ecosystem: Environmental > Aquatic > Freshwater >... | reverse complement strand
CATTCGCTGCGGAGGCCGACGATGAATAGTCCGGCGACACGCCGTTTCGCGCTGTGGGTGGTGCTGTTGGCGGCCGCCGGCTGCTATGCGCTGACCACCGGTGTGCGCCAGAGCATGGGGCTGTTCGTCAGCCCGCTGAACACCGCCACCGGCCTGGGTATCGGGAGCATCAGCCTGGCCTTCGCCTTCGGCCAGCTGTGGTGGGGGCTGACGCAGCCGGTGGCCGGCGCCATCGCCGACAGGATCGGGGCCGGGCGGGTGCTCTTCTTCGGCGTGCTGATGGTGGCGCTGGGTACCTTCATCACGCCCTACATGGGCAGCACGCTCGGGCTGATCCTGGCCGTGGGCGTGCTGGCCGCTGGCGGCGCCGGGTTGGCCGGGCCTTCGGTGCTGATGCCCGCGGCCACAAGACTGATCGCGCCCGAGCGCCGTGGCATCGCCTTCGGCGTGGTCAACGCCGGCAGTTCCTTCGGCCAATTTCTGATCGCGCCGATCGCCGGGATGCTGATGCTGTCACTGGGCTGGGCGAGCGCGTTGCAGGTGCTGGCGCTCGTCTTGCTGCTGTCGCTGCCCGCCGCCTTCATCCTGAAGGGCGCGCCACCGCCCCCTCCGGCCGCGGCACCGCAGCGCCTCAGTGCCGGCGAGGCCCTGCGCACGGCGCTGCGCAACCCCAACTACCTGTTGCTGGCGGCCGGCTTCTTCGTCTGCGGCTTCCACGTCGCCTTCCTGGCCACGCACCTGCCGGGGGTGATCGCGGCCTGCGGGCTGCCGCTTCAGTTCGGCGCGTGGTCGCTGGCGCTACTGGGTCTGTTCAACATCATCGGCAGCCTGGGCATCGGCTGGGCCATGGCGCGCTGGCGCTCGCGCTCGCTGCTGGCGCTGCTTTATGCCACACGCGCGCTGGCGGTGCTGCTGTTCCTGCTGGCGCCGAAGACCGGGCCGGTGGTGCTGGTCTTCGCCGCGGTGATGGGCCTGACTTTCCTTTCGACCGTGCCGCCGACCGCCGGGCTGGTGGCCAAGTTCTTCGGCCCGGCCAACATGGGCACGCAGTTCGGCGTGGTCATGCTGGTGCACCAGGTGGGCGCCTTCGCCGGGGTGTGGCTGGGCGGCAAGGCCTTCGAGGTGACGGGCAGCTACGACTGGTACTGGTACGTGGACATCCTGCTGGCGGTGGCCGCGGCGCTGATCAACCTGCCGATCCGCGAGGCGCGCGTGCAGCGTGCGACGGTGTGAGCAACACCCCCGCCATGAACCCGAGGACCCGCGCGCTGCTTGAGGCGCCGATCCTGCCCACGCTGCTGCGCCTGGGTGCACCCAACGTGGCGGTGATGCTGGCGCAGGCCAGCGTCGGCCTGGTCGAGACCTACTTCGTGGGCCAGCTCGGCACCGATGCGCTGGCCGGCATGGCACTGGTGTTCCCCCTGGTGATGCTGATGCAGACCACCTCGGCCGGTGCCATGGGCGGCGGCATCGCCTCGGCCATCGCCCGCGCGCTCGGTGCGCGGCGCACGGACGACGCCAATGCGCTGGTGCTGCATGCGGTGGTGGTGGCGCTGGGCTTCGGTTTGCTGTTCAGCGTGGCGCTGCTCGGCGGCGGCCGATGGATCTACACCCGCATGGGCGGCACCGGTGGCGCGCTGGATGCGGCGCTGAGCTACTCGAACTGGGTCTTCGCCGGCGCGGTACTGGTGTGGCTGTTCAACTCCTTGTCGGCGGTGATCCGCGGCACCGGCAACATGGCGTTCCCGGCGCTGGTCACCGTCGCCGGCGTGCCGCTGCTGGTGCCACTTTCGGCGCTGCTGATCTTCGGCTGGGGGCCGGTGCCCGCGCTGGGCATCGTCGGCGGTGCGGTCGCGCTGCTGCTGTACTACCTGGTGGGCAGCCTGGTGCTGGCGATGTACTTGTGGTCACCGCGCAGCCTGCTGAGGCCGGCGCTGCTCGGTACGCGACTGCGCTGGGCGCTGTTCCGAGACATCCTGCGGGTGGGGCTGGCCGGCTCGGTGTCCACGGTGGCCACCAACCTGTCGATCGCGGTGGTGGTGGCGCTGGTGGGTGCCTTCGGCAGCGCGGCCATTGCCGGCTACGGCACTGCCTCGCGGCTGGAGTACCTGCTGATCCCGCTGGTCTTCGGCATCGGCGCGCCGCTGGTGGCTATGGTCGGTACCTGCATCGGCGCTGGGCAGCGCGAGCGTGCGCTGCGCGCCGCCTGGACCGGCGCGGCGCTGTGCTTTGCCATGGCCGAAGCCATCGGCCTGTGGGCCGCGGCCTTCCCGCACACCTGGCTGCGCCTGTTCAGCGACGACCCGGCCATGCTCGAATCCGGCACGATGTACCTGCGCAGCGTCGGCCCGTTCTACGGCTTCTTCGGCCTGGGCCTGGTGCTGTATTTCGCCTCGCAGGGGGCCGGTAAGCTGCTGTGGCCGGTGCTGGCCAACCTGCTGCGCCTGGCGGTGGCGGCGCTGGGCGGCTGGCTGGTGCTGCGCTGGGGCGGCACGCTGACGCAGGTGTTCCTGGTGCAGGGGCTGGCGATGGTGGTGTACGGTCTGGTCAATGGCGGTGCGGTGGCCGCGGGCGCTTGGTTCGGGCCCTTGCGCTGGCCGTGGCGGGCTGCGGCAGCCTGACGCCGCTTTGCGATCGAATGCGCAGGCATCGCGGACGGGTCAGGGCGCATTGCTGAAGTTCGACTTCGGAAGGCGAAGTCACGCGCCCATTGCATGCGGTCAGGCTCCCAGACCGGACGCCTTCAGGCTGGGGTTGCAAGCCATGCCGGTTTCAGATCGGCTCGGCGGTGCAAGCGGCCGTCCCATTCGCGACCGCAGCCGGCAAGAATTCGCTTCGGTTTTCCGAACCTGCTGTGATCGCTGCATGGGCATTTCGCGGAACCACCATGACCGGCACCATCTGAACATGTTGTCCCACTTCCGCGTGCCAATGCGATAAATCGCGCTGTGGGTTCAGTCATTTCACTTGTCGGGTTCAACCGGGCTTAGCACCAACTGTCCGTCCCGTACGGGAATCTGCTTGCCGGGATTGAACGACATGCGTACCGTGCCTTCCTTGTCCTGAAGTCGGTAGGTGACGTCGTAGCCCACGAGCTTTTCGGAGCGCACATTGACTGTCTTGCAGCGGGCCTCGGTCGAGGTTACGACGTCCATCTCTTGCATATTCTTCTGCACTTGGTTGCCGCCATAGGCGCCCGCTGCTGCTCCAGCCACCGTAGCCACGGTCTTGCCCTTGCCGCCACCGATCGTGCTGCCCAGCAACCCGCCGGCCACACCGCCGATGATGGTGCCAGTGGCGCGGTGCTCGTCCTTGACGGGCGCTTGCTTCTGCACCCGCACCTGCTCACATTTCTCCTGTGGCGTTGAAATCGTCTGCTTGGCTTCTTTGACCGCGACGACCTCGGCAAACGTCGGCTTGGTCATAGTTCGATAGCCCGTGACACTGCCCGCTGCCAGCACCACCATGGCGATGCCGCCAATCACTACACCCTTCACCATCGACTTGTCCATAACCAGAACCCTTCTCGTCAAGACTGTTGGGCACCGAATGCAGCGCCGCGGATGCGAAGCTCAGATGCAGTTTGACTGCGGCAGCAGCGGCAAGCGTCGTAGACGGCGGATAGGCAACCGCACCCCGACTTGCCCTAGTGGGGTTCCGGCATCGCCAATTCGCAGTGCGAGGCCGTGTCCCTTAGTGGGCATTGAGGAATAGCCGGGTTCGGGCTCACATAGCAGGGCGGGATCGAACCGCCAGACTTGCATAGCCAGTCCTCGGTCTGGAAATTGCCGAGTTTGTCGACCCAGGTCGACCGTGCAGCGGCATTTGGGGCGGGTTCAGGTACGCCCGACAATGCTGACGTCGAGGAAGGGCAGGCGACGGGTCTGGCGGCGACTGGGTGCGGCCGAGGCAACTGCATCGTCGGCATTGTTCGAGCGAGTCGGTCCCAGTCTTCTGGTAGGGCAGAGTGACCTGTTTCCCGAGCCGGGAGAAGGCCACGCCCTCGATGTGCCGCGAAGCAACCTGGCGGCGCAGACCAGGCGTTTGCCTTCGCGTTTGCTCAGCTCGAACTCTTGTCCTTGCCGAACCACGAGTCGTCCGCCTTCTTGACCCATTCGCTGACCTGTTGGTCAGCTGCGTCCTTGGCGATGCCGTAACGCTCTTGGATCTTCCCAGCCAGCTGCTCGCGGCGGCCGGCGATGACATCGAGATCATCGCTCGTCAACTTGCCCCACTGCACCTTGGCGCGGCCGGCAATCTGCTTCCAGTTGCCTTCAATGCGATCCCAGTTCATGTGTACTCCTTATGCTGTGTTGAAACTCCGGCGGAGAGGCCGCCTACGGGCGAACGGTGATGACGTTCTTCACCGCCACCACGCCGGGAACCTTCATTGCGATGGACTCGGCTGTGGATTTCTCGTTGGCGTTCTTGGCGAAGCCGGACAGCATGACCGTGCCCTTCATCGTCTCGACACTGATGGCCGAGGCGTCGACGCTGGTGCTTTCCACGAAGCGTGCCTTCACCGAGGTGGTGATGGCGCTGTCATCGATGTAGGCGCCGGTACTTTCCTGGCCGCGCGTGACGGCGCAGCCCGAGGCCGTGATCAGCACAATGGCCGCGGCGGCGGCAGTAAGGATGTTGCGGGTGTTCATGGACGTTCCCTTCCTGAAGTTGCAGTTGGCGGCTTGCGCCGGGTGGCGATGAGCCCCACCAGCCAGGGGCAGATCGGACGGCTCACTTGGCGAGCCAGTCCGTCAGTTCTTCGGCATGGCCTTGCTCGTCGGCCAGGATGTCCTCGAGCAGGCGGCGCGTGCTCGAATCCTTGGCGCCGACCAGCGTGATGAGCTGCGTGTAGGCCTCGATGGCCACACGCTCGGCGACCAGGTTGGCTCGGATCATCGCCTTCAGGTCGGACGACTCGTCGTACTGCGCATGGCTTCGCGACAGCAACGTGTCGGGCGAGAAGTCGGGCTCGCCGCCCAGCTGCACGATGCGCCTGGCCAGCCGGTCGGCGTGGGCCGCCTCTTCCTGGGCATGCACCAAGAACTCCTCGGCGATCTTCGGCGAGGCCAAACCCTGTGCCGTGAAGTGATGGCGCTTGTAGCGCAGCACGCACACCAGCTCGGTGGCCAGCGCATCATTGAGCAACTTGATCAACTCGGCACGCCAGGGGCCCTGGCTCGGTATCACGGCCCCGTTGTCCAGGCTGTGGCGGGCGGCTTCGAGAGCCGCTTCGTCCAGGGTCATCGGCCTGCGCTCCGGCATCGGCAGGGTCTTGACGTTGGTCTTTTCGTGGTCTTTGGCCATGCGGGGTCCTCGGTGGGTGGGCCGGCGCCGTGGCGCCAGCCGGGATCAATGCGTCGACTGTAGGCACGCCCTGGCGCTGGCAACATCGGCGCGATGCCCCGTGCGACGTAGGACACAGCCGCAGCGCCCCGTAGGTGCCGAAGCCCTTTGCACCGCGCACGGCGCTTGCGTGTGCCAGCGCACGGACGCTGCGCATGCATGGCCACCACTCTTGCCCCTCGCGCCGCAGCCTGTGGCCGGCCACAAGTTTCGGTGTGGTGTGCCGATGTCTCACAACCTAAGGAACAAGACCCATGAACCCATCGATCTGCGGCACACCCAGCCCGGCGCTGTTGCTGGCCGCCACTTTGGCCTTGGCCGCCTGCGCAGGCACGCCAGCACCCACCGCACAGGTAGCGGTCTCCACGGCCGCGCTGGCCACCGCCGGTGCCGCCGGAGGTAGCGAGGCAGCGCCGCTGGAGATGCGTTTGGCCCGCGACAAGCTGGCCCGCGCCAACCTGGCCATGGCGGCCAAGGACTACGACGTTGCCCGTTCGCTGGCCGAGGAAGCCGAAGTCGACGCTCAGCTCGCAGGCGTGAAGGCGCGCTCCGGGCAATCGGCCAAGGCCGCCGCCGAAGTGCAGGACGCCAGCCGGGCGCTGCGCGAAGAGATGAACCGCCAACCGCAACAACCGCAAACCACCAAGGCAGCCCCATGAGCACCCCGCGAGTTCTTTCCCTCAGCATGCTGGCCCTGGCCGTCCTGGCCGGCTGCAACACGCTGCCCGCAGACAATGCCGCCCTCGACAAGGCGCGCAGAGACGTCAAGCTGGCGCAGGATGATCCGCAGATGCGCGAGCTCGCCCCCGATGAGCTGCGGCGTGCCAGCGATGCACTGACCAAGGCCAACGATTCCTTCGCGCGCAGTGACGCGTCGGTGCAGGTCGACCACTGGGCCTACATGGCCGGCCAGCGCGCGGCCATCGCTCAGGAGGTGACTCGCCAGCGGTCGGCTGAGAAGGCTGTGGCGGGTGCCGACGCGCAGCGCGACAAGTTGCGCCTGGCAGCCCGAACCAGTGAAGCGGACACGGCACAGCGCAGCGCGCAGAACGCGCAGCGGCAGGCCGACACCTCCAGGCAGCAGGCCGATGCCTCGCAGCAGCAGGCCGCCGACGCGCAGGCACGCAGCCTGCAACTCGAAGCCCAGATGAAGGACATGAACGCGAAGAAGACCGATCGCGGCATGGTCGTCACCGTCGGTGACGTGCTCTTCGACACCAACCAGTCACAGCTCAAGCCGGGCGGACTGCGCAACATGGAAAAGGTGGTCGGCTTCTTGAAGCAGTATCCGATGCGCAAGGTACTGATCGAAGGCTTCACTGACAGCTCTGGCGGCGACAGCGCGAACCAGCAGCTGTCTGACCGGCGGGCCGATGCGGTGCGCAGCGCGTTGGTCGACAGTGGCGTGTCCGGCGAGCGCATCCGCACGCAGGGCCTGGGCGAAGCCTATCCGGTGGCCAGCAACGACAGTGCCGGCGGGCGGCAGATGAACCGCCGTGTCGAGATCGTGCTGTCGGACGACGGCGGCCAGATCGTTCCGCGCTGAGCCCGTGGTCCCTGTGGACGCCCGGCCGGACGCATTGGGCCGGGCGTGCGTCCACCGTCTATCGCAGTCAGACAGACTTCTGACCTGTTCCGGTTTTCACGATGGGTGCCCCGACCAAGCTGGATCGATGCGCCACGAGGATTCCGCTCAAACGCCCCAGACGATGTTCGCATTCTCCTGCTGGGCACGCTTCATCATCTCGACGAGCGGCCATGCACGCTGACGCAACGTCACGGCCTCGTCGCGCGACAACTCCGTGCTCTCGATGGCTGCTTCAGCGACCGCCTGCAAAGGCCTCGCCTCTTCGCGCGCAATGGCCCTCTCGATTGCCTCGATGGCCGAGGGCAGGGCCGCAGCTTCGATGATGCCCTTGGGCGCCGGCTCCTTGCCGATGACCCGCAGCAGCTCGCTGCCCACAGGCTCCATCATCAGCAGATCGCCGGCGGCCTTCGATTTGAATTTGTAGTGCATGGGCGAGCCTCCTTCTGGGGTGATCGAACGAATCCATCCTGTGCCTTGCTGGTCCATTGCAGCTTCGGTTGCGACGGACCCAGCAACCGATCATGCTCCTTCGTGACCACCGCATAGCACTCGCAACTCAAGCGCTCCAGCCCGGGACGGTCGAGCACCTGGATACGACCTCGCGAGTAGCGGATCAGGCCCGCCCTCTGCAGCTTCTGGGCGCTTTCCGTGACACCTTCGCGGCGCACGCCCAGCATGTGGGCGATCAGCTCGTGCGTCAGCCGCAGTTCGTTGCCGGGAAGGCGGTCCAGGCTGAACAGCAGCCAGCGGCACAGCTGCTGATTCACTGAATGGTGCCGGTTGCATACGGCGGTCTGCGCCATCTGGCTGATCAGCGCCTGCGTGTAGCGCAGCAGAAGCCGCATCACCTCGGGACAGTGCTCGAACTCCTCCTTCAGGGCCTGGGCCTTCATCCGAAAGCCATGGCCGGCACTTTGCACCACTGCGCGGCCGGGTGTGGAGCCACCCCCCATGAACACCGAGGTGCCGACCAGCCCCTCGTTGCCGACCATGGCAATCTCGGCCGACGCACCGCTCTCCGTCACATACAGCAGCGCCACGATGGCGGTCGCCGGAAAGACCACATGGCTGGCCGTGCTGCCGGATTCGTACAGCACCTGCCCGAGCGGCATCTCGGTCCATTCGAGGTGCATGCGCCAGCGCTCGAGATCGGCAGCGGGCAGCGCCGCCAGCAGGCGGTTCGCCGAGAACTCGTGTGCCGACAACGTCGGTGCCAACGCCTGGGGCGCGACGAACTGCTGGCCTCCCATCATGCACCACCCGCCGGGGGGACAGCCTGCGTCGCTTCAGCTTCCCTTGGCAGCGCCAGCGTCACGACGAAGCGACTGCCCTGCATGCTGCCTTCGCTGAAGGCGCGCACCGTTCCGCCATGGGCCTGGACCAGCGCGCGCACCACCGCCAGCCCGATGCCTCGGCCGACGCCGTTGAAGCCAAGCGCCTGCGTGTCGAGCGCAAAGGGCTCGAAGATTTCCGGCAAGGCCTGCGCCGTGATGCCGATGCCGTTGTCCGACACCGTCAACACCGCGGCATGGTCCACCACCTCGAGCGAAAGCCGGATCTCGCCGCCGTCCGGCGTGTACTTGGAGGCATTGTCGAGCAGGTTGCCGACGATCAATTCCAGCCGCACCCGGTCGCCGTGCAGCCTGACCGCGGTGCGGGGCAGCTGAGCGCTGAAATGCTGCTGGCGTGCGTCCATCGGCCCCCGCCAGCCCGACACCGCCGCGTCGATGAGGCCGACGAGGTCGACGTCTTCGCGTTCGAGCTTCAGTGTGCGGGCCTCGGCATGGGCCACGTCGTGCACCGTGTCGACCAGACGCGCAATGTGCTGCGCCTGCTGTTCGAGGATCGATTGCACCTGCGGCAGCAAGAGCTGTTCGCTGTTTGCCCGGCCGACCATGGCTGCGGCCAGACGCACGGGCGCGAGCTGACTCTTCAACTCCTGCGTCACCAAGACCATCAACTCGTCCTGACGCTGCCGCGCTCGTTGCGCCGCGGCCTGCAGCTCCTGTGCGCCGAGCGCAGCGATCACCAGCCGTTCGTTCGCCTCGCGCAGTTCGGCGTTGCGCCGCGCTTGCGCGGCTGGTGCGGCTTCGGTGCGTGTCGATTCGATGCGCGGCGTGGCGTCGGGCACTTGGGGTTGCGGTTCGCCCACAGGCGCCCTGCCATGAAGCACGTAGCTGCCAGTGCCTTGTCGCTTGGCGCGGTACATGGCATCGTCGGCCTTGCGGATCAGCAGGTCGATGTCGGCGCCGTCGTCCGGGTACAGGCTGATGCCGATGCTTGCCGAGAGCTGCAGCGCATGGCCGTCCACGCGGCACGGCTCAGCGATGGCCGCGATCAGCTTGCCGGCGATCACTTCCGCGTCGGACGCTTGTGACACCTCACTCAGCAGGATCAGGAACTCGTCGCCGCCATAGCGGCTGACGGTATCGGCTTCGCGTACCGCAGCTGCCAGGCGCTGTGCCACCGTCTTCAGGACCTCGTCGCCCAGGGCATGGCCGAGCGAGTCGTTGACCGGCTTGAACTGGTCGAGGTCCAGGAAAAGCAGTGCCAGGCGGCTGCCGCGGCGCTTGGCGCTGGCCATCGCGTGCGTGCAGCGGTCGAGCAGCAGCGCGCGGTTGGGCAACTGCGTCAGCGGGTCGAGCCCGGCCGAGCGCGACAGGGTCTGCAACGCCTGTTCAGCGGCCTCGGCCTCGGTCTGGTGGCGCAGCGAGGCCAGCACCAGTTGTTCGTTGGTTTCGAGCATCAGGGCCGGCGGTTTGCGCCCGACATGGCTTTCCGCCACGACCAGCTCCTGCAGCAGGCGCACCAGCAGCGCGCGTGCCGAATCCACCTTCTTCTGCACGCTGGCCAAGTCATGCGCGGCCTGATCTGGCGTGCCGGGGCTCGGATCAGGGGGGGGGGTGTTCACGTACAGGGGCTTGAGAGTGAAGTCTCAGTCATCGCTGGCCGCGTCCTCGGGCACCTCGTCGCGGCGCTTGCGGGTAGGGCGCCCACCGAGCAGGCCTTCCTGGTCCGGCAGCATCTGGCCGATGTGAATGCCGTCTTTATCGATGCTGAACTCGCGCAGCTGGTTCGAGTGGGCGCTGGCGCGCACCTTGACGACGGCGATGACGCGCAGCAAGCGGCTTTCGACTTCGATGTAGCGCTGCACGATGATGGCGTCGGTCAGGAAGGCTGCACCGTAGGGACTGAAGCGCAGGTCGGTGTAGCGGTCCTCCAGCTCCGAGGTCATCAGCACGGTGACGCCTTCGCCGGCCAGCACCGTCACCAGCCGCAGCAGCGATTCGCGAAAGTCATCGCGGAAGGTCGGCGCCAGCGCCAACTCGAAGCCGGTGAGCGAATCGATGACGACGCGCGTGGCCTTCAGCCGGCGCACCTCGCTCAGCAGCAGCAGCACCACCTCGTCGATCGACAGGTCCGAACCGCGGCTGTCGACCAGCCCGACCTGGCCGCCTTCGACCAGGTCGACGAGGACGCGGTTGCGCGCCCGGTTCGGGTGCTGCTCGAAGGCCGCGATGACGCCGGTCTCGCCACAACGTGCACCCTCGGCCAGGAAGGTGGCGGCCAGGATGCTCTTGCCGGACCCGGAAGGTCCAGCCACGAGCACCGAGTAGCCCCGCGGCAACCCGCCATTGAGCATCTCGTCCAAACTCGGCACGCCCGTCAGCAACCTGGGCCCTTGTTCCGGCGCAGACAAGCCGGCCGGACGGCCCGAGCCCATGCCGGCCGGGGCGAACACCTTGATGCCGGCGCTGCTGATGCGAAAGGTGTGCAGCCCGGGCAGCGTGGGCTGGCCGCGCATCTTCATGACCTCGATCTTGCGCACCATGGAGTTGCGCTGCACGCTCTGGCGCAGCCAGATCAGGCCGTCGGCGACGGTGAACACCGGGTTGGCGTCGGTCTCGACGAAGTATTCGCCGATCAGGAAGGTGGT
>Ga0105090_10002161_pt1 | contig 10872 bp, 4 predicted proteins | sample PPLLak3March2015_FD_79110 | JGI IMG/M metagenome (GOLD analysis project Ga0105090, IMG submission 79110) | Freshwater sediment microbial communities from Prairie Pothole Lake near Jamestown, North Dakota, USA - PPLs Lake P7 Core (1) Depth... | ecosystem: Environmental > Aquatic > Freshwater >... | reverse complement strand
TGGCGTGCGGAACCAGCTCGACGTCGTCGCGCAGCACCGGCACGGCCGTGAGCGCGGCGATCGCGCGCCCGACGGCCTTCGAGAAGCCCCCCTCGGGATGTCCGAGCTCGGCGTAGGCGGCGTCGAGGGCGGCGCGCGCCACGGCGTCCTCGTCGTCGCTCGCGAGGTCGCCCAGCAGCACCATGCGCGGGCGGCCGTGGGCCTTGGCCTTCGTGGCGTAGCCGACGGCCTTCACGTAACGCTCGTCGAGGTGCTCCAGGCCCGCGAGGACGACGCCGTCGCGGCCGTCGATGCGGCGGACGATCTCCACGATGGCCGGCACCGCGCGTTGCACGTCGCCGAAGAACTCCAGGCAGATGGTGCGCGTGTGTTTCGGCATGCGGTGCAGGATGAAGGTGGCCGAGGTGATGATCCCGTCGCAGCCCTCCTTCTGCACGCCGGGAAGCCCGCCCAGCACCTTGTCGGTCACGTCCTTGCCCAGGCCTTGCTTGCGGAAGCGCCGGCCCTCGAGCTCGAGGATCTCCTCGCCCTTGGGGGTGCGGCCGTCCGCCTCGAAGCGGCGCACGCGGAAGCGCGCCACCGGGGCGTCGTGGATCTTGCCCAGGTTGTGTTCGAGGCGCTCGACCTCGATCCAGTCGGCCTCGGGCGTCACCATGCGCCAGGAGGCGAGGTTGTCGACGGCGGTGCCCCAGATCACGGCCTTCTTGCCGCCCGCGTTCATGGCGATGTTGCCGCCGATGCAGGAAGCGTCGGCCGAGGTGGGATCGACCGCGAAGACGAGACCGGCGCGCTCGGCCGCCTCCATCACGCGGCGCGTCACCGCGCCGGAGCCCACGCGGATCACGTCCACGGGCGCCTCGACGCCGGGCAGGCCCTTCCTGCCGACGGGGTCGAGGAAATCGAGCTTCTCGGTGTTCACGACGGCCGAACGCCGGTCGAGCGGGATCGCCCCGCCCGTGTAGCCCGTGCCACCGCCGCGCGGGATGATCGTGAGGCCGAGCTCGATGAGGGCCTTCACCAGCGGCGCGCATTCCTCCTCGGTATCCGGCGACACCACGACGAAGGGGTACTCGACGCGCCAGTCGGTGGCGTCGGTGACGTGCGAGACGCGCGCCAGGCCATCGAAGGCGATGTTGTCCCTGCGCGTGATCGCCGAGAGCCGGCGCAGCACGCGGCGGCGGAGCTTGCGGGTCTCCTCGAAGCCGCCCGCGAAATCGTCGACCGCCTCGTGCGCGGCGGCCAGCAGCTTCGCCACGAGCGCGCTGCGGTCGAGGTCGCTGCCGTCCGCCTCTCGCCGGCGATCGATCTCGCCCAGGCGGTGGCGCATGGCTTCCACGAACATCGCCTGGCGTTTCGGGTTGTCCAGGAGGTCGTCCTGGAGATACGGATTCCTCTCGACGACCCACATGTCGCCGAGGATCTCGTAGAGCATCCGCGCGGACCGGCCGGTTCGCCGCTGGCCCCGCAGCTCGTCCAGCACCGCCCAGGCCTCGCGCCCGAGCAGGCGGATCACGATCTCGCGGTCGGAGAACGAGGTGTAGTTGTACGGGATCTCGCGCAGGCGGGCGGTCATGGCGCAGGCGGGGCGGTCGCCTTGGACGGTCTCGGGGGGATACGGATTTTACCGCAATGCAGCATTGGCCCCGGCTTGCGCGCGCGCAAAGGGGGCCTTTGGGCCACCCCGCCTAGAAGTGGGCGACCGCCTGTGCCACGACGGCATACCGGGCCAGCTTGCCGGCGGCCATGGCGAGGGTGCAGGCGAGCCAGGGCAGGCGCAAGAACCCTGCTGCAGCGCAAAATGCATCGCCCACGACGGGAACCCACGACAGGAGCAGCAGGGCGGGGCCGTAGCGGCGCGTCCGGGCGAGGGCCGGGCCCTCTTTCACCCGTGCGGGGATGAGGCGCCCCAGCAGGTACGTGGTGAGGCCTCCAAGGGTATTGCCCACCGTCGCGACCAGGAGGGCGAGGGGCACGGAAGCCCCGGCCTTGAGGACGGCCGCGAGGACGATTTCGGAATTTCCGGGCAGGATGGTCGCGGAGGTGAAGGCGGCGAGGAAGAGGCCGCCCAGGTGCCAGTCCATGGCGCGGCGCCCTAGGCGCGAGGCCGGGCGAGATCCTCGAGGAGGCGGGCGAGCGCCTCGAGCGGCGCCGGGTCATCGAAAAGCCGGGGCGCGCCGGCCGCGAGCTTGCCGCGCACCTCGGCTCGCCAGTGCGCATCCGTCCCCAAACGCACGGCGAGGCGCACGTAGTCGTCCGCGTCCTTCGCGATGAGCTCGGGCACGCCCGCGAGGCCCAGCATCCCGGCGCTCTGGCGGCCGCGCATGAAGGCGCCCGGCAACGTCACGACGGGCAGGCCCATCGCGATCGCATCGAGGGAGGTGTTGCCGCCGGACCAGTGCAGCGTGTCGAGCATCACGTCGGAGAGCGCGTTCACGCGCAGGTAGTCGGCATGGCCCGCGCGGCCGAGGAAGACGGCGCGCTCTTCGCTCACGCCCCGGGCGGCGAGCGCGCGGCCCAGGCGCGCGCGGAAATCGCGGGTGAGCGGCGGGTCCTGGTCCTCGAAGAAGACGAGGCGGCCGGCCGGGTCGGACACGAGCACCTTCGCGAAGAGGGCGTCGTTGTCCGGGTGCACCTTGAAGAGGGACTGCGGGCAGAGGTAAAGCGTCCCGTCGGCGGGAAGGCCGAGGTCGGCACGCGATTTCTCCGACGCCGGGCCGGGCCGGGCGTATCGCGTGCCGATGCCGGGCAGGCGCTCCAGGCGTTCCGTGTAGTGGGCCTCGGCGCCTTCCGGCTCCATGGCCGCGCAGGTGATGAACGCGTCGACGGCGCCCTGCCCCGTCGTGACCGGGTGGCCCCAGCCCGCGAGCTGCACCGGCGCGAGCCGCATGCCCGCGAGCAGGTAGCTCGAGGTATCCATGCCCACCTCCGGGTGGACGAGGATGTCGAGCCCATCGGCGAGCACGACGTCCGCGATGCGCGGCACCGTGTCGACGATGTGCCGGTGGTGCTCGATCTCCTTCGCGAGCGCCTCCGAGAAGGCGTCCCGCACATAGGCCGTGTAGTAGACGAACACCTCGAAGCGCGTGCGATCCAGGCCCGCGGCCCAGCTGCGGAAGTACTTGCCGGCGGTGCAGTCGCGGAAGAAGCCCGAGAGGAAGCCCACGCGAATGCGCCCTTCCGGCGGGATCCGGCGCTTCACGCGCGGCTCGTAGTAACGCGGCTGGGCGCGCGCACCGAGCCGGGCGAGAAGGCCCGCGTACTTCGCCTGCAGCTCGCGGTCGTCGCCGCCCTGGTAGGCGAGGTGAAAATTCTCGCTCTGGAGCTTCAAGACCTGCGCGGCATCCTTCGCGAAGAGATCCTCTCGGGCGACGAGCGAATCCAGGCCCTTCGCGTAGGCTTCGCGTGCCCCGACGAGCGCCTCGGCCGACCCGGGCACGGCCGGCAGGGCGAGCGCCTCGACGACGGCGGCCTGCAGGTCCGCCGCGTCCCGCGCGAGGATGCCCCGCGCCACTTCTCGCGCTTCCTCGGCGCGGTTGAGGCGCTTGAGCACGTAGGCGAGCAGCCGCGCGGGCTCGGGGTTTTCCGGGGCGAGCTCGCGGGCGCGCCGCAGGAACGGTTCGGCCTGAGCGGGACGCCAGCGCGAGGTGAGGACGAGGCCGAGCTGCAGCAACGCGCGCGTGTCCGCCGGCACGAGCCGCACGACCTCCCGCCAGGCGGCCTCGGCGCCCGAGAGCTCGCCGCGCTTCTGCAGCAGCCCGGCGAGATTGCCGTAGGCGATCGCGTAATCGCGATCCACGCGAACGGCCTCCAGGAACGCCGCCTCGGCATCGCGCTCGCGCCCGGCGGCGATGAGCGTCGTGCCGAGGTTGTTGTGGTTGCGGGCGACACCGGGATGGCGCCGGGCTTCCTCCGCGAGGCGCTCGAGCGCCTCGTCCAGGCGGCCGAGCTCGCGCAGCACGAGGCCCATCTGGCCGTTCACCTGCGGGATGGCCGGGTCGAGGGCGCGGGCCTTCGCGAGCGCCTCCAGCGCTTCCTCGTGGCGAAGCATCTCGCGGCGCGCGAGGCCCAGCGAAAGCCAGGCGGCGGGCTGCCCCGGCTCGAGGAGGGCCGCCCTCGCGAGCTGCTCCTCGGCCTCGTCGAAACGGCGCAGGGCCATGAGGGCGACGCCGGCCCGGTAGCGAAGCTCGGCCTGCGCGGGATGGCCGGCGATGAGCGCGCGGTAGGCGGCGAGCGCCTCGGCGAGGCGGCCGGCCTGGTGGTGCGCGGTCGCGCGGGCGAGCTGCCGGGCGGCCGCCCCGTTGAGCGCGCCCAAGGCCCCTACTCCGGAAACTCGCCGAGCAGGAACTCACCGAGCGCGCGGACCGGCTCCTCCTCGTCGAAGAGCCGGTGGCTCGCCCCGGCGATGCGATCGCGCAGGCTCTCGCGCCAGGCCCGGTCCCGGCCGACCCTGAGCGCCGTCTCGACGTACGCCTCGTTCGAATCGACGACGAGTTCGGGAATGCCCAGGATCGAGAGCATGGCGGCGCTCTGGCGCCCCCGCATGAATTCTCCCGGGCGCGTGACCACGGGCAGGCCGCAGGCGAGCGCGTCGAGGGACGTGTTGCCGCCGGACCAGTAGAGCGAGTCGAGCATGGCGTCGCACGCGAGATTGATGCGCAGGTAGTCGCCGTGCTGCACGTTGGGGAGCAGCTTGATGCGGCCGGACGTGGGCAGCCCGCGCGCGGCGAATCGCCTCGAGAGCCGGTCCACGAACTGGTTGGTGATCGGCGCGTACCGCGACTGGAACATCGCGATGAGGGCCCGGGGCTCTCGCGCCAGGATCTCCACGAGCAGGTCGTCGTTGTCCGGGTGGACCTTGAAGAGCGACTGCGGGAACAGGTAGACGATCGCGTCGTCGGGAAGGCCGAGCGCAGCGCGCGGCACCGGCTCCGGGATCGCGGGGCGCGGGTAGCAGGTGCCGATGCCCGGCAGGCGCACGAGCCGCTCGCGATAGTGGGCCTCGGCGCCCTCGGGCTCCATCGCGGCGCTCGAGAAGCCCACGTCGATGTTGGCGTGGCCCGAGGTGACCGGGTGGCCCCAACCGGCACACTGCAGGGGCGCGAGGCGCAGCGAGGCGAGCGTGTACACGCGCGCGTGCATGCCGAGCTCCGGGTAGATGAGCACGTCGAGGTCCGCATCGCGCACCGCTTTGGCGAGCCCCATGAACGACCACGCGCCCTGCCGGAAGCTCGTGGCGGCCTGCTGGATCTCCCGGGTCACGGCGTCGGGATTGAGGTGCAGCGAGAAGACGTGCGTCTCGAACTTCGCGGGGTCGAGCTTCGTCACCCAGCTCTTGAAGTAGTTGCCTGCCGTGCAGTGGTAGAAGAAGCTCGACACGAACCCCACGCGCAGGCGCCGGCCCGCGCGCGGTTTCCGGGCGATCGGCTGGTAGTACGGGCCCGCCACCGTCTCGAGGATCGCGCGCTGGAACCCCGCGAAGCGCTCCTGCAGGGGACGGTCGTCGAGCCCCTGGTAGGCGAGGTAGAAGTTGTTCCATTGCGCCGTGCTGATCCGCTCGCCGAGGTGAAGGTCCCTGAGCCATCCGCCGATGCCCTGCTCGAGGGCGGCGAGGCCGGCGTCGTACTGCTGGCGAAGCACGCCGACTTCCTGCGCGCTCGCATAGACCTGCGGCAGGGTAAGGGCGAGGCCCATGCGCGCGCGCACGCTCTTCGGCCGCGCGGCGAGCGCGAGCCGGTTGCATTCGATGGCCATGGCGCGCTGGCCCTTTTCCGCGACCGTTTCGCCCAGGGCGAGGAGCGCATCGGCCGCCCGCGGGTTGAGCTGCACGGCCTGGCGCAGCGACACCTCCGCGCGGTCGAGGTCGAAGCGCTCGCGGTAGAGGCGGCCCAGGCCGAAATGCGCGTCCGAGAGGCGCGGCTCGAGTTCGACCGCCCGCTTGAGCGTCACTTCCGCTTCCGCGTGGCGGCCCGTGGCGAGCTGGTGCAGGCCCAGGTTCAGGTGCGCGTGCGCGTAGTTCGGGTCGATGGCGAGCGCGCGCTGCAGGCACTCCACGGCCTCCTGGGGCCGCTCCAGCGAAAGCAGCGTCGAGCCGAGGTTGTTCCACGCCCGCATGTAATCGGGCTTCGCCTCGACGGCGGCACGGAAGGCGGCCGCGGCCGGCTCCGGGCGTCCGAGCGATTGCAGGACGATGCCCAGGTTGTTGTGGGCATGGGCGAAGTGCGGATCGATCCGGATGGCGCGCTCGAAATGCTTCACGGCGCCCTCGAGATCGGATTGGTCCTGGCGGATGTTGCCCGCGAGCAGGTGCAACTTCGGGTCGTGGCCGTGCAGCTCGATCGCGCGCGAGACCGCCCGCCACGCCCGCGCGAGATCGCCGCCCTGCTGGGCGGCGAGCGCGAGGTGCTGCCAGCCCAGGGCATCGTTGGGCCGCGTGGCCGTGTACTGGTCGAAGCGCGACAGCGCCTCGGCGAGGCGGCCCGCGCCCTGCAGCGCGAGGCCTTCCTGGAGAAGGGGGGCGGGGGTGCTCATGGTTCGATCCTGATGCCCGATTGGAAAAGGCCCGCGACGAGGGCGCTTTCGAGGGCGCGAGTATGCGCGGTGGTGTCCGCGAGAGTCGAGCCCGGCACACGGTGGGCGATCGCCTCGCGCAACGAGGTGCGCCAAGGGGCGTCGGTGGCGATCCGTGCGGCAAGCTCGCCGTAGGCTTCAGGCGTGGCCGCCACGAGTTCCGGCAGTCCCGCGGCCGAGAGCACGCAGAGGGCGCCGCGCCCTTCGGTGCGGGTGCCCGCGAGCGCCACGACCGGCACGCCCTGGGAGAGCGCGTCCATCGCCTCGAGCGGGCCCGAGCGCGGGAACGTGTCGAGGGCACAATCCACGAAGAGCCAGCGCCACGCGTCCCCTCCCTCGCCTTCGAGGCCCGGAAGTACCGCGGTGCGGTGCGGCTCGATGCCGGCTGCGACGGCGAGCCGCTGGGCGGCGACCGCGTCCGCGGCAAACGGCGGCGAGAAGGCGAGGATGGCGTTCGGCACGCGCGCGAGCAGGAGGCGCCACGCCTCGAGCGTCGCGGAGGAGAACCGGCGCGGCTCGCCGAACACGCCGAAGACGAACGCATCGGTGGGCAGGCCCAGCTGGAAGCGGCCCATCGGCGCCTTCCGCGCCAGGGTGCGTGGCGCATAGGGGAACACGCAGCCGTCCACCGCGAGCGGCTTCGCGCCGGGCGCGGGCACGGAAACGGGAACGGCGGCCGGTTCGAGGACGGCGTCGGTGAGGCGGAAATCCACCGTGGACACGCGCGCGCCGCCGGCGAAGGCCGGATGCGCGACCTGGATGCGCGCAGGCTTGAGCGCGAGGATCGCGGCCGCCCCCCCGTGCCCGGGTTCGCACAGGTCCACGAGCACGTCGAGCCGGGCACGGGCGATGAATTCGCCGGCCGCGCGCAGCGGCAGGCCCTCGATGCTCGCCACGCGATCCACGAGCGGGCCGGCCGCCCCGGCGAAGCGACCCGCGTAGGCCGAGAGCGAATACACCGACACCTCGAATCGCGAACGGTCGTGGCGCGCGAGGAAGGCGAGCGCCAGCCGCTCCGAAGCCTCGTCGGCGAAAGCCGCCGTGAGATAGCCCAAGCGTACCTTGCCGCCCGCGGCGCGCGGCGGCGCGAGGGGCAGCTGGGGATGCAGAGCCCGCAGGGCCTGCGAATGGCGCGTCTCGAGGGCCTGCCGCTCGTCATCGTCCAGCTTGAAGAAGGTGGCCGCCTCGAGCAGCGGCCCGATGAAGTCGGCCGCCACCGCATCGTCCTTTTCGCGCTTCGCCGCGGCCACCGCCTGCCGGAAGCAGCGCGCGGCCTCGAGGAGATCGCCCCGGTGCTGCGCCACGGCGATCGCATAGAGCGCGAGGCGCGGCGAATCGGGACACTGCTTGGCGAAGGCCTCGAAGTTGGCGACCCACTCGGCGAGGCGGCCGCTCGCGCGAAGCGCCTCGTGCAGCGAGACGTAGGCCGCCTCGAGGGCCGGCTCGATCGAGAGCGCGCCGCGCCAGCTCGTGATGGCGAGCTCGCGCTGCCCCACGCTGTCGAGGAGCAGGCCGAAGTTGAGCAGCGTTTCGGCGGAGTTCGGGTCGATGGCAAGCGCGGCGCGGTACGCGGCGCGCGACTCGTCGATGCGACGCGCCTTCTGAAGCGCGATGGCGAGGTTCAGGTGCGCCGGGGCCTTGCCGGCGTCCAGGGCAAGCGCGCGCTGGAAGGCCACGACCGACCCGTCCAGATCGCCCAGCGGCTCGAGCGCGAGCCCCAGGCCCGACCACGCGTCGGCACGGTCGGCACGAACGGCGGTCACGGCCTCGAAGGCCTTGCGCGCCTGCTCGGGGCGCCCGGCCTCGAGCTCGAGGTTGCCGAGGGCGACCTGCGCGTCGGCGTACGAGGGCGAGACTTGCACCGCGCGCTGCAGCAGCGTGCGCGAGCGCTGCACGAGGTCGCGCTCGCGAAGCAACATCGCGAAGAAGTAGTTGAGGGGCGGATAGTCGGGCTGCTCGACGGCGAGGCGCTCGTAGGCGAGGATCGCATCGTCCTTGCGGCCGGACTGGTGCGCGACGAGGGCCGCGCGGAAGGCCGTCTGGAATTCGTCCACGGACATCGCCGACGGGGTGTCGAGACGCACGCCTTTATCCGCGAGCGCGCGGGCGTAGGCCGCCTCCAGCGCGCGCACGTAACCCGCGTGGCCTTCGGCCTGCTTCGCGGACCAGGCCGCGCGAATTTCCTCGACGGCCCTGGCACGGTGCGCCCCGTCCTTCGCGAGGCGCACGGCCAGCGCGACGTATTCGTCCTCCGAACGCGTCACGAACTGCGCCAATCCCGCATGGGTGAGGATGCTCTCGCCCGTGCGCTCGCTGTGCCGCTTGCCGGTGAGCGTGACCACCGGAACGCCGCTGTCGAGCGCGGCCACTGTGGTGTCGCCGCCCCCGTAGGGGAAAGTGTCGAGCACCACGTCGACGAGGCGGTAGCGCGCGCGGCGCGCGCCATCGTCCGGGCCGGCGGGCAGGAACGCGATGCGGTCGGCACCGATGCCGGCCTTCGCGAGGATCGCCGCGATGACGGGCCGGTCGCCGTCGCTGAAGGGCGAGAAGGCGAGCACGCCTTCGGGCACCTGCGCGAGGATCCTCGCCCACGCGTCCACGAGGCGGGGTGCCAGCTTCAGGGGATTCACGAACTCGCCGAAGACGACGCGGCCGGCAAGGCCGGCCTCCTCCCGGGTGGTCCCGGGGCCATCCGAAGGCGCCACGTGGTCGAAAGGAAAGATGCACGCATCCATGAAGAGCAGCTTCTCGACCTGGAAGCGCGCGTTGGCCGGCTCGTCGACCACCCGGTCCGCGAGCTTGTAGTCCACCTGCCGCATGCCGACGCAGCCGTGGTAGCCCAGGTGCGTGATCACCACGCGCGCCGGCTTGTAGGCGAGGATCTCGGGCCGCGAGCCCTGCGTGTGACCGGCAAGGTCCACGAGGATGTCGAGGTCGTGATCGGCGATGAGGCGGGCGGCCTGCGCATCGGTGAGCGCCGAGACGTTCGAGAAGCGCACGGCGTGCTCCTGGAACCAGGCGGTGGCCGCGTCCTCGAAGCGCTCGGCCGCCAGCGAGAAGGCGTAGACCTCGAAGCGCTTCGCGTCGTGATTCTCGAAGACGTGACGCATCAGGCGGCCCATCACGTGGTCGCGGAAGTCCGGCGAGAGATAGCCCACGCGGATGCGCTCGCCCCGGGTTCGCCTCATCTGCCCCGAGTAGTTCTCGAAGACACCCGAGGCCATGACGTTCGCGTAGCGCTCGTAGAGGGCAAGGAGGTGCTCCGGCGGCAGGTCGAAGTACTGCGCGATGGAAAGGGGCAGCCGCGCGAATTCGCTGTGGGGCGGCGCGAAGGGCCAGCGCACGCACAGGTCGAGGTACTTCGCCTCGCGCGCGCGGTCTCCCGAGAGGCGCGAGAGCGTGAGGCCCGCGAGGGCGAGTTCCCCGCTCGCCGGCGCGTTCGGCTCCCACGCGAGGAAGGCCTCGACGGCCTCCATCGGACGCTTGAGCGCCATGAGCGAAGCGTAGAGATGGTCCCAGGCCTGCACGTCGCCGGGAGCCAGGGCGAGCGCAGCGCGCAAGGGTGCGATGCTCTCCTCGTGGCGGCCCAGGCGACGGCGCGCGATGCCCAGGTTGAGCTGCGCCGGATGCAGGGCCGGCGCCACCTCCACGGCGCCCGCGTATTCGCGCTCGGCCTCCTCCACGCGTCCCTGGAGCAGCAGGCAACTGCCGAGGTTCACGCGGGCCTCGCCGAAGGCGGGCTTCGCCGCCAGTGCGGCCCGATAGGCCTCGATCGCCGGGTCGAGGCGACCCAGATGTTGCAACACGAAGCCGAGGTTGTACTGCCCCCCGGCATCGCCGGGCTCGCGGCGCACGACTTCCTGCAGGACGAGGAGCGCCGTCTCCACCTGACCCGCGCCGTGCAACGCGGCGGCCTTGGCGCGCAACTCGGGCGTGGTTTCGCGGAAAGCGGCTCGCGGCGTCACCGCGTTCATGCCGGGCGCTCGATCACGACGGCGTCCTGCCCGTGCCAGAAGGCGCGCTCGGCGTAGGCCCGGGCCGGACGGCCCAGCGCTCGGACGACTTCCGCCTCGACCCAGGCGCGTGTGGTGAGCGTCGTGCCGTACACCTCGCCGTCGACGGAGGGCGACTCGCTGGAGGCGAGGAATTTCGTGCCGTCCGCATCGAACTCGACGCCCAGGCCGCGCGAGAAAGCCTCGTTGTGCACCGTGAAGACCAGCAGCCCGCCCGGCGACAGGGCGCCTTCGAGGGCGCGAAGCCAAGGCGTCCACTGCCGCATCGGCAGGTGCGTGAAGACGGAAAGGA
>Ga0105090_10002160_pt1 | contig 10873 bp, 10 predicted proteins | sample PPLLak3March2015_FD_79110 | JGI IMG/M metagenome (GOLD analysis project Ga0105090, IMG submission 79110) | Freshwater sediment microbial communities from Prairie Pothole Lake near Jamestown, North Dakota, USA - PPLs Lake P7 Core (1) Depth... | ecosystem: Environmental > Aquatic > Freshwater >... | reverse complement strand
GGCCGATTATGCCGATCTTTCAATATGGAGTGTAAATAGACATCTCAAAGCCGATGTATTTAAAAACCTTGAACCTGAAATATTAAAACGATATGCTGATGTTTTCGGCATTACCGCTCAACAGCTTCACGAGATACCGGAGGTTGATTCGTCATTTTATGAAGATGAATATTGAAGTGCAAATTCCATTTGAACATCATCAGTCAGCCCATTGCGAAACCGGAGTCATATCAAATCTTTTGTCTCACCACGGTCTGCCGATTAGTGAGGCCATGGTGTTCGGCATTGGTTCAGGTCTTTTTTTCGGATATTTTCCATTCATCAGGTTAAATCATTTGCCGCTGTCGGCTTTTCGGATTTCAACAGGCGGGATCATGAAAAGAGTATGTAAGCGATTGCAGGTCCGCGTCAAATGGGAAAAATTTCGAAATCATCAAAAAGCCATGGATGTTCTTGATCAGAGGCTTGCACAGCAAATTCCTGTGGGATGTCGAACCGGAGCATTCTGGTTAAGTTATTTTCCGCGCCGGTTGAGGTTTCATTTTAACATGCATAATTTGGTGGTTTTTGGAAAAAAAGGCAGCGACTATTTGATCAGTGACCCGGTATTTCCCGACCCTGTGGTATGTTCCGAGAGCAGCCTGAGAAAAGCCCGTTTTGCAAAAGGGTCCATGCCTCCAAAAGGAAAAATGTACCATATTGAAAGCGTTCCCGACCAGGTTGATTTACCCAAGGCCATATCCATGTCTGTCAAAGAAGTTTGCAGAAACATGCTGAAAGCTCCCATACCCTTTATCGGCGTTAAAGGCATTCGGTATCTTGCCAAAAAAATGGAAAAATGGCCGGAAAAGCTTGGTGAAGAAAAAGCTTCACTGTATCTGGGGCAAATTATCCGGATGCAGGAAGAAATCGGGACCGGTGGGGCTGGATTTCGGTTTATCTATGCTGCCTTTTTGCAGGAAGTCGCCCCCATCCTTAACGATTATCGATTCCTGGAATTATCCCTACGCATGACCGAAATTGGGGACCATTGGCGTGCATTTGCGCTGATGGCATCCAGAAATTGCAAAAAACGGGCGTCGAAAACCGAAAACTATTTGGAAATGGCTGATATTTTACGCCATTGCGCCGAGTGTGAGGCAAAATTGCTTAACGATCTTTCTGCAATCACACCTGATACCTGACACCATGAACCAGGGCAAGCCTGGCTATCAAAGGTTTTGATTTACAACCGGTTCCAGGTTATAAATTGTTTTTAATAAGTTCAAGGATATTCATGCTAAACACGGAGTTAAAAGAAAAAATTAAGAAAATTATCATCAGCGAACTGAATCTTTTCGATATCGATCCATTGGATATCGGAGATGATGATCCCTTGTTCGGGGATAAATTCGGACTTGACTCCATCGATGCGGTCGAATTAGTTTTTCAAGTTAAACATCATTTCGGAGTGGAAATCAAGGACATGAACGAAGGGCGCCCTGCCCTTCAATCTGTTAATACGCTTACCGCATACATTACAAAACGGCTTTCGACATGAATCGTGTAAAACCTGTTTCCGTCACAGGTATGGGATGCCTTTGCGCGGCGGGGTTGAATCTGAAAAGCTGCATGGATTTTTTGTTTGCCGGTAAAAGACACCCTGCTCCTCCCAGGGGTTTTTGTTCCGATCAAGAAATTTTATACCCGGTTTTCGAAATTTTGGATGACTTTTTCAACCCTGATCTTTTCAATGAACCTCATGTTTTAAGGACCGGGCAATTGGCTTTGACTGCTGCATTGGAAGCCGTCATCAACGCGGGAGTGGGTCGAAAAAGATTAAAACAACAGCAAGTCGGTGTGTGTATCGGCACCAATGTGGCAGGAAGTGTGCAAAACAAACAAATACAAAATGGTTCGCTTTCAGAAAATTTTCCTTATATTTTACCGGTGGACAGATTCAAGGTCTCCGATCCTGCATTTCATATTGCACGGGAGTTTGAGCTTTCAGGACCGTTTCAAACCATTGTCAACGCCTGCTCGGCAGGTGGTGATGCCATCGGTATCGGTGCCTCATGGATTCGATCGGGACTGTGTGATATGGTTATTGCCGGAGGAACCGATGCCTTATACCCGATCACCTATAGGGGATTTATCTCCCTGATGAACTGCGATGACGGCCCATGCAAACCCTTTGACGCCCATCGAAAAGGACTGAATTTGGGAGAAGGTGCAGCCATAATGATTTTAGAATCCGATACTTGTCGCAAAAAAAGAGGAAAAGCGCCGGAGGCATTTATATTGGGTTACGGTTCGGCTGCGGATGCCTGGCATTTTACCGCGCCGGCCCGTGACGGCAAGGGGCTTTGTATGGCCATCGAAGAAGCATTAAACATGGCCGGATTATCAGCCTCGGATATCGCCTTTATTAACGCCCACGGGACTGGAACTTTGGATAACGACCGAATTGAATCACAAGTCTTTAGCAGTTTGTTTCCCAATATACCGTTTCTCTCAACCAAAGGTTACGTAGGGCACACTCTCGGAGCCGCCGGTGCTATCGAAGCGGTGTTTTCCATAGAGTACCTGAAACAGGGGCGAATACCATCCAGTGTCGGTTTCACCAATCCCGATTCTGAACTTTCCGCATGCCCGGTTCAAAAAATCACCGAAATATTTGGAAAAACGGCTTTATCCGACACCTTGGCATTCGGCGGAAATAACTCGGTGCTCGTTATCGGCATGGAAGGAGACTGACATTGCCGGTTATTATCAGAGGAATCGGTGTGGTGGGCGGTTTCGGGTCCGGTATCAATGCGCTGATGCAAGCGCTTCAAACCGGAAAGGTTTCACCAAAGCCGATGATTATTGATTCCGTCAATGGTTCTATTGAGACCGGCGGCTTTCCGGCCGACCTTTCTCCATTAACTGAATTTATTCCACTAAAGGCTTTGCGGCGCATTGATCACTATACGCAAATGGCCTTGTTGGGATGCTATTTGGCACTTAAAGATGCGGACATGATTCAAAGCAGGCCCTGCCCAATGGGAATTATCGTTGCCACGGGTTATGGTTCCACTTGCAACAGGTTCGATTTTGTAGACCCATTATCGGTAAATGACGATATTTGTTATTCTCCTACAAAATTTTCCAACTCCGTACACAACGCTGCGGCCGCACATATTTCCGTTTTTTTGAAGGAATATGGCCCGAACCTTTCTGTCAATCATTTTGATATGTCAATCCCATCCGCGTTTCTGACCGCGTTCCAGTGGCTTGAGGAAAAGCGTTTGGATGCCGTCATGGTCGGAGGAGTCGATGAATATTCAAAGGTCATGGGATACTATGGGCATTTTATGAAAAGCCCTTTATTAACCGGTGAAGGAAGCGCTTTTTTTCTGCTTACACGCTGTAATGATAATTCTTTGGGGTATGGTTGCATCCGGGATATAAAAATGGGCAATCTTAAAAACGGAAACATTAATTTTCCTCAAAACGCAATAGCGGTTCTTAACACTGACGGATACGGAATATCGGATCAGCGCTATGAAAAATATATTCCTGAAAATGTGCAAGTCGCATCCTATGTGGATTTATACGGAAATCTTCCTGTCGGAATGGGCTTTGATATCGCTATTGCAGCTCTCGGATTAAAAGAAAAAAAAATGTATGCATCATCGGGCAATATTTTTCATTATTTTGCCCCGTCAAAAATCATCGGTACCGAAAAGCAGCTGGACTTCCAGGAAATATGTTGTCTCAAACTAAGCACCACTGACCAATTCGGTATGGTGACATTATCTCCGACAAGTTCTTCCAGGTGAAAAAAGACCTTGGAACCCGTTATTTGCTCAGACCACGGTCAGCATCATAAAGCAGTGAGAAAATCTTCCACTTTCAGGTATATAGCAAAACAGCTTATCACCGACCTCAAGTTTTCCCGAATGAAACAGTTCCTCGAGGATAATAAAAATGGCCGCACCCCCTGTATTGCCTTTTTCAGAAAGGTTGGTAAACCACTTTTCGTAGGGGACTTCAAACCCGACCCGTTTCATTTCATCATAAAATTTGGGTCGGAAATAGTCCGATGAATAATGGGGTAAAAACCACCTCACGTTTTCAGGGCTCAACCCATATTTGCCGACAGTCTTTAACAGTGCCCGTCCCATTGTATCGACAATATGCTTATCCAACAATTTGATATCCTGCCTTATGGAAAACAGATGAGATTTTTGCGAAGGTTGGATACGTTCCGTTTCACGCCATCCGACCATACCACCATCCGACCCTTTAACACCTCCTCCATACATGCAGGTTTCCAGTTGTCCGCTGTAAGAAATGTTTTCGATCCAATCGATTCGAAGACCGATCCGGTCCTTGTTTTTAATATTTGATAAAAATACGGCACCGGATCCATCCGAGAGCATCCAGCGCAAAAAATCGGCATCAAAGGCCCGGATTGGTTCATGTTCCAATTGTGCGGCATGAAAATCCTGATAAAAAGGGATCATGAACTTTTCACGGGTAAAGGAGGACGCCAGTTCGGAACCCGTAGCCACGGCATTTTTGGACATTCCCATGGCCACATTCATGAAAGCGAACTTCAAAGCGGTCATACCCGCAATACATATCCCGGAAGTGGTTACCGCATCACACTCGAATAGCCCCAACTCACCACAAACCATGAGCGCATGGCCGGGAAACAACAAATCAGGTGTGGATGTACCGCATGAAAGACACTCAATGTCATTTACGCTAAAACCATCATAGGGCGATAGTTTTCGAATCGCTTCCGCAGTCAACCGGGCGTTGCTGTGGGTCAAGCTACCCGTCTCAGGGTCCATGGCATAATAGCGTGTCTTGATCTTATTGTTTTTAAGAACAATGCGTTTGATTTTTGATGACGCATTTCCAAGTTTGCCCAGCACATCTTCAATCTCATCATTGCTTATGGGTTTATTAGGCAAAAATGAAGCTACATCATTGATATATACATCCATAATATCATCTCTCAGTGTTTAATATGTCCTATGAAAGTTTCCAGAAGTAATGAATAGTTTTCGTAAAATTTGCGCTCGTTCATCCGTGTAGGCATCACCGCATTGGTAAATGTGTAATAGTCAAGATTGTGGACTGTTATCCGCTCTTTCATTTGTTTATAAAGGGGAGTACCGGGTATGGGAGTCAGAATTGCCGGTAGCGGAAGGTCGATGGGATTATTTTTAACAAAAAATTCAAGTGCTTCAAAATCCTCGTGGGTGTAGTCGGGTGACACGATAAAATCACCGATCACCTTGATTTCCAGTTTTTTTAATATTTCCATCGCCTTGATATTGGTTGCAACCGCCGATTTTTTATTGTAATTTTCTAACCGAAGATCACTGATTTCCTCAAAACCGATGACAGCAGTTGCCAAACCCGCTTTTTTCCACAGCCCAAAAAGTTCAGGATGTTTTACCACCGTATCGGAACGTACATCCGCCACAATTTTTTTGTCAAGCCCGGAATCCAGTATCCTCAGTCCTAGTTTCTCGGCAATGTCCACGTTGCCGAAAGTGTTGGCATCCACAAGCCGAATCACCGGCATATCCTTCAACAGAATCATATCCCTTATTATGGCATCAGCACTGTGAGAAAGATACCTTCCTCCGGTCATGTTGGGAATGGAGCAAAAAAGACAACGATGGGTACACCCGAAAGCCGATACCACAAATCCCATTTTCCCACCAACGCCACTCATTACATATTTATCTCTGTTTTTTTCTACCAGGTCATAACGGGGGGAACATTCATCGACAAGGTCTTCCACGCCGAATTTTTTCGGAGTAAAAACAAGCGGTTTTGAGGGATCCGTTTTGACAATACCTGCAATATTTTTTACTGATTGTTTTTGGTCCAGGGCATCCACAAGTTTTCTGAAACTCAGTTTTCCCAATCCCGGCACAATATAATCAATCTCTTTTTTATTGAAAAATTCCGGATCACATGAGGCGTGGTGGCCGCCCACGACAATAGTTGTTCTGGACTTTTTTTTGATATCTTGTGCAATGGTTAAAACCGCATTGGCCTCACAGGTCATCCCTGTGATTCCAACCACATGGGGATTAAATCGATAAAGGGTCTGTTTCAGACAATCCGGCTCAGCTTTAAGATCCGCGATAATTACCTCATGCCCATCAAGGTTGCCTGCCAGGACCTCCAAAGCAAGAGGTTCACCACGAAAAATCATTTTCAGATTTTTTATGCCATATTCCTCCTCGGGAATACTTCGCCCACTGTTTGGCGGATTAACCAAAAGAATTTTCATGTTTTCCCCGATTTCATTTCCGGTAAACCTATCCCCGATACCCAAACCGGCACCCGGCTTTTTCGTTTGCATGAAAATAGCTACCATATTTTTTTTGGGGAATAAATGCAACCCATTGTTTCGGCACACCCCCTTTTATTGCAATATTTATACCTTTTATTTTTTTTGTGAATTATTTTCCCTTGACGAAAGGTTTCATATGATTATCATATACTTAAAAAATAAGGTTAACTAATTGATATTATATTATATAAAACAAAATGAAAGGAGATTGGTTATATGAGAACTTTATTACCGATTTTAAGACGACCCAGTGATTGGATGGTTGCTCCGAGCTTGAGATTTTTCGACGGATTCTTTGATGAATTTGGTTTGCCTGAAATGGCTGATGAAAAACAGTGGTTACCCAAAGTGGATGTTTCCGAAACGGATGATCATGTGATTGTAAAGGCTGAAGTCCCCGGCATGGATAAAAAAGATATCAATGTTACCATGTCTGACGGGATTCTGACAATACGGGGTGAAAAGAAGCAGGAAAAAGAGGAAGAAAAGGAAAATTACCGCTTTGTTGAAAGACGCTACGGATCATTTTCCAGAAGCCTCAGGGTACCCAACGGAGTGGATGGGAATAAGATCGAGGCCGGTTATAAAGACGGTGTTTTAAAAGTGGTTATCCCCAAGTCCGGGTCCGAAAAATCCCGAAAAATCGAGATTGCCGGATAATACCGGTACATGATTAACGATTAAAAAAACGCGCCGGGTAAAAACCCGGCGCGTTTTTTTTAAAATTGACGGCTTTAAATAAAGGTGTCATGAACCATGGAGTCCCTTGAACATATTAAGGGGAAGCATCTCCATAGCCCCTTTGACTTTCTCGAAAAAGGTTTTCAGGCCGTTGTTTTCGATAACCACCCCCAATTGAAGGCCTAAAAGACAAAATGAGTCCAGATCATCATCGTGGATTTGCCATACTTCATCATGATAGATTCTGATTAACCCGATAGGCGGATCATGGTATTTCACCGGAACCGACAACATTGACAAAATTCCTTCTTTGGCGGCCGCCTCGGGATACTGAACACGTCGGTCGTTTTGAAAATTTTCGATAAAGACCGGCAACCCGGTGGCAAATGCCGTGTATTGTTTATCCACCAAAAGCGGACCTTTATTGAGATATTCCTCACTCACACCATGGCTTGCCACGCGGAAAAGCTGTTTTTCACGTTCATCAAAGAGCATAATACTGCAGCCTTTGACGGAAAAGGATCGGCATATGCGCTCTGCGATATGATTGATCAACAAGTTGACATCACTGAAAGTTAAAATGGCCCTGCTTATGGATTGAAATTGCCTTAAATGGATTCTTTTTTCTATGTTCTCATTCATAGCTGGTGATCTCCTGATCTGTAATATTGAAATGATCCAGATATTCGGGGAGTTTTTCCTGTTTTTTATAGTCATCATAGTTTTTACACATGCAGATCCTGTCATAATCCGCAAGAATAATTTCACAAAGCTCTTTGCCGACTTTGCATTCCAGAATTTTCTTGATCCACAACATCATATCCAGGTCAACGGACAAACGTAAAAACCGGAATGCTTCACGGCTCGGATAAAAACCGATTTTATGCCGAATAAGAAGCAGTCTATATGCCAGCAACCCCTTATCATATGTTTTTTGCGCATTAAAACCGATGATTTTTTCTTTTATACCTTTAATTGCATCTTTTTCGTAAAAACGATTTTCTTTGACTTCAAATATTAAGGCATTGACATTAAAATCAATAGTGCCGATCAAATTATCAATATCAGGTTCCAGATGAAATTTTTTTATGGGAAGAAAATTTTCCAAAAGACTTAAGTCAAAAGAAAAGACCGAACCTTTCGGATACCACCTCACGCCTCCGAAGTCGGTATTCTTGAATTTCTCTCCGGTAAGTATTTTTTCCACTGAAAATTCTTCACCAAGACCCCCGATCACCATATCGATATCTTTAGTCGGAGGCGCATCCCCATAAAAGTGTTTGATAATAAAATTTCTTAAAGCACCGCCGATAATGAGCAAGGATGCTTCTTGCGGAAGCACGGCATTTAGAAAATTCAGCGGCTTCGAAATATCTTCCACCGAGACAAATTCGATGATCTTTTGCCTGAATTTCTCAATGATATCTTTTGGCTCGTTCATTCATTTGCCGTATCGGAAATATTTTATATCGCGGTAACAAAAAGACTCAGTTTTGCTTTTTTGCTATTTTATAAGTTACAAATCCACCACTTAGATTTTTTGATTTAAATCCGTTTTGAACCAAAATTCTGTGACCCAGATACCCGCGGTATCCCACTGCACAAAACGGCAGATATTGTTTTTCCCGGTCCAGCTCGGAAAGCCTGTTTCTGAGTTCATCAATTGGAATATGCAAGGCACCGTCTATTTTCCCTGCGTATCTCAACTCATATTTGGTACGAAGATCCAACAACACCGCCCCCTGGCTTATAAGATTGGAAACCTCATTCCAGTGAAATATTTCCATGTCACCTTTTAAAATATTGGCGGCCACAAAGCCGGCAATATTCACCGGATCTTTTGCCGAAGAATAAGGTGGTGCATAAGCCAGTTCCAGCTCTTCTAAGTCAAAGACGGTCATTTTTGCCCGGATCGCAGTGGAGAAGATATCGATTCTTTTATCTACGCCTTTTTTACCAACAATTTGAGCCCCAAGGACTTTTCCTTTTGCTGGAGAAAAAATCAATTTGATGGAAGTGCTTGTGGCTCCCGGATAGTAGCCTGCGTGGGAACCTGAATGGGTATAGGATACGAGATACGGAATATCGTGTTTTTTTAAAAACTTTTCATTTGCACCCGTAGAAGCTGCAACCATATCGAATACCTTCACCACCGAAGTTCCTATGGTACCGGCAAAAATTGACTTTCTGCCCAGAGCATTATCGGCGGCAATACGCGCCTGTTTATTGGCTGGTCCAGCCAGTGCCGTCAAAGTGGAAAAATCCGTAACCAGATCTTTGACCTCCACCGCATCTCCCACGGCATATATATGAGGATCGGAAGTTTTCATGGTGGAATCGACCCGGATTCCACCGGTGGTTCCTATTTTCAGGTCGGCTTGTTTAGCCAATTTATTTTCCGGCCGAATTCCCACGGAAAGCAAGACCATATCGGTCTCAATTTGTCGTCCCTTTTGAGTGTGCACCACAATTCGATCACCTGCTTTTGAGAAGGCTTTTACACCATTTTCAAGTTCGAGCTCAACGTTTTTTTCTTTGAGGTGATCATGAATAATAGCTGCCATCTCCCGATCGAGTGGAGGCATCACCTGGTCAAGCATTTCAATAATGGTTGTTTTGACACCACGCTCCACCAAATTCTCAGCCATCTCAAGCCCGATAAAACCGCCGCCCACCACAACCGCATGCCGCGGGTTTTTCTCATCCACAAGTGTCTTGATCCTGTCGGAATCAGGAATGTTTCTAAGATGAAAAATATTTTTCAGATCAATACCTTCCAGAGGAGGTTTGATCGGTGCGGCACCGGGAGACAAAATCAGCTTGTCGTAATGTTCCGTTATCATTTCACCCGTATGCACATTTTTGACTTTCACAATTTTTTTCTTGGCGTCGATATCCACAACCTCGGAAAAAATTCGCACATCAATATTATAGCGTTCTTTGAATTCTTGAGGTGTGGCAAGAAGAAGATCATCACGTTTTTGAATCACATTTCCGATATAATAAGGAAGGCCGCAGTTGGCAAAAGAAATGTATTCCCCGCGCTCAAAAATAACGATCTCGGCATCCTCGCTTACTCTTCTGGCACGAGCACCTGCCGTGGCTCCTCCGGCAACTCCTCCGACAATAACAAGTTTGACTCCCATTTATATATCCCCAATTTTAATAGCTACTTGAAAATAAGTGTTTTGAATGTATTATTTTAATATGTTTTGCGATTTTTCCAAAAAGATTGTTCATTGCAAATAGTTAGCTTATAGTATTATAATTTCCATTGAGAAGGTAGTTTAAAATTGGGTGATTTGAAATTAAGAGTCAACACTTTTTTTGATATAATATTTTCTTAAATTTAAACAAAACATATTTATCCATGAATACGATCGGTTTAAATAAAGGCAAAGGATTTAAATCGTTTATCAATTTTCCGACGATTCTTGATTTTGTCAAATTTTTAGCTTTGGCCGGAATTTTTCTCTGGCTGCTAGCCATCGGAACCGGGCAAATTGGTTATCATTGGCAGTGGTACAGGATTGGGAAGTTTATTTTTACCGTTGTCGATGGCAATTTCATACCGGGCCCCCTTCTTCAGGGTCTTTGGGTTACTTTTCGCATTACCGCAACCAGTTTTGTGCTATTCCTCATTTTCGGCATCACGGCTGCCTTGTTGCGCCAATCCTCTCTTTTATCAGCCAGGGCAATCGCACGAATATATCTCGAACTGATTCGTAACACTCCTCTTTTGATCCAGCTTTTTTTGATCTATTTTGCCATTTCCCCTATTTTGGGACTGAGTGCGTTTACTTCGGCAGTGCTTGCATTAAGCCTTTTTGAAGGGGCCTATGC
>Ga0105090_10002159_pt1 | contig 10877 bp, 10 predicted proteins | sample PPLLak3March2015_FD_79110 | JGI IMG/M metagenome (GOLD analysis project Ga0105090, IMG submission 79110) | Freshwater sediment microbial communities from Prairie Pothole Lake near Jamestown, North Dakota, USA - PPLs Lake P7 Core (1) Depth... | ecosystem: Environmental > Aquatic > Freshwater >... | reverse complement strand
CGCAGCCGACGGCTGGTCCGTTGCGGGTGCATGCGACGAATCCCCGGTATTTCGCGGATGCGACGGGGAAGGTGGTGTATCTGACGGGGTCGCACACGTGGCTGAACCTGCAGGACGGGGTGCTGACGGACCCGCCGCCCCCGTTCGACTACGCGGCGTACCTGGACTTCCTGGCCGCGCACGGCCACAACTTCTTCCGGTTGTGGGTGTGGGAGCAGGCCAAGTGGTGCGTGGAGTGGCCGAGCGCGTACTACCATGTGCCCCAGCCGTGGGAGCGAACGGGGCCGGGGACCGCGCTTGATGGCAAGCCGCGGTTCGACCTGACGCGGTTCAATGGGGCGTACTTCGACCGGCTGCGGGCCCGCGTGATGGAGGCGCGGGCGCGGGGGATGTACGTCTCGGTGATGCTGTTCAACGGGTGGAGCGTGAGCTACCCGAAGGGGCAGTTCAGCCTCGCGAACCCGTGGCGGGGCCACCCGTTCCACGCGAGCAACAACGTCAACGGGATCAACGGGGACGTGAACGGCGACAACAGCGGGGACGAGACGCACACGCTGCTGATCCCGGCGGTGACGGCGGTGCAGGAAGCGTATGTCCGGAAGGTGGTCGACACGGTGAACGACCTGGACAACGTGCTCTACGAGATCAGCAACGAGAGCAACGGGGGTGCGACGGCGTGGCAGGCGCACATGATCGCCGTCATCAAGGCGTACGAGGCGACCAAGGCGCAGCAGCACCCGGTGGGGATGACGGTGGAGTGGCCGAACGGGAGCAACGACGAGTTGTGGGCGAGTGCGGCGGACTGGGTGTCGCCGAACAACTACTTCGACCCCCCGCCGGCAGACGGGCGGAAGGTGATCGTGGCGGACACGGACCACATCTGGGGGATCGGGGGGGACCGGGTGTGGGTGTGGAAGAGCTTCACGCGGGGGATGTATCCGATTTTCATGGACCAGTATGACGACAGCTACAAGCTGAACGGCGGGGGGTACGACCTGAACAACCCGAACGACGTGAGTCTGCGTCAGAACATGGGGTATACGCGGCGGTATGCGGAGCGGATGCAGCTGGCGGCGATGGTGCCGCGGACCGACGTGTGTTCGACGACCTACTGCTTGGCGAACGCGGCCGCGACCGGGGCCGAGTACCTGGTGTATCTGCCGTCGGGCGGGACGGTGTCGGTTGACCTCTCCGCGACGACCCGGACGCTGGCGGTCGAATGGTTCAACCCCGCCACGGGCCAGGCGACGGCTGGAGCGGCCGTCGCGGGCGGCGCCAGGCGCACCTTCACCGCCCCCTTCAGCGGCGACGCCGTCCTCTACCTCGCCACCGGAGAGAACCACCATCTGGCGCGCCCAGCTGCTTCGAACCACTCTGGCCACCCCTCCAATTAGGCAATGGAGCATTTCGTGGACTTCACCCGATCCAGACAGCTGCAGGAGCGCAGCCACGCGATCATCCCGGGCGGTGCGCACACCTACGCGAAGGGCGACGATCAGTATCCGAGAGAAGCGCCCGGGTTTCTCGTTCGCGGCTGCGGGTCGCACGTGTGGGACGTGGACGGCAACGAGTTCATCGAGTATGGAATGGGACTACGCTCGGTCACGCTGGGCCACGGCTATCCGCCTGTCGTTGAGGCCGCGTGCCGCGAAATGCGCAATGGCGTGAACTTCACGCGCCCCGCACCGATAGAGGTGGAGTGCGCGGAGCAGCTCGCCAGCATGGTCCCGTCAGCCGGAATGATCAAATTCGCCAAGAACGGTTCGGACGTCACGACCGCGGCGGTGAAGCTCGCGCGCGCGTACACGGGCCGGGATTTCGTCGCGTCCTGCGCGGAGCACCCGTTCTTCTCCGTGGACGACTGGTTCATTGGCGTCACGGACATGCCCGCGGGGATCCCGCAGGCGATCCGTGATCTGACGCTCAAGTTCCACTACAACGACCTGCGGAGCGTCCAGGCGCTGTTCGACAGGTACCCCGGGCAGATAGCATGCCTGGTCATGGAGGCGGAGCGGACCGAGCCGCCGGTCGGCGGGTTTCTTCAGGCCGTCATTGACCTCTGCCACAGGAACGGCTCGCTGTTCGTGCTCGACGAGATCATCACCGGCTTCCGCTGGAACAAGGCCGGGGCCCAGGCTGTCTACGAGATCGAGCCCGATCTGACGGCGTTCGGCAAGGCCATGGGCAACGGCTTCTCGGTTTCCGCGCTCGCGGGCAAGCGCGAGTTCATGCGGATCGGTGGCATCTATCACGACCGCGAGCGTGTCTTCCTGCTCTCGACGACCTACGGCGCGGAGACGCACTGCCTGGCTGCCGCCCTGGAGACGATGCGCATCTACGACCGTGAGCCGGTGGTTGAGCGCCTGCGGCAGCAGGGCGAGCGCCTCAGACGTGGAATCGAGCAGGCTGCAGCGGCGACCGGCCTCGCGAATCGGTTCGGCGTCGACGGCCACCCGGCCAACTTGGTGTACCATACCTACGATCAGACGGCCCACCCATCCCAGGCGTTCCGGGCTCTCTTCCTGCAGGAGATGATCCGGCGGGGTGTCATAGCGCCATCGCTCGTCGTCAGCTACTCGCATTCGGACCAGGACATCGACAAGACGATCGACGCCGTCGCCGGTTCGTTGGGCGTGTACGCCCGGGCACTGGAGGAGGGGATCGACAACTACCTCCTGGGCCTGCCAGTGAAGCCGGTCATGCGCCGGTACTATTGACTCACTTCAGCGGCCGCAGGAGGCCGTGCCCGACGAGAAGGTCGGCCGCCTCTGCCAAAACCTTCAGATCGAGCGCCGACCGGCGGGCGATGTCGAGTAGTGCGTGTTCGCCGTCGGACAGGTTCAGGACCCAAAGGAGCGCCTCCTCCCGGCCGCTCCCGCTGGTGCCGCCCATCGAGCGGTACAAGCCCCGGCGCCCCAGCTGCGGTTCCCCTTTCGGGCTCAGGTTCAGGTAACGCTGGTTAGCCTCGAGCGCCTCGACCACCCGAAGGAGCATGGAGAGGGAGACCGCGAGCGCATCTCCCTTGACTAGGTCGAGGCCGTCGCCTGACGTGTGGTATTCGGGGTACTCGGCGTTGGGAGTGCGCATGAAGCACCCGACCGGCAGGTTGATGCCTGGTGAGCAGTACTGGCGCTCGTCGTAGCCGGTCGGCGTGAAGTCCCGCACTTCGAAGGTGGCCCCGCTGATGCCGAGCACGTACTCCACCATCCGGTCAGTCTCCGTGTTCCCGAGCCGGCTTCGCTTGTAGGTGAAGCCGCCGGGATCCCCGAGGCAGGAGAGCACGAGCCCGTGCTTGACGCGCGGCAGGGTTTCCTCGTTGGCCGCCAGCCAGGCAAGCGGGCCGATGGTGCCAGGGACCCAGACGAACCGGTAGGAGTAACGGAGCTCGAGAGGAGCTAGGTGCGAGGCCAGACGGGCAGCGACCGCCATGCCGGACAGATTGTCGTTGCAGAGCGAGGGGTGGCAGGCGTGGCACGAGAAGAGGACCTCCTCGTCGGTTGCGCCCTGGATGCGGTATTCGCCGTAGGTAAGGTGCCCGGGCTCCAAGGTCGAGTCGATGACGACTTCGTAATAGGAATCGGTCATCTGCGCAAGCTGCCGGTGGGTGACGCAGAACCCCCACGTTTCGCGGTAATAGGACGTGCGGTAGGGTATCCAGTCCGGCCTGTCGGGCAGGGTGAACACGTGGCTGCGCAGCTCCTCCAAGGAGATGCGCCTGTTGACCGGGACGCTGTAGCCAACGACGTGAAGCGAGCTCCTCTGGAAATCCACCACCCGCCGGCCGCTTCGGTCCTTCACATATGCATCGCGGATGTTCCACTCGGGGGGCACGATCCAGTCGAACACCGGAGTCCCGGTTGCAACCTCGTGAAGCGCAAGCGGCACCTCCCTGCTCAGGCACTGCAGGCTTTGCCGCACGCCATTGCCGGTGATGCTCCTGCAGATCGGGTAGAGGTCGGTGACGATGCGCATCAACGCTGCCCCTTCCGAGGCTGGCTCCCAGCCTTCCAGGAGTGCGGCGAGGCGGTTCCCGTGGGGCAAGCTCGCACCTCTTTCAGAAACGCCGCTCATGTCAGGAGCGGCCAGCTCCGGTCCTTCTCGGAAATGACCGTCACCGGGAGCGGCCAGGTGATGAGCAGGGCCGGATCGTCAAACCGCAGACCTGCAGCTCTGTCCGGGGCGTAGAAGACGCTGATCTGATAGAAGACTTCCGTATCGTCGCGCAGCGTCTGGAAGCCGTGCGCGCACATCTCAGGGACGTACAGAGCCCGCCGGCTCGCGGCGTCGAGTTCCACCCCGAAGTGACGGCGGTAGGCGGGGGACTTGGGGCGCAGGTCCACGATGACGTCGTAGATCGCCCCGGCTGTGCAGCGGACCAGTTTCGCCTCTTGAGCCGGGCGTTGCTGGTAGTGCAGACCCCGAAGGGTGCCGCGAACGCGGTTGAGGGAGGCGCTGCACTGGACGAAGCTGCCGGCAAGGCCGTGTTCTTCGAACTCGCGGCGACAGAACGTTCGGGCGAAGAGACCGCGCTCGTCGACGTGAGGCTCCGTTTCGATCACGAAAGCGCCAGGCAGGGGCGTCGGGATGAATCGCATGGCTTTAGGTAATGCTAGCAGGGCCTCCTTGTCAAGGAACCCGTACACGATGGAGGGAGGCAGCGTTCTACCGCCCGCGCACGCATGTCGTTCCGCAGCTGACGGACGCTGACCGACATGGATCTGTTCTGCTCGACAGTCATACCAACCGTCAACCGGCCGACGCTCTCAGCGGCTGTCGAGAGCGTTCTCTCCCAGCAGCCGCGCGCCGGGGCCGAGGTCATCGTCGTCAACGACTCTGGCGCTCCATTGCCACCCATGTCGTGGCAGTCCTCCAGAGGAGTATCCGTCCTGACCACAGGGCGACATGAGCGAAGCGTTGCGCGCAACGCGGGCGCAGCGGTTGCGCGAGGCCGTTACCTGCACTTCCTGGACGACGACGACCTCCTTCTACCCGGGGCGTTGACAGCGCTCGAGACCTTAAGCGAGACGGTGGACAATTCTGGAGTCTGGTTGTACGGGGACTATCGGACGGTAGACCGAGAGGGTGACTTCCTCGCGGAGTTCCGGCCGGGCCTGGTCGGCAACATCTTCGCGATGCTAGTCGCCGGGGAGAGCATCCCGTTCCAGGCATCCCTTCTGAGAACGAGCGCGTTCTTCCGCGCGGGTGGCTTCTGGCAGGATCCAGCCATCGTCGGTGTCGAGGATCGCGAACTTGGGCGACGGCTGGCGCTCTTGGGGACGGTCGCGTACACCCCGGTGACCGTCGCGACGATCCGCGTCGGCGAGAACGGGAGCACGACGAACTGGGCCACAATCGCCGAAGGCGATCGGCTTGGACGGGAGCAGGCGCTGAGCCGGTCGCGCGCATTCGCCCGCGCGCGGGAATCCGCCTCGTCCTGCTACTGGCGCGGGCGCGTCGCTCGCGCGTACCTGGCGTCCGGCGGGTGGAACTTGCGGCGGGGGCGGTTCGGGACGTGTACGCAGCGGACTGCGGCTGCTGCGGCCATCGGTGCACCGGCCCTGCCCGCGCCTTCGTTCTGGCGGGGCCTCCTCAAGCCCGCGAGGTAGCGGTGCGGCGTTTGCCGACGGTTCGGAGCGTTTGAGAGACTGGCACCCCCCTGGAAGCGAGCATGAGAGCATGAGGATTGTGCACATCGAACTCGCGGAATCCTCGTCCGGCGGTCACCGCGTTTGCTGCCAGGCCAAGGTGACCTACGCCGACCGGCGTGGCTTCGAGGAGCGGTACTGGTTCGACGTGCCGGAGGCGCTTGCCGACCAGCTGACGCTGTCAGGCAATCCGTGGCTCGTCCTGTTCGCACCTCTGGTTGTCCACCTCCGCGAGCCGCTCGAGATCGATGCCAGGGTCGACGCCGAGCTACTGAGGAATGTGCGGGAACTGATCACGATCTGGAGTTGCTGGTACCCAGAACTGAGTCCTGTTCCGATAGAGGCGATCGCCAGCGAGGTCGACCTTCTCGGAGGACAGGATCATCGAACCGCGAGCCTGTTCTCCGGTGGCGTGGATGCGTGGTTCAGCTTGATCCGGCATACCGACGACGGCGTGCAAGCGAGGATCAATGATCTTCTGACGATTTGGGGACTCGATATCCCGCTTTCTGGTGCAGACGGTTTCAGCCGCATGAAGGGCATCACCGAGGAGGCCGCGTCGGCGTTCGGCTGTGACGCGGTGGATGTCGCGGTCAACCTGCGCGAGACGCGCTGGTGGCGGGACGCCGACTGGGGCCTGGTTGCCCACGGCCCCGCCCTGGCCGCGACGGCCCTGGTCCTGGAACCCCGCTACAGGCACCTCATCACCCCGTCGACGCACCACTACGATAGCCTCATCCCATGGGGCTCCCATCCCCTGACCGACACCCTGTTGTCTAGCTCCGGGCTTCGGGTCCTGCACGACGGCGGCGCCCTCACACGGGTGGGAACAATCCAGCGAACTGCGGAGCTGGACCTTGTAAAGGGCTCATAGCAGGTGTGCTGGGAAACGGTCTCGTACAGGAATTGCGGCGCCTGCGCGAAGTGTCTTCGCACGATGGCAACACTGGAGCTGCTCGGCGTTCTCGATACCTACCCGACCTTCGACAGGGCCACATTCAGCCTTCGAGGGCTGACCCGGGCGTTTGCCAAGGCGGATCAGACCGACATCGGCCTCCAGCAGGAAGTACGCGCGTTTGCCGAGTCTCTTGGCCGCCGGGACGTCGTCTCTGCCGTGGACGCGAGCATGCGACAGCGCCGTCTGCGGGATCTGGCCTCACGTCTGCTGCTGCGTCCGACCAGGTCGCGAATCCTCCGACGGACCCAAGATCTGGCCTGGAGTCTCGTCCGCCGGCTGGCGCACATGCGCTGAAACGCCGAGTCTGGGCGTGTCGAGGTGCGCGCGCCCGGCGACAATCGCCGCAACCGCTCGCCCGGTCGAGGAACAGGTGAGGATCGGCATCGATGCGCGGTTCTTGACTCACCCACAGATGGGTGGGTTCAAGACGTATACGGAGAGCCTGCTCCAGGCGTTGACGCAGGTTGATCGTGAGAACGAGTACCTGTTCTACGTGGATCGAGACATCGATGCCCGGAGCGCGTTCCCGTGCGCCGGGAACTGCTCGTTTCGCGTCGTAGCAGGAGCGGCTCCTCTCGTCGGAATGATGTGGCGTGAGCAGGTCACCCCGCCCCGCCGCGCCAGCCAGGATCGAATCGCCCTGCTGCACTCGCCGGCACTCACAGCACCACTGTGGTTGTCATGCCCCTTCGTGCTGACGATCCACGATGTGATCTGGCTTGATGGTGCAGGCGAGGCGTCGTTCCGGCGGAGGGCGTTGGCCGTACACCACGGGGTCGTCGCGCGGAACGCGGCACGGTTGCCTACACACCAGCCATGATCACGAGCATTCGGATCGGCGAGCAGGGCAGCACTACAAGGTGGGACACGCTGGCGGAGAACGACCGCCTCGGACGGGAAAGGGCACTCAGTGATCCTGCGGCCTACGGCCGACTGAAACAGTCTGCTTCATCGGACTACTGGCGCGGCAGGGTCGCGCGGGCGTACCTCGCGTCAACAGCCTGGAACCTGAAACGTCGCCGCCTGCTGACCGGCCTCACCCGGGCCGCCGCGGCGGGGCAGGTCAGTGTGCCGCGTATTGCGACACCGACGTTCTGGCGGGGCTTGAGGACGCGGGCGGGTCGAGACGCGTAGACTGCGGGACTGCATGAGAATCGGGATAGACGCACGGTTCCTCACACACCCGCAGGTTGGCGGATTCAAGACGTACACGGAGGGTCTGCTCAGAGGCTTAGCGCAGGTGGATGCCGACAACGAGTATCTGCTCTACGTGGACCGAGCAACTGAGGCTTGCAGGGAGTTCGCGTCGCGGCCGAACTTCAAGGTGCGTGTCGTCGCTGAAACGATACCGCTGATCGGAATGGCGTGGCGCGAGCAAGCGGCGCTCCCCCGTCGAGCTAGTCGCGACCGAATCGATCTCCTCCACTCTCCGGCGCTCACGGCACCTCTGTGCTTGCCGTGCCCTTTGGTGGTGACCGTCCACGACGTGATTTGGCTGCGCGCCGGAGGCGGGTCCTCGGTTCGGCGCAGCCTGTTGGGGTCTTACTGGCGCGTGGTCGCGCGGACCGCCGCGCGCCGCGCCAAGGCGATCATCACCGTCTCCCAGGCATCGAAGGAGGACGTGGTCGGACTCCTGGGGCTCGACTCACGACATATCGCGGTGACATATGAAGCGGCCGACCCACGGTTCAGGCCGCTGTCAGCCGCACAAGTGGATGCCACCCGGCAGAGACTCGGTCTTCCCAGAGCCTTCGTCCTGGCGCTTGGATCAGCGGATCCGCGCAAGAACGTGGACGGCCTCGTGAACGCGTACGCGTTGTTGCCTGCCGCGCTGAGGGCGGATCATCGACTCGTCATAGTGTGGGCTCATGCCGATCTAGCTGCTGGAATCAGACAACAGGTCAATGGTCTGGGCCTCACCGGGGATGTGCAGTTCGTACGGTCGGTTTCGAACGAGGACCTCGTTTCCGTCTACAACGGTGCCTCGGTGTTCGTCTTTCCTTCACTTGCGGAAGGGTTCGGACTACCAGTGCTAGAGGCTATGGCGTGCGGAACGGCCGTCGCCGCGTCGAACGGCTCATCGATCCCGGAGGTCGCAGGCGAGGCGGCCGTGCTGTTCAACGCCAGGAAGCCTCGCGAGGTAGCTGAAGCCATGACCAGGCTTCTGACCGACGCCCAACTTCGCAGGTCGATGACAGCCAAAGGGCTGGAGCGCGCCTCGTCTTTCACGTGGCGACGTTGTGCTGAGCAGACACTCGCCGTGTATCGCTCGGCGACTGCCCTGAACTGAGTGTCCTCCCGATGAGGCTCCTCGTCGTCTCAACATGGCTGCCGTACCCACCGGACAACGGGAGCCGCGTGCGGGCCTACCATCTACTCAAGAGGCTCTCGCAGCGGCACACTATTACGCTGCTGTCGTTTGGCAGCGTGCGGGACCTAGATGTGCTCGCTCCGTTGAAGATGCTCTGCGAGCGGCTGGAAGTCGTTCCCCGGACGCCGCTGAGAGACAGCCGGCTCGGAAGACGGGGGCTGTTCTCAACGGTCCCACGGTACTACGTCCAGACCGACAGCGCCGAGATGCGACGGCTGGTCGCCGGAAGCGTTAAAGAGCACGATGCGGCGATCGGCATGCAGGTGGACGCGGCCCGCTACCTGGCTGCGCACCCTGAGATCCCACGTGTCTTCGAGGAGGCCGAGGTTGGCGTCTTGCGCGACCGCTATGTCCGCGAAGCCAAGCTGCTGCCTCGACTCCGCCACGGCATGACCTGGTGGAAGTTCCGGCGCTTCGTGCGCGGCCTGGTGAACCGCTTCGACAGGACCACCGTCGTGTCGGCGGTCGAACGAGATCACCTTTGTGCTATCGGCTGTGATTCGAGCCGGGTTGCTATCGTTCCGAACGGGACCATGCTGCCTGAGGCGGCCGCCATCCGGCGGCGCCACGACAACCGGCTGATCTATCCTGGGGCGGTCACCTATTTCGCCAACCTGGACGCTGTCCGTTACTTCGTCAGGGACGTTCTCCCGCTCGTGCGATGCCAGCGTTCGGATGTGTCCTTCCTGGTTACCGGGAGGACGGAGGGCGCAGATACCGGCGACCTGGCTTGCGTACCCGGAGTCACATTCGCGGGATGCCTGCCCGACATCGACGAGGCGATCTCGGAGAGCGCAGTCTGCGTCGTCCCGTTGCGCATGGGCGGTGGTACGAGACTGAAGGTACTCCAGGCGATGGCGCTGGGGACGGCGGTCGTCTCGACTTCCAAGGGAATCGAGGGCTTGGACCTGGAGCCGGGAAGACATGTGCTGGTGGCCGATTCACCCTCCGCCTTCGCAGCGCAGGTCCTCCGGCTGCTCGGCGACGACAACCTGCGAAATCAGCTGGTCGAGGCGTCTGCCGCCCTCGTGCGCGATCGATACACGTGGGATCGAATCGGCGAGGTTCTCGAAGGCGTGGTGAACGAGGCGGTCGAGGAACACGCGGCGCGGCGGAGTGCCTCGTCTGCTACGGCTCTTTGATCACCCGGACATTGGTGGGTGGCCTGGGCGGCGCCGGCGCGGCCGCTGCACCCCAGTTTACCTCCAGCGTCGGTCGCCCGGCTGCGTTCCAGTCCTCGACGTCTGAGCTCCAGAAGTACTTGCCACTATGGTAGTCGCCGTCGGTGGAATAGAAGGCAAGCCGCAGTGGCCGCCCCGCGGCGTACGCCTGCGCGACGGCATAGCTGACATCCCACTCATGCGGGCCGGCTGGTGTCAGCCTGACCGGATTCACCCAGGTCACGGCCACATTCTCCCCGGCATACGGGGCGTTGTTCCAGGTGATCGTGCTCTCCAGCCAGTCGTCCTCGACCGTCAAGACGTCAATCGCCGACGGTTTGGCGTCCTCCGGCGTATACCCGGCGTTTCCGAACAGGTTCAGCCTGACCCGAGCGGAAACGATGCTCTTGCCGGCAGGCACGGCGCTCAGCGGGAACGTCACAAAGTACTTGGAAAAACACATGAAGTCGGCGATGTCCCACTGATTCTGGATGTTGAACTGCGTGTAGCCCGCATAGTTTGCGTTGCCCCACTCGGTCCACGCGTTCATAGTGCCGCCGCAGATGGTGTGGCCACCTACGGCCGCGTCCGCCACGGTTGCGCCGTTCAGTCCGTGCCGCACGGTTGTGGTTCCAGACACGACGCTGGTCGGTGGTGTGTAGGTCGGTAGCCCGAACCGCAATTCACCCCAGGTGTCGGGACGAGCCTTCTGCATCCCCTCCGGCCAAACCTGATCCGGTATG
>Ga0105090_10002158_pt1 | contig 10877 bp, 7 predicted proteins | sample PPLLak3March2015_FD_79110 | JGI IMG/M metagenome (GOLD analysis project Ga0105090, IMG submission 79110) | Freshwater sediment microbial communities from Prairie Pothole Lake near Jamestown, North Dakota, USA - PPLs Lake P7 Core (1) Depth... | ecosystem: Environmental > Aquatic > Freshwater >... | reverse complement strand
TCGGCCAGATGAACGAGCCCCCGGGCAACCGCCTGCGCGTGGCGCTCACCGGCCTCACCATGGCCGAGAGCTTCCGCGACGAGGGCCGCGACATCCTGCTCTTCATCGACAACATCTACCGCTTCACGCTCGCCGGCACGGAAGTGTCCGCCCTGCTGGGCCGCATGCCTTCCGCCGTGGGCTACCAGCCGACGCTCGCGGAGGAAATGGGCCGCCTGCAGGAGCGCATCACTTCCACGAAGACCGGTTCGATCACCTCGATCCAGGCCGTGTACGTGCCCGCGGACGACCTCACGGACCCCTCGCCCGCCACCACCTTCGGCCACCTGGACGCCACCGTCGTGCTCTCGCGCGACATCGCGGCCCTCGGCATCTACCCCTCGGTGGACCCGCTCGACTCCACTTCGCGGCAGGTCGACCCGAACGTCGTCGGTGAAGAGCACTACGCCACGACCCGCTCGGTGCAGGCCGTCCTGCAGAAGTACAAGGAGCTGCGCGACATCATCGCGATCCTGGGCATGGACGAACTCTCCCCCGAGGACAAGCTCGCCGTTTCCCGCGCGCGCAAGATCCAGCGCTTCCTGTCGCAGCCGTTCCACGTGGCCGAGGTCTTCACCGGCTCGCCCGGCAAGTACGTGACGCTCAAGGACACGATCAAGGGCTTCAAGATGATCGTGAACGGCGAGTGCGACAGCCTCCCCGAGCAGGCCTTCTACATGGTCGGCACGATCGAGGAAGCCTTCGAGAAGGCGAAAACGCTGCAGTAAGAGCCCGCCCCCATGGCCAAGACCCTTCAAGTCGACATCGTCAGCGCCGAAACGGCGGTCTTCTCGGGAGAAGCCGAGATGGTCGTCGTCCCGGGCGAGGCGGGCGAGCTGGGGATCCTCCCCGAGCACGCCGCGCTCCTCACCCGCATCAAGCCGGGCACCGTGCGCATCAAGCGCCCGGGCGAGGCCAAGGAAGAGATCATCTACGTCTCGGGCGGCATGATGGAAGTGCAGCCCCACGTTGTCACCGTGCTCGCCGACACGTCGGTGCGCGCGGAGAACCTGGACGAGGCGAAGGCCCTCGAGGCCAAGCGCCTTGCGGAGGAGGCGCTCGCCAACCGAACCGGGGACATGGAAATCGCCGAAATGCAGGCTGCCATCGCCGAATCGGTCGCCCAGCTGGCCGCTATCCGCAAGCTCAAGAGCACCCGCTAGCCCCCTTTTCAGGCGATTGTCGGGCTGTGGTAACATGTCGGTTGAACCAAGTCGTAGAAGCAAGACCCCCGCGTCGAGTCCCCGCCGGACCCATCGCGAGGGTCGTAGGGGAGATCACGAAACTCCTTGATTTAGAGGCGCAACAGGTTCGGGCAGGGTTGACAAACCCTGCCCTTTTTATTTGTACCGCCTGCTAGAAACGCCCCCTCGCCCATGACCACCCAATCGCTCCAGGTCGTCGTGCTGGCCGCCGGCCAGGGCAAGCGCATGCATTCGCGCCTGCCCAAGGTCCTGCACCCCCTCGGGGGCCGGCCCATGCTGCTGCACATCCTCGAATCGGCAAGACGCCTCGCGCCTTCGCGCCTGGCGGTGGTCATCGGCCACGGTGGCGAGACGGTCGCCAAGCGGCTCGAGGCGCCTGACGTGGCCTGGGCCGTGCAGGACCGCCAGCTGGGCACGGGGCACGCCGTCATGCAGGCCCTCCCGCTGCTCGATCCCGCCGGCGTCGTCCTCGTTCTCTACGGCGACGTGCCGCGCATCGCGACGGGAACCATGCGCTCGCTCGTCGATGCCGCCGCCGAGAACCAGCTCGCCCTCCTCACGCAGGATCTCGACGACCCGAAGGGCATGGGCCGCATCGTCCGCGATGCCTCCGGCCGCGTGACGAAGATCGTCGAGGAGCGCGATGCCAACGAGGCCGAGCGCGCCATCCACGAGATCAACACCGGCATCATGGCCGCGCCCTTCGGCAAGCTGAACGCCTGGCTCGCGGGCCTGGGCAACGACAACGCGCAGGGCGAGTACTACCTCACGGACATCGTGGCCGCCGCCGTGGCCGAGCGCTATCCCGTCGCCGTGCGCCAGCCGCAGTCGTCCACGGAGTGCCTCGGCGTGAATTCCAAGCGCGAGCTCGCCCGCGTGGAGCGGCTGCTGCAGCTGGACCGCGCCCATGCGCTGCTCGATGCCGGCGTGACGCTCGCGGACCCCGCCCGCATCGACGTGCGCGGCGAACTCGCCTGCGGCAAGGACGTGCACATCGACGTGAACTGCGTGTTCGAGGGCAAGGTCGCGCTCGGCGAAGGCGTCACCGTCGGCGCGAACTGCATCCTGCGCGACGTCACGGTCGGCGAAGGCACCGAGATCCGCCCCTTCAGCCTGCTGGAGGAAGCGCGCGTCGGCGCGAACGCGAAGATCGGCCCCTACGCGCGACTTCGGCCCGGCACGGAGCTCGCCGAGGACGTCCACATCGGCAATTTCGTCGAGGTGAAGGCGAGCGCCATCGCCGCGCGCAGCAAGGTGAACCACCTCTCCTACATCGGCGACTCGACGATCGGCAAGGACGTGAACGTGGGCGCGGGCACCATCACCTGCAACTACGACGGCGCCAGCAAGCACCGCACCGTGATCGGCGATCGCGTGCACATCGGCTCCGACGTGCAGCTCGTCGCGCCGGTGACGATCGGCGAGGGCGCGGACATCGGTGCGGGCACCACGGTATTCAAGGATGCGCCCGCCGGGGAGCTCACGCTCAACCCGAAGTCGCAGGTCACGAAGCCCGGCTGGAAGCGCCCCGAAAAAAAGAAGTAGCCGTTCGCCACCCGACTACCGGCACCCGCCGAAGCCGTCGCCCACTGTGTGCGGCTTTGACCGGCACCGAAGGTGTCCGGTCGAAAGCCGTTCCCGTTGGCTACCAGCGCGCGGGCGGCTTCTTGTTGATCGTGATGATCCGGTTCTCGACGGTGACGTAGCCGCCCACCGTGAGGTCCCGGAAGATCCGGCTCACCATGTCGCGTGAGGCGCCCACGCGCTCGGCGATCTCCTGCTGCGTGATCTTCTCGGGAATGCGCATCTTCCCGTCCTTCTCCTCCACCGACATGTTGAGCAGCAGCCGCGCGACGCGGCCGTACACGTCCAGGAGGGCGAGGTTCTTCACGTTGTCCGTGGCCTCGCGGGCGCGCTCGATGACCTTGCCGATCATCTCGAGGGCGAAATCGGGGTTCTGGCGGATGGCCTCGAGCAGCGGCTCGCGCTGCACCACGGAGAACGTGGTGGGCTCGAGCGTCACCACCGACGCCGAGCGTGGCTTGCCGTCGAGTGCCATCTCGCCCACGTAGTCGCCCGGCACCTGGTTGTTCAGGATGAGCTCGTGGCCTTCGGCGTCGGAGACGAAGGCCTTCACCTTGCCCGTGAGGATCACGAACACCGAGTCGCTGGAATCGCCTTCCGTGATGAAGACGGTGTTCTTCGGGTACGTGCGCACGCGACCGAGCGCGGCGAGATTGCGGACGAAGGAATCCGGGATCGAAGCCAGTTGCGCGGGGGTCGGGGGCTCGCCGTTCATCTCGGGGAGGGCTGCCATCGTGGGGGAGCGCCGAGTCTAGCACCGCGGGGACGGCGCGTTAAGATACGCCCGCCCCATGCCCGCCATGCCCGCCCCGACCACGCCCGCCGCGACGCCACCCCAACGCTTGCCGACCCCCTGGCTGGGCGTGGCCGCCGTCGCGCTCGCCGGAATCCTCTTCGCCTGGACGCCCCTCGCGGAGCGGGCCGACCTGTTCGCCCTGGACCAGTCCTTCGGGGTCCTTCGCGCCGCCGGACCGAAGGCCGCGCCCGACGACATCGTCATCGTCGGCCTCGACGAGGCGACCGAGAAGGCCATCGGGGAGCCGCTCGCCCTCTGGCACGCGCCCCTGGGCGAAGCGCTCGCGAAGATCGCCGCGGCGAAGCCGAAGGCCATCGGGCTCGACGTGACGCTGCCCGAGAAGTCCTTCGATTCCATCCGTCCCGGGCTCGATCTCGCGCTCGCCAAGGGCCTCGCCGCCGCCCGTGGTGTGCACCCGTTCGTCGTCGCGCTCGCCGTGGACGGCCAGGGCGCCGCGAAGACGATCCACACGCCTTTCCTCGCCGTCATCGACGACAAGCGCATGGGCCTCGCGCTCTTCGGCCGCGACATCGACGGCGTCACGCGCCGTTACCTGCTCGCGCTGCCGACGGAGGACGGTGCGTTCCCGACGTTCGCGGGACGCCTTTGCTCGGGGCTTTCGAAAAACTGCCGAGCGGGCATCACCGACTACGCGCTGGGCACGCCCTACCGCTACGTGTCGCTCGCCCGGGTGCTCGAGCTCAAGGACCCTGCCGGCCTCGAGCGATTGTTCGGCGGCCGCATCGTGCTCATCGGCGAGACCCAGCGATTCACGGACCGCATCGCGCAGCCGGTGAACCTCGCGGGGTGGGAACCCGATGGACGCAAAGACGCGCCCGGCGTCCTCGCCCACGCGCAGGCACTGCGCACGGCGCTTCACGGCACGCCCATCGAGCCTGCGCATCCGGCCACGCTCGTCTTCCTGCTTTCGGCGTGCGCGTTGCTCCTCCTCGTGCGCGACTGGCGGCTCGCGCTCGTGGCGGGCGCTCTCGCGGCGACGGGACTCGTCGTGGGTTCCGTGATGTTGCTGCGCGGCGGCACGCACTTGCCCATCGCCGCGGCGCTCCTCACGGTTTTCCTGGCCGTGGCGGCGCGCGCCGCGCTCGATGCCCGCGACCACCGCCGCGCGCGCGATCGCCTCACGCACGCCTTCGGTGGCTACGTGAGCCCCCCCGTGCTCGAGGGAATTCTCGCGGGTCGCATCGAGCCGGGCCATCGCGCCGCCAAGCGCACGCTCGCCTTCCTGTTCGCGGACCTGCGCGGTTCCACGGCGTTCACCGAGAGAGCGAAGCCCGAGGAGGCCATGGCGCTCCTGAACCGCTTCCACGACGTCGCGGTGGCGGCGATCCACAAGCACGAGGGCTTCCTCGACAACATCCGCGGCGACGGCGTGATGGCCGTGTTCGGGGCGCCCAAGGCGATCGACGATCCGGCAGGTGCCGCCTTTCGCGCGGCCGAGGACCTGCTGCGCGGCATCGATCACCTCAACGCCCAACGGGTGAAGAGGAACGAACCCCCGCTCGAGGTGGGCGTCGGTCTCGCGGCGGGCGAAGGGGTGGTGGGTCACGTGGGTTCGCGCGAACGGTTCAACTTCACCGCGGTGGCCGACGCCGCCAACGTGGCCGCCCGACTGCAGGACGAAGCCAAGCGGCTGGGCTACCGGGCCGTCCTCAGCGGGCCCGTCCGGGAGAAAGCCGGGGCGGCCCGGTTGGAGTCGCTGGGCGCCCTCGAACTGCGCGGCCACGACCCGGTCGAGGCGTGGGGCTGGAAGGGCCCCTGAAGCCGTGATTGCGTGATATTCGGCAGAACGACTGCGCTATTTCGCATTTCGACCGGCCGAACCCGCGCGTAGAGTGGGTTCATGTTCGCGGGGCCCTCCTCTCCTGCGAACGGCCGGGCGAATTGAGGCCAAGAGCTTTCCGCCCGCATTCCACTCCCTCCGGCTCGCGCCGGAGGGAGCTTTCTTTTCCCCGAGGGAGTTTGCGATGAATCCACGATCGCCACGAGACGAAGGCGCCCCCACCGGCCTTGCCGCGCTCGCGTTCGCCGCCGTGATGCTGCTCATCGGGTGCACCGATTCCTTCGCCGCGGACCTGCTCGTCACGGATGTGCGCGGCACCGTCACCCGCGCCGGCTCCACGCAGCCCGTCGCTCTCTTCGAAACCCTCAAGCCTGGCGTCCGCCTCGCCGTGCCCGGGGGTGCACGCGTCGAGCTTCTCGATTTGGCTGCCGGCAGCATCCAGCCCGTGCGCGGTCCCGCCACGATCGCGCTCACGCCGCAGGGACCCAAGGCCGAGTCCGGGACGCTGGATCCCGTGCGAACCGTCGATGCGCAGTTGCGCAAGGTGAAGATCACCAGCCAGGACGTCGCGCTCGGCAGCCTGCGCATGCGAAGCGCCGGCTCGCGCCTGCTGGAAGGGCCCGATGGCTTCGTCGCCGTGGCGCAGTCGAGGACTTTCCGCTGGAAGGGTCGCCCGAACCTGGTGCGACTCGAGATCGCCACGCAGGAAGGCGAGGTGGTCCACAAGGCGCGCGTGGAAGGCGACAGCTACACGCTGCCCGATTCCGTGAAGCTCGAGGCCGGCCGTACCTATGTCTGGGGCGTGAGCGGCGTGAACCCTGCGGAGCCCCCCGCCGATTGGACGGAGTTCGCGATTCGCGAGGGTAACGAGGTACCCGGAACTTCCGGCGCCTCGGAATGGCGGCTGGTCGCGGTGTCGCTTCGCGCCGCCGGGCTCAAGCGGGCGGCGGAGCGGGCGGAGCAGCGGGCAACCGCGTCCTGAGCGTGCCGGCGCCGCCCGGCGCCGTGCCTTCTTTCGACGGGCTCAGCCCACGTCGTCGTCGGATTGGCTCTTCGGTCCGATGTAGGAAAGCGCCTTCGCCTTCGCACCGCCCAGCACGATTCTCACGACGACTTCGTCCACGTCCTTCGGGACGTTGATCGTGTGCGTGACCACCTTCCGCCTGGCCACGGGCACCACCAGGCTGCTTCCCTTGGGCAGCTTGTTGATTCTCGCCTTGGACTTCGCCATCGGCACGCCTGCCGCTTTCTTGGCTGCCTTCCGTGCTTTAGTCTTCATGGGTTCACTCCCGGTTCTCGCCAATGGGTTTCGCGTTTATACCACTGCTGCTCGGGCGTCCGGCAATCCTCGTGCTCGCCTGCGCGGGAATCGCCTGGACGTCGCCGGCCTTCGCCGAAGACTGTCCGGCCCCGGCGGGCGACGCGCAGGCGCGGCAGCGGCAACCGGAGTGTCTCGTCGAGGCGGCGCGTGCGGCCTACCGCGAACGCCGCCATGTCGATGTGCTCGAGCTGACCGCGCGACTCGATGCCTTGGGGGATACCGTTCCCGCGTCCATGCGCATCGCAGCCCTGCTCGTGCGCGCGCAGGCGCTGTTCCAGTCGGGCCGCATCGGCGAGATGGACCGGGTTGCGCGCGAAGCATGGGAACTCGCCCGTGCCGAGGGCGGGGCGGATGCCCGGCCTGCACTCGAAGCCCAGAACCTGGTCGCGGTCGCCCTGCGCCGCCAGGGGCGAACGCAGGAGGCCATCGAGGTCTATCGCGACCTGGTCGAGCGCCGCGATCGCGTCGACGGACCGCTGGCCGCCGAGTCGCTGCGCGCGCGCAACAACTACGCGTCTGCCCTGGGGGATGCGGGAGACCTGGCGGGCGCGGAGGCCCTCCACGCGCAGGTGTACGCGGCTCGGCTCGAGACGCGGGGCCCGAACCACGAGCAGACCGTGTTTGCCTGGCACAACCTCAAGACCACGTCCTGGGAGCTTCGGGGCAGCGAACGCACGCTTCGGGAAGTCGAGCGTGCCTTGCCGGACCAGCAGCGCTCGCTCGGCGCGGATCACCCCGAAGTCGCGAGAATGAAGACGCTGCTTGCGACGATGCTCTGGTCGCAGGGCCGGCTCGAAGAAGCCCGTGCGTTGTTCGCCGACGTGCACGAGGTTCGACGCAAGGCGTTGGGCGGGTCGAATCGCCTGACGCAGGAAGCGGCGAGAAACCTCGCTTTCATCACGCTCCAGCTCGGGGACGGCGAAGGAGCCCTTGACCTGATGGAGGCGGCTGCGCGGCAAGCGGCGACGCCGGGCGATGGGGATACCGCGGAACATCGGCAGCTTCTCGCGTTCGTTCGCCTCCAGCGCGGGGAGGCCCAAGCCGCGCTCGATCTGCTTCCGATGGCTGCGGCGCCCGAAGCGTCCCTGAAGGGACAGCCTCGCGAGCGGCTCGGCGCTGCGTCGCTTCGCGCCGCGGCGCTTTCCAAGCTCGGCCGCCATGACGAAGCGATTGCGCTGCAGTCGCGCGTGCTCGAGGCGAACGAGGAGCGCCTGGGCCGCCAGCACCCGAAGACGCTCGAGTCCCTGCGTGGCCTCGCGACGATCCAGATCGCGGCCGCCGAGCCCGCCGCGGCGCGCGAGACGCTCGAGACCTTCGTCGAGAGAAGCGAGGCGCGCGATGGCGTGCTCGCCAGCGGCAGCGATACGCACCGCCGCCAGCTCTCGCAAGGCATCGAGTCGCTCTTCCAGTTGGCCGGCTACAAGACCTACGTCCGATTGCTTTCGTCCACCGACCCTACCCGCGCCCTCGAGGTGGCCGAACTCGCCAAGGGCCGCGCGCTCGCGGTGCCGCACGCCCTCAGCGGACGCGGCCAGGTCGCCCGGACCGAGGCCCGCGAGGCGGCCTGGCGACTCGCCAAGGCCGAGGAAGCGCTCGCCGCGAACGAGCCCGGTTCGCCGCCCTACCTGCGGGCCTCGAACGACCGCGCCGAGGCCGAAGCGAAGCTGCGGGCCCTGCGCCCAGCCGCCGGCACGACGAAACGCTTCCGCCTCGCCGATCGCATCGCCACGCTGCCCAAGGGTGCCGTCTTCATCGACTACGTGGTGGACGACGATCGCATCGTCGCCCTCGTTGTCGGCAAGGACCTGCCGGTCACGGGAATCGACCTCGGCCGCGTGGAACGCCTGGCCGATACCGTCGAGGCGCTGCGGCGTCTCACGGCCTCGTCCGATCCCGCCACCGAGCGCGTCTGGCGCACGGCCGAGGGCTTTCGCTGGTCTCTCTCGAGGCCGCCGAGCGCCACGGAACGCACGAAGGACGCCACCGAGATCGCGCGCTTCCTGTCGCAAAGGCTCCTCGTGCCCCTCGCGCCGCACGTGGGAAAATCACCGCGCTGGATCGTGTCACCCGACGGCCCGCTCGCCTTCCTGCCCTTCGACCTGCTCGAGATCGGCGGCAAGCGCGTCGTCGAGAACCACGAGATCACGATCGCCCCGTCGCTCGCGGCCATCACGGCCGGCAAGGCACGGGCGGCGCGCGTGCTGGCCCCGGGAGCCCAACGCGAGTTCCTGGGGCTCGGCGTGAACCAGGCCGGACGCGACTGGCCCGAACTGCCGGCGGCGGAACGCGAGGTCCTGGCGATCGGCAGCCTGTTCCCTGCCGAACGCCGCGTGACGCTTACGGGCAGCCAGGCCACGGAGGCCGCGCTCGCGAAGCTGGAAACCTCGGGCGAACTCGAGCGATTCCGCTACATCCACATCGCTTCCCACGCGTTCCTCTCGCCGCGGGGCAGCAGCCTCTCCGGCGTGGTGCTCGCGAAGGACGCGTCGGACGAGGCGAACGACGGCATCGTCACCGCAGCCGAGTGGCCCGTGTACCGCCTGCGCAGCGATCTCGTCGTCCTTTCCGCCTGCGACACGGGGCGCGGCACCCTTCTCGCCGGCGAGGGCGTGATGGGGCTTCCTTACGCGCTCCTGCAGGCCGGCACCCGCGATGTGCTGCTCACGCTCTGGCCGGTAACGGACGCCGCCGCCGCCGACTTCATGCCGCGCTTCTACGGGCGCCTTCGCAAGGGCATGCAGCCGCCCAGGGCCCTGCGCGAGACAAAGCTCGAGATGGCCCGCGGCCGCGGGCCTCACGCCGCCCCAGCCCACTGGGCTGCCTTCGTCCTCCACGGCGTGCCCTGAATCGGTGCCGGAGGCGTGACGGATGTAACGGCAAGGGAATTTGCGGAAATTCGCGGGTCACGGACCCCGTGAGAGAATCGAACCCATGTGCGGAATCGTCGGCGCTATCGCCAACCGGGACATCGTTCCCATCCTGACCGAGGGCCTGAAGCGCCTCGAATATCGCGGCTATGACAGCGCGGGCATCGCCGTCCTGGGTGAGGGCGCCATCCGGCGCGTTCGCCGCGTGGGCCGCGTCGCGGAGCTCGAGGGCGCCGCCAAGGCGGAAGGCCTGAAGGGCATCGTCGGCATCGCGCACACGCGCTGGGCCACGCACGGCGGCGTGACGGAGCCGAACGCGCATCCGCACGTCTCCTCGGGCGAGATCGCCGTCGTCCACAACGGCATCATCGAGAACCACGAGGAACAGCGCGCGCGCCTGAAGGCCCTGGGCTACGCGTTCGAGTCGCAGACCGACACCGAGGTCATCGCGCACCTCGTGCACCACTACTACAAGGCCACGGGCGATCTCTTCGAAGCCACGAAGAAGGCCGCCGCGGACCTGCACGGCGCCTACGCCATCGGCGTCGTCGCGCTGAACGAACCGGACATCGTCACCGGCGCCCGCATGGGCTGCCCCATGGTGGTCGGCCTGGGCGATGGCGAGAACTTCCTCGCCTCCGACGTCTCCGCCATCGTGAGCGAGACGCGTCGCGTCGTGTACCTCGAGGACGGCGACGTCATCGCCATCCGCCGCGGCGGCGTCGAGATCGTCGACCGCCAGGGCAAGCCGGCGCACCGGCCCGAACGCACGAGCGAGATCGATGCCAACGCCGTCGACCTCGGTCCCTACAGCCACTACATGCAGAAGGAGATCCACGAGCAGCCCCGTGCGGTCTCCGACACGCTCGAGGCCGTCATCGACGGCGGCGTGGACGGGGACGGCCTCTTCGGGGAAGGCGCCGCGGCCGCGTTCAAGGACATCGATTCCGTCCTCATCCTCGCCTCGGGCACCAGCTCCTATGCGGGCCTCGTCGCGCGATTCTGGATCGAGTCGATCGCGAAGATCCCGTGCAACACCGAGCTCGGGCACGAGTACCGCTACCGCGACACGATCCCGAACCCCCGGCAGCTCATCGTCACCATCTCCCAGTCGGGCGAGACGCTGGACACGATGGAGGCCCTCAAGCGCGCCAAGGAACTCGGCCACGCGCAGACGCTCGCCATCTGCAACGTGCGCGAGAGCGCCATCCCCCGCGCCTCGCGCTTCGTGTACTACACGCGCGCGGGCATGGAGATCGGCGTC
>Ga0105090_10002157_pt1 | contig 10880 bp, 9 predicted proteins | sample PPLLak3March2015_FD_79110 | JGI IMG/M metagenome (GOLD analysis project Ga0105090, IMG submission 79110) | Freshwater sediment microbial communities from Prairie Pothole Lake near Jamestown, North Dakota, USA - PPLs Lake P7 Core (1) Depth... | ecosystem: Environmental > Aquatic > Freshwater >... | reverse complement strand
GTGCTGATGCTGGTGGTCGGCCGCCGTCTGTTCCCGTGGATCCTGTGGCAGGTCGCACGCACCGGTTCGCGCGAACTGTTCACGCTGTGCGTGATCGCCGCAGCGCTCGGCATTGCCTACGGCTCGGCAGCACTGTTCGGCGTTTCGTTCGCGCTGGGCGCCTTTTTTGCCGGCATGGTGCTGCGCGAATCCTCATTGAGCCATCGTGCCGCCGAGGAATCACTGCCCTTGCGCGACGCATTCTCCGTACTGTTCTTCGTCTCGGTCGGCATGTTGTTCGACCCGCGCATGCTGATTGAAGAACCACTCAAGGTGCTGGTGGTGGTCGCCATCATCATCCTCGGGAAAACCCTCGCCGCATTCCTGATCGTGATCGCCTTCCGTTATCCGCTGAACACCGCGCTGACGGTATCGGCCAGCCTCGCACAGATCGGCGAATTTTCGTTCATCCTCGCCGGCCTCGGTGTGGCGCTGAAACTGCTGCCGGCCGAAGGCCAGAATCTGATCCTCGCCGGCGCGGTGATTTCAATCGCACTGAACCCGCTGGTGTTCAGGGCCATCGAACCCCTGCAGAAATGGATCCGCTCCCGCTCCAATCTCGCACGCGCGATGGAACGTCGCGACGATCCGCTGGCGGAACTGCCGATGACCACAGACCAGAAGCTGCTGACGGGGCATGTGCTGGTCGTCGGTTACGGCCGCGTCGGCCGCCGCATCAGCGATGCGCTGGCCGAACGCGGCATATCCGTTGTGGTTGCTGAGCAGAACCGCGAAGCCGTTGAACAATTACGCAAAAAAAACATCCCAGCGGTATCTGGAGACGCCGCCGAACCGTCGGTCCTGATCCAGGCCCATGTCGCCCGTGCAAAGATCATGGTCATCGCGATGCCGGACTCGGCACGCGCGCACAAGATGATCGAAACCGCACGCATGCTCAACCCGCAGATCGACATCATCGTGCGCACCCACAGCGACGAGGAAGCCGAACTGCTGCGCAAGGATATGCCCGGCAAGGTGTTCATGGGTGAACACGAACTGGCGCTGGGCATGACGCGTTACGTGCTCGACCAGATGAGCTCGGCGCCCGCTGCCGCCGGCGAAGAACCACCCAGAGACGTTTAACCCAGCAGCTTGAGGTTCAGTGCTCGCTCCAGCATCCAGACCGCGGCCAGGATCGCCACCACGACAGAGCCGCCGGTAAACACGATGCGCCGGTAAAACCCGGTCGCGCGCAGCGCAAAGGCTACCGGCAGGAACACGGCGACGATCGCCAGTTGCCCCAGTTCCACCCCGACATTAAAACCGAACAGCGATGACACCAGCGCATCGCGCGGCAGGCCGAGATCGGTCAGCACCGACGCAAAACCGAAGCCGTGGATCAGGCCGAAGCCGAATGCCATCGCCCAGCGCCGTTCATTGATCACCGGAAACAGGTTATTGAGGGCAGCCAGCACCACCGAAGCAGCGATGACGGATTCGACCAAGCGCGACGGCAGCGTTATCAGTTCCAGCGCCGCCAGAGTGAGCGTGATCGAATGGGCAACGGTGAACGCGGTGACGATGCGGAACACTTCCCAGAACGCCCCGGCAAAACGCGGTGCCGGCTGCCAGCGTCCTGCCGTGCGCAACCACACCGCCGGCAACAGCAGCGACAGCAGGAACAGCACATGGTCGAAGCCGATCCAGATATGCCACACCCCCTCACGTACGTAAGTGAAAATCTGGCTCAACAGTGACGGCGCGACCAGGTCAAAGGACTGCTCCGCACTTTCCGGGGCAAATATCGCCGTCTGCGTAACCCCTGAAGCCGCGATGCGGGTCAGGCCGCGATGCGTGGGGTCCAGATCAAAAAACAATCCGTAACGGATGGCCAGGCGGTCGGATGGCCGGCAGTCCAATGCGGAAAAACGAATCACCGCATAAGCGCCGTCGCTGTGCTGATCGACCAGATGATCGGTGACCTGCAAAGCGCATTTCGCACCGCCCGCGGCAATTTGCAGCCGCGCCAGCGCGTACGACGCCAGATCGTCATGACGAGCCGACAATTCGCCCCAGGTAATTTCGCCGTTGCCATCGGCGTCAAGCCCGATCGCGTGTTCAAGGTCGCGCAGCGCGATATCCCACTGCCCCTCGATGCGGCCGGATTCAGCCTTGATGACGAGGTAGCTGTCGCTTGGTTTGTGCGCATGCGCCGCGGCACATGACAGCATCAACAACAGCGCCAGCAGCAGCCGCTTCACGGTTTGCCTCCCGTGAGCGACTTGGCCAGCGCCGCCAGTTGCGGATCTTCGTGGCGCGACTGCGCCAACCAGTCGAGCACCGGTTGCGCCGCATCGCGGCGACCGGCGGCAAGGGCAGCCTCGAGCAGGATCCGTGCGTCGTACGGCTCGCGCTGAATCGCCCAATTGGCGACAGCCAGTTCCAGCGCACGCGCCGCGTTACGCTCGACGCTCAGCTGGAAGCGCGATTCTTCCTGCCGGTGCAGGGTATCGCCGCGCATGGCCGCGGCGGCAAAGCGCTCGCGCAGCGTTTGCGCATGGGTTTTGAACTCCGGGATGCCCAATGCCTGCGCTGCCAGTGTCAGTCGCAACAGCAACACGTCGGAACGCGTCCAATCGCGCAACAGCGCAATGGCTTCGGCATGGCGACCCTGATCGATCAGGAAATCGCCGTAATTGGCCAGCAGGTATTGATTGTTCACGCCGAAAGCCAGCGCACGGCGGTACTGCCTCTCGGCATCAGCCGGACGGCCCAGGCGGGTCGCCAAGTCGGCGAGCCTGGTCAGCAACCAGATCTGACCTGCGGCGCCGGCATCGGCATTACGCCCCAGCAGGTCGGCGAGCCGCCGCTCCGCCGCAGCTGCCTGCCCGGTCTGGCCTTCGATATAGGCCAGGCAACTCGCCCAGTACAGTTCTTTTTCCCGTGCGCGCATCGTTTCGCAATCGCGCCGCGCGCCGGCATAGTCCGCCAGCACAGTCAGCACCGCCGAACGGCCGCTCAGCGTGTCGTAATGACCGGGCTCGCGCTGAAGGACAAGGGCGAACAGTTCCAGCGCCGGCGCATACTCATGGCGCCATTGCAGCAACTTGCCGCGCATGTAGAGGATGTCAGCCGGTGCATTGTGGTCGGCAGCCCAAGGCGCCAGGGCAGCTTCGGCATAACCGATGTATCGCGGATAGCCCTCGGCGCCGGCCAGTTCGTAATAAGCCTTCGCCACCCGCATCGCCAGCGCAGGATCACGCGGCGTGGTGGCGAGTTTTGCCCGATCTGCCGCCAGTGCCCGCAAACGTTCATCGCTTTTTTTCAGCGGCAACCGCTCCAGCACCAGGGAAGGGTCAGACGGACGGTAGGGTTGCGCGCTGGCCAGTGCGCTGACCAGCAGCACTGCGCAGACCAAAGTCCACAGCAAGGAATTCAAATTCATGAACCGAATTCAAAAATAAAAAAGGCAGGGCGTGAGCCCTGCCTCCTTCAAGCCGTGAAGAATTACTTCTTGTCGGCTTTTTTCTCTTCTTTTTTCATTTCTTTTTTCGGCGCGTCTTTCTTGGCTTCGGTTTTCTTTTCTTCTTTCTTCATGCCTTCTTCGTGCTTGGCGGCAACGGCGCCAAAGCTGACAACGGCGAAAGCGGCGGCGATAAGGGCAGCAAACAGTTTGTTCATGTGTTACTCCAATATATTGAGGTTGCTGTGGCGGTGTGTTGCCACTGCTTCATTAACGCGCATTCAGTCAGGCAGTTGACCCGCTTCATCCAGTTGACAGTAAGGCCTTGCGGGTGTTCCTGTTTGCTGACGATGACACGCGGGCGGCACTATAAACCAGAATTTGCGTTTATGCGCGCACCAAAATGGAACACCACTGTCGCTTACTTGAGACAGGTTTGAGACAAATCCGACCCGGTTATTTTTTGCTGTTCAGGCTCGCGATGCGTTTTTTCTCTTCGGCCTTGATCATCGCCAGCATCTTTGCATCCGGATCCTTCCAGGTGCCGCCCGCCGCGCGCGCCATGTGGGCCACGGCACGCGAAAACTCTTCCAGCGACAAATTCGGGTTGCCGCCTTTGGCCGGCATACCGCGTACACCCACCCAGGCATGCGCCGTCAGCACCGCCTGACCTTCGGCGATCAGCGGCGCCCACATTTTTTTGTCAGCGGATTTGGGCGCATTGGCCACACCGGCGGCATGGCAGACCATGCATACCTCCTTGTAAACCTGCTCACCCGATTTCAGCGTTGGTGCCGCTGCGCCGGCCGTGAACGGCAGACTGCAACACAGGACCATAAAAACAGTTGTTTCAAGCTTCGATATAACCATGCTGCCGCTCTCCCATGATAAAAAAGTCTGCAGAATACCCAGCGCCGCCTGCCGCGGCTTGATCCAGATCAATTCGTTAAGGCTTAATCCGACGGCTCATTTCTACAGCGCATTTTGATGACTCATTTCTGTGACTTCGCCAGCCCCAGCTCCGTCAGCATATCCTTGATTTCGCCGTACTGCTCGCTGATGTAACGCGTGGTATCGGCGCTGTTGCGATAGCTGTTGGTCATGTGCGCGCTGCTGAGTTCCTTGTTCCATTCCTCGCCTTGCGTCAGTGTTTTGAACGCATTGTCCCAATAGGCAACCTGCGGCGCGCTGAGGCCCTTGGGTGCCACCAGCAAGCGCCAATTGTCGGCGACAACCGGCAGACCGGACTCTGTTGCGGTTGGCAGTTTCGCCAGCGCGCCGGGCAGGCGCTGCGGCGAGGCAATCGCCAGCGGGCGCAAGGTGCCGGCCGCGTACGGCGGCGCAATCGAGGATGCAGAGTTGACCCACAACGCAACATGGCCGCCAAGTACCGCTGCCAGCGCTTCGCCGCCGCCGTTGTAAATGACCACCTTGAGTTTTTTGACGTCTGCACCTGCGGCTTTCGCCAGCAGACCGACGGCAATGTGGTTGGCGCCGCCGGCGCTGCTTGAAGTGCCTATAGACACGGCGCCCGGATCCTCTTTCAGTGCCTTGGCCAGATCAGCGAGAGTTTTGTACGGGGAATCCGCTTTAACTGCAAAGCCGATGTATTCGCTGATCAGCAGGGATATCGGCGTGAAATCGGTGTAAGTCACCTTGCTGCGCCCGGTGATGTGACCGGTCACCAGATTGTAGGAAGTCACCAGCAGATGGTGGGGATCACCGGCATGTGTGCCCATGTAGGCCCAGCTCACCGCGCCGCCGCCGCCGGGTTTATTGATCACGGCCGCCGGAAACGGCACGGATTTGTTTTCCTGCCAGATTTTCTGGATCAGCCGCGCCGTGCGGTCGGTGCCGGTGCCTGCACTGGAACCGACGACGATCTCGATGTTGCGCTCGGGTTTCCACGCGCCTTGCGCATGCGCGCCACTGCCGGCCGCGGCAAACACCACCGCAAGAGCCAGGACCGCCCCATTTTTAAACGCCTTCATGTTGCTCCTCCTCCAATTAACCATCATCCGGCCATTAGAACCAAGCTGTCACCTTGGCGCAAGCGGGGGTCCACAAGGTATTCCTCTGATGACAAAATGCACGTGATCATGAAGCCTGCAGCATCCGGCTGCCGCGCTCCGCGATCATCAGTGTCGGTGCATTGGTATTGCCCGAGGTGATGGTCGGCATTACCGATGCATCGATCACCCGCAGTCCGTCGATACCGCGTACCCGCAGCTGCGGATCAACCACCGCCGTCGCATCATTCGCCCGACCCATTTTGCAGGTGCCGACAGGATGAAAAATCGTGGTGCCGATCTGCCCTGCCGCCTGCACCAGTTCTTCTTCGGTCTGATACTGCGGGCCGGGCATGAATTCCTCGGGGGCGTGCGGCTCAAGCGCCGCGGATTCATTGACTATGCGCCGCGTCAGGCGGATTGCATCCGCTGCGACTGATCGGTCTTCTGCGGTCGACAGGTAGTTTGGTGCTATCGCCGGATGTGCGCGTGGGTCGGCGGAATTAATGCGGACATGGCCGCGCGAAGTCGGCCGCAGATTGCACACGCTTGCGGTAAACGCCGGAAAGGGATGAGGGGGCGCGCCGAAACGGTCCAGCGAAATCGGCTGGATGTGATATTCGAGGTTGGCTGTGGCCTGCCCCGGATCGGATCTGGCGAAAGCGCCGAGCTGCGACGGCGGCATGGTCAGCGGCCCCTTTCGCCTGAACGCATATTCGAGGCCCATCATCGCCTTGATCCACCATGAATCGAGCATGGTGTTCAGCGTCAACGCGTTCTGGATGCGGAACGCCAGCCGCAGTTGCAGATGATCCTGCAGGTTATCACCCACCGGCAGTTCATGAATGACCGGGATGCCGTGCTGCTGCAATACCGCAGCGGGACCGATGCCCGACAGCTGCAGGATCTGTGGGCTGCCGATGGCACCGGCCGACAGTATGGTTTCGCACCTTGCACCGGCAAAACATTCCTCTTTACCCTGAAAATACTCGACGCCACGCACCCGGCGGCCTTCCAGTCGCAATTTTTTGACCAGCGCACCGGTCACCACCTTCAGGTTCGGCCGCTGCAGGGCCGGCCGCAGAAAGGCTTTCGACGCGCTCCAGCGCAGGCCGTTTTTTTGCGTCACTTCAAACCGCGATACACCGAGGTTGTCACCGCGGTTGAAATCCTCCGTCGCCGGAATGCCCGATTCAATGGCCGCCGCGCGGAAGGCATCTATGATGTCCCACTGCACTCGTGGCGTCTCGATGCGCAACTCGCCGCCGGCGCCGTGTTTTTCATCAGCGCCGCGCCAATGGTCCTCGATGTTCATGAACGCGGGCAACGCATGCTGCCATGACCAGCCGCTGTCTCCGGTCAGCTGCGCCCACTCGTCGTAATCGCGAGCCTGGCCGCGCAGGTACAACATCGCGTTGATCGATGAGGAGCCGCCGAGCACCCGGCCGCGCGGATAGTTGATGCTGCGGCCGTTGAGTCCCGCCTCGGCGACAGTTTTGTAACACCAGTCGGTGCGCGGATTGCCGATGCAATAGAGATAACCGACGGGGATGTGGATCCAATGCCAGTTGTCCTTGCCGCCCGCTTCCAGCAGCAGCACCGAAACGTCGGGATCAGCTGACAGGCGATTGGCCAGCAGGCAGCCGGCGCTGCCCGCGCCGACGATCACATAGTCCCATTGGCCTGAAGCAGGATTCATCATCGCGATTGTAATCGGGCGGCCAGCACGCCATTTTCAACCCGGAAGATCAGGCCTGTGTATCCGGCGGCACCATGACCACAGAAGCGGCGTTGTCAGGGCTCGCCGCGCGAAACTGTTCCAGCACCCGACGCAGGCAGTCCAGAAACGCGACCGCATTGACGCCCAGCGGCTGCCGTGCCTGATAAACATAGCCGAACAATATCCAGCGCTCCGGCTCCAGCGGGCGCATCACCATGCCGCGCAGGTCGATCGCCTGCGCGCAAATCCGGTCCAGCATGGCCACACCCACGCCGTCACGCACCAGTTGGCAGGCCATCAGCGAAGAACGTGTTTCCACAGCGTATTGCGGCCGCACCCCGCCCGAACCGAAAAAATCATCCACCTGCTGGCGCCAGCGCTGGCCCGGCCACAAACCAAGCAAAGGCTCGCTGGCCAGATCCCGCGCGGTGACCACTTTTTTTGCGGCCAGGCGGTGATTTTCCGGCAGCATCGCCTCCACACGCGCCCTGAACAGCGGCTTGTTCTCGATTTCCACCAGCGGATGCGATACCGGCAGCGAAATGATGCCGAGATCATAAAGCCGGGTACCGACGCTACCCTCAATGCCGAAACGCGACTGCATGTCCACCGACACGCGAATGCCCGGATGCTCCCGCCGGAACAAGGCCAGCGCCGGTGAAACCAGCCCCTGCCCGATGCGTGGCGCAGTCACCAGCCGCAGCTGTCCCTGCGAGCGCGACCGGATGTCAGCCACGATGCGCGGAATCTCGTCAAAGCCGGCAAGGATATGTTCGGCTTCCCGGTAAAAAATTTCGCCCTGCCGGGTCAGTGCCAGACGGCGGCGCGCGCGGGTAAACAGCTGCAGCTTGGTTTCCGTCTCCAGAAGTGAAATCAGCCGGCTCGCGGCCGGCGCGCTGAGGCTCATGGTTTCTGCCGCAGCCGCCAATGAACCGGTGGACACGACCAGACGAAAAAGTCGCAAGGCGCGGATATTCAAATCAAAGCTCTCAAGGCTGCTTAACCCTATGTGTATAAAGGATTATTCACCCACTGTTGTGAAAAGTCGAATTAAACGTTGAATAATTCTAATTTTATCAACAAGGCGTTTGGTTAAACTGATCTTGCAGTAGGCCACAAAGCAACAAGAAAACCGGCCGGTATCCCCTATTCGAGGAGCAATCAGACATGACACGTTTAACCATTTCCACCGGATGCCTCGGCATCACCCTGCTTGCAACAGTGATCGGCGGCACCGCCGTGGCCGCCGAGTATCCCACCCGGACGGTCCGGATGATCGTTCCATTCGCGTCCGGCAGCGCCACCGACACCTCGGCACGCATTTACGCCAATGAACTCAGTAAACAGATGGGGCAGCAGGTCATCGCCGACAACCGGCCGGGTGCCGGCGGCACCATCGGCATGCAGTTGCTGGCCAAAGCCGCAGCCGACGGTTACACCATCGGTTATGCCGGCCCCGGCCCGCTCGCCATCAACCGCAGCGTGACACCAAACCTGCCTTACGATGTCGATAAGGATTATCAGCCGATCTCGCAGGCCGTGACCGCACCGATAATGCTCGCCGTCTCGCCAACCCTGCCGGTGAAAACGGTGAAAGACCTGGTCGCACTGGCGAAATCCAGGCCTGACGCCCTCAGCAACGGCTCCGCCGGCACCGGCACCATCGGCCATCTCGCCGGTGAATACTTCAAAATGAAAAGCGGCACCCGCATTCTGCACGTACCGTACAAGGGCGGTGGCCAGGCTGCTATCGACGTGATGTCCGGCCAGGTGCAACTGATGTTTGATCCGATCAACGGCGTCTCACCGCATGTGCGTTCCGGCAAACTCCGCGGCCTCGCGGTGACCAGCCTCAATCGCGCCAAGGCCTTCCCCGCCATCCCGACCGTCGCCGAAACCATCAAGGATTTTGAAGTCACGACCTGGGGCGGCATCCTGGCGCCGGCGGGCATCCCCAAGCCCGCGCTGACCAGGCTCAGCGCGGAAATGCAGAAAGCGGTGAAATCGCCCACCGTGATCGAACGTTATGCTGTGCTCGGCGCTGATCCGGTAGCCAGCACGCCGGAACAGTTCACCGCACTGATCCGCAGCGAATACGCGAAGTGGGCGGAAGTCGTCAAACGCGCAATGCCCCAATAAAAACCTGACGATCCGGCGCCGGCGGCACTGCTGCCGGCGCCGGACGCCTGCCCGCACACTGTGGCCGGCCCACCCTCATCATCGTAACAAGCATGGACACACTTCCCGGTCGCCCGAGCCTGGCCGAAATCCGCGCACTTTTCACACAGCGCAGCCTGTGGCAATCCTGTCTGGATATCGAAGCCGCGCTGGCTGAAGTGCAGGCGGAACTCGGCGTCATCCCGCACGCTGCTGCAACGGAAATCCGCCGCTGCGCCAATTTCGACCATATCGACGAAGCCGCGCTCGCCGCCGACATGGCGCGTACCCGCGCGCCCATCCTGTCGCTGGCACGCGCGCTCGGCAACGCCTGCGCGGGCGACGCCGGCGGATACGTGCACTGGGGTGCCACCACGCAGAACGTGCTGCAGACCGGACGCACACTGCAGATGCGTCGCGCGCATGCGGCATTCATGGTGATGTTCGGCGACGTGCTGGAAAAACTCGCCGCCCTCGCCGAAAACAGCGCGGACATGCTCAGCGCCGGCCGCACCAACCACCGCCATGCGCTGCCGATCACCTTCGGCCTCAAGGTGGCGGCGTGGATCGAGGAGCTGCTGCGCCACCGCGACCGCCTCGTTGCCGCTGAACCGCGGGTATTCCTGTCGCTGTGGGGCGGCGCCATCGGCGCGATGCACGCCTTCGGCGAACACGGCCCCGAGATCAACCGCCGCCTGTCACAACGCCTGGGGTTGTATGCGATGCGCGTGCCCACACGAGCCGGTACCGACCATGTCACGGAATACGTGCTGCTGCTCGCCCTGTTCAGCGCAAGCTGCTCGAAAATCGCCCGCGAGTTTTATGCACTGATGGCCGACGAATACGGCGAAGTGTACGAAAACCTCGGTGACGACGTAGTCGGCTCCAGCACCATGCCGCACAAAATCAATTCCAAGGTGGCCGTCGAGGTCATCGCCCTCGCCGCCCGGCTGCGCAGCCAGGTGCCGCTGGCACTGGAAGCCATGCAACCCACCCATGAAGGCGATGTTGCAAACAACCTGATGCTGTACGGGCTGATGGACAGCATCTGCCCGATGGCCTACGAACTGGTTTTGGAGATGGACCAGTTGCTGTCCTGCATCCGCCTGGTGCCCGAACGCATGCGGCAGAACCTGGCAATTTCCGGATCATTCATTGCAGCCGAAAACGCAATGATGGTGCTGGCACCGGCGATCGGACGCAGCCATGCCCATGACCTGCTGCACCATGCCATCGCCGAATGCGCGACCAGCGGTGTCGCACTGACCGAACTGCTGTTGAAGGATGAGCAGGTGCGCAAAGCCGTCGCTGAACCTGCATTACGCGCCGCACTGGATCCGGCCAACTACACCGGACACAGCGCGGCCATGGCCAGGGAAATGTCGGCTGCCGCCCGCACAGCGGCGTATGCACTGCACCGGCGCTGATCACTCACTGAATACACCAATCCTGCAACCAACCGATAAAAGGAGCGACACCATGCGGCACCGTGAATATTCCGTCGTTAGGTCCTTGCTGTTTGTCATTGCCTTCTTGCTCGCCGCAGTGGTGC
>Ga0105090_10002155_pt1 | contig 10885 bp, 7 predicted proteins | sample PPLLak3March2015_FD_79110 | JGI IMG/M metagenome (GOLD analysis project Ga0105090, IMG submission 79110) | Freshwater sediment microbial communities from Prairie Pothole Lake near Jamestown, North Dakota, USA - PPLs Lake P7 Core (1) Depth... | ecosystem: Environmental > Aquatic > Freshwater >... | reverse complement strand
GTAGTACTGTCCGATCATGGGGAGGCACTGAGCCTGCCGACAGATTCCTTCTTCCACCGTGGCTCGATCATAGAGGGACTGCGCGCGCCGCTGTCGATGATCGATTCCGGCCACGGGCAGAGCGTCCTCTCGCCCGTTCAATACCAGGTCCTGTTGTCATTCAGGAGCTTTGGTCCGGCCGCGGGATTGAAGACAGCTGGCCGTGACCTTCTGGGAGGCAGCACTGTAGAGGACATCGCTCCGACGATTCTCGACCTTGCCGGCGTTCCAGCCGATGCGCTTGCACCGAACGGCCTGTCACTGGCGCCGGTGCTGCGGGGCGAAGTGGCGGGTGACCGCGTCGCCGGCGCGGACCGCGTTCGGTTTACCGAAACCGATTTGAGGGTTCTGCCCAAGCCCGACGGAGCAGTCGACGAAGTCGGGACGGCAAAGAGCAACGCCAAGTTCTTCGGGGTGGATCCTCGCACGGGGCGGCTGCACATCCGAGCGCCATTCGCACCGCTCGCGCTCGCATTCAAGGAGCGTGCGGCCTTCGATGAGCGGCATCTGCTCGCCGCAATCCCTGCCGGACCGGATGCACACCAGTACGTTCTTGTGGACAAGTCCAGGGGCCAGGGCCGGTTGCTGCTTGAGCGACCCGGTGAGGATGCTCCCGACGCGCGGCGTCTGTGGGATGCCCTGTGGATCCACTATGCGGGCGAATTGAAGCGCCCAGTCAGCGTAACCCGCGACGACTGGCCGGCAATCGAAGCGGCCTGGGGCCGATTCCCACTGGCTGTCGAGTCACCCTCCAACGAAGCAGGGCAAGGTAACGGCTGACGTGCTATCGCTCGCGCGACCGCTGCAGCCGGTCAATGCTTGCGGCGCGACGCCAGCAAGTCGGGCCGAGGCTAATGGATCGAATTTCCGCGCCTACAGACCGGAAAACAGCGGCCAGGGTGGCAAGTCGCGATCCGGCGGCGGTCCGGCCGCTGCAAGAAACAGGGCGACCGATGTTGCCGCAGGGCCCGGATCGGTTGGAGAAACCTCGACCGTGACTCCCGATGCGGGGACGCTGATGATCTCGCCGTCCCGTCGAGGGACCCCATCAATGACGAGAGATCCGTTCGACCTGATCCGGTAACGCTCCGGGAATGGGACTTGAAGCGTCACGGGCTTCCCGGCCTCGACGGCCTTGCTGGCGCCCGCAACCCGGACCGGACCCCAATAACTGGGATAGAAGTCCGCGATCAACTCCTGGTCCTCCGGAAGCGCGGCCCACCTGTCCGTCCGACTGGGATTGAGTGCGGCGGCGTTCTCGAGGATGAACGCGGGCTTGTGGTCCCTGATCACCGCGGGCAGGAACGGCTCACCACTCCTGCGGTAGTTCTCCATTCCCCAGGTGCTCATGAAGAAGTTCACCTTGCGGAACGACGGCACCATGGCGCACCGGTCAACGTAGTTCACCGGTTCCGGAAATATCTGGTGTATTCCGTCCAGCAGCGACTGCTGGATCACCTGGTCGTCAACGAACAGTCGATCGATCTTTGCGGCGCCCTGATAGAGCACCCCGACCCAAATGGTTGCCAGCAGAGCTGAGGCGACCCAACCGCTGGCCTTCGGGCGAACCGTGGCTATGAGTTCCTGAACGGCATATCCGCCGAGGACCGCGGCCGGCGCCAGCATGACCACGTAGTAGTACGGGAAGGCGTTCCGATAGAAGGCAACCGGAAGCAACGCGAGCGCCAGCGACGCGACGAGAAAGTTGCGGCGGACGAGGGCGATCACCGTCCCGAGCGCGATCAGGAGCCAGTGAAGCGCTTGCCACCGCACGTAGGCTTCGAGGAAACCGATCCTGGGAAACCATGGGGTCTCCAGGAGCGTCTTGCTCGCGGCAGCACCCGCATCCGAGACAAGCGTGTCCGTAGCGGCCGGAGTGACGCTCAGCGAGTGCATGAACAGCAGCAGCGCAGCAACCACGACCCCGGTGATTGCCACGCGAAACGCCGCCGTGACGGTGGTCTGGATCCTCTGCGCCGCGGTCCCCGACGCACCCTCCTCCCGGAAAGCGATCGTCGCAAGGTACAGCGGCGCGAAGAGGACCACCTTGACGGTGATTGCAAACGCGACCCCCGTCAGCACTCCGGCGGCGTAGTCGCGCCAAGCCGGACGCGAGGGTTGCACAAGCAGCAGTAGCGCAGCCATGCTCAAAGGCGCCAGCATCGAATCGTAGCGAAACGAACCACCGTGCAGGACCACCGGCATGGCCGAGAGATAGATGAAACAAGGGAGGACGGCCGCCACGCCCGTCAGCCACCGCCGGCTGAGCTGGAAGATGAGCCAGCAAGTCAGTACCAGCAGCCCTAACATCACCCATCGAGCCACGACGATCTGTCGTATCTCGTCGCCGTCGATTAATGTCAGCCAGGTAAAGAGGTGTGCGTAAGCTCCGAGCAGGACAAAATTCAGTTCGCTCCGCAAAAGCGAATAGACGTGGCTGAGGAAGTAGAACTCGTCCCAGTTGATGTTCAGTCGGGTACTCAGTAGGTACTTGTACACCAGCAAACCTGCGCAGCAGGCGGCTGTAACGAGGGCAAGGATACGGTCGAACTTGGCCAGCGGTGGCTCGGAGAGGGCGCGGCGATTCGAGCCGACTGTGTCATCGCCAGTGGCGGAGTAGGGGCGGATCTGGTTCATCGATGCATCGTAGTGGCGAACGGCTGTCGAAATTGTGATGGACTCCGTGCTATTCAACATAACCAACAGGTACTTTCTGCACTCACGCGGCCGCTGGAGCGCCGCTGGCCGCACATTTGAGAGGTCTTAGGTCGATGGAAAAGGCGGCAGCGTTCAGGAAACTGATCATCCAGATCCCCTGCTACAACGAGCAGGAGATGCTCGGGACCACGCTCGCCAGCCTTCCCAGGTCGGTGCATGGTTTCGACGTAGTGGAGTACTTGATCATCGACGATGGCAGCCGGGACCGCACTGTGGAAGTGGCCAGGGAGGGCGGTGTCCATCACGTCGTGTCGTTGCCCCACAACCAGGGTCTAGCACGTGCCTTCATGGCCGGGATCGAGGCCAGCCTCAAGGCCGGCGCCGACGTAATTGTGAATATCGATGCAGACAACCAGCACGACGCTAGTTGCATACCGGACCTCGTGGCCCCGATCCTGAGCGGCAAGGCGCAAATCGTGGTTGGAGCCCGACCCATAGCGACGATATCCGAATTCTCCCTGATCAAGAAGATCCTGCAAAACATCGGTAGCGCCGTCGTCCGGTTCGCGAGCGGCACGAACATTCCCGACGCTCCGTGCGGATTCCGTGCCTTTCACTCGGAGGCGGCGCTCCGGCTCAACGTGTTCGGTGAATACACCTACACGCTCGAAACGATCATCCAGGCCGGACGGAAAAACATTCCGATCGCATCCGTGCCGATCCGCGTGAATGGTGCCAGCCGCCCGTCGCGACTCATCAAGAGCATTCCGTCGTACGTATACCGGTCGGTCATCAGTATCGTGCGCATCTTCGTGCTGTATAAACCGCTGCGGTTCTTCTTTTTCATTGGAAGCGCGCTGCTCGCGGCGGGCGCGGCGCTCGGAGTCAGGTTCATTTACCTGCATATGCATGGTATCGGTGGCGGTCGCGTCCAATCGCTGCTGCTGGCGACTGTACTCATTCTGTCCGCGATGGTCGTGTTCGCCGCGGGAGTCCTTTCCGACCTGATCGCTGCGAATCGCGTCCTCCTCGAGGAAATTCGCACCCGGCAACTGCGGGTCTTAATCCGCCAGCTGCCAGATGGCTGATCGCTGGGGACGGTCTCGCTTGCTGTGGCTGCTTAGGCGGCTCTGGACGACGCTGTTCGTCCTCGTGGCTCTGGTGTTCATAGTCCGATACCTGCGTGCCCACTGGGACCAATTGCGGATTGCCAGGGAGGCGGCCCTTGTACCGCTGCTGGTCACTTCGCTGCTGCAGTTCTGCTTTTGGCTGGCAAGCGCGATGTTCTGGCGAACCATCGTGCGAGTCGTCAGCGGCGGGAAGCTGACTCTCAGGGAGGGATGGTTTCACATCGTCCTGGTGACAATGGGCAAGTATATCCCCGGCAAGGTGTGGGGAATGCTCGCTCGTGGTGCCGATATGGCAAGGCGGGGAATCGGCGCGGAAGCAGCAACTCGCGCGACGATATATGAGCAGGTGATCCTGTTGCACTCAAGCTTGCTGTTGTGCGCCGTCCTGACCGCTGGCCTGGCTGGCAACGGGTGGGCCTGGGGGCTCGTATTTGCGGCCATGCTCACGCTCCTGCTCAACGGTCCCCTGCAGTCCTGGGCGTATGCAGGGATTCGCATACTCGCCGAACGCTTGCGCAAGGGCGGATTCGCGTTCGAAGTCCAAATGGTGCCCGCGCGTACGTACGCCGCCCTCGTCGCCGCCTATTGCCTGATATGGATGCTCAACGGCCTAGTGCTGGCCGGGCTGTACTACACTTTCTTTGGCACCGGCTTCGACTTGAATGTCCTCGCGACGGTCGTCCTCGCGACGGTGGTAGGCGTGACCGTCGGGTTCTTCGCTTTTTTTGCGCCAGGAGGGATCGGCATACGCGAGGCGGCGATCAGTGCGGTACTTGTGTCAGTGATGCGGGTCGACCAGGCGGTGATGATCAGTCTCCTGTTTCGGGTCTGGCTGGTTGCCCTGGACGGTCTGCTCGGCATCGTTCTCCTGTGGGGTCGACCGGGTGTGAGACGACACGCAGGCCACGGCAGCTAACGCTAGGGCTACGCCGAGAGGAGTCGGTCGACGATCTCTGGGATTGCCTGGCGTGCACTCAGATGTGCTTCGAAGAACCGTCGGCTCGCCGCCGCGAGTTCGCGGCGCCGTTGCGGGTCGTCCGCCAGCGTGATGATCGCATCGGCCAGAGCGGCGGGATCGCCCGTCGGTACGACGAGGAACGGGGCTTCGTCAGCGAGCCCCCCGAGATGACGTGCGCAGGGCGTGTCACCGGTGATAAGCGCGCGTCCGACCGACATGTAGGAGTAATTCTTGAGCGGCCAGACGCGTCGGGTCTTCTCTCCCGTGCCGAATATGCCGAGACAGATGTCCGCGTCGCGGATCTCCCGCGCGAGCCCGCATCCATCCATCCATTGCGTCACCCATTCAACATTTGCGCCCGGATCGACCGCGAGAAGGTCTCTCACCTGAGTGGCGCACTGCCCGGAGCCGATCAGTCGAATCCGAATGTCGCGACGATGGCGGAGGAGTCTGGCGGCTCTCGCTATGACATCCACGCCCTGGAGTGGTACGAAAGTGCCGATGAACAGCACCGTACACCGATCACGGGTGCACTCGTAGCCCCGATGCTCGTAAGTCTGCTCGTCGATGCTGAGAGGGAGCGCGATCACGCGCGACGGGTCCAGCGCCAGTTCACTGACCATGTGGCGTGCATTCAGATCCGTATCTACGATCACCCAGGTCGCCATTCTGCAAGCCGTCGACTCCAATCGGCGCAGCAGGCGGGCGCGGGTGCCGGTCGCCGGGAGCAAGCCGCGGTCGTTCACGGCCGTGTCGTGCAGGGAGATGAAGCAGTCCGCAATCGTGACCTTCGGGCGCCACCGGGACGGAAGAAGTGCAAATCCGAGGAGCACGAAGACAGCCGGGTATGGCACGTACACGCGAACCGGCCGTCCGTGGGTCAGGTAGCCGGCCAAGGCTTTGACATGAGCGCTGAGGAACTGCAGAACTCTCCTTGCACTTTGTAAATGCCGGCCCTCCTGCTTAGAAGCTGAAAATATCGCCTGACCGGAATCCAGCGGGAAGTTCAACTCCGTGACGGCTAGTCGTGGGTGCTTCGCCAGGTCGCGCACGCGGTACGTGACGTTCGGATAGCCTTCCGATTTGATGTGTACACCGAGGATCATCACCTCGATCCGACCTGGATGCGCTGGCAGGCTCACGCCGTTGCCCGGTCGGACCGGTCCGATCGCCGGGCCAGCACGAGGAACCCGTCGCCGACGAGGGTGTCCCGGAACTGTCGCTGGACCCAAAAGAGCGGCTGCATCCAACGATCGAGGCGGTAGCGACGCAGCCGTGTCGCAAGGGGACGCTCGACGCCGCTTTTCATCGTCGCCACCTCTTTGGACGCCGGCGAGGTCTGTGCGCGCAGGCTGCGTCGGTAATAGAACTGACGTACCGGGTAGGTCAGATGCGTCACCGGGAAGCCATAACACCAGAAGGTCTCGATCTGCAGGCCGTGCGCGGCAAATTTCGATCGGATTTCGTCTGGCTCGTAGCGACGATAATGTCCGGCGTAGTCGTCCACGTGCTGCCATTTGCGCATGAATGCCGGCACCGAAAACAGGAAATGGCCGCCTGGCCGCAGCATGCCGTGGACCGCGCGCAGGCCCGCGCCGTCGTCTGCCAGGTGCTCGAACACTTCACAAGCAACGACGAGGTCGAAGCAATCGATCAAGCCCATTTGCTGGAAAACGCCGGTTTGAATCGTCAACCTCTCCACGCGCTCCAGGCGCTTCCGGAGCAGGTCGGTACTGTCCTGCGAAAAATCGACCAGCATGCCTGAGGCAAGTGGAAACCTGCGTGCCAGATACAGACTGACGTCGCCGGTGCCGGGTCCGATTTCCAGGAAATCACGCGGCGTCGAAGGAAGGGCTTCGATCAACTCCTCTATCAGCGCCAGCCTCATCAGGTAGCGAGGAGCCGGCGCGTATACGTCCCCGAAGATCGACATTTCGGTGTAAGCCAAGCTTTCCTCCGAAGCGGCAGGAACGCCCCGACGCGGTGGCAGGTTTCGGAGCCGGTACGCCAGAATTGCGCATGTCGGGCGGCGTTAATGCCGCATCACGAACTCGCGCTCGAGCGTAGCCGGACTCGGGCGGCATTATAGGGTCACGAGCGCCAGAAGCGGGCCAGGACGTGGCTTGGAAAGTAAACATGGCGTAGGGATGACGCCGAAATTCGGTCGCCGTCCGACGGGGCGACTCACTCAATCCCCAACTTCTTCACCCGATACCTCAGCTGCCGGAACGTCATCCCGAGCAGCTGTGCCGCCTTGGTCTTGTTGTATCGCGTCTGCTTCAGCGCCTTGATGATCGCCTCGCGCTGAATGTCTTCGAGTTGACCTTCGAGCCCGCCGGCGCCGGTCTCCTCGCCGACCGCCGGCAGCTCCACCGCAGCCCCCTGCTTGAGCTGAATATCTCCCGGCTCGACGCGCCCGTCTGAGCACAGCGTCACAGCCCGCTCGAGGACGTTCTCCAGCTCACGCACGTTGCCGGGATAGGAATACGCCAGCAGCTTGTCGAGCGCCTCGTCCGTGATCTCCGGCCGCGGCCCGCCGATCTGCCGCGCCACCCGGTCGAGCAGCATGTCCACCAGCTGCGGCACGTCGTCCAGCCGCTCCTTCAGCGCCGGCACGTGCAGCTCGATGACGTTGATGCGGTAGTACAGGTCCTCGCGGAACTTGCCTGTCTTCACCAGCTCATCGAGCTTGCGGTGCGTGGCGGAGAGGATGCGCACGTCCACTGGCACCTCACGCGTCTCGCCGACCGGGCGAACGGCCTTTTCCTGGATTACCCGCAGCAGCTTCACCTGCATGTGCAGCGGCAGGTCGGCAACCTCGTCGAGGAATAGAGTGCCGCCCTCGGCGCTGCGGATCAGGCCTTCCTTGTCCGCGACCGCACCGGTGAAGCTGCCTTTTTTGTGCCCGAACAGCTCGCTTTCCATGAGCTCGGAAGGGATCGCGCCGCAGTTGACCGGCACGAACGGGCCGTCAGCACGTGGCCCAGAGTCGTGGATCAGCCGGGCCGCGAGTTCCTTGCCGGTGCCCGAGTCGCCCGAGATGTGCACGGGCGCCTGCGAGCGTGCGACTTTGGCGATCATCGCCCGCAGCTGCTGCATCGGCCGCGAATCGCCGAGCAACCTCAGGCCCGCACGCCGCCCGGTCATTTCGACGGACGACTCGCCTAGCCGCAGGGTGGCCGTAATCAGCTTGCGCAGCGCGCCGAGGTCGAGCGGCTTGGAAATGAAGTCGAAGGCACCGAGCTTGAGTGCCCGTACCGCGGCCTCGACGTTGCCGTGTGCGGTGATCACCGCTACTGGCACGCCCGGCCTGTGCGCCTGGATCCACTCGACGAGATCGAGTCCGTCGCCGTCGGGCAGGCGCATGTCGGTGAGTACGAGGTCGAAGCGCTCGCTGCCGAGCGCGCGGATGGCGCTCGCGTAATCGCCGGCCGTCTTCACCTCGATGTTCATGCGCCCGAGCGTGATTCCGAGCAGCTCGCGGATGTCGGGCTCGTCGTCGACGACCAGTGCGCGCTGGGACGGGGCGGGTCTTGGCTGGTGCTCGGTCACGGTTGCCATCTCTGCGGATCGGCAAAGATGATACGGAAAATGCTGCCACCGCCGCTCCTTGCCTCGTAGGCAAGCAGCGCGCCGTTGGTCTGGCAGAGCTCCCGCGCAATGAACAGCCCCAGGCCCGTGCCCCCGGCACCGTTCGTGAAGAACGGCTCGAAGATGCGCTCTGCTTTGGCGGGGTCGATGCCCGCGCCACGGTCGGCGACCTCGAGGTAGGGGCGTCCGCTAGAGGCGATGCGGCCCACCCGCAACAGCACGGGTACGGCAGCGGCGTGCTTGAGCGCGTTGTCGCACAGGTTCCACAGCACCTGGTGCAGGTGCGATGCGTCGAACTGCACCTCGAGCCCGGGTACCGCGACCTCCACGGCGAGGCGGCCACTTTCGAGCTGCATGGTTGCGCGGAACTCGTCCAGGAACCCCTCGAGCCACGTTGCCAGCTCGATGCGCTGCTGGCGCGTGGAGTCCTTGCGCGACAGCTGCAGCACGTTTTCGATGATCTGGCTCACCCGCACCGCGTTCTTCTCGATGATGTCGGTGAGCTGCCGGTCGCCCTCGGTCAGGACGGGTGACTCGCGCAGCAGCTGGCCGGCGTGGCTCATCGCGCCCACCGGGTTGCGGATCTCGTGTGCGATGCTCGCGCTCAGTCGGCCCAGCGCGGCCAGTTTCGACTGCTGCACGCGCTCGGCGACGATGCTCGTGTCCTCCAGGAACACCAGCACGGGGCCGGGGCCGCGCTCGGACAGGGCGACGAAGTGCGGCCGGATCACCGTGCCGCCGTCCGCCGAGACGATCTCGCCCGGGGAGTCGCGCCGGTCGTGCTCCTGGTGGCGCCAGGTCTCGAGCAGGTACAGCAGCCTCGGCGCCACCTCGCCCAGCAACTCGCCCCGTGCCACCTCGCGGCCGACGAGCAGGCGCGCTGCCCGGTCGTTGGCCAGCCGGATCCGATCCGCCTCGTCCACCACCAGGATGCTCTCGCGCAGGTGCCGAACGATGAACTCGTTGAGTTCGTTGAGGTTGGCGACGTCGATGTCGCGTTGCTGCACCAGCGCCTCGCTCTCGCGCAGGCGGTTGGCCAGCGGGACCGCTAGCAGCGTGATGGCGAAGAGGCTCGCGCCGGTGAGGCCGGCCACCAGGAAGTCCGTGCCCGTGGCGATCCCGGTCAGCGCCGAGATCACGGTCTCGAACAGCAGTGCCAGCGTGATCGTGGCCGTGGCAAGCAGCGCCAGCCGCGGGCGAACGATGGCGGACGTGGCGCCGACTGGCAGGAACAGCAGCGTGCCGAGCCCGCTGCCGACGCCGCCGCTCGCGTGGATCAGGAGCGTGATGGCGACGGCGTCCACGGCCAGCGGGAACAGCGCCATCCACTCGGCGCCGGGCCAGCGCTGCTGGATCGGGTGGATGCAGACCAGCCCGAAGGTGAAGTACACGACGCTGATGCCGAGGAACAGCCCCGGCAGCACGGCGCCCACACTGCGGCTTGGCGCGTCGAAGAACAGCAGCAGGACCAACACCATCGGCACCAGCAGCCGGAAGATGTTGAGCAGGCCGATCACGCGCCAGGCGAGGTCGTCCTTGTCCGGCCGGGTGGCTGATCGGGCATCGCGTGCCATGGCCGCCGACTGTAGCAGAGGCGCGTGCGGGCGAGGGGGTCGAAGCCTTAGACTACGCGCCTTCGTACCCTGACGAGAACGTGGCTCCGCCCATGAACCTCCACGAATACCAGTCCAAGCAGCTCTTCGCCCGCTACGGCATCCCGGTGCCGGCGGGTCATGTCGCCTCCACGCCCGAGGAAGCGGCCGACGCGGCCCGGCGCCTCGGCGGGGCGGTCTGGGTCGTCAAGGCCCAGGTCCACGCCGGTGGCCGCGGCAAGGCGGGCGGCGTCAAGCTGGTCCGGACGGTCGAGGAGGTGAGCAGCGCGGCGGCCGGCATGCTCGGCAAGCGCCTCACCACCAAGCAGACCGTCGCCGAGGGCCTGCCGATCAACCAGGTGTACGTGGAGGTCGGCTCGAAGATCGAGCGCGAGCTGTACCTGAGCCTGCTGCTCAACCGCGACACGGGCCGCATCGCCTTCGTGGCCTCGCAGGCCGGCGGCATGAACATCGAGGAGGTCGCCGCGAAGACCCCCGGCAAGATCATCCGCGTCGAGGTCCACCCGGCCACCGGCCTGCTGGGCTCGCACTGCCGTGCGCTCGCCTTCGGTCTCGGGCTCAAGGGCCCGCAGCTCGCCCAGTTCGAGGCGATCGCGCGCGGGCTATACAAGCTCTACCTCGAGTGCGACGCGAGCCTGGTCGAGATCAACCCGTTGATCGTCACCGGCGACGGCAACGTCGTCGCGCTCGACGCCAAGATCAACATCGAGGACAACGCGCTGTTCCGCCAGAAGGACCTCGTCGCCTGGCGCGACCCGTCCCAGGAGGACGAGATGGAGCGCATCGCCGGCGAGGCGGACCTCAACTACGTCTCGCTCGACGGCGACATCGCCTGCATGGTGAACGGCGCGGGCCTCGCCATGGCGACCATGGACCTGATCAAGCTGCACGGCGGC
>Ga0105090_10002154_pt1 | contig 10886 bp, 12 predicted proteins | sample PPLLak3March2015_FD_79110 | JGI IMG/M metagenome (GOLD analysis project Ga0105090, IMG submission 79110) | Freshwater sediment microbial communities from Prairie Pothole Lake near Jamestown, North Dakota, USA - PPLs Lake P7 Core (1) Depth... | ecosystem: Environmental > Aquatic > Freshwater >... | reverse complement strand
CCGGCGACACGCGGCTGCATACATCGGAGTGTGCGCAGATCCTGGGCGAACGTTTCCCCTTTCTGACCGAGCCCGAGGTCTGGGGCCTGATGCATGCATTCCATGTCTTCCGCCACAACCTAGAGCCTTTCGCCAGTGCCCGCCCACCTGAACCGGGTCGATTTCTCGACTCGCTGACGCATGCGCACCAGGACCAGCCGGACTTCCAGCAAGCGTTGGCGCTTGCCGGCATAGGCGTGCGCCGGCACGCTGACGGTGATGTCAGGCCGATCCAGCTTTCACGCCTGCAAAGAACACGCCGCAGCCTGTACCGGCTGGGCATGCGACTGCGCACACTCTGGGTGGGATGAAGACCGCCGGCGTGCGCTGGATGTTGGGGTACGGCACTGCCGCCACATAGCGGCGGGCCGAGGCCAGAGGCCGTCGACCCGCGGCCGCCGGCTCGACGACTGCGTGCCGTGGTCAGACGCCGACGAGACGCCGAGGCAGCATCCGATCTCGCGGGCTTGATGGAAGTCAAGCATGACCTGGCCGCGGCGCGCAGAATCGCCGCCACGGCGGACCGGAGCCGCTCCGGCCTGCCCGCGCGGGGCGCCAGCCGGACCGCGCCGCGCCCACCGGCCAACCCAGGAGTCCGACCATGACGAAGACCGTGTTGCAGCACCTCCAGACGCACCCCTTCGTGGCCGAGCTCAAGCCCGAACACACGGCACTGCTGGCATCGATGGCCAAGGAGGTGAGCTTCACGGCCGACCACGTCATCTTCAAGGAGGGTGATGACTACACCGTCTTCTACCTGATCGAAGAGGGCATGGTGGCGCTGGAACTCGAATCCCCCGGGCACGTGCTGCGCGTGCAGACGCTGTACCGCGGCGACGAGCTCGACTGGTCGGCCCTGCTGCCGCAGACCGGCAAGCACTTCCAGGCACGCACGCTGACGCCGGTGACGGCGCTCGCCTTCGAAGGCGAGGACTTGCTGGCGGCGTTCAAGCGCGACCCCGAATTCGGCCTCGCCTTCGTCATGCGCGTGCTCGGCGTGGTCGCTGAGCGGCTGCGCGCCACGCGGCTGCAGCTGCTGGATATGTACTCGCCGGTGGCCCGGCGCGCCGGCGCGTGAGCGGACGGTGATTCTGTCCACGGCGGGTGCCGGCGGTCTTGCTTCAGGTCAAGGTCCCGGGTGATCGGCAAGGGCTGCTGTGCCGTCGCCACGCCACCATCGCACTTGATCTAAAGCAAGCCGCAGGACCCGACGGCGATTAGTCTCGCGGGTGGCGAGAAAACGCCGTCGGCCCCCGGGCCAGGCAGCGCGACAACATAGAGGGAAGAACAGATGGTGTGCTGGCCAGACCGAACTGCCAGACCCCCGGCCGACGCGGGAGTTGCGCCGTGAATCCGTATGTCGTCTTCCTGCTGTATCTGATGGCGATCCTGGGTTTCGTCGCCATCACGCTGCTGCTCAACGGCCTGCTGGGCCCCAAGCCGGTCTCGTCGGCCGTCAAGCTCGAACCCTTCGAATGCGGCGCCACGCCCGTAGGCGGCATCAACGTCAAGGCCGTGCCGATCAAGTACTACGCCGTGGCGATCATCTTCATCCTGTTCGACCTCGAGACGGTCTTCCTCTTCATCTGGGCGCTGGGCGCACAGCCGCTGTCGGGCTTCATGCTGTTCACCTTCTCCCTGTTCATGTTCCTGCTCGTGCTGATCGTGCTCTATGTCTACAAGGCGCGGCTGATCGAGGCGGTGACGGAGTAGCCGATGTACGCGAGAACCGTCCCCATCGTGCCGGCGTCCCGCCAGAAGGACGGCGCCTTCGAATACCTGACCACGCGCAAGGACGAGCTGATCGGCTGGGCGCGCAAATTCTCGATCTTTCCCTACCCCTTCGTCACCGCCTGCTGCGCGATGGAATTCATGGCCGTCAGCGCCTCGCCCTACGACACCGACCGCTTCGGCGCCGCGCTGCCGCGCTTCTCACCGCGCCAGGCCGATCTGCTGATGGTGGTCGGCACCGTCACCCACAAGCAGGCGCCCATCCTGCTGAAGGTGTACGAGCAGATGTGCGAGCCCAAGTGGGTGATGGCCTTCGGCGTCTGCGCCACCAGCGGCGGCTTCTACCAGAACTATGCCGCGCTGCCGGGCATCGACAAGGTCATCCCGGTGGACATCTACATCCCCGGCTGTCCGCCGCGGCCCGAAATGGTGATCGACGGCATCATGCAGCTGCAGGAAAAGATCGCCGGCAGCCGCCACCTCATCGTCAACGACAGGTTCTGAGCGTGGAGCCGCCCCTCTTCGACGGCTTGAAGCAAGCGATCGTGCCCGCCTCCGGGCCGGGCGTGGTATCGCACGGCATCCTGGTCTTCGTGCTCGCGCCCGACGAGTTGCTGCCGACGGTGCGGCAGTTGCGCGACGCGCACGGCTTCGACATCTTCCTCGACGTCACCGCGGTCGACTGGATCGGCCAGGTGCCGCGTTTCGAGGTCGTCCATCACTTCTACTCGACTGCGCACAAGGTGCGGGTGCGGTTGAAGGTGCGTGTCCCGGAGGCCGACCCGAGCGTCGACAGCCTGGTGCCGCTGTACGGCTCGGCCGCCTTCATGGAACGCGAGTGCCACGACATGTACGGCATCCACTTCCGCGGCAACGCCGACCTGCGCCCGATCCTGCTCTACGAGGGTTTCGTCGGCCATCCGCTGCGCAAGGACTACCCCAAGCAGCAGGAGCAGCCGCTCGTGCCCTACCGCAGCTGAAGGCCCACCGTGGACGCCCCCCACCGCCCCATCGCCAACCCCGTGCGCTCGATCTTCGAGCAGACGCTGCGCGAGGACTCGGTCGTCGTCAATATCGGCCCCTCGCACCCGGCCACCCACGGCACGGTGCAGATCATTGCCGAGCTCGACGGCGAGCGCGTGCTGCGCAGCGACATCCACTGCGGCTACCTGCACCGCGGCTTCGAAAAGGAGTGCGAGGACCACACTTGGCACAACCTGATCCCTTATGTCGACCGCCTGAACTACGTCTCGGCGCTGATCAACGACTTCGCCTACTGCGGTGCCGTCGAGGAACTGATGGGCGTGCAGATCACGCCGCGTTGCCGCTACCTGCGCACGCTGCTGTCGGAGTATTCGCGCCTCGTCGACCACCTCACCTGCCTGGCGGCAGGCCTGATGGAGCTGGGCGCGATGACGGCCTTCCTCTACCTGGTGATGATCCGCGACTTCATGTACGAACACCTGGCGGCGCTGACCGGCGCGCGCGTGACGTACACCTACGGCCGCATCGGCGGCCTGGCGCGCGACCTGCCCGCGGGCTGGCTCACGCGGATGGAGGAGATCCTCAATCAGTACGAGGACTTCATCTCCCGCGTGCACGCGCTGGTCGACCGCAACCGCATCTTCATCGACCGCATGCGCAATGTCGGCGTCATCAGCACGGCCAATGCGCTGAGCTACGGCTACACCGGCGTCATGCTGCGCTCCACCGGTGTGCCGCACGACCTGCGCAAGGACACGCCGTACCTGGCCTATGCCGAGCTTGACTTCGACGTGCCGGTGGGCATCAAGGGCGACAACTACGACCGCTATTTCATCCGCATGCGCGAGATGGACGAGTCGGTGTACATGATGCGCCAGCTGGCGCAGATGCTGCCGGATGGGCCGATCAACGTCGACGACCGGCGTTGCACCTTCCCCGAGAAACAGCTCGTCTACACCGAGATCGAATCGCTGATCAACCACTTCAAGCTGGTGATGGACGGCCCGGCGGTGCCGGCCGGCGAGTGTTATGTCGCGCACGAGAGCCCCAATGGCGAGCTCGGTTTCTACATCGTCAGCACCGGCAGCGGCACGCCGTACAAGGTGCACTGCCGGGCGCCGAGCTTCGTGCACATGGGCGGTGCGCACCTGATGATCGACGGCGGACAGCTGGCCGACATCGTGCCGACCTTCGGCTCGATCAACATGATCGGCGGGGAGTGCGATCGGTGAAGCACCTGATACCCGAATTCGACGCCATGCGCAGGCGCTATCCGCCGGGTGCCGAGTCGTCGCTGGTGCTGCCCTGCCTGCGTCGCATCCAGGAAGACCGCGGTTACGTCGCCGACAGCGATATCGCCGAGCTGGCCGCGTACATCCCGGTGCCGCGCATCCAGGTCGAGGAAGTGCTGGCGCACTACACGCAGTACCGGCGTGCGCCCATCGGCCGCTGGCACCTGCAGGTCTGCCACAACCTGTCCTGTTCGATGCGCGGCGCCGAGGGTGCGCTCGGGCACCTGCAGCGCAAACTGGGCACCGAGCCTGGCCAGACCACGGCCGATGGTCGCTTCACCTTGAGCACGGCGGAATGCCTGGGCTCCTGCGGCACCGCGCCGGTGGTGATGGTCAACGATGCGTACCACGAGAACATGAGCCCGGCCAGGATCGACGCGCTGTTGCAGGAGCTCGCGAAATGACCGGCCGCAAGCTCATCATGACGTTTCCGGTCACCGAGACGTCGCACCTGCTGGCCGACTACCAGGCGCGCGGCGGTTACCAGACGCTGGCCAAGGCGCTGCGCGAGATGCGGCCGGAGGAGATCACCAAGGAAGTGGTGGCCTCGGGCATCCTCGGCCACGGCGGCGCGGCGTTTCCGGCCGGACGCAAGTGGGGCGTGATCAAGCTCAACGACGAGCAGCCGCACTTCCTGTGCGCCAATGCCGACGAGGGCGAGCCCGGCACCTTCAAGGATCGCTGGATCCTGGAGAACGCGCCGCACCTGCTGCTGGAGTCGATGCTGATCGCCGCCTATGCGCTGCAGGTGCGCAACGCCTTCGTCTATATCCGCGGCGAATTCGACCTGCCGTACCGGCGCCTGGCTGCAGCGGTCGAGGAGGCCTACGCCGCGGGCTATTTCGGCGAGCGCATCCTGGGCACCGACTTCGCCTGCGACATCGTCATCTACCGCGGTGCCGGCTCCTACGTCTGCGGCGAAGCCTCGGCGCTGATCACCTCGATCGAGGGCCGCAAGGGCTATCCGCGCAACCGCCCGCCGCGGCTGACGGTGCGTGGCCTGTACCAGCGGCCCACGGTCATCAACAACGTCGAGACGCTGGCCAACGTCACCGCCATCGTGGCCCGTGGCGGCGAGGCTTTCAGGACCGTCGGCACGGCCAAGAGCCCGGGCACGCAGCTGGTATCGATCTCGGGCCACGTGCAGCGACCGGGCGTCTACGAGGTCGAGTACGGCTATCCGCTGGCGAAATTCATCTACGAGGACTGCGGCGGCGTGCTCGGCGGCGGCAAGCTCAAGTGCATCGTGCCGGGCGGCATCTCGACCAAGGTGCTGACGGCAGCCGAGATCGAGACGGTGACCTACGACCACGTCAGCCTCACGGCGGCCGGTTCGGGTGTGGGCTCGGGCGGCATGGTGGTGATCGCCGAGGGCACCTGCATGGTGAGGCTGCTGCAGATCCTGCTTCGCTTCTACCACCACGAAAGCTGCGGCCAGTGCACGCCTTGCCGCGAAGGCATGGGCTGGATGCACCGCATCATCGACCGCATCGTGGCCGGGGAAGGGCGCATGGACGATATCGACCAGCTCGTGCGCATCAGCAAGGCCAACGACGGCACCACGATCTGCGGCATGGGCGACGCCGCCGGCTACGCCACTCTGGGCATCATCGCCAAGTACCGCGACGAGTTCGAGTACTACATCGAATACAAGCGCTCGCGCTTGGATGGCCGGCTCGAAGTCCCGCAGGCGGAGTTCGCACATGGTTGAGTTCTTCATCAACGACCAGCCGGTGCAGGCCGAGGACAACCAGACGGTGATGCAGGCGGCGCGCGCGCACGGCTTCTTCATTCCGTACTTCTGCTGGCACCCGCAGCTGTCGGTTCCCGGCAACTGCCGCATCTGCATGGTCGAGGTCACCAACGAAGGCCAGGCTGCCGGCAGCGGCTGGCTCGACATCGCGTGCAACATGCCCATCACCCGGGGCATGCGCGTGCTCACCGATTCCGAACGGGTACGGGCGCGGCGCAAGGAGACCCTGCAGTTCATCACGCTCAACCACCCGGTCGACTGCGGCATCTGCGACAAGGCCGGCGAGTGCACGCTGCAGGACTACCACTACGAATACAACGGCTCACCGTCGATCTCGCGCGACGCCAAGGTCCACGCCACCAAGCACTTCCCGCTGTCGGAGCGCATCGTGCTCGACAACGAGCGCTGCATCATGTGCACGCGCTGCGTGCGCTTCACGCGCGAGGTGTCCAGGAGCGACGCGCTGGGGGTGGTCAACCGCGGCGACCACAGCCTGATCCGGCCGGTCGAGGACGGCCGCTTCGAGCAGGACGCCTACTCCGACAACGTGATCGACATCTGCCCCGTGGGGGCGCTGCTGTCGACGAGGTTCCTGCACAAGGCGCGCGTGTGGTACCTGGAGCCGACGGCATCGGTGTGCCCCGGCTGCGAGCGCGGCTGCACGGTCAACATCTGGCACCGCAAGAACGAGTGGAAGCTCAAGGCCCTGGACGCGAAGCAGAACGCGCGCATCGACCGCGTCACGCCGCTGGAGAATGCGGCCGTCAACGGGCCGTGGATCTGCAACAAGGGTCGCGACCTGGCGCAGATCTTCGAGCGCGCGCGCGCCGACCAGTGCCTGCTCAAGGGTCGACCGGTCGATCTGCAGACGGCGATCGCCAGCGCGCGCGCCTTGATCGCGGCGGCGCGGCGGCCGGTGGCGCTGGTCTCGAACTGGGGCTCCAACGAGGAGCTCGCCGCCTACCGGCAGGCGCTGGGCGAACGCTTCACCAGCTTCGTGAAGACCGACTGGCAGCCGGTGTCGGGTGAGCCGCTCGAGGACGATCTGCTGATCAGGCCCGACAAGAACCCCAACACGGCGGCCGCGCGCGCCCTGTTCCCGCCGCTGCCGGCCGATGTGGGCAGCGCCTTCCCGGCCGACACCGACCTCGTGCTCGTCTGGGGCGAAGGCTTCAGCTTCGCGCAGTTGCCGCCGCGGGCCAGGATCATCTACCTCAACAGCTGGCTGCAGCCCGAAAACGGCCACGCCGACGTCTTCCTGCCGATCAGCGTGATGACCGAGCGCCGCGGCCACTACACCAATTTCGAGGGCACGGTGAGTGCCTTCGAACCCTGTTTCGCAAGCGCACCCGGCGTCGCGCACGCACAGGACCTCTTCGCGGCGCTGGTGACGCGGGCCGTGGCGGTGTCGACATGACGCAGGACCTCGTCGTCTACGCCATCTACATCGCCTATGCGGTGGGCATGCTGATGGGCTTCGGCACCATCCTGACCTGGGTCGAGCGCAAGCAGGCGGCCGTGATGTCCGACCGGATCGGCGCCAACCGCGCCTACGTGCGGCTGCCTTTCACGCAGGTCAAGCTGATCTGGCTGGGCCTCTTCCACGGCATCGCCGACGGCATCAAGATGCTCGTCAAGGAGGACTTCAAGCCGCGCACCCACGACTGGTACGCCTATGCGGTGGCGCCGTGGGTCGTATTCACGCCGGTGCTGCTGGTCTTCGCCGTCATCCCCTTCGGCGGCATGCTCGACCCGGGCCGCCTGTTCCCGGGCCTGGCCGACTGGTTCGACGGCCGTACCTACCCGATGCAGATCGCGCGCCTGGACGCCGGGCTGCTGATGGTCTTCGCCTTCAGCGGCATGACGATCATCGGCACCATGCTCGCGGGCTGGTCCTCGGCGAACAAGTTCTCGCTGCTCGGCGGCCTGCGCGCCGGCTCGCAGATGATCTCCTACGAACTGGTGATGGGCCTGACGGTGCTCGGCCTGATCCTGATCTACGGCACCGTCGACCTCGGCTCGATGGTGCAGCAGCAGTCGGGACTGGTGCTGGGTGTCCTGCCGGCCTGGGGCGTGGTCTTCCAGCCCTTCGCCGCGGTGCTCTTCCTGACGGCGGCCATCGCCGAGAACAAGCGCATCCCCTTCGACCTGCCCGAGGCCGAGTCCGAGCTCATCGCCGGTTACTACACCGAGTACAGCGCGATGAAGATGGGCCTGTTCATGTTCGCCGAGTTCATCGAGATCGCGATCATCGGTGCCCTCTTCACGACGCTGTTCCTGGGCGGCTACAACCTGCCGTACATGAACGACAGCGGATTCGCCTTCCCCGGCGGCACCACGATCGAGATGAGCCACGGCGCCGTGGTGCTGACGCAACTGGTGGTCTTCCTGCTCAAGGTGCTGCTCGTGTGCAGCTTCCAGATCCTGGTGCGCTGGAGCCTGCCGCGCTTCCGCTACGACCAGGTGCTGTCCTTCGCCTGGAAATTCATGCTGCCGCTGGCGCTGCTCAACCTGATCGTCACCGTCGTGCTCGTGTGGTCGCACCAGAGGGGTCCGTGGTGAAAACCCCCTACAAGCGCAAGCAGTACTGGAACGAGCCCGAGCTGACGGCCTGGGAACGGTCCTACCTGCCCGAGATCGTGCGCGGTCTCATCATCACCAGCACCGTCTTCCTGCGCAACATGGGCCGCTGGATGACGGGCCGGAAGGGCGCGCTGACCACCTACTACCCGGAGGAGACGCGAGCCGACTATGCGCCGGGCAACCGCGGCAAGCATGTGCTGACGCAACGACCCGACGGCCGGCCGCAGTGCATCGCGTGCAACATGTGCGCCACGGTGTGCCCGGCCAAGGTGATCGAGATCGAGGCCGCCTTCGACCCCGCGGACACCGCACATCCCAAATATCCGGCGCGCTTCGAGATCGACTATTCACGCTGCATCTTCTGCGGCCTGTGCGTCGAGGCCTGCCCCGAGGACGCCATCCGCATGGTCAAGGAAACGCCGGGGCTGCCGTCCGACGCGCGTGGCCAGATGTGGCTGACGCTCGAGGAAATGCTGAGCTGGCAGCCGGCCAGCGATGTCGCCAAGCCCTATCCCCCGAAGTCCGGGCCGGGCGGGGCGCCGGCGCAGAAGGGGACCGCGCCATGACCGCCTTCATCGACGGCCTGCTCGGCAGCCTCGACACGCTGCTGCTGATCGTCTTCTCGCTGTGCGCGCTGGCGGGTGCGACGCTGATGATCTTCCTGCGCCAGCCGATGCGGGTGGCGATCGCGCTGATCTCGACGATGGTCTTCCTGGGCGGCATCTACGGCCTGCTCGGCGTGCACTTCATCGCCGCCTTCCAGGTGCTGATCTACGTCGGCGCGGTGATGGTCTTCATGGTCTACGTGATCATGCTGCTCGAGGTGCGCGAACTCGGCGGCACGCGCTATTCGCGCCTGCTGGTGCCCGGCCTCATCGGTTTCGTGATGCTGCTGGGCGTGGTCCTGATCAGCATCTGGCGCGCCCTGCCTGCGCCTGCGGGCGCGTCCGGAGCCGGCGGCAATACCGCCTTCGGCATCAGCGAATTCTCGATCGCATTTCTCAACGAATACTGGCTGCAGTTCGAGCTCACCTCGGTGCTGCTGCTGGCCGCCGTGGTGGCTGCGATGGCCGTGATCAAGGTCAGCCGCAGGACCGACAAGACGAGGCCCCATGGATAAGACCCAGTTGCTGCTCGCCGTGGCGGCGGGCCTGTTTGCGCTCGGTCTGCTGGGCGTCATCGTGCGCCGCAACGTGCTGGTGATGCTGATGTGCATGGAGCTCATGCTCAACGGCGTCAACCTGAGCCTGGTCACCTTCGCGCAGCAGACGGGCACCACCGCAGGCGCGGTGCTGGTCTTCCTGACCTTCGTCGTGGCCACCGCCGAGATCGCGCTGGCCATCCCCATCGTGCTGCTGCTGGTCCGCGACAAGCGCACGCTGGACCTCGACGCCTACAGCGACCTGAAGGGCTGACGCCGTGCTCACGCTGATCGTGCTGCTGCCTCTGCTGGGCTTCCTGCTCAACGGTGTGCTCGCCACCCGCCTGGGCGGCAACCTGGTCGGCAAGCGTTTCGTGACCGTGGTCGGCTGCGGCCTGCCGCTGGCGGCCTTCGCGCTCACGGTGCAGGCCCTGTTCGAGCTGCAGGGGCAGGGTTACGCGCCGCTGGTCGAGACCGCCTACCGCTGGGCGCTGATCGGTGGCAGCGAATTCGAGATCGCCTTCTATTTCGACCGCCTGAGCGCCGTGATGACGCTGGTCGTCACCGGCGTCGGATCGGTGATCCACATCTACTCGGTCGGCTACATGGCCCACGACAAGAGCTACGGCCGCTTCTTCGCCTACCTCAACCTGTTCCTGTTCTTCATGCTGCTGCTGGTGCTGGGGCGCTCGCTGCTGGTGCTGTTCGTCGGCTGGGAGGGCGTGGGGCTGGCGTCGTACCTGCTGATCGGCTTCTGGTTCGACGACCTGGCCAACGCGCGCGCCGGCAAGAAGGCCTTCATCACCAACCGCATCGGCGACGCCGGCTTCCTGCTCGGCATGTTCCTGCTCTTTTACGCCGTCGGCACGCTGGACATGGACCGCATCAACGCCGCCTTCGCCTTCACCGGTGCTTCGGCGCCGGCGGTGTCGGCCAGCCTCGTCGGCATCCTGCTGTTCATCGGCGCCACCGGAAAATCGGCGCAGATCCCGCTGCACGTGTGGCTGCCCGACGCGATGGCCGGCCCGACGCCGGTGTCGGCGCTGATCCACGCGGCGACGATGGTCACCGCCGGCGTCTACCTGGTGGCGCGCATGTCCGGCGTCTATCTGCAGGCGCCCGAGGCGTCGGCGGTGATCGCCGTGGTCGGCGTGGCGACCGCCTTCTTCGCCGCCACCATCGCCATCGTGCAGACCGACATCAAGAAGGTGCTGGCCTACTCGACCGTGTCGCAACTGGGCTTCATGTTCCTGGCGCTCGGAGTCGGCGCCTACGGCGTCGCGATCTTCCACGTCGTCACGCACGCCTTCTTCAAGGCCTGCCTGTTCCTCGGTGCCGGCAGCGTGATCCACGCCCTGGGCGG
>Ga0105090_10002153_pt1 | contig 10887 bp, 9 predicted proteins | sample PPLLak3March2015_FD_79110 | JGI IMG/M metagenome (GOLD analysis project Ga0105090, IMG submission 79110) | Freshwater sediment microbial communities from Prairie Pothole Lake near Jamestown, North Dakota, USA - PPLs Lake P7 Core (1) Depth... | ecosystem: Environmental > Aquatic > Freshwater >... | reverse complement strand
GCGGAAAGAATCGCTGAAAAGGAATTTCGCGAAAAAAGTAGGATCAAGGTTATGGAGATATCCGAAGCAACAGGTATCAACCGTATGACCCTGTCGAAACTGCTTAACCATCATGATGTAAATATTCAAACCGACATTCTTGAAAGACTTTGCCGATACTTCAAATGCCAGGTTTCTGACTTAGTTGAGTATGTTGAAGAGGATTGAATTTAGCCTAATTTGACTTACCAAGGTCTAAAAAAGCTTTATTCATTTAGCCTAAAATCTCAGAAAATTTGTCACGGATTTGCCACGGATTTGTCACGGCAGCCCCGATTTCAAGAAATACAAAAAAGCCTGCAGACCGGAAAGTCATGCAGGCTTTTGATTTATATACCATTTATATTGGTGGCTATGGGTGGACTCGAACCACCGACCCCGGCATTATGAGTGCCGTGCTCTAACCGGCTGAGCTACATAGCCAAATCCGTACAAGGGCGTCTATTTTCGCGGTTTTCCGCTTGCCTGTCAATGCAACTGCCTGAAGACAGGCTGAAAAGCGCGCCGGTGGCGGATTTGAGCCAAGTCAAAAGCGCAGGCCGGGATTGGGCCTAAACTGGACTTAAATAAACCGGATGAGGTGCGGCATGGTACGAAAACCAGCGGTGAAGCCAGCAGTCAAGGCAGTGGTCAAATCGGCGGGCGCGCGTGCCGTGCCGGTCCGCAAGGCACGGCGTTCCGCGCCGAAAGCCGATCTGCCGCAGGTGCCCAGCACCGGTGCCGCATCCGCGCTGGCGCAGGCCGAGGCGGAACGCTGGGCCGAATCGCATCCGCAGCCGCCGGTCACGCCGCTGGGCGTGTCCGTCAACGAACTGGGCGTGTCGCCGGATGCCGCGCAGCGCATGGCGGCCTTGCCGAAGACCGCCGAGGACAGCACCTCCGCGCCGCTGCCGGACAGCTACCCGTACCGCACCCGGATGCAGCGCAAGGAATACGAGGCCGAGAAGAAGAAGCTGCAGATCGAGCTGCTGAAGGTGCAGAACTGGGTGAAAGACACCGGCCAGCGCATCGTGGTGCTGTTCGAGGGCCGCGACGCGGCCGGCAAGGGCGGCGCCATCAAGCGCTTCACCGAACACCTGAACCCGCGCGGCGCGCGCGTGGTGGCCCTGGAGAAGCCGAGCACGCAGGAGACCGGGCAGTGGTATTTCCAGCGCTACACCCAGCACCTGCCGACCTACGGCGAAATGGTGTTCTTCGACCGCAGCTGGTACAACCGCACCGGCGTGGAGCGGGTGATGGGCTTCTGCAGCGCGCCCGACTACCTGGAGTTCCTGCGCGAGGCGCCGGAGTTCGAGCGCATGCTGGTGCGCAGCGGCATCCGGCTGTACAAGTTCTGGTTCTCGGTCAGCCGCGACGAGCAGCTGCGCCGCTTCAACTCGCGCCGCAGCGACCCGCTCAAGCACTGGAAGCTGTCGCCGATCGACATCCAGTCGCTCGACAAATGGGACGCCTACACCGACGCCAAGGAAGTGATGTTCTTCCACACCGACACCGCCGATTCGCCGTGGGTGGTGGTCAAGTCGGACGACAAGAAGCGCGCCCGGCTGAACTGCATGCGGCACTTCCTGAGCACGCTGCCGTATCCGGGCAAAGACCTCGGCGTGGCGCGTCCGGCCGATCCGCGCATCGTCGGCGCGGCCGCCGACGTGCTGGCCAGCAGCGGCCAATGAGCGCCGCCCGCGCTTGTGCAATGCCGGAGCCTGTGGCAGTCTTATAGGCAGTAAAATTTAATGGAGTTCCGGCCGTGATCGATCCGGACGGTTATCGCCCGAACGTCGGCATCATCCTGATGCGTTCGGATGGCAGTGTATTCTGGGCCCGGCGGGTCAGCCGGGACGGTTGGCAGTTTCCGCAGGGCGGCATGAACACCGACGAAACCCCGATCGAGGCCATGTACCGCGAGTTATACGAAGAAACCGGCCTTGAATCCGAACATGTCGAGGTGCTCGGCGCCACGCCCGGCTGGCTGCGCTACCGCCTGCCGCGGCGCAGCATCCGCACCAACAGCAAGCCGGTCTGCATCGGCCAGAAGCAGGTCTGGTTCCTGCTCAAGCTCAACGCCGATGAATCGAACGTGCGCCTCGACCTGACCGACAGCCCGGAATTCGATTCCTGGCGTTGGGTCGATTTCTGGTACCCAGGCGACAACGTGGTGCATTTCAAGCGCGAGGTGTACGTGCAGGCCCTGCAGCTGCTGTCGCCGCTGGCGCGCAACCTGGCCGGCGAAGCCAACGTGCCCAAGCAGATCGGCGACGAGCTGCTGAAACGCACCCAGGACAAGCGCGCCGGGCCACCGGGCGGGCGCCGGACCGCCAGGTAATCAGGCGATCATCAGGTTCAAGGCGTCCTTGACCTTTTCGTATTCATCCACCAGCGCCTGGGTTTCCCGGGCCGGCAGCTCGAGGTCGCCGGCGCGCGCGCTTTTCTCGATGGCCATGGCGATCTTCGACAGCTTCACCGCGCCCAGGTTGGCGCTGGACGATTTCAGGGTGTGCGACGGGCCGACCAGCGCCACGCTGTCCTGGTTGTCGAGCGCCGACTGCAGCTGCTGGATCAGCTTCGGGCTGTCCTCGAGGTAAATGCGGATCAGGCTGTGGTAATCGCTGCCCATCATCTCCTGCAGGTCATTGACGATTTCCCGGTCGAGCGGCGAATACGCGTCCACGGGGTGCGCCGTTTCCGCGCCGGGCGCCGCCGGCACCGGTTCGGACTTGGCGGCGGAGGCTTTGCCCGCCGTGATTTCCCTGCTCGACCATTTCAGCATGGTCTGCTGCAGCAGTTTGCGGTCGACCGGTTTCGACAGGTAGTCGTCCATGCCGGCATCCAGGCATTTCTGCCGGTCTTCGGCCATGGCGTTGGCGGTCATCGCGATGATCGGCAGATGCGGCAGGCCGCGTTCGCGTTCGATCGCACGCCAGGCCTGGGTGGCCTGGTAGCCGTCCAGGACCGGCATCTGGCAGTCCATCAGCACCAGGTCGAATTTCTGCTGCTGCAGCAGCTCGAGGGCGGCTTCGCCGTTTTCGGCGCTGGCGTAATCGAAGCTGGACAGCTGGATCAGGCGCTGCGCGACCAGCAGGTTGACCGGATTGTCCTCCACCAGCAGCACCAGGCCGCGCGATTGTCCGGCGGCCAGCAGCATGTCGTGGCGCTCGATGTTGACGGTCGGTTCCGGCTCGACGCGCTGGTAGCTCTGCTGCTGCGAAGTGGCCGACAGCAGCCGGTTCAGCTCGCCGAACAGCAGGGGGTTTTCCAGATAGCGGGAAATGACCCGGCTGCGGCGTTCCTTGATCGGCTCGAGCGCCAGCGAGTCGGGGCTGTGCAGCAGGGCGATCCGGGTACGCTCGAACTCGGTGCTGGCCAACACCGCCTTCTGCAGCTGGATCGCGCTTTGCCGGCCGGAGCTGACGTCGATGATCAGCAGGTCGATATCGGAGGCGGCGCCGGCTTCGACCGAATCCTTCAGCGCCTTCTGCGCTTCCACCGCGGTGTGCACGATGCTCAGCCGCGCTTCGCGTATGTGTTCGGCCTGCTCCAGCCGGCCGGTCAGCACCGGATCGCTGCTGAACAGCAGGATCGTCGCGTTCTTCAGTTCGGAGGCCATGCTCTGGCTGTCGCCGACCGCTTTCAGCAGGGGGATCTCGAACCAGAAGGTGGAGCCGAGGCCCGGCTGCGAATTCACCCCGATCCGGCCGGACATCAGGTCGACGATGCGCTTGCAGATCACCAGGCCCAGGCCGGTGCCGCCGTAGATGCGGGTGGTCGAGGCGTCGGCCTGGCTGAACGGCTTGAACAGGCGGCTGGCGTTTTCCGGCGCGATGCCGATGCCGCTGTCCTTGATCTCGAAGCGCAGGATGTAGTGCTGGAGCGTTTCGGATTTGGCGCGCACCGAGATCGACACGCTGCCTTTGGCGGTGAATTTGATGGCGTTGCTGAGGATGTTGCTGAGCACCTGGCGCAGCCGGACCGGGTCGCCGCGCAGCGCCAGGCGCAGCGACGGATCGAGGTAGACATGGATGCTGATGCGCTTGGCCTGGGCCTGGCTGTTGAACATCTGCACCACCGAGAACACGATTTCGCGGATGTTCAGGCCGGTGGTTTCCAGCCTGAGCTTGTTGGCCTCCAGCTTCGAGTAGTCGAGGATGTCGTCGACGATCTGCTTCATCTGGTTGGCGGAGGTGCGCGCGGTGTTCAGGATGTCGGCTTGGTCGACGCCCAGCTTGGAGGTGGCCAGCAGGTCGAGCATCGGGATCACGCCGTTCAGCGGCGTGCGGATTTCATGGCTCATGGTGGCCAGGAACTCGCTTTTGGCCATGGCCGCCGATTCCGCGGCCAGTTTCGAGTTGTTCAGCTCGCGCTCGAAGTTCCGGTGCTTTTCCAGCTCGAACTGCAGGTCGTTCACTTCCTGGATATGCTGCAGGGTGTGCAGCTCGGTACGCTCGATGAGCTTGCCGTGCGCGCCGACCCGGTTCCACAGCGCCGCCACGAACGAGACGGTCAGGAACGAGGAGATGATGGTGAAATTCAGCCAGGTCGAATCGTCGCGCCACAGGCTGATCGCCGACGACATCGCGGCGCCGGCCGCCGACGCCAGCGCCAGCCAACGGACCAGTACGGTTCCCTTGGGCAGTTCCGGGCCGGGTTCGGTCATCGTTACAGGACCGATTGGTCGAAACCGAAGTCGAGGTGGTCGTTGGCCGACTGCACCAGGTTGCCCTGGATGAAGTCGATGCCGCTCATCCACAGGGTGGCCGCGGTCTGCGCGTCTTCGACGCTGTGCCCGATGACCTCCACGCCGCGCCGGTGCGCGCGGTCGACCAGCGTCTTGATCTGCTCGCGGACCTGCGGCGCGCCGGAATCGGCGGTGAACTTCTGGGACAGCTTGAGATAGGTGATCGGCAGGCTGTCCAGCAGGTTGGACTCGTCGTTCCTCGGGTTGTAGCGGCTCAGGCAGAATTGAATGCCGTCGTTCACCAGCGCCTGGCAGAAATCGTGGATTGTCTGGTGGTTGAGCAGCGCGTCGTCGTGGTTGATTTCGACCACCAGGCTGTCTTCCGGCAGTTTATCGGCCTTGAGCAGGTTCTTCAGCCAGGCGGGCTGGCCGGGTTCGAGCAGGGTCAGGTTCGATTGGCTGACGAACAGCTTGATCTGTTCGCCGAGCCGGTTGCGCTGGGCGATGACCGCCGCCGCCTTGGCCAGCGACCAGCGGTCGAGGGCGATGACCAGATTGCATTTTTCGGCGATCGGGATGAATTCGGCCGCGTTCAGCATGCTGCCGTCGTCATCGACCAGGCGCAGCAGGGTCTGGAACTGCTTCTCGGCGCCGCCGGCGACCGCCACGATCGGCTGGTAGACGTGCGCCAGCCTGCTGTCTTCGCCGGTCTCGCTGAGCAGGTCGATGATGCGTTCCTCACGCAGCGCCTCGGCGCTCGACTGCGGCTTGAACAGCGACACCCCGGAGGGCATGGAGCGCGCGCTGCGCGCCGAACGTTCGGCGGTGTTGATCAGCTGGTCGGTGCTCTGCCCGTATCCGAAGAAGCAGACGCCGACCTGCACGCGCGCTTCGATGGTCTTGCCGAGCGCGTCGAATTGGCGCGCCATCAGCCGCCCGCGTATTTTCGACGCGTAGTCCTGCAGCGCGGCATCGGAGCAATCGCCCTGATACACGGTCACGAACGAGCCGTCGCCGAAACGCGCCACCGGATTCGGCGCGCAGGCCTCCACCAGCAGGGCGGAGAACTGCTTGAGCAGATCCTCCAGTACGGTCAGGCCGAGCCGGTCCTTCAGCATGTTGAAGCCGTTCAGTTCGACGAACAGCAGGGCGTGCTCGGTGCTGTCGATATCCTTGCGGAGCAGGTCCAGCATGTCGGCACGGTGCAGCAGGCCGCTGGCCGCGGCTTTCGGCGCCGGCGCGCCGGCGGTCTCGGTCTGCAGCGCCCGGTGGCGCTTGATGCGGTTCTGCACGGCGGCGATCAGGCGCCGCGGGCGGATCGGCTTGGTCAGGAAATCATCGCCGCCCGCTTCCAGGGCGTCCATCTGGATGTCCTCGTCCGCTTCGCCGGACAGGAACACGACCGGCGTGTTCTGGAACTGTTCGGATGCACGGATGAGTTCGGTCAGTTCGATGCCGCTGGCGTTCGGCAGGTGCAGGTCCATCAGGATCAGGTCGGGCTTGTAGGTTTCGATGGTCGGCAGCAGGTTTTCCGAACTCAGCAGGACCTTGGTGCCGATTTCCGCGGTGCGCAGGATGCCTTCGGCGAACATCGCCTGCGAGCGGTCGTCTTCCACGATCAGCACGCGGAACTGCTCGGATTTTCCGAAGCGCAGCAGCTGTTCGATTTTTCCGGATATCGCCTCGGCGCCTTCGGCATGGCCGAATACGGCGTCAAATCCGGGTCCGGCCGGCTGGCCGGAGGCCTGTGCGGAGATGCGCACCGCCACCACCGGCTTGCTGGTGTCTTTCTTGTATTGGACGATGATGGCGTTGATCGCTTCGGCATGGCGTTCATAGCCGGCATCGACCAGGATCATGTCGGCGGGCAGGGCCTGCAGCAGTTCCTTGAGTTCGGCCTCCGAGCTCAGCAGCTCGATGTCGAAACCGGCCTTTTCGAGCATCTGGTCTAGCTTGATGGACAGCCCGTCGTAATCGGTCAGGTGGTAGATGCGCTGATGCTTGGCGTCCGGCACGGCGGCGTCCGCAGCTTGCGCCGGCCGGCTGTCGGTCGGTTCATTCATCGGTTTCGTTCCTGTTGATGGCACGGCATGGGCCTCGGGTCCCGCTGCGGCAGGCGCTTTCAGCGCCCGTGCCGGCGCTGCGTCTTCCGACCATTGCCGCCAATAGGCTTTCGGCGGCGTTTCCAACCGGGTGGTTGCCGCGCCGACCGCGGCATCCGCTGTGCTGGACTCGGTTTCGGGTGAAGCAGGGGCCGGGGCCGGTTCGGGACTGTGCAGGTGTTCGCTGATCAGCAGCAGGTGTTCGCTCTGTCCCGGGTCGGGTATCCGGGTCGCTTCGAGGCACTGATCGAGGATGTCGACAATGCCGTTGACGTTCAGTTTGTCGGCGCCGGACATGCCGTCGCCGAGGAATTCCAGCGCCCTGTGCACGTCCTCGCGCAGCAGCCATATGGCATTGATGTCCCAGTGCGTGCTGCAGAAACCGGCGATGCGCTGCCCGAGATCGTCAAGGACCTGGCTTTGCCGGTGCGCGCCCGGTTCGAGATAGTTTGTGGTTTCCGGCGTACCGACATTCATAGACTGTGCCCCTGGCGGCTATTATGCCCCTAAACGGAGCCTACTGTCAGCTGGCCGGGTCGGCAAGGGCCGCGGCATGATTCAGGAAAAGCTATAATATCAGGCTACTGGCCCGAGCCTGGAGTTTCCGCTGTGGCTGTTCAAAACAAGGATCTACCCCGGTTTTCGATCGTCGCCGACAGGCCCTACGCGAAGCGCATCCTGATCGCGGCGGTACTGTCGTGGCTGCTGATGGCGCTGGCCTTGGCGTGGTCGGTGTTCAAACTGGCCGGCTCCGACGTCCACAAGCTGGAAACCCTGCTGTCCGAAAGCCGGGACCGCGAGCGCCAGGCCAACAGGCAGCTTGAGACCCTGAAGCAGGAACTGGCCAACACCGAACGCGCGGAGTTCATTTCGCGCAGCGCCAACAACCAGATCCAGGGCGCGCTGGCCGAAAAGGACGAGCAGCTCGCCGGTTTGAAGGCGGACTTGGATTTCTACGAACGCCTGGTCGGCTCGTCCGGACGCCGGCACGGCCTGATCGTGCACAACGCCGAGTTCGCGCCGGAGAGCGACGGCGCCTGGCAGTACACCATCACCCTGACCCAGAACATCAACCGCGGCGGCACCACGGCCGGCCAGATGCGCTTCGACATCGATGGCGTCAGCGCGGGTAAACTGTACACGGTCAGCTGGAACGAACTGCTGCAGGATGCCAAGGCGCCGGGCCAGAAGTTCGCGTTCCGGTATTTCCAGCAGCTGGAGGGCAGCGTGATGCTGCCGCCGGATTTCACCCCGCAGCGCGTACGGGTCGGCCTGAAGGGGCCGTTCGGCGCCGTTGAAAAGAATTTCAGCTGGGAGGCCACGGCGCCGGCCGCGGCCGGTTCGAACGGCTCACAGGTAAAAAACACTCAAAAATAAAGGAATCACGGAATGTTGGGAAGCAGGAAAACCAAACTGTCGACGCAGGGCTCGGACAACGTGGAAACCATCATCGGCCAGCATGTGCTGATCCACGGCGACCTGAGCTTCTCCGGCGGGCTGTACATCGAAGGCCGCATCATCGGCAAGGTAGTGGCCGAACCGGGCGTCGAAGCCCTGTTGACCTTGGCCCAGGGCGGCAGCATCGAGGGTGAGATCCATGTGCCCAAAGCGGTGATCTCCGGCCGGCTGACCGGTGACATCCACAGCGACGAACGCATTGAATTGACCGAAACCGCCCACATCCAGGGCAATATTCACTATAAACTGATTGAAATCACCGCCGGCGCCACCGTCAGCGGCCAGCTGATCCATGAAACAATCCAGGCATAAAGCCCAATTGGCGAAACCATGAACGCTCCAACCTATCAAACCGTCGCGTCCGCCCTGAACTTCACGCCGTCCGCGGCCGCCAAAGCGGCCAGTCTGATCGCCGAGGAGTCCAATCCGGACCTCAAGCTGCGCGTCTACATCAGCGGCGGCGGCTGTTCGGGGTTCCAGTACGGCTTCAGTTTCGACGAACAGCAGGAGGACGACGACCTGGCGGTGCAGCGCGACGGCGTCACGCTGATCGTCGATCCGCTCAGCCTGCAGTACCTGATGGGCGCCGAGGTCGATTACCGCGAAAGCCTGCAGGGCTCGCAGTTCGTGATCCGCAACCCGAACGCCAAAAGCACCTGCGGCTGCGGCAGCAGTTTTTCGGTGTGATGGACGGCCCGCTCTTCGCTTTCCAGCACGGCGGCCTGGACCGCGCCGAAGCCCTGCGCAATGCGCCGCAACGGCTTGATGAACTCTGGAGCTCCGGCCGGGTGCTGGTGCTGAGCGAGCGGGGCGAAGCCTGCTGCCAGAGCCCCGGTGAAGTTTACTTCAGCGGCGAGAACATCTCGCTGCACCGCCCGGAATACGCGACCTTCCTCGGCCTGCACGACGGGCAGGCGTATTTTTCCATCGCACGTGAAGCGGTCACCCTCGGCCGGCCCTCGCACGACATCAACATCCGCCTGGCGGCCGAAACCTGGGGCGCTTTGCACGCCGCGGTGTTCGCGCAAGCCAAGGCTTTGCATTACTGGCAGTCGCAGTCGAAGTTCTGCGGCCGCTGCGGCTCGCTGATGGACCTCAAGACCGCCGGCTACAACGCCTCCTGCGGCGCCTGCGGGCTGATCACCTATCCGCAGACCCATCCGGCGGTGATCATGTGCGTCAGCGACGGCGAGCGCATCCTGCTCGGCCGGCAGGCGGTCTGGCCGGAGACCCGCTGGTCGCTGCTGGCCGGTTTCGTCGAGCCGGGCGAATCGCCGGAGCAGACCGTGGTGCGCGAAGTGTTCGAAGAGGCCGGGGTCAAGGTCGAGGGCGTTGAATACGTCACGGCGCAGCCATGGCCGATGCCGATGGCGCTGATGCTCGGCTATGACGCCTACGCGCCGCACCAGCCGGTCACCCTCAGCGATGAATTGCAGGCCGCACAGTGGTTGACGGCCGATGAACTGAACGAGCAGATCCGGCGCGGCAAGCTTGAGCTGCCGCAGAAAATGTCGATTTCGCATTACCTGATCCAGCGCTGGCTGGCCAAAGCGGGCCGCTAGGCGTGCAGCCGGCCGCCGCACCTAAGGAGGGTTGCCCATGATGTGGACAGTGATGGCGGTGGTCGCGGCCTTGGCCATCGGACACGCCCTGCCGCAGGTCAGCCAATGGCGGAATTTCAGCTGGTTCGAACGCTGGCTGGATTTCCTGCAGCAACAGGTGTTCATCAAGCCGGCATGGCAGGGCTATGCCGGCCTGCTGCTCGGCATCGGCTTGCCGGCTGCGTTGCTGGCGTTGACGGTCGGTTGGCTGGACGGCTTCTTCGCGTTCCTGGTGGCCTTGGCGGTGATGTTGTACACCTGGGGCCCGCGCGACCTCGACCTGGACGTCAACGCCATCATCGACGCATCCGGCCTGGAGGCCAAGGAAGCCGCGGCCAAGACGCTGTATGAAGAAGGGCAGTCGATATCGCTGGAAGGTCCGGTGGTGGTCGCCGCGGTGTTCGAGAACGCGCTGACGCGCTGGTTCGCGGTGCTGTTCTGGTTCCTGCTGCTCGGCCCGGCCGGCGCGCTGGCGTACCGCCTGCTGTACCTGCAGGTGCACCATAAACACGACATGGCCTTGCCGGAAAACCTACAGGACGCCGCACAGAAAACCCTCACCGCCGCGAACTGCCCGCCGGCGCACCTGATGGCGTTCGCGATGGCGCTGGCCGCCAACTTCGACAAGGTGATCAACGTCTGGCGCGAGTGGTACCAGAACGGCGGCCTGCGTTTCGACTACAGCTTCCTGTCCGCCGCGGCGACCGCCAGCGTGGCCTCGGAACTGGCCGATGAAGCCGCCGACGCCGACGACGGCCCGTCCAGCGCCCCGGCGCTGCTGGAACTGCGCGACGCGATGAGCCTGGCCTGGCGCATGCTGCTGCTGTGGCTCGGCGTGCTGGCGGTGTTCGTGCTGGCGGGTTTTGTGAATTAGGCCGGTGCATGGCGGACTGTCCGCAACGCGGCCCTTGGCGCGGCACCGATCCGCCGTATATGGATTGTCAGGACGGTGAATAAGGCATGTCGGTCCATGATGCTCAGGTGCTGATGTTCAGAGGCTGATGAACACGGTTCAATC
>Ga0105090_10002152_pt1 | contig 10888 bp, 5 predicted proteins | sample PPLLak3March2015_FD_79110 | JGI IMG/M metagenome (GOLD analysis project Ga0105090, IMG submission 79110) | Freshwater sediment microbial communities from Prairie Pothole Lake near Jamestown, North Dakota, USA - PPLs Lake P7 Core (1) Depth... | ecosystem: Environmental > Aquatic > Freshwater >... | reverse complement strand
TGGTGGCTCACGACACCGTTGACCGGCTGCGCGACCTCATGGCCCTCGACTCGCTCGAGCAGGTGTTCACCGAGCTGGTCATTCGCGACGACCCGGACCAGACCGCACGCGACATGGTGAGCCTCATCGCGGCGGGAGGATAGCGTCGTGGCGCAGTCCCGCTTCGCGATCCTCACGCGGCACTTCCTCCGGCGGTTCCTCGACAACGACCTGATCTCGCCGTCCGGGGACGCCCACGTCGGCCTGAGCCAGGTCCTCGCCGCCTTCGTCGTCCCGGGCCTGATGATCGTCGCAACGGTCCTGGTGAAGTACGCCTCCCAATACCGGCTCGTGTGGAACGAAGTCGTCGACCACACGTTCGACGATGCGACCGTCTACGTAGCGCTGGCGATGATCCTGTTCGGAATCGCATCGGCGATCACCTGGGACGCGTTCTACCTGGACCCGCGCGACGAGGTCGTCCTGGGAAGCCTTCCGGTGTCGCCGCGGCTCCTGTCGGCGGCGAAGCTCGCGTCGCTCGGCGTCTTCCTGGGCCTGTTTACGGTCGCCCTCAATCTGATTCCTGTGCTGTTCGCGCCCCTGCTCACGATCCAGCCGTGCCGCACGGCGACAGCCGGCCAGTTGCTCCGTCTCACGGCCGCTCAGGCGGCAGCCAGCATCACGGCGGGCGCGTGGACGGCGCTGGCTGTCGTGGCGCTGCGGGGCCTGCTCGGCTGGCTGCTGCCAGCGCGTGTGTTCAAGCGGGTCGGGCCGCTGGTCCAGGGGGGCCTCGTGTTTCTGGTCCTCGGCTGGGCCGTCTCGCTCCCACCGTTTCTGCTGACGGCGCGTTCGGTCTGGCAGGCCGGCGGACCGGCGCGTGACTGGTCGCCGCCGTTCTGGTTCCTCGGAGTACACCGCTACCTGGTGGGTCAGCGGGACGAGGCCAGCATCGTACTGGCCGGTCACGCCGTCGCGGCTCTCCTGGCAACCGCGGCCGTCGTCGTGCTCGTGTTTCTCGCATGGCCCGCCAGGCGCCAGTTCGCGGGCGCGCGGGCGGCGTACACCGGCGCCAACCGGCGCTCGCCAGTTTCCCGCGTGATTAGCGCAGCGTCGCGCTTGGCTCTTCGCCGCTGCGCCGTGACTCGCACGACCTTCGAGTTCACCCTGCTCGGCCTCGGCCGGAACGCGGCGCATCGTCTGTACCTCGCGGCGGCGCTCGGCGCGGGCCTCGCATGGTCGATCGGCAGCGCGTTCTGGGCAGCCACCGTCGAAGGCGCGGCGGCCGTGACGACGCCGACGCCGGTCATGCTGCAGATCCAGCCGATCCTGACACTGCTGCTCCTCGTCGCCGTCCGGTTCGCCGTCACCGTCCCTGTCGCGCTGCCGGCGAGCTGGCTGTTCCGCGTGACCGAGCGGGAGCCCTCCAGCCGCTATCACACGGGCACGCGGCGGGCTGCGCTCGCGATCGGCGTGCTGCCCGTCGTCGTGCTCGTCCCGGCGCACGCCTTCATGTGGGGCTGGTCGGTCGCGGCGTACCACGGGCTCGTCGGCGCCTGCTACGCGGCCCTCGTGGTCGAACTCCTGTTCGGCTCCCAGGCGAAGGTGCCGCTGGCTGCGCCGTATATCTCCGGCAGCATCCAACTCAAGACGCGCTGGCTGCTCTACCTGTCCGCGGGATCGGTTCTCACGGCGGGGCCTGCGGCGCTGGAGAGCGTTCTGCTCAGACCCGGCTGGCCGGCGTGGACGCTGCCGGCGTTGTTCGCGGGCCTGGCGGGTGTCCTTGCGCTGGCCAGGCGCCGCCGGGAGCGGCTGTACCCGGGCCTCGTGTTCGATGATCTCCCGCCCGACGCCATCCAGACGCTTGCGCTCTCCGAGTAGGCCGGGGGGTAGCGGTAACAGGGATACATATGCCGGTCGAGCCGGCCCGGCCAGAGTGAGTCGTAGTCTCCTCTCCAGTTTCCCGGCGTCAGTCCGCTCGTCGCAGCCGCCGTCCCGGAGGTCCTGGATCAGTCGCCGTTCTCGTTGCGCTTCGGGATTTTAGTCTGCGTGGTAGATCCCTTCTTCTGTGCTTTTCCTCCGCGACCCTGTCCCGATCAGCAAGGTTAAACTATTATTACAGAGAGAGTTGCTGGAATACTCTCGTCCGATAGCCGTTCTGGAGCCTGGCTTGCATAGACCTCGCGTTCATTACAGCTGGCGAGGTGCCTGTATGCGGGGTACCTCCCAGCAGGCGCCGCCCTGTCCCTCGCATTCTTCGCGACTTTCGGCGCTCCGGTCGCATCCGTAGGCGTGACACTCTGCTGCCAGGTCGCCCTGACAGCGTTGTCCGGTTTCTCTCTGTCGTCTCGCGAACCTCGTTCGGCCCATTTGTGCCCGCAGCCGGCAGCCGGACCAGCCGCGAACCGTCGCAGCCGTCGCTCCCGCTGGTAGCGATCGGGCCACAGTGTCTCTTGAAAGGAGCCGCCGGATGAAGAAACCAGTAGGGGTAGTCGCTGCGGTGGTGTTCTCTCTTGCGCTTGCGGGCACGGCGGAAGCCCTCCCCGTGTATGTGGGCACCGTCACGGCGGCTTCCGGATGGTCGGACGTGAACAAGGCCAGTGTCAACGGAGCTCCTGACAGCTTCCTGTGCTGGGCGGCCGCAGCGTCTGACGCGCTGGCGTACGCCGGTTGGCGCGGCTGGGACCCGGGCACCAGTTCGTACATCGACACAGCAGCAGGGATCTACGCCGAGTTCGTCGCGGGTTGGGCGAACACCATAGGAGCTCCAACCTATGCCTATGAGTGGTGGATGACCGACCGGACGCAGTCGATCATCGACCCACCGGGTCCGGAGACCCCCAAGCTCTTCCCGAGTGCGGGGTTGGATTTCTACCCGACGGTCAACGTTCAGGAAGGCGCTGGCAGCGTCACGGCGTTCGTGGGGGACGATGTGGCGGGTGACATCTACACCTGGCTGGGGAACTACATCGCTGCCAATCGGGGCATTGTTGCGTCCATCCTCGTGCCGAGTGGACCGGGACTGCAGGGTCCGTACTCACACTCCCTGACGGTCTGGGGCTGGGACGACGTCGCGAACCTCATATACATCACGGATTCCGACGACGGTCTGAGTGCCCTTCGGACGTACAGCTTCTACCAGAGCGGTGGCCAAGTGTACATCGACAACTACTCGAATCTGTACACCAACGCGACAGACGTCCAGATTACTCAGTTGACTCGGTTGAACGTGAACGACACCGGTATTGAGCCTGCACACGACGTAGCGTCGGTTCCCGAGCCCAGCACTCTGGTGCTTCTCGGCCTCGGTCTGGCGGGTATGGCGCGCGCCGCTCGGCGCAAGAAGTAAGGCCCAGGGCTGGCATAGATACCGGGGGGGGCGTTAGAGGCCGCCGCCCCCGGTTGCCTTGCTCAGGCTTTGCGCTTCCTTGTAGACCGGCAGGTCCTGGTCGGCGCCCTTCCAGAGATCCAGGAACTCCTGCAGAACTCGGCGGGCCTTCTCCGGCTCCTTGCGGGCGACATACAGCTTGGCGAGCTGGACGTGCGCGGCGAGCCAGTACTGCTGCGGCTCCCAGCCATAGGACCGCCGGCGCAATCCCATGAAGGCCTCGTAGGAGCCGGTCGCCTCGTCGGTCTTGCCGGCGAGCCGCTGCGCGCGCGCGAGGCTCTCGATGCTGAACGGCCCGCGCTGCTCTCTGTCCGCCAGGGCGAGCAGTTCGAGTCCCCGAGCCTGGTTGCCGCGGGCCAGTTCGACCTCCCCTTCCAGCCGGTGCAGTTCGCTGGTCTGGGCCGGGTCGTTCGGGTTGGAGTCCTTCCTCACCTTCTCCAAGGCCTTCGCGGCCTTGTCCACGCTCCGGCCGCGCGCCCAGCCGATCGCGATGCGCGCGCTCAGCCACGGCTGCGGCGGCAGGGTCTCCAGGCACTTCGCCGCCTTGTCCAGCTCCCTCTGAACGCCCGCGGAATCGCCTTCTCCGTCGAGCAGGATCGACATGAACAGGTGGTTGCGGGCCTCGCTGAGCAGGGCCTTCCCGGACACGTTCAACAGGATGGCTTCGGCGAGCTTCGCCTTCGCATCCCGGTACTTGCCCAGGTAGAGGTCCAGCAACGCGAGCGACCGCATGGCCGAGACCTTGCTCGGGGTCGCCAGGCCCTTGGTGAAGACTGCGCGGGCCTTTTCGTACTCGCCGAGTGACACGAACGTGAACCCGTACTCGTGGTTCAGGTTTCCGCTGGTCACCCAGGTTGGCTCGAGCTTGAATGCCTGGTCGTACGTCGCGAGCGCCTCCCGTTCCTTGTCCTGAAGAGAGTAGGTGGTCGCCAGGTTGATGAAAGCGGACGCGTTGTCGGGGGCTATGCGGATCACTTCCTTGTACTGCTGCTCGGCCTTGTCCAGTTCCTGGTGGTCCCGCAGCATGCCCGCGTAGTTGTACCGCTGGGCGATAGAGTCCGGATACGCACGCAGGAAGGTCTCGAAGAGACTGCGGGCAGAATCGGGGGTCCCGTATTGATTCTCGTACTGCAGCCGAATGACCATCTTCTCGCGATCGGTCGTCCGCTCGGCGAGGCTGAGCGACTTCTCGAAATGCGCCTTGGCTTTGACGGGTTCGTTGAAGATAAAGCTAGCGTAGTAGACGCCCAGCGCCGCGTGGGCCATCGCGAAATCGGGGTCCTCCTTGACCGCCGCTTCATGCAGGTCCACGGCGGCCTTCTGCTGGCCCTTGGGCCACAGTTCCTGGGCTTCCGAATAGGATCTCAACGCCGTGAGCGAACTGGTCGTGACCTTGGCCAGTGGCCGGCTGCTCGCCTGTACCTGCGCCAGGGATTCACCGAGACCCTTGCGGACGGACGCAGCCACGGCGCCGAGCGCCGTGAGGATGTGGTTATAGTCGTCCGCCCGCTCGGCGTACGAGCGCACGCCGTCTCCGGTATGCGGGTCGACGATCCGGGCGGTAATGACGAACGTATTGCCCACCTTGCCAATACTGGGGCAAATCAGACCGCGGATGTTCTCCCGCTGGCAGACCTCGCGTCCGACCGGCTCGTCTACGGGCGTGTCGGGCTTCTTCCCCATGCGCTGGAGAACGGTATTGATCCGCGCCTTCGAGAAGACGTTGACGTGGGTGGACTGGGACAGGCTCACGTTCAACGCCGTCGCCAGCGACTTGTCGAAGATCGAATCCCCGGTCAGGTTCTCGAAATCCGAGACGAGGATCCAGTCGCGCGCGGCGAACGACAAGGCCGGCTGGCTGCCCTGGTACCAGAACACGAAGGCGACGACCGCCACCACGCCTGCGGCCGTCGCGGAGCCGACGGCCCAGCGCCTGGCCCTCGAAGCCAGCCACCCGCGCCGCGTCCGCGCCGACGGCACGCTCCCCGCCGCCGCGCTGTCGGTCAATTCGCCGGCCGACAGTACCGCGGTCGGCCGATCACCTGCAGTGTGAGCCTGGCTGGCGGTCCTTGCCGCCCGCGGCGACTGCGTCACCAGGTCGTCCTGGAGGTGTCGAAGCTCGATACGGACCTCGTGCACCGACTGGTAGCGCTCGCCAGGGTCCTTGGCGAGCATCCGCCCGACGACCCGGTCGAGGCCGTCCGGAACGCCGGAGCGGTAGCGGTGAAGGGGCTCCGGGTTCGCGGTCATGATGGACGCAGCCACCTGCGCGGCCGTGTCGCCCGGGAATGGCCGGCGGCCCGCCACCATCTCGAACAGCACGACGCCCAGCGCGAAGATGTCGGACCGCGCGTCGGCCGGTCGGCCCGTGATCTGCTCCGGCGACATGTAGCCGAGCGTGCCCACGACCTGGCCGGCCCTCGTCAGGTTCGCCGACCTCGTCTCGCTCGAATCCGAAAGCGTCGGCAGCGCCTTGGCCAGCCCGAAGTCCAGCACCTTGATGTGGCCGGACTCGAGCAGCATGATGTTGTTGGGCTTGATGTCCCGGTGGACGATGCCGTGCTTGTGCGCCTCCTCGAGCGCTTCGGCGACCTCGCGACCGAAGTCCAGGGCCTTCTCCAGGGGGAGCACCTGCGCGGGGTCGGCGATGACGTCGGACAGCGGCCGGCCGCGAACGAACTCGAGCACGATGTAGGTCTGACCTTCGTGCTCCAGGATCTCGTAGACCTTGCAGATGTAGGGGTGATCCAGCTGGGCGACCGTCGTGGCCTCGCGCAGGAACCGCTTCTTCGCCGTCTCATCCTGCGCGTCGTCGGCCTTCAGAGACTTGATCGCGACCGGGCGCGACAGCTTCGTGTCGAGCGCCTTGTACACGACCCCCATCCCGCCGCAACCGATCTCCTCAACGACCTGGTAGTGCGCGATCGTTTGCCCAATCATGGTCATCACTCCTGGTCGGCCGACAGTACGCGCACGGGTATCATAGGCTCGGCTTGGCGCGGATGCAATCGGGGTCCGGTGCGGGCTGGCCGCGCGCCGGCATCGGGCCTGGCGTGCGGGAACAGGCCCGGCGAGGCGCGAGGGGCTGTTCAGGGTGCCGTTCTGGCGACTCTACGGTGAAGCCGTGCCGGCCAGGCGGCAGTCGTTCAAGCTGAGAGTCAATGAAGAAGAGGACCTTCTGGCCTCCAGACGCCGAGAGTATACTCCGGGCACCGCCATGTCCTTCTCCCCTTCCTCGCGCGCGCGGCTGACCCGGCACGATCTCGGGCGGTTCGCGGGGGACACGCTCTTCGACCGCCTCGGCCGGGCCGTATGCAGCGCCGGCTGCCTGCCGCGCAAGGAACTGTACGAAGCCTGGGAAGTGGCGCGGCGCGTGCGGCGGCTCTTCCGCGGCGGCCGGGTCGTCGATCTCGGCGGCGGTCACGGCCTCCTGGCACAGGCGATGCTGTTGCTCGACAACTCGTCGCCGGATGCGCTGGTAGTCGAGCCCGCGCTGCCGGCCTCGAGCGCCCGCGTTCACGCGGCGCTTGTCGAAGCGTGGCCTCGGCTGGCGGGTCGCATCGAGTTCGTGGAAAGCCCGCTGGAGGATGTCGAGCTGAAGGAGACCGACGTGGTGGTTTCCTGCCACGCCTGCGGCGACCTGACCGACCGCGTGCTCGACCGCGCCGTTGGGGCGCGAGCCAGGGTTGCCGTCCTCCCCTGCTGCCACGACCTCGCGACGTGCGATTGGGGCTCGCTTGCGGGATGGGTGGACCGGTCGCTGGCGATCGACATCCTGCGCGCGGTCCGCGTCGAGCGGCGGGGCTATCGGGTGTGGACGCAGACGATTCCAGCGACCATCACGCCCAAGAACCGCCTGCTGCTGGCGGCGATATCAGGCGGGCTGCCCTCCTCCGCGCGAAGCGCTACGGCGGGTCCGCCGTAGCCGGGCGGAGGCGGAAAGCCCCGCCCTACGCCCGCGCGCCCGTCACGCAGAACCTCCCGACTCCTTTGCGCGAAGGGCGCTGACGCGTTCCACGGCCTCGCGAATTTCCGGGCGGGCCGCGAGCAGGTCCTCGAAGTCCCGCTTCGCCAGCGACAGGAACGAGCTGGGCTGCAGCGCGCGCACCGAGGCCGTCCGGGGCGCATCGGCGAGCAGCGCCACCTCGCCGAAGAAATCGCCGTCGGTGAGCACCGTCAGGCGCTTCTCGCCCTGACCGACCGTGACGAACGCCTCCACCTTCCCGCGCGCCACGACGAAGAAGCGATCGCCAACCTCGCCTTCGCGAATCACGATCTCGCCGGCTTCGTACCGCATGAAGACGAAGCGCCGCGCGAGCGTCTCCCGCTGCGCGCCGTCGAGCCCGGCCAGGAGCGGAATGGCCGCCAGGCGCGCCGGATCGATCCGGCCGTCCTGCCCGTCAGCGCTGACCTCGATACCGCTCTGCTTCTGCCACAGGCTGAAGTAGAGGCCGTCTCGCGCCACCAGCTCGTCGTGCGTTCCGCTCTCGATCAGGCGGCCGCCGTCGAGCACGGCAATCCGATCCGCGGATCGCGCCGAGGCGAGCCTGTGCGTGACGAGCACCACGATGCGCCCGGCCGCGAGCCGGTCGAGCGTCGCGTTGATCGCCGCCTCGGTGCCGGGGTCGAGCGCCGAGGTGGCTTCGTCGAGCAGCAGCACCGCCGGATCGCGCAGGACCGCGCGCGCGATCGCGACGCGCTGGCGCTGGCCGCCCGACAGCCGCCCGCCCAGTTCGCCGACCGGAGTGTCGTACCCTTCCGGCAGCGCCGAGATGACATCGTCGATCTCGGCGGCACGGGCGGCGGCCCGAATCTCCTCGAGGCCCGCGCCCTGTTTCCCCAGGCCGATGTTCTCGCGAATCGTACCGGCGAAGAGGAAGCTCTCCTGGAACACCGCCGCCATCCGGCCGTGAAGCGAATCGAGCGTGATTGTGCGGAGGTCCACCCCGTCGAAGGTCACCCGCCCTCGCTGCGGGTCGTAGAACCGAAGCAGGAGCTGCAGCACGGTGCTCTTGCCCGAACCGGACGGGCCGACGAGCGCCACCCGCTCGCCGGCTGCCACTGTCATCGACAGGCCTGACAGCACCGGGCGATCCGGCGTATAGCCGAACGTCACGCTCTCGAGCGCCAGCGGGCCCTCGATCCGGCTCAGCGTCCGCGCGCCGTCGGCGTCCGCCACGTCCTCGGGTTCGCCCAACAGCTCCTCGATGCGCTGCAGCCCGCCGGACGAGGAGATCAGCGCGGGAACGACCTTCTTGGTGAGGTCGTAGGCGTCCTTGCTGACCACGGCGTGCAGGCTCAGGAACGCGACGAGTGAGCCCGTCGTGAGAAGGTCGGAGTATGCCATCCAGGCGCCCACGCCGAGCACGATGACCTGGGCCATGAGGACGCCGAAGCTCGACGAACTGCCGACGAGCTCCGCGAGGAACTCGGCGCGGACGAATCGGCGCGCCAGGTCGGCCAGCTGCGTCTCGAACCGCTCCATCAGCCACCCGGCCAGGCCGAACACCTTGACGACTGGCTGCGCGCGGACCGATTCGCCCACCGTGCTCGCAACGCCGGCCTCGCCCTGCTTGAGAGCGTAGCGCGCCGCGCTGGCGCGCCGGCCAAACACCCGAGTGCCGAGGCCCGCCATCGGCATGCCCAGCACCATCACGGTGGCCAGCCGCCAGTCGATCATGAAGGCCACCGGGATGTTGATCATCAGGCCGAGCACCGCCACGACGGCATCGACGACCCGCGTGGTGAGGCTCTTCTGGATGTCCGCCAGGTCGCTCGTGAAGCGCGCGACGACGTCGCCGCTTCGAACGCGGGAGTAGTAACCGATCGAGAGCCGCTGGAGGTGGCGGAACATCCGCAGGCGGACGGTGTTGAGGATGGCGGCGCCGATGCGCGCGCCCAGATAGTCGGCCAGCAGGATCGCGGCGGCGGCCAGCACGAATGTCCCGGCGAGCGCGGCGAGGACGCGCGTGAGCAGCGCGGCGTCGTGGCCGATCAGGGCGTTGTCGATGATCAGCCGCTGGCTGTAGGCGAAGAACGCCTTGAATCCCTGGGGGACGGCGAGCACGGCCAGCAGGAGGATGCCGACGCGCCAGTGCGGCCGCCAGTAGCGGAGCGCGTGGCCAACCGTCGCGAACAATCCCATCGGCCTGTGATCGTCCATGTCCCTCCCGCCCTCGATTGCTGGGCCTGCTCGATCGGCGTCCGGTCAATTATGTCTGGGCTCGGCGGCAGATCAAGCAGGATGTCGCCACTCGGACGGCGGCCCTCCGACGCCCGTCGGCCCCGCGTCGTCGTCGACGCGGCCGGCAGGAACCCCGGGTGCAGGACGTGGGCCGCCGCACCCTACCTTCTCGCCACAGTCACCGTGATCTGCGACGGGTACTGCTTCGAATGGTGCACGCGGTTGCGCGCCACAACGCCCTTCGCCTCGTCGTAGTTGTTGCCGCCCGTGTTCAGGTTGCGATCGAACCGCGGGAAGTTGCTGCTCGACACCTCGATGCGCAGCCGGTGCCCCGGCGCGAAGTAGTTGCTCGTCGTCAGCGGCTGGAGCGTGACCTTGTACACCTTTCCGGCCTCCATCCAGACGAGCGGCTTGTCGTACCCGTCGCGGTAGCGCATCCGCTGGATCGACTCGTCCAGGTTGTAGGCGCGGCCGTCCGGGTAGACGTCGAGAACCTTCACGGTGAAGTCGGTGTCCTTCGCGTCGGAGGACACGTAGAGCGTCGGCTCGATCGGCCCGCTGAGCGTGAGCCCGTCCTTGAACGGCTCCGACGTGAAGACGAGGATGTCATCCCGCTCTTCCATCTTCCGCTGGTCGAACGCGCCGGCGGTGATGGCGTTCCCTGTGCAGCAGACGTTGCCGCCGTACGACGTCACCGGCTTCATCGGGTCGTAGGTGAAGGTGTCGGGCCTGTCCATGTCGGGCGGCGACGCCGTCAGCGCGCCATCGCCGCGCAGCGAGTTCGCCTTCCCGCCGCTCGACAGGAAGAACGTCATCGGCCGCGAGCCGGCGGGCGGCCAGGTGTCGGACGTCTCCCACTTGTTCGACCCCATCGTGAAGTAGGTGACCTTCGGCAACCTCAGGAGCCGTTCGCTTCTCTCTCCCTTCAGGAACCGGTCGAAGAACCCGTAGACCACGTCGTTGTAGTCGTAGCGCGCGTCACCCATGCTGCGCTCGCCGACGATGGTGTTCTCGGTCGCCCGGGTGAAGGAGCAGTGCGCGACGGGCGCGATGATGGCCCATTGCTGGTCGGCGATGCCAGGCTTCGCCGTCTTCCGCACGTGGTTGTAGAGGGCGAGGTTCGGCCCGACCGACACGTCGTACCAGGACATGAACCACAGCCCCGGCACGTTGATCGTCGAGTCGTCGTGGACCAGGCCGCCCTTGTACCAGGCAGCGTCGTTGGGCGCGCGCTGCGCCATCCGGCCGCCGGTCGGGACCGGCATCGCGTCGGCGAAGATCCCCTTCGGGCCGTCGATCGCCTTCATGATGTCCTGCATCGGCAGGTGCCAGAGCGCCTT
>Ga0105090_10002151_pt1 | contig 10890 bp, 9 predicted proteins | sample PPLLak3March2015_FD_79110 | JGI IMG/M metagenome (GOLD analysis project Ga0105090, IMG submission 79110) | Freshwater sediment microbial communities from Prairie Pothole Lake near Jamestown, North Dakota, USA - PPLs Lake P7 Core (1) Depth... | ecosystem: Environmental > Aquatic > Freshwater >... | reverse complement strand
TCCTGCCATCAGGACGATGACGGTCTGGTTGTGGAGCCCCCAGGCGGGGAGCCGCCGGTTGTAGAAGGCGCGCTCGAACTGCGCGTTGAGTGACTCGGTGTCAGCCCGCATGCCGTAGACGCGGGGGTAGTCCGGATCGGTTGGGGGTAGGACGCGCAGGTAGTCGCTCCGGTTGAACTTGTGTGCCTCGTCCGTTTGCGTCGGGGTGAGCGGCTCCCACCAGTCGTGGATGTCGTCGGTGGATCGGCAGGTCAGCGTGTGCCGGGCGTAGAACGCCCACGTTCCATCGGACTTGCGGTCTCGTTTGGTCTGGTGGCGGGTGACTTCGACGAAGTCCAGGCTTCCGTCGGCGGTCACAACCCGCTCGTAGATCGTCCCGCCGGCGGCGTAGAGAACGTGCCCGCCACACTGCTCTATCCAGGCTGCGCGAGCGCGGCTTGGTGGGAGCTGAGCGGCGGCGTGACCGTACTTGCCGATCACGACCCCGCCGCGTTCCTTGCTCTTGCGGCGAGCAGGGGAGATCACAGGGCAGCCGGTCTCACGTTGGACCCGGGCGATGTGCGTTCCGCGGAAGGCTCCGTCGGCGACGAAAGCCGAGACCCCAGGAGCTCGATTGGCGAGGTCGACCATCAGATCGACGAATCGTCCGGCTTCGCCACCCCCGCCGCGGGGTGGGACGTGCTCGACACCGAGCACGACCCGGTGACCGCTCATCGGGGAGCGCACTGAGGCGATGGCGAACTTCGTGCCCCACGCCATCCCCTCATGGCCCGCCTCCCCGTACAGATGTCGGGCCGGATCGCGGCGAACGGGGCGGATCTCACCGGTCTTCTTGTTGGTCCGTTCCGTCAGATCCGTGCGCAACGGTGAGGAGAACACCTTCCCGTCGACGCCGACGACGTTGGGTCTTGCGGGTCGAGAAAGGGATCGGCTCTCCGGGTCCAGCAGGCCTGTTTCGTGGGCCAGCTGAGTCGCGAGATATCGCATCGCCGCCGACAGGTCGGGTAGGAGCTCAGCTGTGAGTCGTTGGCGCATGAAGTAGGACCACTGATCGCGCGTCGGGCCGAATGCAGGGGCAGCGTCGGTCGATGTTTGGTGGGGCGCGGCTGCATCGATCACTGCCCGCCACAGCAGCGGGTCGGCGAGATGCCGCGCGGTCGACGATGCTGACCCGAAGACACCGATACAGGCGCCGAACAACAGCAGACACCAGTCCGGGTGCTGTCGGGGACGCCCACCGCGCGACCGGTCACGTTCGGATCGCGAATGGATCCAGGACGCGAGTGCGTGCAGGTCAGGATCCGCCGCAAGAGCCAACAGCATCGAGATCTGGGTTTGCGCGCGCTTGTTCCGCTCTCGCTGGGTCTCGCGGCTGAGACGAATGCTTCGATCCGCCTCGGCTCGCGAGTCCGACCCGCGAAGCATCGTCGCTCGCGGGCTGCGATTGGTAGTTCGTTTCCCCACGCCGGTCAGCGGTCGTCCAGGGCGCGCACATGTTCTGACCACTCCGACTGCCACTGGTGATCGATCTTCGCCATGGCACGGTCCAGAGAATGCAGGCCGAGCAGTTGCGCGACGTCCTCAACCCTGTTTGTCATGGCGTAGCAGGCGTTCGCTGCGAAGGCCTGAAGTGAGCCGGCCGTTACCCCAGGCCGATCCACTCCGGCTGCGGCCAGAGCGCGCTTGAGGTTGCTCGCCACCAGCTGCGAGCGATTCTCTGACATTGAGCTATCAGGGCTGTGACGAATCAACAGTGGCGCCATCGTGGGATCGAAACTCAGACCACGGCGCTCCGCTGAGCGCGTCAAGTCAGAGACTCGTGCGCTAAGGGCGGCGACTCCATGAGATCCGAGGGCAAGCTTCCGCCCCAGGGTTTGGCGGGTTCCTTGCAGGATCAATGCACCCTTGCCGGAGTCGAATGAGGCCACCACCAGAGACGCGATTCCCTGTTGCGAGGCTCCGGCAATCGCAGCTTCCACCATTGCGGGCCGCAGCGTGTCCCGTAGCCCGACTCGTCCGAACGACCGCAGCAGTGCGACTTCAGGAGGAGTCAAAGGGTACGTCGTGGCGAGGCCCTCCGGACGGATTACATCACCGGGCACCGGATTGACCACGAGTATGCCAAGGCTGAGCCAGAGCTTGGCGGCTCTTCTGAGCGCAGTCTGACGCCTACGCCTGGTCGACGCGCCAGACGACCGCCCCGCCCTCGTTCGGGACCTGGCGTTGGCGGAGGGGAGAGGTGCATGGATCCAGGCTTCGCACAGCTTCCGATCGACTGCTCTGACGCTGAGGATGCCGTTTGCCTCCGCGAACATTTGAAAGGTGCTGAGTGCCTTCGCGTACTGCACGGCAGTGCGCTCGTCAATGGTTCCCTTCCGAGACTCCGCCATCCAAGTCACTTGCGCTGTGTTGACGGCGACTTGAAGCGAACCGCACTCGTTCATGTGGAGTCACCGCACTGCCGGTCGCACAGCGAGAGCCGAGCAAACCTATGTCTACACATGTAGACAGAGTATCACGAGAATTTGTGGTTGATCGTGGGAGCGGGTGGGCCCCTTCTGTCGGATGGCCGCGCTAGCGTGCCTCCTGTGGCTCACCGAGTTGACCTAAATGACCTGATTGACGCCCTGGATGTCGCTCAGATCCTCGGCCTGTCGCAGTCCAACTCGGTCTATCTCTATCTCACCAGATACCCGGAGATGCCGCGCCCGGTTGTTGACCGAGGGCCTCGTCGAGCCAAGCTATGGCTGCGGTCGGAAGTCGAGGCGTGGGATCGCAAGCGACGGGCCTGAGTCCTGAGGCGCAGGGTCGATGATTCAGCATCGGGCACGATGAGAAGCACCAGTCCGGTTTGACGATCGGTGTGACGTGGGGGAGTCAGGTTCTGGTGGTATCCGGCCCGCCCGACCATCGGCTCGGGGAAGGCTGACCGGTACGCGACCGGTCTCCGCCGCTTTCCGACCGTCATCGGTCAACCGTGCGACCCAGCGGCCACCGAGCGCCATAGGGGTTGCCACGAGGCGCCGATTGGGTAGCGCGTCGACGGTAACCACAAGCGCCGACTTCACCGTGCGCGGGCGAGCTTGACCTATCGACATCGGAATATAACTAAGTTACGGTGTGACTCGGATGTCATGACGGAAAGGAGTTCGCGTGATCAAGGTGATGTGGTTCCTCAAGCGTGCCGAAGGTCTCTCTCTCGAGGCGTTCACAGCGTGGTGGGAGGAGCACCTGCACCTCATCGCAGAGCGTCAGGCGCCATATCTCAAGCACTACATCGTCAACGTTCGCACGTCTGACGATGACACCTGGGCGGGCAAGCCTTTGGTGGACTGCGAATGGGATGGAGTCGCCGAACAGTGGTTCGAAACCGAGGATGACTTCAACCACGTATACGGTCGGCCGGCCGCCGCAGAGACCCGCTCGGACACCCTCAACCACGTCTCGCGCTTCGAGCGAATAGTGGTGCGTGAGATCACGGTCGTATAGGACTGTTATGGATGAGCGGGTACTACGCGCGCAGCGGGAGGACGTGCCCTGGAACACCGTGACCGACGTGGTCGTCGCCGGCTCAGGCGCGGCTGGGTGGTCGGCCGCGATTGGCGCCGCGCTCAACGGTGCCGAAGTCCTCGTGCTGGAGAAGGAAGCCACGATTGGGGGCACGACCGGCAAGGCAGGAGGCAGTTTCGAAGGCGAGGTCGCTAGCACCTGGCTCTGGATCTGCAACCACCCGTGGATGGCCGAGCTCGGCCTGACCGACCCGCGACCCGAGGCGCTGCACTACCTCGCCCGCCTCGCGCGCCCGGAGCTCTACGACCCCGATCACGCAACTCTGGGACTTCCGGCCGGTGAGTTCGCGCTGCTGGAGACGTTCTACGACCGCGGGCCTGAGGCCGTTCAGGCGCTGTCCGACTGCGGTGCCCTCCCACTGCGATCCCTGGCGGGAACTCTCGACTACTACGCCGACCTGCCCGAGAATGCCGCGCCGAATGGTCGGGGACTCTTTCTACCGATGCCAGACGGTTCCGAGGGGGTCGGCGCTGACATCGTCGAGTCGATGAGCACCGCGGCCGAACGACTTGGAGTGGTGATGCGTGCTGGCTCCGAAGTGAGGGGCGTGGTGGTGGACGAGGATGGCGACGTCGTAGGGGTGGCCGCTGGCTCCCGCGCGTCCGACGTCGCGTTGATCGAGGCACGCAAGGGTGTGGTCTTCGCCACGGGAGGGTTCACGCACGACGCGGAGTTGCGACGCAATCATCTCCGCGGGCCAGTCCTCGGCGGCCTCGCGGGCGCGGGATGCACGGGTGATCTGGTGAAGATCTCCGCCGAGCTTGGACTGGATCTTGCAGGCATGAACGAGGCATGGCACGTGCCGATGGTCCTCGACCATGCCCCGGCTCCGGTCAGCGGCGCCTTCCGGTTCCCAGGTGACAGCATGGTTCTGGTGAACACCGCGGGCCGCCGCGTTGTCGACGAGAAGACGACGTACAACGAGATGACGCGGGCGTTCTTCGCCTGGGACCCTGCACGGGCGGTGTATCCCAACCTGCCGCTCGTCATGCTCTACGACGACGTTGTGTCCCGGCGTTGTCGCTCGATGCCTGAGGATGCGCCGGTCACCGAGGGTGGGGGTAACCCGATTCCTCCAATCCCCGGTCAGGGCCACGAGATCGTGGGGGAGACGTGGGCCGAGCTCGCCCAGCGCATCGACGAGCGGCTCGCGGCCTACCAGCATCTGGTGCCCGGTTCCCGGCTGGACGAGCAGTTCCTGGACACGCTCGACGCGACGCTGCGACGGTGGGCGGAGATGTCCGACCGAGGCATCGACGACGACTTCGGCCGTGGCGGCACCAGTACGGAGCGACGCCGCTCGGGGCCGCCCCGAAGTGAGGGAATGCCGAACCCGACCATGCACGCGTTTGCGGAGAATGGGCCGTACTACGCGGTCATCCTTGTTCCTGGTGTTCTCGATACCAAGGGCGGTCCACGTATCGACACGCGTGCTCGCTTGCTGCGTACCGATGGCGAGCCGATTCCCGGGCTCTACGGCGCCGGCAACGCCGTCGCCTCCCCGGCGGGGCAGGCGTACTGGGCCGGTGGGGCGACCCTCGGTCTCGCCGCGACGTTCGGCTGGATCGCCGGTGTCGATGCGGCGAGTCGACCGTGAACCCGGACGTCGTGGTGATCGGTGCCGGAACGGCCGGCAGCGTGGTGGCTGGCCGGCTCGCCGAGCGTGGCGACCGGCAGGTGCTGCTCGTCGAGGCGGGCCCCGACTACGGCGTCCCGGGATCGGGACGGTGGCCGGCCGAGCTGCTCGACGCCAGCACCCTGCCGATCACCCATGACTGGGGGTACCGAGGCCCGGCCGCCGACGGCCGCACGATCACGTTCGACCGCGCACGCGTCGTCGGCGGCTGCTCGACCCATAACGGCTGCACCCAGTCGTGGGGGTGGTCCGGCGACTACGACCGTTGGGCCGCCTCCGGGCTCGACGGATGGTCGGCTGCGCAGCTGCGGCCATTGTTCGCCTCCGCCACCGAGCGGATGCGCGTCCGCAGGTACGCCGACGACGAGGTGCAGCCGTTCCAGATTGCGTTCGTCGCAGCGTGCGAGGCGCTCGGCATCCCTCGTCGTGCCGACCTCGACGACCTCGACGGCGGAGTCGGGGTCGACGTCAGCCCGGTCAACGTCGTCGACGGCATGCGCTGGAATGCCTCGTTCGGCTACGTCGACCCGGTCCGTGACAACGGCTACCTGGAGGTGTGGGATCACGCGAACGTGCGTCGGGTGGTGATCGAGTCCGGGCGTGTGACCGGAGTGGAGGTGGAGCGTTCGGGGGAGCGGTCCGTGGTGCCGTGCGGCGAGGTCGTGCTCTGCGCGGGGGCCTACGGCACGCCGGAGATCCTGATGCGTTCCGGCGTCGGCAGCATCTCCGACGTCGATGCGATCGGGGCCCGGCCGGCCGTCGACCTGCCGGGTGTCGGCGCCAACCTGCACGACCACCCCGCTGTGACGCTGGAGTTCCACGCATCGCAGCGCCTGGCCGGCGAGCTGCAGGCGTTCGAGGCTGAGCACGGGTGGCTTCCGGAGGAGCAGGCGCTCGCCAAGCTGGTGTCCGGGGTCGCGGACGGCCCGTACGACCTCCACGTCTACCCGTGGGTCGAGCCGCGTCCTGAGTCACCCACCGGATGGGCGGTGGTGCTGCCGGTGGGGCTGGTGACTCCCCGCTCCCGCGGTAGGCTCGTGGTGCGGGGGCCGGCCGAGCAGCCCGTTCCGGACCATGCCTATCTCGCGTCCGACGTCGACCGCTCGGCACTGGTCGACGGTCTTGAGCTGGCCATGCAGATGTGCGCCAGTGACGAGCTTGCCCCGTTGCTGGGCGAGCGGTGCAACCCCCAACGAGACGGCGAGAGTCTCGATGACTGGATGAGACGAACCCACAGCCATTACTGGCATCCCGCGGGTACGGCACGCATGGGTGCTGCTGACGACGGGGGAGTCTGTGACGCCGACGGTCGAGTGTACGGGCTCGAGGGGCTCCGCGTGGCCGACGCCTCGCTGTTCGCCGACATCCCCCGGGCCACTCCGGCGCTGCCGGTCGTGGTCGCGGGGGAGCGCATCGCAACGAGCATCGAATGATGCCGATCCACTACGCCCAGCAGGAAGGGACACGTCCATGAGGCCGTCGTCGGGACAACCACAACCGGCTCCGTCGCAGCTCGATGGACACCTTGACGTGCGTGGCTTTCGCACGTGGTACCGGGTGACTGGCGAGCTCGGCGCCGGTGGCGTATCGGTAGTCCTGCTGCACGGCGGCCCGGGTTACCCGTCGTACTCGCTCGAACCACTGGAGGGTTTGGCGCTCACCGGGCGCGCGGTCGTCCGCTACGACCAGCTCGGCTGCGGTGAGTCGTCGCTCAAGGATGTTCCGCACGACCCCGCCATGTTCGAGCCGGGTCTGTATGTCGAGGAGCTTGGGCTGCTGGTCGAGCAGCTGGGGCTCGAGCGCTACGTGCTGATCGGCCAGTCCTGGGGAGGGATGCTCGCCTTGGAGTTCGCCCTCACCCAACCTCGCGGCCTCGCCGGGATGATCCTCTACTCGACGCTGGCGAGCATCGAGGAGTGGAAGGTCGCCACCGACTCCCTGCTGGCAACGCTTCCCGACGACGTGCAGCAGGTGCTGCGTCACGCTGCCGCCTCCGGGACCCTCGACTCTCCGGAGTTCAGAGCGGCTGAGCACGAGTACAACCGGCGGTTCGTCTGTCGTCTGGACCCGCTGCCCGAGTCGACGCAGCGCAGTGAGCGATCGCTGCTCGAGGACGGCGAGGTCTACCGCGTGATGGCCGGCGGCTCAGAGTTCGACAACGGATCCGCCATGGCTGTGCTCGGCGACTGGGACGTGCGTCCCCGCCTGGGCGAGATCGACGTACCGGTGCTGTGTGTGTCCGGCGAGCACGACGAGGCCACGCCGGAGGTCATGGGCACTCTGACCCGCGGCATCAAGGGTGCCCGGTGGCACGTCCTTGCCGGCGCCTCGCACAGCAGCCACAACGAGACCCCGCACCTGTTCTACCCCGTAGTGAGCGAGTTCCTGGCCCGAGTCGACGACGGTGCCGCATGAGCGCCAGGCAGGTCACGGTCGTCACCGGAGCGGCGTCCGGTATCGGCCGCGCGACGGCTGCCCACCTCGCCTCGCGCGGTGACCGGGTGGTGCTCACCGATCTCCCGTCGGATGCGCTCGAACGCGCCGCCATCGAGTGCGACGGCATCGCTGTGAGCGCTGATGTCACGGTCGAGGCCGAGTCCGAGCGAATTTCAGCAGCCGCGATCGATGCCTACGGTCGTATCGACGCCCTCGTGCACAGCGCCGGGATCGAGGAGGAGTTCATCGACGCGCACGAGATGCCGCTGGCGGTGTTCGAACGGACGATGCGCGTGAACGTCACCGGATCGTTCCTGGTGTCCCGCGCGGTCGGGCGGCAGATGGTGGCGCAGGGCGGTGGATCGATCGTGCTGCTGGGCTCGATCCTGTCCCAGGTGGGCTACGGCGGAAACGCTGCCTACACCGCGTCGAAGGGCGCGGTGCTGCAGCTCGGTCGGGCACTCGCCGTCGACTGGGCCAAGCACGGCGTGCGGGTCAATGTCGTGGGACCGGGGCCCGTCGCCACACCGATGAGCCAGGGCAGCATCGACGACCCAGTGCGTGGTGCGTGGCTGCGCGAGCGGATCCCGCTGGGTCGCCCGGCCACCGTCGAGGACATCGCCTCGGTGTGCGCGTTCCTCACCTCCGACGAGTCGGCCTACATGACGGGTGCGTACGTCCCGGTCGACGGCGGCTGGCTCGCCCTCTAGCAGCTTCCGCTGGACACGAGCAGCCTGAGGCGTGGCGCCCTGGTCACGAGTCGCGCCGCAACAGGTACTCGCCATCACGCGTGAATCCGACGACCTTGCCCCGTGACATCTCCGACGCGAGGGTGTCGCGCAGGGCCTGCCGCCAGGTGAGTGCCAACTGCGGTCGACGATGGCGCAGACCTTCGATGTCGGGCGGGGTCGCCACCAGGACGTGACCGGCTTCCGCCCTCTCGGTGACGGGCTCCTCTCCGGCGCAAGCAAGGACGCGCGGAACAGCTGCGAGATCGACGCGCGGGCGCGACTGCTCCGGCGCTAGATCCCACCGGATGTGCAGCCGGTCGGACGCATCGACCCCATTGATGTCATCGGCCATTGGGCCGTAGAAGTCGACGACGTAGTCGCGCGGCAGCGCTCCCAGCTTGGCGATGTTGAACCACGCGTTGCGCCGCACTAGAGGATCGAAGGTCCAGGTGATGGCGCGGATCCCACGGTCCAGTGCCCAGCTCCGCTGGTGGCTTTTGAGCGTCGTTCCCACCCCGTGTCCGCGCGCCTGCGCGGATACCCCCGTCACGTGGCTGTGCAGCGACACCTCCTGGTCGTACGCCAGGAACCCGACGGAGGCGCCGACGAGATCGTCTCCCACGTACGCCCCTGCCACGTACCCGCCGGCGTGGGCGAGCGCGCGTAACAGCTCCACACCGAGCATGGGGGTCCCAGGACCCCACACGCTCGCCAGGAACGGGTCGACGCTGCGGCACTCGTCGAGGGTGCTGAGCTCTCGGACGACTACAGCCGGGTGGGTGTCGCTCATGTGCGCAGCCTCTCCACGAGAGCAGCCAGCAGGGCGGCCCGTCTGGGCATCTCCTCGACGACGACGTGCTCGGTCGGCGCGTGTGCGCCGCTGCCGACGGCGCCGAGCCCGTCGAGGGTCGGAACCCCGAGGGCCGCGGTGAAGTTCCCGTCGGACACGCCGCCGACGAAGGCGCCGTCGAGTGGTTCCAGGTCGAGGTGGCGTGCGCAGTCCTGGGCGAGGCGGAACAGGCCGCGCGAGGTCTCCTCCGTCATCGGTGGATGAGTCGGTTCCCCTTCGAGCACGAGCCGAGACCCTTGCACCACGTTGGGGAGCGCCCGCAGTGCCCGGTCCACCCGCACCTGCTCGATCCGATCGGCGGCTCGGACATCGATGGACACGCTCGCCGTCGAGGGAACGACGTTCGACGCCGTTCCGGCGCTCATCACGGTGGGAGTGACGGTGGTCATCCGGTCGTCCGATCCCAAGGAGCTCACGGCAAGGACCTGGTGCGCCAGCTCAATCCCTGCGCTCACGCCCATCCAGGGCTCGAGACCGGCATGAGCCGCGCGCCCTTCGACACGGAGCACATAGGTGCCTGCGCCCTTCCGGCCGGTCTTCAGCCGGCCCTCGTCACTCGGCTCCAGCACCAGCACGGCGTCCACGCCGCTGGCCGTCGACTCGATGAGGTTGCGAGACGTCGGGGCGCCGGTCTCCTCGTCTGTGGTGAGCAGGATGCACACGCCGTCCAGCGACGGAAGGCTGGCGAGTGCGTGCAGCATCTGTGCCACGCCCGCCTTCATGTCGAAGCAGCCGGGGCCGGTGACTCGGCCGTCGCTCACTTTCCATGGGTGGCGGATGAGCGAGCCCACCGGCCAGACGGTGTCCAGGTGCCCGAGGAGCATGACCCGGGGATGCCCGAACGACCAGCGCAGGTGGGGGCGTCCGTCGACCATCAACGTCTCGGGGCCGGTTCCGAGGAGTTCCTGGCCGAGCTCGGCCGTGAGGCCGCAGATCCGGTGCGCCTGCCCGATGTCGGATGAGGGGGACTCGGTGCGGACGAGCGCCTCGAGGGTCCGCAGGAGTGCGTCGACCGAGATCGCTCGTGCTCGCGTGGCGGGATCGTTCATCGTCGGCCCCCGGCGCCCAGACCGGCCGGACGGGAGGGAGCTGGGCCGCGGCAGAGGAGGAGCACCGCCTCGGCGACCTCGTGCCCGTGGCTTCCGAGCGCCGCGACGTACCCGGCGGTCACTTCGGACTCGCGCGAGGGCTGGACACCGGCGTTCCCGAGCTCGGCGCGCAGCGCCTGGACGCGTCGCGAGAGGTCGCGACGGTCGGCCAGCAGCTCGCGAAGCCGGTCGTCGACCACGTCGATCTGCGCGCGGAGTACGGCGAGCTGCTGCTCCGTCCCGGGCGTGCCGCTGACCGTCATCACGACCCGACCAGGACGGTGCGCTCGACGGTCAGTTCATCGAGCACCTCGGGGATCGGCGTCACGCCGAGCCCTGGGCCCGTCGGGACGGTCATCATGCCGTCGGCGTCCATGACAAACGGCTCGGTCACGTCGAGGCTGAAGAACCGTGACGACGAGCTGGTGTCACCGGGCAGGGTGAAGCCAGGAAGCGAGGCGAGGGCGACGTTGGCCGCGCGGCCGATGCCGGTCTCGACCATTCCGCCGCACCACACGGGGATGCCGCGCGCGACGGCGACATCGTGGATCTCCTTGGCGCTGAGGTAGCCGCCGACAC
>Ga0105090_10002150_pt1 | contig 10891 bp, 10 predicted proteins | sample PPLLak3March2015_FD_79110 | JGI IMG/M metagenome (GOLD analysis project Ga0105090, IMG submission 79110) | Freshwater sediment microbial communities from Prairie Pothole Lake near Jamestown, North Dakota, USA - PPLs Lake P7 Core (1) Depth... | ecosystem: Environmental > Aquatic > Freshwater >... | reverse complement strand
CGATCAGGCGCTTCACCGCGTACAGCGTGTTCTTCGGGTTGGTGACAGCCTGGCGCTTGGCCGATGCGCCGACCAGCACTTCGCCGTCTTCCTGGTAGGCCACGATCGACGGCGTGGTGCGCGCGCCTTCACTGTTCTCGATGACCTTGGTGCTGTTGCCTTCCATGACCGACACGCACGAGTTGGTCGTGCCGAGGTCAATACCGATGATCTTTCCCATTTGAATGGCTCCTGAGGATGGAATCTGGATGTCTTGGAGTTGTGGATAACTTGCGGGCTTTCAAGCCCGATCCGACTTACTTGGGCGCCGCCACCATGACCAGGGCCGGGCGCAGCACGCGGTCGGCGATCAGGTAGCCCTTCTGCAGCACCGACACCACCGTGTTGGCCTCTGCTTCAGCCGGCACCATGCTGATGGCCTGGTGCTGGTGCGGGTCGAACTTGGTGCCCACCGGTGGATTGATCGGCATCACCTTGTTGCGCTCCAGCGCGGCGTTCAGCTGGCGCAGCGTGGCATGCACGCCTTCGAGCATCTGCTCCGGCGTGGCCGGCTTGTCGGAGTGCTGCAGGGCGATCGCCGCCTCCAGGCTGTCGCACACCGGCAGCAGGTTCTCGGCAAAGCCCTCGACGGCGAACTTGCGCGCCTTGGACATCTCTTCCTCGGCGCGCCGGCGGGTGTTCTCGGCCTCGGCCTTGGCACGCAGATAGGCGTCGGATACCGAGGCATGCTTGGCTTCCAACTCGGCCAGCCGCTGCTCGGCGCTGGACGGGCTGTCCGCATTCTGGGCTGCCGCAGCGGCATCGACCGGGGCCTTGTCGTCGGAATTCTGGGGGTTGGTTTCGTTCGGGTTCATGGGGCAGTGGGCGAAAGCTCGAAAACACATGGGATCGAATGTCCCGTCTTCAAGAGGGTTTTTACGCGCTTTTTTGCCCGCGCCGCCGGCGGCCGGATCAGGTCCCCGGCTCGTCGGCGGAAGCACTCCAGCGCTGCCAGGCCACCAGTTCGCGGCGGTCGCGCTTGGTCGGCCGGCCCTGCTCGATGGCGTGGGCCGGCTCGGCCTGGTAGGCGCGAGCCTGGGCGGCGGACTGGCGTGCCGCGATGCTGGCTGCCGTCTCGGCATACAGCAGTTGAGCCACCGGGGCAGGACCGCGCACCTCACTCAGACCCAGCACCTGCACCTCGCGCGCGATCTCGCCGCGCTCGCCCTGGCGCAGCGCTACCCGGTCGCCGGGCCGCAGTTCGCGCGAGCGCTTGGCGCCCTGGCCGTTGACCTGCACGCGGCCCTTGTCGATCGCCTCGACCGCCAGTGCACGGGTCTTGTAGAAGCGCGCCGCCCACAGCCACTTGTCCAGGCGCATGCCGGTAGTCTCCGGCCGGGTACTCAAGCCGCGGCCTCCCGACAAGGCCGCCCGATCACTGCTCTCATGGGGCCGGATTGTCCGCCAATGGCAGGCTCACCACCGCGTCCAGGCCGGTAATGCGGCCCGGCTCGCCGCGATTGTCCAGGCGGATCTCGCCGCCGAGCGTGCCGGCGATCTCCTGACAGATGGCCAGGCCCAGGCCAGAGCCGCTACGCGGGTCGCCACTGGCAAAGGGCTGGAAAAGCCGGCACCGCAGTTCCTCGCTGATGCCGGGGCCACTGTCGGCGATGCAAAGGGTGGCCCGCGTTGCGGAGACGCTCAGCCGAACGCCAAGCTGGCCTTGCGGTCGACTTAGCTTGATGGCGTTGTGCAGCAGGTTGCGCGTCAGTTCGCGCAGTGCCCATTCATGCCCGCGCACCCGTGCGCTGACGGTGTCGATCTCGAAATCGAGCTGCTGCTGCGCGATCAGCGGTGCCAGGTCCAGCGCCACGGCGCGGGTGATCTCGGCCCAGTCGACCACCGGCGCCTCGCCCTGCTGGCGTAGCTGCTCCACCTTGGCCAGCGCCAGCATCTGGTTGGCCAGCAGGGTGGCCCGCTCGACCGTGCCGCTCATTTCGTGCAGCGCCTGGGCCGGGTCCAGGTCGCCGCGCTGCGCCGACTGCAGCTGCGTGCGCAGCACGGCCAGCGGCGTGCGCAGCTGGTGCGAGGTGTCACGCACGAAGCGCTTCTGGTAAGCCAGCAGGTGCGCCAGCCGCGCCATCACCTGGTTGGTGGCATCGACCAGCGGCAGCAATTCGCGCGGAGCGCGTTCGTTGGCGATCGGCGCCAGATCGTTCTCGCCACGCTGCAGCAGCTGCGCGCTGATCTCGCGCACCGGCCGCGTGGCACGCTGCACGACCCACACCACCACCGTGCTGATCACCAGCAGCAGAAGCGCCTGGCGCCACAGCGTGTCCAACAGGATCTGCCGGGCCAGCGTCTGGCGCAGCTCCAGCGTCTCGGCCACCTGGATGGTGGCCATGCCGCGGCCATCCTGCCCGGCGACCGGCTGCAGTAGCACGGCCACGCGCACCGGCTCGCCGCGAAACTGGTCGTCGTAGAAGTCCACCAGCGCCGCATAGGGCCCCTTGGCCGGCAGGCTCCCGCGCCAGGGCGGCAGGTCCTCGAAGCCGGAGACCATCTCGCCGGCGAAACCGCTGACCCGGTAGAACATGCGGCTGCGGTTGTCGGCCTCGAAAGGCTCCAGCGCGGAGTACAGCACCGTGGCCTGCAGCCGCGCGTCGCTGCCGCTGCCAGTGACCACCAGCTGCTCGCCTAGCGACTTGGCGCTGGCCAGCAGCGTGCGGTCATAGGCGATGTTGGCGGCGCTCAGCGCCTGCCGGTAAAGGCCCACGGCATTGAGCACGACGAGTGCCAGCACCGGCAGCAGGATGCCGAGCAGCAGAACGCTGCGCAGTGACCAGGCCGGGCGCGGTGTGCTGCTCAAACGGCGGCCTTCAGCAGGTAGCCCAGACCGCGCAGCGTGACCAGCTGTGCGTCGGTGCCGGCGATCTTCTTGCGCAGCCGGTAGGCCACCACTTCGATCGCATCGCCTTGCACGTCGGCCTTGCCCGGGAACACCAGTTCCAGCAGCCGTTCGCGCGCCACCGCCTGGCCAGGGCGGGCGAGCAACGCGCGCAGTAGCGCCAGCTCGCGCGGCGCCAGGTCCATCGGCTGACCGTGCAGGCGGGCGCCGCCGCTGTCCGGGTCGATCTGCAGCCCGCAGAACGGGGCCGGCAGGTTGTCGTTGCCGCGTGCACCGGTGGCGCGCCGCGCCAGCGCGTGCACCCGCGCTTCGAGTTCGTCCAGGTCGAAGGGCTTGGGCAGGTAATCGTCGGCGCCGGTGTTCAACCCGAGGATTCGGTCGCCGACCGTGCCGCGCGCGGTGAGGATCAGCACCGGCGTCGTCAGCCCGGCGGCGCGCGCCTGGGCCAGCACCTGCAGTCCATCCAGCCCGGGCAGGCTCAGGTCGAGCAGCACCACGTCGGGCAGGCTGGCCAGCCAGCGGTCCAGTGCACGAGCGCCGTCGCCGCAGGCCACCACCTGCATGCCGCGACGCTCGAAGCTGCGCTGCAGTGTGGTCTGCATCGCCAGGTTGTCTTCCACCAGCAGGAGCTTCACGACACTGACCTTAGCAGGCGCCGATGGGCCCCGACACATCAGCGTTTCCCCTAGTCTTTCGGACAGCGGATTGACAGCCTTTGCCGCGAACATGGGCGGGTTCGCAATTCCACCCGGAGACACCGCAATGCGCAGAGACACCTTTCTCAAGTCCATGGCCGCGATGGCCGTGGCCGGCACGCTGCCGCTGCAGGCGCGCGCCTCGGCCAACGTGAAGATGATGATCCCGGCCAACCCGGGCGGCGGCTGGGACACCACCGGCCGCGCGCTCGGCAAGGCGCTGCAGGACGCCGGCGTGGCCGCGTCGGTAAGCTACGACAACAAGGGCGGCGCAGCCGGTGCCATCGGCCTGGCGCAGTTCGTCAACGGCAGCAAGGGCGACCCGAACGCGCTGATGGTGATGGGCGCGGTCATGCTCGGCGGCATCATCACCGGCAAGCCGCCGGTGTCGCTGTCGCAGGCCACGCCGATCGCCCGCCTGACCAGTGAATACAACGTCTTCGTGCTGCCGGCCAATTCGCCCTTCAAGACCATGAAGGACGTGATCGAGCAGATGAAGAAGGACCCGGGCAGCGTCAAGTGGGGCGGCGGTTCGCGCGGCTCCACCGAGCACATTGCCGCGGCGATGATCGCGCGCGATGTCGGTGTCGATCCGGCGAAGATCAACTACGTGGCCTTCCGTGGGGGCGGTGAAGCCACCGCCGCCATCCTGGGCGGCAACGTCACCATCGGTGGCAGCGGCTACAGCGAGTTTGCCGAGTACATCTCCACCGGCAAGATGCGCGCCATTGCGGTCACCTCCGATGCGCGACTGAAGGGCGTCAACGTGCCCACGCTGAAGGAGCAGGGCATCAACGTGGTGCTTGGCAACTGGCGCGGCGTCTACGGCGCGAACGGCATCACGCCCGAGCAGGCGAAGGCACTCACGGAGATGGTGGTCAAGGCCACCAAGAGCAAGGCCTGGGCCGAGGCGCTGGAAAAGAACAACTGGACGCCGGCGCTGCTCACCGGGCCGGCCTTCGCCAGTTTCGTCGACGACGAGTTCGCCAGCCTGCGCGCGGTGATGGTCAAGTCCGGAATGATTTGATGAAACGGGAACAAACGCTCGTCGGTGCGGGCGTTCTTGTTCTTGGCGTCCTGATCGCCGCCGGCGCCCTGCAGATCTCCTCCGACGCCGGCTACGGCGGCGTCGGGCCGAACTTCCTGCCCTGGGTGGTGGGTGGTCTGCTGGCGCTGTGTGGTGCGTTCCTGGTGTGGGAGGCACTCACCGGAGGTTTCCGCCAACTGGAGGCAGCCTCCGGCGCCGACAGCGGCCACTGGCCCGGCTTCATCTGGGTGTCGGTGGGCCTGCTGGCCAATGCCGCGTTGATCACCACGCTCGGCTTCATCCTCAGCTGCACGCTGTGCTTCGTGCTGGCGGTTCGCGGCTTCCGCTCGGCCGAAGGCCGGCTCGACCTGAGCCTGCGCGCGCTGCTGGTCGATGTGCTGATCGGCATCGCCATTTCCGCACCGGTGTACTGGATGTTCACGCAGGCGCTGGCGATCAACCTGCCGGGCCTGACTTCGACGGGTTGGTTGTGATGGACACCCTGAACCAACTGATCCAGGGTTTCATCTCGGCCGGCACGCCGATCAACCTGCTGTGGTGCCTGCTGGGTTGCACCATCGGCACGGCGGTGGGCGTGCTGCCCGGCATCGGCCCGGCCACCGCGGTGGCGATGCTGCTGCCGATCACGCTGAAGGTCGAACCGACGGCGTCGATGATCTTCTTTGCCGGCATCTACTACGGCGCGATGTACGGTGGCTCGACCACCTCGATCCTGCTCAACACACCAGGCGAGGCCGGCTCCATGGTCACGGCCATGGAAGGCAACAAGATGGCCAAGCACGGCCGCGCCGGCGCGGCGCTGGCCACGGCGGCGATCGGCTCCTTCGTGGCAGGAACCATCGCGACGGTGGTGGTGACCTTCTTCGCGCCGGTGGTGGCCGAGTATGCGGTGCGTCTTGGCCCGCCGGAGTACTTCCTGCTGATGGTGCTGGCCTTCTGCACCATCAGTGCGGTGCTCGGCCAGAGCACGCTGCGCGGCCTGACGGCGCTGGGCGTCGGCCTGGCCATGGGGCTGGTGGGCATCGACCAGATTTCAGGCCAGGCGCGCTACACCTTCGGCGTGCCCGAGATGATGGACGGGCTGGAAGTCGTGCTGATCGCGGTGGGCCTGTTCGCCGTGGCCGAGGCGATGTACTTCGTGCTCTACGAGGCGCGCACCGTGGAGACGCAGAACAAGTTGAGCAAGGTGCACATGACGCGCGGCGAATGGCGCCGTTCCTGGCCGGCGTGGCTGCGTGCCACTGCCATCGGCACGCCCTTCGGCTGCATTCCGGCGGGCGGGAGCGAGATCCCGACCTTCCTGAGCTACGCCACCGAGAAGAAACTGTCCAAGCACAAGGACGAGTTCGGCACCACTGGCGCCATCGAAGGCGTGGCCGGGCCGGAGGCGGCCAACAACGCGGCCATCACCGCCACGCTGATCCCGCTGCTGACCCTGGGCATTCCCACCTCCAACACCACCGCCATCCTGCTCGGCGCGTTCCAGAACTACGGCATCCAGCCCGGGCCACAGCTGTTCGACAAGAACGGCGCGCTGGTGTGGGCGCTGATCGCCTCGCTTTACATCGGCAACGTCATGCTGCTGGTGTTGAACCTGCCGCTGGTGGGGCTGTGGGTCAAGCTGCTGAAGGTGCCGAAGAGCTACCTGTACGCCGGCATCTTGATCTTCGCCACCGTGGGCGTGTACGGCATGCGCCAGTCGGCCTTCGACCTGGTGCTGCTCTACGGCATCGGCCTGCTGGGCGTGGTCATGCGCCGCTTCAGTTTCCCCACTGCACCGGTGGTGGTGGGCATGATCCTCGGCCCGCTGGCCGAGGCACAGATGCGCAACGCGCTGTCCATCGGCGAAGGCAAGTGGGGCGTGTTCGTCGAGCGGCCGATGTCGGTGTCCCTGCTGGTCGTGATCGTCGCGGTGTTGCTGCTGCCGCGGCTGATGAAGCTACGCAAGACGCTCAAGAACCGCTGAGGCAGTCTCAGCGACACAGGTCCTGGCCCCACTGGCGGCGCGTGCTGCGCAACCGGTGGCGTTCGCGGTAGGCCGCAGGCGTGCTGCCGGTATGGCGTGCGAAGACGGTGCGCAGGCTCGCCGCATCGTGCCAGCCGCAGCGCTCGGCAATGGCCTCGATGGGCAGGTAGGTGGTCTCCAGCAGGATGCGCGCGTGGGTGATGCGCAGTTGGTGCACATGCTGCAGCGGCGTGTGGCCGAAGGCCGCGCGGAAGTGCCGCAGTAGCGAGCGCTCGCTGGTGGCGGCCGCGCGTGCCGCGGCACCCAGATCGTAGCGCTCGTGCCAGTGGTCCTCGAGCCAGCGCCGCGCGCGCTCCAGCGTGCCCGGGCCGACGCGGGCCGTCGAGGCCCGCGCCACGGCCTTGACCAGGCGCTGCCGCTCCGGCGTGTGCAGCAGCACCGCGCGCCCGGCTTCGGCCAGGTCGTCCAGGCCGCAGGCCTGCAGCGCACGCAGCAGCAGTTCGGTGGCCAGCGTCGGTGAATCGGCCGTCCAGACGCCGTCCTGCTCGACCCAGGCTTCCCCTTCCGCCGGCTGCAGATGCGGTGCATGTCGCAGTACGCTCGGGATGAAGGGCCAGGGCACGGCCGCGCGGCGCTGTTCCAACAACCCGGCCTGGCCGAGCAGGGCCACGCCGGTGTACAGCCCCAGCACCTGCCCGCCAGCGCAGTGCACTGCCAGCGCCCGCGCCGCAGCGCCGTGGTCGCGCTCGACGAGCCGGCTCAGGTGCGCGCCGTTGCGTGCCAGCCAGCCCGGCACCACGAACAGATCGGGCCAGCGCAGCCGCCGCGTGCCGCTGCCGGCGCGGCGCAGCGCCCGGCCGTCGGCTGCGCACCATTGCCAGTTCAGCGGATCCTGCTTGGCACCGCGCAGGCGCGCCACGGCGTTCAGCACCTGCAGCACGTCGACCATGGCCGCAGTCGGTCCCTGCAGGTGGTCGGCACCGGCGAGCAACTCCACACACAGTGTCTTCGAAGCACGACACATGTGGCGATATTGCCACCAATCTTGGCGGTATCGCCTCTACGCCCGAGGGCCGCGCCGGCCTACAGTGGTGCCGCTGCTTGACCAGGAGACCGACATGAACCCATCCCCTGTGAACCTGCGCCGACGCCAGGGCCTGGCGCTGGCTGTGATGCTGTTCTGCGGCTTGCCGGCGGCTGCCCAAGGCGGCTTCCCCGCGCGCGCCCTGACGCTGGTGGTGCCCTACACCGCGGGCGGCGCCTCCGACATCGGCGCGCGCATGATCAATGCCGAGATGGGCCGGCAACTGGGCCAGCCCGTGGTCGTCGACAACGTCGGCGGCGCGGCGGGTGCGCTGGGCACGCAGAAGGTGGTGCGCGCGCCGGCCGATGGCCACACGCTGCTCTATGGCTCGCTAAGCGAGGCGCTGTTGGTGCCGATGGTCAACCCGTCCGCCGGCTACCGCACGGACGACCTGCTGCCGGTGGCCTACCTGGGCGGCACGCCGGTGGTGTTCGTGGTGCGGCCGGACTTCCCGGCCAACACGCTCGACGAGTTCATCGCGCTGGCAAAGAAGAATCCGGCCAAGTACAGCTATGGCTCGCCGGGCATCGGCAGCTTCCAGCATGTGATGGGCGAGGCCTTCAAGGCCAAGGCGGGGGTGTTCATGCTGCACATCCCGTACCGCGGTGGCGCGCAGATCCTCACCGACGTGATCGGCGGGCAGATCGACATCGGCATCACCTCGGCGGTGAATGCGGCTGGTTTCGTGGCCAACGGCCGGCTCAAGGCCATCGGCATCAGCTCGGCGGCGCGCAACGCGGCTCTGCCCAAGGCCCAGCCCTTCGGCGAGTCGCCGGCACTGAAGGGCCTGGAGCTGTCCACCTGGGGCATCGCCTTCGTGCCCAAGGGCACGCCCGACGCCGCGGTACAGCGTCTGAACAGCGCCATCAACACGGCGCTGATGACACCGGTCAACGTCGAGGCGCGCGCGCGCCTGGGCGCCGAGCTGCCGGCCGTGATGAGCCCGGCGCAGACCCGGGCCTTTGTCGTGGCCGAACAGGCCAAGTACGCGCCGATCGTCAAGGCGCTCAAGTTCGAATGAAAGCCGCGGTCAGCGCCGCGGCTGGGCCGCGCATCGGTGTCGCCGGCTTCTTCCTCGAAGCCAACCGCTGGGCGCCGGTGACGACGGGCGCGATGTTTGCGCAGAGTTTCGACCTGGCGGGCGAGCAGCTGCTCGAACAGCTGAATGCCACGCCGCCGCGCACGCTGCCCGACCTGGCCGGCTTCATGGCCGGCATGAACGCCGGCGACCCCTGGCAAACGGTGGCGCTGCGGGCTGCGGCGGCCTACCCGGGCGGGCCGGCCGAGCAGGGCTGGTTCGATGGCTTGCTCGACGACATCGAGCAGCGTCTGCGCCGCGCGCTGCCGCTGAATGCGGTGTTCATTTCCTCGCACGGTGCGGCGTTGACCACACACAGCGACGATCCCGATGGCGAACTCCTTGAGCGCGTGCGCCACGTCGTTGGCCCCGAGGTGCCGGTGGTCGCGGAGTTTGACCTTCACACCAATGTGTCGGTGCGCATGACCGATGCGCTGTCGGCCTTCGTCGCCTACCGAACCAACCCGCACGTCGACCTGTTCGAGCGTGGCGAGGAATCCGCACGGCTGCTGCGCGGCATGCTCGTCGACGGCCCGGGCGAGGTGGTGCTGGAGAAACTGCCCTTCCTGCCCGCCTCCACCGAGCAGCTGATTGGCCCAGGCACGCCGTACCAGGCCTTGATCGATGTCGGCCAGGCGCGCCTGGGCGGGCCGATCCTGAACGTGTCGTTGTGCGGAGGTTTTCCGCTGGCCGACTGCGCCAAATGCGGCTTCAGCGTCGTCGTCACCGCCCGGCGCGGCGCACGCGATGCGGCGCGCCGCGTGGCAAACGAACTGGCAGCGCAAGTGTGGGCACGCCGCAAGGACTTCGGGACACCGCTTACGCCGCTGGCCGATGCAGTGCAGTTGGCCGTGCAGGCCGGCGTGGCGGCCACGCGCCAGCCGCTGATCCTGGCCGACGTGGCCGACAACCCGGGCGGCGGGGGCGGCGGTAACACGACCTTTCTGCTGCGCTCGCTGCTCGATGCCGGCGCCACCGGCGTGCTGCTGGGTGTGTTCTGCGACGCTGCACTGAGCGAGGAGGCACATCGCCTGGGCGTCGGCACGCGCTTCGAGGCAAAGTTCAACCGCGCTGCAGAAGGCGATCGCCTTGCGCTGCCGCTGCAACGGGCGGCGCGCGTGCTGGCATTGAGCGACGGCGAGTTCGTGGGACGCAAGGGTTTGGTGAAGGGCAGTGCGCAGAGCATGGGGCCGAGCGCCTTGCTCGATCTGGGTGGTGTGCAGGTGGCGGTGATCTCGCGCCGCCAGCAGCTGCTGGACCCGGCGCAGCTCGAGGTGCTGGGTGTGGACCTGGCCGCGGTACGCACGCTGGTGGTCAAGAGCCGCGGGCATTTTCGCGCCGCCTTCGACGACTTCGCGGTGCACGAGCGCATCATCGAGGTCGATGGCCCTGGGCTGACCACCCCGAACCTGCGCACGCTGCCGCTGCTGCGCATCCCCCGACCGATCTATCCACTGGACCCTGAAACCGTCTGGCCGAACTGAAGGAGTGCCCATGGACTTGTCTCGTTTTGCCCGTCGCCGCTACACGGTCGGCAGCACGCCGTTGGAACCGTTGCCGCGTTTCAGTGCCCAGCTGGCCGCCCGCTGCCCCGGTGGAGTCGGACCCGAGGTCTGGGTCAAGCGCGACGACCTGCTGGGCCTGTTTCCGGGTGGCAACAAGACGCGCAAGCTCGAGTTCCTGGTGGCCGATGCGCTGGCTGTAGGAGCCGACACGCTGGTGACCTGTGGAGCGCCGCAATCCAACCATTGCCGCATCACGCTGGCCGCGGCGGCGAAGGAGGGCCTGAAGTGCCGCTTCGTCATCGAGGAGCGTGTGCCCGGCAGTTTCCGCGAGGGCGCGAGCGGCAACCACTTCATGTTCCGGTTGCTCGGTGTTGAGACCCTCACCGTGGTGCCGGCGGGCACCGACATGGCAGCGGCAATGGAGCAGGTGGCGCAACAGGTGGCGCGCGATGGTGGTCGGGCCTACGTGATTCCCGGCGGCGGCTCGAACGCACTGGGCGGCTTGGGCTATGTGGCCTGTGCGCAGGAACTTCAGCAGCAGTGCTTCGAGATGGGCCTGCACTTCGACCGTCTGGTCGTCGGCTCGGGCAGCTCGGGCACCCACGGGGGGTTGGTGGCCGGCGTCCTG
>Ga0105090_10002148_pt1 | contig 10893 bp, 10 predicted proteins | sample PPLLak3March2015_FD_79110 | JGI IMG/M metagenome (GOLD analysis project Ga0105090, IMG submission 79110) | Freshwater sediment microbial communities from Prairie Pothole Lake near Jamestown, North Dakota, USA - PPLs Lake P7 Core (1) Depth... | ecosystem: Environmental > Aquatic > Freshwater >... | reverse complement strand
GCGCCGCGCGGCGCAGCGACGGGGGACGGGGTGTGGACGGTGATCGTGGTCATGGCAGGACTTCCTTTCGCGACCGCCCTGGATGCGGGCGTTGACGGCAGATTAGGGTTTATACGCATGCCGTGCAAGTGAATAATTGGTAGGTCAGACATGCGTTTTGTTCATGTCAAAGGCTGGCCATGACACTCAACTTCCGCACGCTCGACCTCAACCTGTTGCGTGTCTTCGACGCCGTGATGGCCGAAGGCAGCCTGACCCGTGCCGCCGCGGTGCTGGCGATGACGCAGCCGGCAGTCAGCCATGCCCTGCGCCGGCTGCGCGAGGCGGTGGGCGAGGAGCTGTTCGTGCGTGTCGCCCACGGCGTGCGGCCGACGCCGCGCGCCGAGACGCTGTGGCCCCAGGTGCGCGCCGCGCTGGGCACGCTGCGCCAGGCGCTGGCGCCCGGCGACTTCGACCCGCGGCGCGACGCCGTGCAACTGCGCATCGCCATGGCCGACGCCACCGTGGCGCTGCTGGCGCCCGGACTGGTGCGCGGCATCGACAGTGGTGGCGCGCTCGTCAATCTGCGCGTGCTGCCGCTGACGACGCGCGACCCGCGTGCGCTGCTCGACGCCGGCGAGGCCGATCTGGCGGTCGGCTTCTTCCCCGAGGCCATCACCGCCATCGTTTCGCAGGGCCAGGGCAGCCACCTGCGCCACGCCCGGCTCTACGACACGCGCTACGTGTGCGCCATGCGCCAGGGCCATCCGCTGGCAGGTCAGGCCCTCGGCCTGGACACCTTCTGCGACGCCCATCACCTGCTGGTCAGCTTCTCCGGGAAGCCGCATGGCTTCACCGACGAGGCGCTGGCCGCACTGGGGCGGCAGCGGCGCATCGTGCTCACCGTCAACCAGTTCTTCACCGCGGCCCGTGTCGTCGCGCGCTCGGATCTGCTGACGGTCCTGCCCGACGGCTTTGCCGAGGCGGCGGGATTCGGCGACCAGCTGCTGACCTGCGAGCTGCCGCTGGCGCTGGCACCGGTGCACGTGGAGATGGTCTGGCACCTGCGCCACGATGCCGATCCGGCGCACCGCTGGCTGCGCGAACAGATGCGCCACGCGGTGCAGGACTTGATGCCGGTGCTCAAGTCGCCGCAGCGGGCTGCCGAAATCGGCTGAGGGGCGCTGCCGGGGCGGTGCGTGCAAGGGCGAGGATGAAGGTCGAGACCGTGAACTACGCCGCCTCGAGCGGCTGGAGCCGCCCGCTGCCGGCGGATCTGGACAGTGCGCAGACACTGGTGCTGGCTTTCGCCGCGCCCGAATTCGGCCAGCAGCCGGAGCCATTCGACGAGCTGGCGGTAGCCTTCCCGCAATCGCTGCTGGTGGGTTGCTCGACCGCGGGCGAGATCACCGGCACCCAGGTCAACGATGCCAGCGTCAGCGTCGCCATCGCGCGCTTCGAGCACACGCGCTTGCGCCGCGCCTTCACGCCAGTCGCCGATGCCGCCGACTCCTTCGCCGCCGGCGCGCGCCTGGCCGCAGAACTGGCCGGGCCCGACCTGTGCGCGGTGTTCCTGCTCTGCGACGGCCTTGCGGTCAACGGCACGCCGCTCGTTGACGCCCTGGCGCGGCACCTGCCGCGCGGCGTGCCGGTCACCGGCGGCCTGGCCGGCGACGGCAGCCGCTTCGGCCACACCTGGGTGCTCGACCGCCAGCAGCCCGCAGCGCAGCACATCTGCGCCGTCGGCTTCTACGGTCGCCGGCTGCAAGTGGGCAGCGGCTGCGACGGCGGCTGGTCCGACTTCGGGCCCGAGCGGCGCATCACGCGCGCCCAGGGCAACGTGCTGTTCGAGCTCGACGGCAAGCCCGCGCTCGACCTCTACAAGACCTATCTCGGCGAACGGGCCACCGGTCTGCCCGGTGCCGCTCTGCTGTTTCCGCTGGCCGTGCGCCGTGGCGGCGACACCGGCAGCACGCTGGTGCGCACGATCCTGGGCATCGACGAGGAGGCACGTTCGCTGACCTTCGCCGGCGACATGCCCGAAGGCGGCGTGGCGCGCCTCATGCGCACCAGCAACGAGCACCTCATCGAGAGCGCCGGCCGTGCCATGGCGCACGCGGTGGGCGAGGTCGCCGCCACCGCGCCGGCGCTGGTGGTGTCGGTGAGCTGCGTCGGCCGCCGCCTGGTGCTCGGCGAACGCACCGAGGAGGAGATCGAGACGGTGTGCGACGGCGTGCCGCCCGGCAGCGGCCACGTCGGCTTCTATTCCTACGGCGAGATCTCGCCGGCGCTGGCTGGCGGTGCCAGCCAGCTGCACAACCAGACGATGACGGTCACCGTCTTCAGCGAGGGCTGACGGTGCCCGGCCTGCACCGACTGCTGCAGCGGCAGTTGCGGCGCCTGAACCTGGATGCGGCGACGCCGCCGACGGCCGCGGGCTGGGCCGCGCTGCTCGACCATGTCAGCCGCGCCTACCAGGAGTCCGACCAGGACCGCTACCTGATGGATCGCTCGCAGGAGCTCTCGTCGCGGGAGATGACCGAGCTGTCGGACGCATTGCGCCGCGAACGGGACTCCCTGGAATCGCGCGTGCTCGAGCGGACCGAGGCGTTGCGCCTGAGCGAGGCCCGGCTGGCCAGCCTGGTTTCGCTGTCGGCCGACTGGATCTGGGAGCAGGATGCCGAGATGCGCATGACGTATCTCACCGACGGCGTGCGCAGTGCCGCCGGGCTGGATCCGGATGATCTGCTGGGCCGCCGGCGTCAGGATTTCAGCGCCTTCGACGCCGAACCGCAGGCGTTGGCCGACTACGAGGCGCGGCTCGCCGCGCACCAGCCTTTCCGTGACTTCATCTATGCCACCCGGCGCCAGGACGGCAGCACGCGCCACCTGCGCATCAGCGGCGAGCCGATCTTCGACGCCAACGGCCGCTTCATCGGTTACCGCGGTGTCGGCAGCGACATCACGGTGGCCACGGTGGCGGCGCGCCAGGTCGAGCAGCTGGCGCGCTTCGACAGCCTGACCGGCCTGCCCAACCGCGCCATGTTCATCGACGAACTCGAGCGCGCGATCGCGCGCGCCCGCCGCGCCGACGGCGCCTTCGCGCTGTGTTTCATCGACCTCGACCGCTTCAAGAACATCAACGACAGCCTGGGCCACGCCGCCGGCGACGAGCTGCTCAAGCTGATGGCGCGCCGCCTGCGCTCCCTGCTGCGCGAGACCGACCTCGTGGCGCGGCTGGGCGGCGACGAGTTCGTCGTGCTGCTCGAGGGCGGCGCCGATCCCGGCCAGCTGGCGCAGGTGGGGCACAAGATGCTGGCCGCCATCGCCGAGCCGCTGACGCTGCACGAGCGCAGCTACCAGGTCAGCGGCAGCATCGGCATCGCGCTCCACCCGGCCGACGGCGCCGACGCGGCGACGCTGCTCAAGCACGCCGACGCCGCGATGTACCTGGCCAAGCAGCAGGGCAAGAACAATGTGCAGTTCTACACCGGCGCACTCGCCGACGCGGTGGCGCGCCAGTTCGCGCTCGAGGCCGACCTGCGGCTGGCCATCGACCGCGGCGAACTGGTGCTGCACTACCAGCCCAAGATCGACATCGCCAGCGGCGGCATGCTCGGCGTCGAGGCCCTGGTGCGCTGGCAGCACCCGCTGCGCGGTCTGGTGCCGCCCGGCGACTTCATCCCGCTGGCCGAGGAACGGGGTCTCATCGTGCCGCTCGGCCGCTGGGTCATCGACGCCGCCTGCCGCCAACTGCGCGAGTGGCTGGACGCCGGACTGGACGTGCCGCGCTGTGCCGTCAACCTGTCGGCGCACCAGCTCGGCAGCCTGGGCCTGATCGACGATATCCGCGGTGCGCTGGCGCGCCACCGCCTGGGGCCGGATGCGCTGGAGGTGGAACTGACCGAGAGCGTGCTGATGGCCGACCCGGAACGCGCCAACGGCATGCTGCAGCAGCTGCACGCGATGGGGGTGCGCATCTCGATCGACGATTTCGGCACCGGCTATTCGTCGCTGGCCTACCTCAAGCGCTTCCCGGCGCAGACGCTGAAGATCGACCGCTCCTTCATCCGCGGCCTGCCGGCCGACAACGACGACGCGGCGATCACCAAGGCGGTGGTGGCGATGGCCCACGGCCTGGGGCTGCAGGTCGTGGCCGAGGGCGTGGAGACCGCCGACCAGCTGGCCATGCTGCGCCGCCTGGGCTGCGACGAGGCGCAGGGCTTCCACCTGCACCGGCCGATGACGGCCGAGAACCTGGCGGCGCTGCTGCAGCCGGGGCCAGTGCTGACGCAGGCGGCCTGAAGCCGCGGCGGCTTCAGTCGCCGAGCACCGCCGCCATCGCCACGGCGGTTCGCTCGACGTTGCCGCTATTCAGCCCGGCCACGCAGATGCGTCCCGAGCGCACGAGGTAGACGCCGAATTCCTCGCGCAGGCGGTCCACCTGCGCGGCGCTGAGCCCGGTGTAGCTGAACATGCCGCGCTGGCTCAGGAAATAGCCGAAGTCGCGGCCGGGCCGCTTGGCCCGCAGCACCGCATGCAGGCTGCGCCGCATGGCCAGGATGCGCTCGCGCATCGCCGCCACGTCGGCTTCCCAGGCGCTGCGCAGCGTGCGGTCGCCGAGCACGCGGCTGACGATGCCGGCGGCGTGGATCGGCGGGCTCGAATAGTTGCGCCGTACCGTCGCCTTGAGCTGGCCGAGCACGAGTTCGGCTTCGGCCGCATCGCCGCAGACCACGCTCAGCGCGCCGGCGCGTTCGCCGTAGACGCTCATGCTCTTGGAGAACGAATTGGCGACGAAAAATGTCAGGCCCGACGCGGCCAGCGCACGCACGGCATAGGCGTCCTCGGCGATGCCGTCGCCGTAGCCCTGGTAGGCGAGGTCCAGGAAGGGCAGCAACTCGCGTTCGCGCAGCACCGGGATCAGCGCTTGCCACTGCGCGCGCGCCAGGTCCACCCCGGTGGGGTTGTGGCAGCAGGCGTGCAGCAGCACGATGCTGCGCGCGGGCAGCCCGCGCAGCGCCTCGAGCATGGCGTCGAATTTCAGGCCGCCCGTGGCCGCGTCGTAGTACGGGTAGGTGTGGACCTTGATGCCGGCGCCTTCGAACATCGCGCGGTGGTTGTCCCAGGTCGGGTCGCTGACCCAGACCTCGCTCTCCGGCAGCCAGCGCCGGAGAAAATCGGCGCCGACCTTCAGGCCGCCGCTGGAGCCCACGGTCTGCAGGGTCGCCACGCGGGCACCGGCCAGCGCCTCGTGCCCGGGGCCGAAGAGCAGTTCCTGCACCGCGGAGCGCATCGCGGCCGAGCCCTCGATCGGCAGGTAGGACTTGGCTGCGCTGTCCGCCAGCATCTGCGCCTCGGCCCGGCGCACACAATCGAGCACCGGGATGCTCCCGGCGTCGTCGAAATAGATGCCGATCGAGAGGTTGACCTTGTCGGCGCGCGGGTCGTGCTGGAAGGCCTCGTTGAGGCTCAGGATGGGGTCGCCGGCATAGGGCTCGAGGTGGCCGAACATCATGCCGAGGTTCCCGCGGCCAGCGCCTTCTCGATGTCCTTGCGCAGCGAGTCGGGGGCGTCGTTGGGTGCGTAGCGCTTGAGCACCTTGCCGTCGCGGCCGACCAGGAACTTCGTGAAATTCCACTTCACACCCTCGGTGCCCAGCAGCCCCGGCGCCTGCGCCTTGAGCCACTGCCACAGCGGATGCGCCTCGGCGCCGTTGACCTTGACCTTGGCCATCATCGGGAAGCTGACGCCGTAGTTGAGCTGGCAGAACGAGGCGATATCCTCGTTGCTGCCCGGGTCCTGGCCGCCGAATTCGTTGCTCGGAAAACCGACGATGACCAGACCCCGGTCGCGGTAGTCTTCCCACAGCTTCTCCAGCCCGGCGAACTGCGGCGTGAAGCCGCAGGCGCTGGCGGTATTGACGATCAGCAGCACCCTGCCACGCTGGGTGGACAGGTGTGCCGGCTGGCCGGTGATCGACAAGGCCTCGAAGTCGTAGATACTGGCGGCGGCCATCGGGAAATCCTTCACGCAGAAGAGGCGTCGATGTTAGCGCCCCGACCCGGCAGGCGCTGCGCCGTTGACACATCGCCGGCCGCACCGCAGCATCGACCGCAGGATGTCCATCAGCTACCGCGTCGCGCTGCTCGGTTTCAGCGCCTTCGAGCGCGATGCACTCGTTGCCTGCCTGCATCTGTCGGGCCGCCGCCAGCCGAACTACCGACCGGTGCCGACGGGGGAGGAGAGCGACTTCGTCATCGCCGATGCCGCCGATGCCGCTTCGGTGCGGCTGGTGCTGGTCACCGAGCGACAGGGCCAGACGGTATTCATCGGCGGCCACGCGCCCTTGGGTGCCGTGGCCTGGACGCCGCGCCCCATCGACCCGGCGCACGTGCTGCGCGAGCTGGACGCGATGGTGCTGCAGGCGCGCGGCGGCGGCGCAGATCCCGCCCTGGCGCCGACCGCGGCATCACAGGGCGGTGCGCCCCCGGCTCCGCCGGCCCTGTCCACGGCGCTGGTCGTCGACGACAGCACCCTCGCGCAGCGCTTCCTGTCGTCGCGATTGTTGCCCTGGGGCCTGGCGGTCGAGTGCGTCGGCAGCAGCGGGCAGGCCGTGGAGCGGCTGGCGCAATGCAGCTACGACCTCGTCTTCCTCGATGTCGAACTCGGCGCCGACAGCGAGCTCGACGGCCTGGCGCTGTGCCGGCACATCAAGCAGCACCAGCCGCTGTCGGGAGCGCTGCTGGTGATGGTGTCGGCGCACCAAGGCGAACTCGACCGCGTACGCGGCACGCTGGCCGGCTGCGATGCCTACATGGGCAAGCCCTTGCGCGCGGCGGAACTCGAGCGCCTGCTGCAGCGCCAGGGCTTGCAGCGGCCGCCGCCGGTCGCGCCGCACGCTGCGGCCGCGGGCTGAGTGTCGCTCGCGCGCTCAGCCGCGCGCCGACAGCAGCGTCGCACCGACGATCAGCGCGCCACCGAGCAGCAGCGTCGGCGTCAGCGTGCCGGCGCCGAGCAGCACCGCCGAACCGGCGGCGAACAGCACCTCGGACACCATGATCACCGCCGTCACATGCGCCGGCAGACGCGCCGCGCCGTATTGCAGCGCCAGGTTGCCGGCCAGGAAGGCGACGGCCAGCGCCGCGCCGCCTGCCAGCCAGCCGGGAGCCGGTGCCGGCAGTCCTGGTACCTGGCCCTGCGCCGCCAGGCTGGCCGCCAGCACGCCGGCGACGAGCGCGCCGCCCAGGAACATGGCCAGCGCACGCGCCGCCTGGGGCTGGTGCGCCTCGCGCCGCAGCATCACGTTGTTGAGCGCGAAGCTGAAGCCGCCGACGACACCCAACCATTCGGGCAGCGTGCGCGGCAGCGGCCAGCCGCCACCCTCGGGCTGCAGGACGATCGCCGCGCCAGCCAGCGCCAACACCACACGCAGCCCGGCGCCGGCGGTCAGCGCCTCGCGCAGCAGCAGCCGCGCCAGCAGCACCGCCCACAGCGGCATCAGGTAGAACAGCAGCACCACGCGCACGACGTCGCCGATCGTCACGCTCCAGTTGAAGGTGGCGTTGGTGGTGCCCGCGGCCAGCACCAGCACCCACAGCGTCGGCGCGCGCCGCAGCTGGCTCCAGGATTCGCGCCGCCACATCGTGATCGCGATCACGGCCAGCAGGTAGATCAGCGCCGTCGCCCACAGCGGGTGCAGCCCCCGTGCCTCGAGCTGCCGGAACGGCCACCACGAGACGCCCCAGATCAGCGCGTTGCAGAGCAGGGCCCCTGCCGGCAGCCAGGGGCGGTCAATGGCCATCGCTGCGTGCGATGGCCAGCAGGCGCTCGACCTCTGCGCGATGCCGCAGCAGGTTGCGCGCGTGCCAGCGGCGTATCACTTCCATGATGCCGGCCACGACGAGGCCAAAGAGCGTGATCGCGGTGAACGCCGAAAGCCCGAACTTGGTCATGCCGGCATAGAACGCGCCCAGGCCCAGGATGCAAGCCTGCTCGTTGAAATTCTGCACCGCGATGGAGCGGCCGGCGCCCATCAGGTTGTGGCCGCGGTGCTGCAGCAGCGCATTCATCGGCACCACCAGGAAGCCGCCGAGGCCGCCGAGCAGGATCAGGAACGGGGCTGCGATCCAGACGTTGTCGATGAAATTCATGCCGATCACGAGCAGGCCCATGCCGATGCCCATCGGGATCACCGCCGTGGCGCGCTCGAGCCGCATCAGCGCCGACGCCAGCACGGCGCCGACGGCGGTGCCGATGGCGACCACGCCGACCAGGCTGGAGGCCTGCGTCGTGCTGTAGCCCAGCGCCGCCGCGGCCCAGGCCAGCACGATGTAGCGCAGGTTGCCGGCGACACCCCAGAACAGGGTCGTCGTCGCGAGCGAGATCTGGCCCAGCTTGTCGTTCCACAGCCGCGCATTGCAGCGCGAGAAATCCTGCACCAGGAACCACAGGTTGCCGCTGAGCCGCTGCAGCGGCGCGTCGGTGCGCGGGATGTAGAGGTTGAATACCGCCGCCAGCACGTAGATGAAGACGATGGCCGCGATGGCGGCCTCGGGCGGCATGGTGATGCCGAGGTCGATGAAGGGCAGGTCCAGGGCCAGCAGCAGCGGCGCGACATGCGGCCCCACGAGCTGGCCGCCGAGCAGCACGCCGAGGATGATCGAACCGATGGTCAGGCCCTCGATCCAGCCATTGGCCTTGACCAGCTGCGACGGCGGCAGCAGCTCGGTGAGGATGCCGTACTTCGCCGGCGAATAGGCCGCGGCGCCGAGGCCCACCACCGCGTAGGCCAGCAGCGGGTGGCTGCCGAACAGCATCATCAGGCAGCCCGCCACCTTGATCGTGTTGGACACGAACATCACGCGGCCCTTGGGCAGCGCGTCGGCGAAGGCGCCGACGAAGGGCGCCAGCACGACGTAGAAGAGGGCGAACATCGGCACCAGGGCGGCGCGTTGCCACTCCGGCGAGCCCCCGCTGCGCAACAGCTCGACGGCGGCGACGAAGAGCGCGTTGTCGGCCAGCGAGCTGAAGAACTGCGCCGACATGATGGTCGAGAAACCTTTTTTCATCGGGTCGCGCGCGCAACAGGCGCCGGGCCGGGCGCCTGCATCTTGTCTCCATCTTCTCGGCCGGCGGGTTATAGCATGCAGGGTCCGGCTGGCAGAATCGGTGCGCCCGCCACCCTTCCCCGCCATGCCGCGCCCGATCGAAGCCCATATCCACACCGCGGCGCTGGCGCACAACCTGGCGCGTGCCCGCGCGGCCGCGCCCGACGCCCGCGTCTGGGCGGTGGTCAAGGCCGACGCCTATGGCCACGGCATCGAACGCGTCTTCGACGGCCTGCGCGGCGCCGACGGCTTCGCGCTGCTCGACCTGGCCGAGGCCGAGCGGGTGCGTGCGCTGGGCTGGCGCGGCCCCATCCTGCTGCTGGAAGGCTGCTTCGAGGCGCGCGACCTGGAGACCTGCTCGCGGCTGAACCTCTGGCACGTCGTGCACTGCAGCGAGCAGATCGACTGGCTGGCGGCGCACAAGACGCACCAGCCGCAGCGCGTCTTCCTGAAGATGAACAGCGGCATGAACCGGCTCGGTTTCCGGCCCGAGGCCTACCGCGCGGCCTGGGTGCGGCTGAATGCGCTGCCGCAGGTCGAGGAGATCTCGCTGATGACGCATTTCTCCGACGCCGACGGCGACCGGGGCATCGCGCACCAGGTCGCCGCCTTCGCGGCCGCCACGCGGGACCTGCCGGGCGAGCGATCGCTGTCGAACAGCGCCGCCACACTGCGCCACCCGGCCAGCGAGCCGATCCGCAGCGACTGGGTGCGCGCCGGCATCCTGTGCTACGGCAGCGCACCCGACTTTCCGGCCCACGACATCCGCTTCTGGGACCTGCAGCCGACGATGACGCTGCGCTCGCGCCTGATCGCCACGCAGCAGCTGCGGGCTGGCGACACGGTGGGCTACGGCAGCAGCTGGACCGCCGGTGAGGAGACGCGCATCGGCATCGTCGCCTGCGGTTACGCCGACGGCTACCCGCGCCACGCCGGCAGCGACACGCCGGTGCTGGTGGATGGCGTGCGCACCGGCACCGTGGGCCGGGTGTCGATGGACATGCTGGCGCTGGACCTGACGCCGGTGCCGGCGGCCGGCATCGGCAGCGAGGTCACGCTGTGGGGACGCGGCCCCGGCGGCAGCGTGCTGGCCATCGACGACGTCGCGCACGCCGCGCGTACCATCGGCTACGAACTCATGTGCGCCCTGGCACCCCGCGTGCCGGTGACCGTGGGCGAGTGAACCCCGTACCACAGGAGAGACAGCATCATGGGCATCATCGGCACCATCCTCGTCGGCCTCATCGTCGGCGCCATCGCTCGCTTCGTTCTTCCCGGCGAGCAGAAGATGGGCTGGATCCTGACCATCCTGCTCGGCATCGGCGGTTCGCTGCTGGCGGGCTTCGTCGGCCAGGCGCTGGGCTGGTACCAGGTGGGCCACTCCGCCGGCTGGATTGCTTCCGTGATCGGCGCCGTCGTGCTGCTGGTGGTGGTGGGCAAGCTGCGCAAGAGCTGAGCACGCCGGCGCCATGCGCCGCACGGGGCTGCGCGTGCAGCCGGCCGAGGTCGAGATCACCGCCATCCGCGCCCAGGGCGCGGGCGGGCAGAACGTCAACAAGGTCAGCAATGCCGTGCACCTGCGCTACGACGTGGCCGCGTCGTCGCTGCCCGACGAGGTGAAGGCGCGGCTGCTGGCGTTGCCGGACGGCCGCATCAGTGCCGATGGCGTGGTGGTCATCAAGGCGCAGGAGCACCGCAGCCTGGAGATGAACCGTGCCGATGCCCTGGCGCGGCTGCAGGCGCTGGTGGACCGCGCCGCGCATGTGCCGCGTGTGCGGCGGGCGACAAAACCGACGCACGGCTC
>Ga0105090_10002147_pt1 | contig 10896 bp, 8 predicted proteins | sample PPLLak3March2015_FD_79110 | JGI IMG/M metagenome (GOLD analysis project Ga0105090, IMG submission 79110) | Freshwater sediment microbial communities from Prairie Pothole Lake near Jamestown, North Dakota, USA - PPLs Lake P7 Core (1) Depth... | ecosystem: Environmental > Aquatic > Freshwater >... | reverse complement strand
CGTGGATGCCGGCGATGTTGGGGTGAGAGAGCGACGCCAGCACCCGCGCCTCCCGCTCGAAGCGCGCCAGCCGCTCGGGATCATTGGCGAAGATCTCGGGCAGGACCTTCAGCGCCACCTCGCGCCCGAGCTTGGTGTCCGACGCGCGCCACACCTCCCCCATCCCGCCCTGACCCAGCTTCGAGCTCACTGAGTAATGTGCAATCTGGCTGCCGATCACCTTGGAGGTCTCCATTCTCTCGGCCCGCCCGCAGCGGGTTCTTCAATCCGGAATCGACGTTGCAACCCACACGGGCAGCGAAAAATTGCACGAGGGAAGGACTATGGCGGCGGTCAGCAGTTGACCGCAGCGGACGGGCTCAGCCGAGGGCGACCACACCCTCCGCGGCGAGCTGTGCGATCTCCTCGGCCGTGTAGCCGAACTCGACCAGCAGCTCGGCGCTGTGCTCGCCCACCGCCGGCGGGTTGAAGCGCAGCCCGAAGTCGTGCGGAGGCATCTCGAGCGGGATCCGCGGCAGCTTGGTCGTGACCCCGGCCGGCAACCGGGTTTCGAGAAGGCCGAGGCCCTGGTTGAGCTGCGGGTCCTCGTAGAGGTCCTCGGGGCGGGCGATCGGCGAGAAGGGAATCCCGGCTCGCTCGCAGCGCGCCACCACCTCGGCGCGCGGGAAGGCTCGGATCATCTCGGCGACCGCGGGCACCAGCCACGCGCGCTCGCTGATGCGGTCGTTGTTGGTGGCGAGGCGCGGGTCGGCGAACCAGTCCTGCCGCTCGAAAACCTCGCAGAAGCTCTGCCAGTGCTTGTCGCTGATGATGCCGATGAAGACCGGCTCGTCTTTGGTCTCGAAGACCCGGTAGATCGACCAGGCGCTGACCCGAGCCGGCATCGGCGGCACCGGTTCGTCGGTGAGGGCGCCATAGGCCATGTGCTGGCCCATGAAGAAGGCCGCGGTCTCGAAGAGGGCCGACTTGACGTGCGCCCCCTCGCCGGTCCGCGCCCGCGTGTAGAGGGCGGTGAGGATGCCGATCAGCCCGAACATGCCGCCGCCGATGTCGATGATCGAGGTCCCGGCGCGCATCGGCTTGCCCGGCTCGCCGGTCATGTAGGCCAGCCCCGACATCATCTGCACGACCTCGTCCATGGCCGTGCGGTGCTCGTAGGGACCGCTCAGGAAGCCCTTGAGGCTGCAGTAGATGAGATCGTTGCGGTGCTCTTTGAGCTGCTCGTAGCCGTAGCCGAGCCGGTCCATGGTGCCGGGGCCGAAGTTCTCCACCAGGACGTCGGAGCCGGCGACCAGCTCGAGGACGACCTTGCGCCCGGCCTCGGCCTTGAGGTCGACAGCGAGGCTGCGCTTGTTGCGGCTGTAGAAGGCGAAGTAACCGCTGCCGAAGCCGCGCAGCCGCCGTGTCGCGTCCCCCTTCGGCGGCTCGATGTGGATGACGTCGGCGCCGAGGTCGCCGAGCAGCATGCCGGTGGTCGGCCCCATCACGTTGTGGGTGAAGTCGAGGACACGGATGTCCGCGAGCGGCAGTCGGGTTTCGGTGATCATGCGGCTCTCCCGGGGCGAGCGGCGGCTCAGCCGGCCGCCAGGCGGTAGGTCCCGTGCTTCGCGAGATATGCGACCAGACCACCCTCGGCGAGGATGGAGATCATCACCGGCGGCATCTGTGCGGCGTTGTGGCTCGTGCCTTTCGTCAGGTTGCGGACGGTTCCGGACTCGAGGTCGACCTCGATCTCGTCGCCGCTCGCGGCCTCGAGGTCGGGGACCTCGAGCACCGGCAGGCCGATGTTGATCGCGTTGCGGAAGAAGATGCGCGCGAAGTACTTCGCGATCACCGCCGACACCCCGGCGACCTTCAGCGCCACCGGCGCCTGCTCGCGCGACGAACCGCAGCCGAAGTTGTCGCCCGCCACCAGAACATCACCCTTGACGAGCTTGCTCCGGAACTCCGGGTCGAGGTCCTCGAGGACGTGATCGGCGAGGCTCTGCAGGTCGAGGGTCTTGGTGTACTTGCCGGCGATGATCCGGTCGGTATCGATGTCGTTGCCGTAAACGTGTGCGCGGCCGCGGAAGGTGCTTGCCATCGCCCTACTCCCCCACCAGCTCGCTCGGGTCGACGATGCAACCGGCGACCGCGGCGGCCGCCACCACCGTCGGCGACGCGAGGTAGATCTGCGCCTGGGGGTTGCCCATGCGCCCCTTGAAGTTGCGGTTGGCGGTCGAGAGCACGGTCTCGCCGTCGCCGGGAACGCCGTTGTGGGTGCCGACGCAGGGCCCGCAGCCGCTCGGCAGGAAGGAGGCGCCGGCCTCGGTCAGGGTGGCCAGAGTGCCGTCGCGGGCGGCGTCGAGGAAGACCTGACGCGAGGCGGGGGCGATGAGCAGCCGCACCCCGGGGGCGACCTTGCGGCCGGCGAGAATGCGCGCGGCGGCGCGCAGGTCGCGCAGGCGGCCGTTGACGCAGGTGCCGATGAAGGCGTAGTGGACCGGGGTGCCCAGGAGCTCGTCGATCGGGACCGCGTTGTCGGGCATCGGCGGCTTGCTGATCTGCGGCCGCAGCGCCGAGCCGTCGATCTCGACCCGGCGCACGTACGGGGCGCCGGGGTCGGGACGGATCGCGTCGGCGTCGAAGGGGTAGGGCAGCTCGAGGCCCTCCGGGTGCAGGACCGCGACCTTGGCCCCCATCTCGATGCCGAGGTTGGCGATGGTCATGCGCTCGTCGAGGCTCAGGGGCCGGATCGCCTCGCCGCAGATCTCCACCGCCTGGTAGGTTGCGCCGGCGATGCCGAGGGTGCCTACCATGGCCAGGGCGAGGTCCTTCGCCTCGACGCCCGGGTTGAGGCGGCCGCTGACCTCCATGCGGATGGTCGGCGGCACCTTGAGCCAGGTCTTGCCGGTGAGCATGATCGCCGCGAGGTCGGTGGACCCGACCCCGGTCGCGAAGGCGCCGAGGGCGCCGTAGGTGCAGGTGTGGGAGTCGGCGCCGAAGAAGGTCTCGCCCGGCCGCACGCGGTCGTCCTGGATCATCAGCTGGTGGCAGATGCCGGTGCCGGCCTCGTACAGGGTGCTGCCGGTCTCGCGCACGAACTCCCGCATCAGGTCGTGGAGGCGGGCGATGCGCTCGTTGGGGGCCGGCGCGGCGTGGTCGATCACCAGGAAGGTGCGCGCCGGGTTCCACGGCGCCTTCCCGCCCATCTCGCGGAAGGCCTTGATCGCGAGCGGCGCCGTGGTGTCGGTGAGCATCGCCGCGTCGACGTCGACGATCGCGAGGTCGCCGGCATGCAGGGCCTTGCCCGCGTGCCGGGAGAGGATCTTCTCGGTTACGGTCTGAGCTGCCATCACAGCACCACCTTGAGGCTGTCGTTCTCGAGCACGCGGTGCATGCGGCCCGGGAAGCGGGTTGCGAAGAAGGACTCCATCGCGCGCGACACCGCCGCCACCCTGCGCACGTCGATGCCGGTGGGTATCCCCATCTGCTTGAGCATCGCCGCCAGGTCCTCGGTGGCGATGTTGCCGGTCGCGCCCTTGATGAAGGGGCAGCCGCCCATGCCGCCGAAGGCGGTGTCGAAGATCGTGACGCCGACGTCGATCGCGGCGAGGGCGTTGGCGAGCCCCTTGCCCTCGGTGTCGTGCAGGTGCAGGATCACCGGCCGCTCGCCCGCGAGCTCGACGATCGGGGCCATCAGCTCCTGGATCGCCCGCGGGTCGGCCATGCCGGTCGAATCGGCGAGCGCGAGCTCGTCGACTCCGAGGTCGAGGTGGCGCTTGGCGAGGTCGAGCACCAGACCGCGGTCGATGGCGCCCTCGAAGCGGCAGCCGAAGGCGCACTGCAGGCCGCCGCGCACGCTGAGCCCGGCGTCCTTCGCCGTCGTCACCATCTCGGCGTAGCGCAGCTGCGCCTCGTCGAGCGACACCCCGGCGTTCTTACGGCTGTGGGTGTCGCTCGCCGAGATCGAGGCGGCGACGTGGCGGAGGCCCGCGGCCGCCGCGCGCTCGACACCCTTGCGGTTGAGCACCAGCCCGCTGTAGAGCACGCCCGGATGGGGCTCGAGCCCGGTGCACAGCGCCTCGGCGTCCGCCATCTGCGGGACCTTCTGCGGGTGCACGAAGGAGCAAACCTGGAGGCGCGTAAGGCCGGCCGCCACGAGGGCCTCCACGAGCTCCAGCTTGCGCGTGGTCGGCACGGTCGCCTTCTCGCTCTGCAGGCCGTCCCGCAGCCCCTGCTCCTCGATCGTGATCTTCAGCCTGTCGAAGTTCATCATGGTGTGCGCCGTTTCCCGACCCGCCTCGTGCCCGCGGCGGAGGCGAATTGTAACCGATCCGGACCGCCGCCGTCCCGTGGGCAGGGCGGGCGGCCGAACGCCTGCGATACCATCTCTGGCCATGACCACGACTGCCGAAGCTGCCGAGCTCCGCGCGGTGAAGCCGAGGCCGTAATGGCACGGCGGGCCGCACTGGTCTTCCTCGGCCTCGCCGCACCCGCGGTGCTGGTCTCGCTCGTGATTCCCGGCCCCGCCGCCGGGGTGCTGTTCGCCGTCCTGGCAATGGCCTTCCCGGTCGCTCTGATCGTGCTGGCGGTCGCGCGCGACGGTCGCCTCGGAGGCCTGGGTCCGCCGCTCGCGCTGCTCCTCGTCGTGCTCGAGGGAGGCGTCGCGGCCATGCTCCTGCTGCGTGGCCGGGTCGCGGACGGTCCGTGGATCGGGGGCCTGCCGGCGGCCGCGGCCGTCATGATCTACGGCCTGTGGCTGGCGCCCCTGGTGGTGGTCGCCCTCGCCCACGCCCTGGCCTTCGACCGCTCCGGGCTGCGTTCCGAGGACCTCGACGAGCTCGAGCGGCGCTTCCGCGACCCCGGCGAGAGCGCCTGATGCTCGAGCTCGCGAGCCCGGCCGTCATCTGGAGCGCGGTCCTGTACCTCGCCGCTGTGGTCGGAATCGGGTTCTGGGCCGCCCGCCGCACGCGATCCGCGAAGGACTTCTTCATCGCCGGCCAGGGCATCGGGCTGCTGGTGACTGCGCTCGCCGCCACCTCCGCCGCTTTCAGCGGCTTCGTCTTCATCGGCGGCCCCGGCCTCGCCTATCGCATCGGCCTCGCCTCGATGTTCATCTGCATCCCGGTCGGCTTCACCTCGGGCCTGCTGTGCTGGGTGGTCGCCAAACGGCTGCGGCTGCTCGCCGGGGTGCGCGAGGTCTACACCATCCCCGACGTCATCCGCTGCCGCTACGGCAGCCGCCTCGCCGCGGGCCTCGCGGCGGTCGCAGTGATCGTCGGCACCATCGGCTACCTCGGAGCCCAACTCCAAGCCCTCGGCATCCTGATCGAGGCCGTCTTCGGGACCAAGGCCCTGCTCGGAGCCTGGAGCCTGCCGGCGGCCATGGCTCTCGGGACGCTTGTCATCCTGGTGTACGCCACCGCCGGCGGCATGGTGGCCGGCGTCTACACCGACGTCGTCCAGGGAACGCTGATGATGGGCGCGGCGGTCGCGGTCTTCTTCCACGCCCTCGAGGCGGGTGGCGGCCTCGAGCGGATGGCGCGCACGATCGCGGGCTCCGAGGCCTTCGGGCCCGAGCACCTCGACCCTCTCGGGGCGACTCCGGTCGTCACCGCCCTCGGTCTGTTCTTCGTCTTCGCAGTCGGCACCCTCGGCCAGCCGCACATGCTGCACAAGTTCTTCATGCTCGACGACCCCCGCAAGCTCAAGTGGATGCCGCTGGCGATCGGCGCCAGCCAGAGCCTCTGCCTCCTGATCTGGCTCGGAGTCGGCCTCGCCGTCCCCGCGCTCGTGGCCGGCGGCAGGCTCGCGCCGCTCGCCCACCCGGACCAGGCCGCGCCGCAGTTCCTGCTCGGCTTCGCGCCGCCGCTGCTGGCCGGTCTGGTGATCGCCGGCATCCTCGCCGCCATCATGTCGACCGCGGACAGCTTCGTGAACATCGGCGCCGCGGCGATCGTGCGCGACCTGCCGCGGGCACTGGGGATGCGCGTCGCCGACGAGCTCCGCTGGGGACGGGTAGCGGGGGTGGCGCTCACCGCCGCCGCGGCGGTCTTCGCCTTCCACTACGGCGACCTCATCGCGCTCCTCGGGACCTTCGCCTTCGGCACCTTCGCGGCAGCCCTCGCCCCGGCGATCGCGGTCGGCCTCAACTGGCGGCGGGTCACCGCCGTCGCGGCCTCGGCCTCGATCGCCACCGGCATGGCGGTGAACCTGCTCGTGGAGTTCCTCGGCCGCCAGACCAGCTTCGCGGCCCTGCCGAAGCCGCCCTTCGTCCCCGGCGTGGTGCCGGCGGCGGCGGCGATGGCGGCCTCGTTCACGGTGCTCTTCGCCGTCACCTGGGTGAGCCGCTGCCGCGCGAGCGTCGCCATCGACCCGGCGGTCGAGGCGGTGATGGAGCTCTGAGCTCCGCGCGGCAGGCAGCTGCGGCCTCGCCCTTGTTGGGCCGTCGCAACTTTCCCGTGTCACCTGCGTACCGACTGCACGACCACCGCCCCTCCAGCAGGGGGCTCCGCAGGGAGGCCACGATGCGACGCATCCCGGTACCATCACTGATTGCCGCGGTTCTCTTCGTCACCATTCCGGCTGCCGGCGCGGAGACCGATCTGCCATTCGCGGTGCACCGGCTGAGCGAGCGGGTGCTGGTCCTCGAGGAGCTCACGCCCTGGGAGAGCAACCACGTGGTCATCGTCGGCGAGGGCGGCCTCGTTCTCGTCGACCCCGGCCACTCGGCCGTGATGGGGCGGTTGATCCGCGCTGCGGCGGCCCGCGAGCTCGGCCGCGACCGCTTCGCCTACGTGATCGACACCCACGGCCACTGGGGCCACACCTGGGGCAACGCCGCATTCCCGGAGGCGCTGGTCATCGGCCACGAGGCGGCGGCCCGCGAGATCGCTGCCGACGCCGCGAACCGCGAGCGCCGGGTGGCGTTCATGCGCACCCAGCTCGCCGACACCGAGGCGCGGCTCGTTGCCCTCGACCCCGCATCGGAAGAGGCCGGAGCCGCTCGTCTGCAGCGCGATCACCTCGCGCGGATCGTCCGCGGCCTCGAGGAGCCCGGCTTCGCCGTCTTGCCGCCGCAGCTCACGTTCAACGACCGCCTCGGCCTCGACCTCGGCGATCTCCAGCTGGAGATGGTCTTCCTCGGCCGCGCGCACTCGGACTCCGACATCGCCATCGTGATCCCGGAGGAGAAGCTCCTCCTCCTGGGCTGCTTCGTCTTCGAGCGGGGCCCGCTGCCGATCGTCGGCGCGCAGGCCCAGGCCGAGCTCGACCCCGAGCGCTGGCTCGCGGTGCTCGGGGAGCTGCTCGCCGACCCGGCCGCGATCGAGCACGTCGTCCTCGGCCAGCACTCGCTGTGGCCGCGGGAGAACCTGGTCGCGCTGCACGACTACCTCGGGGAGCTCTGGCGGCGGCTGCAGGCGCTCGACGCGGAGGGCGTCGACTTCGAGACCGCCTTGGGCCGGCTGCCCCAACCCTCCCAGCTCGGCTTCGTGCGCGCGGCCGGCGCCACCGAGGAGCAGATCCGGGAGTACGAGAGGACCGAGGCCTGGGCCCTGTGGCGGCAGCTCAAGGAGTCGGCGGCGGCCATCCTGAGCGAGGCGGCCGACACGGGCGGTGTCGCTGCGCTCACTGCCCGCGCCCGCGAGCTCGCAGGCGGCCCCGAGGTCTACTTCGACGAGGCCGAGCTCAACCTCCTCGGCTACCGGCTGCTCCTCGCGGGACGCGTCGACGACGCCATCGCCGTCTTCGAGATCAATGCCGAGCGTTTCCCCGGCTCCTGGAACGTGTGGGACAGCCTCGGCGAGGCGGTGAGGACCAAAGGCGACACCGTGCGCGCCATCGAGCTCTACCGCCGCTCCCTCGAGCTCAACCCGGACAACGCCAACGGCGCTCAGGCTCTGGCTCAGCTCGAGGCGGCGGCGGTCAGCCCGCCGGCTCCCTGATCTCCCCGACTGGAGCGTGATGAGCGAGCCGGGACCGGCGTAGAATCGGGCCGGCCATGCCGACCGATCACCGGGCTCGCGGACATCGCCGCGGCGGCCTCGGGGCGCTGCCCCTCGCCGCCGTGCTCCTCGCCGTCGCAACCACCGGGGCCGCTGCCGACCTGCGGCCCGCCGAGGACCCGGTCGTGCTCTCGGGAGAGCTCGGCGAGCGCGTGCAGCTGGTCCGCGGCTGGCGCTACCACCCCGGTGACGACCCGTCGTGGGCGGGCCCCGGGCTCGACGACGCGGACTGGGCCGTCGTGTCATCGGCCCTTCCGAGCTCCCACGAGCCGCCCGGAGGCTGGCACGGGATCGGCTGGTTCCGGCGCCGCCTGATGCTCGCCGAGGGCATGCCGGCGACAGCGCTCGCGATCCGGATCGAGCAGAACGGCGCCTCCGAGGTCTTCCTCGACGGGCGGCTGGTGGTCCGTTGGGGCACGGTCTCCGCGAACCCGGTGGCAGAGCGGCCCGTGTACCCGAACGACTTCGTGGGCATCGCCCTCGAGCCCGGCCGCGAGCACGTCCTCGCGGTGCGCTACTCGAACGCGCGCGGCAACTCCATCATGAACGGCACGCGCGGCTTCGGCCTCAACCTGCGCAGCGTCGAGTCAGCGGCCGCCGCCTACCACCGCTGGGCGAGGCACGTCATCCAGGCGCCGATGGCCTTCGCCGGCGCCTTCGCCGCCCTCGCCCTCCTACACCTGCTGCTCTTCGGCTTCCGCCCCGCCGCCCGCGAGCACCTGTTCTTCGCCCTGTTCGCGGCCGCCACCGTGGCCGGCCTGATGCTCGAGATCGCCATCCTGCAGGCCACCGATCTCGTCGAGCGCCTGCTCCTCTTCCGGGTCAACCTCGCGATCTCCGTCGTTGCGGTGCTGGTCGGGCTGGTTCTGGTCCACCTGCTGTTCGGCCGCCGTCCGGCCTGGACCACCTGGCTGATCGCGGGCGGCGGCGCGGCGGCCGTCGCCTGGGTCTGCAGCTGGCAAGCCTTCGAGAACTTCGCTCCCCTCGAGGGCTACTTCGTGCTCGCCTTCCTGGAGATGCTCCGCGTTTCGGTCACGGCGCTTCTCCGCCGCGAGCCCGACGCCTGGATGGTTGCCGGGGCCTTCACCCTGCTGTCGGCGGTCACGATCGTCGTCGGGCTCAGCCGCATGGTCGGACGCCCCATCGAGAGCTCCCTGATCGGCACCGCCTCGATGGTCCTCGTCGCCCTCGCATTCTCGGTCTTCATCTCGCGCCGCGCCGCCCGCACCGCCCGCGAGCTCGAGCGGCGCCTCGCCGAGGTCCGCGAGCTGTCGGCGCGGGCGCTCGAGCAGGAGCGGCGCGCGGTCCGCGAGGAGGGCGAACGCCGGCTCCTCGAGGCCGAAAGCAGGCGGCGCAGCGCGGAGCTCGAGGCCGCCCGCCGGCTCCAGCTCGCCATGCTCCCCCGCGAGGCCCCCGAGGTCCCCGGCTTCGACCTCGCCTTCCGGATGCTGACCGCGACCGAGGTCGGCGGCGACTACGTGGACCTCCGCATCACCGACGGCGGGCGCACCCTGGTCGCCGTCGGCGACGCCACCAGCCACGGCCTGCAGGCCGGCATGGTGGTGGCGGTCGCCAAGAGCCTCTTCCAGGGAGTGCCTGCCGACAGCTCGCCGGCCGAGGTGCTCGGCCGGATCGACGCCGGCCTGCAGGCCCTGCACGAACGCCACGCCAGCATGGCGATGGTGGTCGCCGCGGTCGACGGGTCCCGCCTTCAGGTCGCCTCCGCCGCGATGCCGCCGCTGCTGCTGCGCCGCGCCACCTCGGATATGGTCGAGGAGATCCTCCTGCCCGGGGTCCCGCTCGGCACTCTGGGCGGCGCCACCTACCCGGTCCGGGAGCTGGCGGTCGCGCCCGGCGACGTCGTGCTGCTGGTCACGGATGGGGTCGTCGAGGCGGTTGACGCCGACGGTGAGCCCTTCGGCTACGAGCGTGTCAGGGCCTTCCTCCGCCGCCACACAGCGGCCACCGCCGAGGCGGTCGTCGATGCGCTCGTCGCCGAGGTCACCGCCTTCATCTGCGGCCGCCCCCTCACCGACGACCTCACCGTCGTCGCGCTGGTCACCCGCTGAACGCCATCGGGTCGGGTTTCGCGGTCGGGAAAGCCTGCAGCCGAGAAGGCGATCTCGCCCGCGAGGGGCGGGACCACCCGGATCTGTCTGATGCCGTGCCCGCTGGGCGTCAGTCGCTGCCCGACACAGTCTCGTGGCCGTGGGGCCGACCCGCGCCCAGCAGCAACCGCCCCGTTTGAAGTCGGCGGTGGCCTCAGCGATTCGCGAGCAGCGTCTCGACCTCGTCGAGAGTGCGGGCGAAGGACTTCATCGCCGCCTCGAGCGCGTCCGGCTTCGTGAGGTCGACGCCGGCGCCGGCCAGGAGCTCGAGCGGCGGCGCCGAGGCCCCGCCCGCCAGCATGCCGAGGAAGGCCGCGGCCGCCGGCTCGCCGAGAGTGTTCACCCGGTCGGCGATGGCGATCCCGCTCGCGAGGCCGGTGGCGTAGGAGTAGACGTAGTACTTGTAGTAAAAGTGCGGGATGTAGGCCCACTCCATGCCGTCGTTCTCGTCGAGCGTGAAGCCCGGACCGTAGTACCGCTGGACCAGCCCGCGGTAGGTGGACTCCAGCAGCTCGGCGGTGATCGGCGTCCCCTCCTCGACGAAGCCGTGCACCGTGCGCTCGAACTCCGCGAACATGGTCTGCCGGAAGATCGTCGTGCGGATGCCCTCGAGGCGCTCGACCAGCAGGTACGCCCGCTCGGCGGGATCACTCGAGCGGCCGACCAGGAACTCCGACAGCAGCGACTCGTTGCAGGTCGAGGCGACCTCGGCGAGGAAGGGCGGGTAGCGGAAGCTCGAGTAGGGCTGCTCACGCATCGCGAGCTGGGAGTGCAGCGCGTGCCCGAACTCGTGCGCCAGG
>Ga0105090_10002146_pt1 | contig 10899 bp, 9 predicted proteins | sample PPLLak3March2015_FD_79110 | JGI IMG/M metagenome (GOLD analysis project Ga0105090, IMG submission 79110) | Freshwater sediment microbial communities from Prairie Pothole Lake near Jamestown, North Dakota, USA - PPLs Lake P7 Core (1) Depth... | ecosystem: Environmental > Aquatic > Freshwater >... | reverse complement strand
CCTGCAGGACTACGTGGCGGCGGTTGCCGAGCACATCGTCGTCGATCCCTGGCCGCGCTGGAGCGACCCCGCGCAACGGGTGACGCGGATGCTGCGCGCCGATCCGACGGCGTTGTGCGAGGCGCTCCTCGCGCAGCGCCTGGTGTCGGCGTCACCCGACTGGCGCGCGCGCCTCGCTGCCAGGGAAAGCGGATCACAGGGCGCAGCGACCGGTCATTTCATCGGCCATCTCATCGACGTGCTGCCCGATGGACACGCAGTCTTCGTCGGCAATTCGCTCGCCATCCGCCAACTGGACAGCTACGCCGGCACCGGCGGCAAGCCCCTGCGCTTCTTCGGCAACCGCGGCGCCAGCGGCATCGACGGCAACGTTTCGACGGCGCTCGGCATCGCCGCGGTAGCCGGCCCGCTGGTTGCGCTGATCGGCGACCTGACGCTCCAGCACGATCTCGGCGGCCTGGCCCTGGCCGGCGGCCTCGATGCCGTCATTGTCGCGGTCAACAACGGCGGCGGCGGCATTTTCGACCACCTGCCGCAGTCCGCTCTGCCCGAGTTCGTCCGCGGCTGGCGAACCCCGCAGGACATCGATTTCGCCGCCGCGGCGAACACCTTCGGGCTGCGCTTCGCCGCCTGCGACACCCTCGCCGGGCTGGCCGCCGTCGTCGGGGCCGCAATCGCCCGCGGCGGCCCCCACCTCGTCGAATACCGCGTGGTGGACTGACTCCGCCAGTGGCCGGCAAGCGTTCTAACTCGGCTCGGCTGGCACTACAATGGCGGCGGGCGACGATTCAACCGCTTCCCGAACCCGCTGTCCCGGCGGATTCACCTTCAGTCACTGCAATTTGGCCGACGCGTTGAACAAGAAACCACCAAGCATTGAATCCGGGCCGGACCTGGCAAAGCACACGCCGATGATGCGCCAGTACCTTGCGCTCAAGGCGAATCATCCGGACACCCTGCTCTTCTACCGGATGGGCGATTTCTACGAGTTGTTCCACGAGGACGCCGAGAAGGCGGCGCGACTGCTCGACATCACGCTGACCACGCGCGGCCAGTCGGCTGGGAAGCCGATCCGGATGGCTGGCGTGCCCTTCCATTCGCTCGAGCCGTACCTGGCGCGACTGGTGAAGTTGGGCGAATCGGCGGTGATCTGCGAGCAGATCGGCGATCCCGCAACGAGCAAGGGACCGGTCGAGCGCGCGGTGGCGCGCATCGTCACGCCGGGTACCCTGACGGACGCAGCGCTGATCGACGACAAGCAGGACATCTGGCTGCTGGCCGTTGCCACGCTGCGCAACACCGCCGGCATTGCCCGGCTGAACCTCGCCAGCGGCGAGTTCGTGTTGCTCGAAGTGCCGGCCGAGCAGATTCCGGCAACCCTGGAACGCATCCGCCCGGCGGAAATCCTCTACCCGGAGAGTTGGACGCCCAACTTCGGGCTCGAAGTTGTCCGTACCCGCCGGCCGGACTGGCATTTCGACCAGGACTCGGCGCGGCGCCTGCTTTGCGACCAGTTCGAAGTCGCCTCGCTCGCCGGTTTCGGCGCCGAGGGGTTGAAGCCGGCGATCGCTGCCGCCGGCGCCCTGCTGCAATACGCGCAGGCGACGCAGTCGGGCAAATTGCCGCATTTTCGCGGGTTGACCGTGGAAATCGAGGGCGCCTATCTCGGCCTCGACCTGGCCACCCGGCGCAATCTGGAACTGACCGAAACCCTGCGCGGCCAGCCGTCGCCGACCCTGTTCTCGCTGCTCGACAACTGCACCACCAGCATGGGGGCGCGCCTGTTGCGCCACACGCTGCACCACCCGTCGCGCGAGCGCGAGATTCCCGCCGCCCGCCATGGCGCCGTCGAGGCGCTGCTCGAAGACTACGGGCGGCTCGCCGGCGAGACCAGAAAAGCCCTGCGCGGCATCGCCGACATCGAACGCATCGCCGGCCGCATCGCGCTGCGCAACGCCCGCCCGCGCGATCTCGCCGGCCTGCGCGAGTCGCTGGTCCGCCTCGACGGCCTGCGAGCACCGCTGGCCGACAGCCCCGCACCGCTGATCGCCCGGCTCTTTTCCGATCTGGAAACCCCGCAAGCGGCGCTGGCGCTGCTGGTCCGCGCGATCGCGTCGGAACCCGGCGCCCAGGTGCGCGATGGCGGTGTCATCGCGCCCGGCTTCGATGCCGATCTCGACGAACTGCGTTCGCTGAACGACAACTGCGGCGCCTACCTGGTTGACATGGAAGCCCGCGAACGCGAGCGCACCGGCATCGCCAGCCTCAGGGTCGAATACAACAAGGTGCATGGCTTCTACATCGAGGTCACGCACGCCAATGTCGACAAGATTCCCGACGACTACCGCCGCCGGCAAACCCTGAAGAACGCCGAGCGCTACATCACGCCGGAACTGAAGGCCTTCGAGGACAAGGCGCTGTCCGCCCAGGAACGTTCGCTGGCCCGCGAAAAGCTGCTTTACGAAGGCATTCTCGACGACTTGCTGGCGGCCGTGCCGACCTTGCAGACCATCGCCCGCGCCCTTGCCCAGCTCGACCTGCTGGCCGGTTTCGCCGACACGGCGCTGAAGCGCAACTGGTGCAAGCCAGAATTTGCCCTGGAAATCGGGTTGACCGTGGAAGGCGGCCGTCACCCGGTGGTCGAAGGGGAAATGGCCGGCAGCGCCGAAAGCTTCATCGCCAACGACTGCCGCCTCGCCGAAGACCGCCGCCTGCTGCTGATCACCGGCCCGAACATGGGCGGCAAGTCGACCTACATGCGCCAGGTGGCACTGATCGCCCTGCTCGCCCACATCGGCAGCTACGTGCCGGCCGACCGCTGCGTGCTCGGCCCGCTCGACCGCATCTTCACCCGCATCGGCGCTTCCGACGACCTCGCCTCGGGTCGCTCGACCTTCATGGTGGAGATGACCGAGGCGGCCGCCATCCTGCACCATGCCACGCCGCACAGCCTGGTATTGATGGACGAGATCGGCCGCGGCACCTCCACGTTTGATGGCATGGCGCTGGCCTTCGCCATCCTGCGTCACCTGATCGACAAGAACCGCTGCCTGACGCTGTTCGCCACGCACTATTTCGAGATGACCCGGCTGGCGCACGAGTACAGGGAACTGGCCAACATCCATCTCGGCGCCGTCGAGCACAACGACCGCATCGTCTTCCTGCATGCCGTCGAGGAAGGTCCGGCCAACCAGAGCTATGGCATCCAGGTTGCGGCGCTGGCCGGCATTCCGACGGCCGTCGTGCGCGCCGCCCGCAAGCAGTTGCGCGAATTCGAGCAGCGCGCCACGGTCGATCCGCTGCAGCCGGACCTTTTCGCCCAGGGCCATTCCGAGCCGGCCGAACCGGAACCGCATCCGCTGCTGGAACATCTGGCTGGCCTCGATCCGGATGCGCTGACGCCGCGCGAGGCACTGGATGCGCTCTATTCCTTGAAGAAAATGCTGAAATGAAGCGCTGGCTGGCGGCGCTCCTGCTCGCCTGGGCGACACTCGCCGGTGCCGAAACCTGGCGCTTCGCGCTGATTGGCGACACGCCCTATTCCGATGCCGAGCGCGCGGAACTGCCGAGGATGCTCGAAGCCATCGCCGACAGCCACGTCGACTTCGTCGCCCATGTCGGGGACTTCAAGAACGGCAAGACGCGCTGCGACGACAGCCTGTTCGAGGATCGCCACCGGCTTTTCAATGGCAGCCGCGTGCCCTTCGTCTTTGTTCCCGGCGACAACGAGTGGAGCGACTGCAAGCGCGTCTCGAACGGCGCCTACGATCCGCTCGAACGCCTCGCCAGCCTGCGTCGGCTGTTCTGGCCGGACAACTTCTCGCTGGGGCAGCGCAAGCTGACGCTGGAACGCCAGTCCGGGGCCTATCCCGAACATGCCCGCTTCCGGCTAGGTCCGGTGCTGTTCGTCACGCTCAACCTGCCGGGCAACGACAACAACTACGGGCACAAACCTGAACCGCGCGCGGAATTCCTGGTGCGCAATCCGGTCGTTCTTGCCTGGCTCGCGGAGAACTTCGCGCTGGCGCGCCGCGAGCGGCTGTCCGGCATCGTTCTGCTGTTCCAGGCTGACCCCGGCTTCAGGTATTTCCGGCAAGGCCTTGCGAGGCGGGGCTTCCGCGAGTTTCTCGACCGCCTTTACGAGGAAACGGCAGCCTTCCCGGGACAGGTGCTGGTCGTCCATGGCGACACGCACACCAGCCGCATCGACCATCCGCTGAACGATCCCAGGGAGCGCCCGCTAGCCAACTTCACCCGTGTCGAGACCTTCGGCTATCCCGTGATGGGCTGGACGCGCGCCGTGATCGACACCGGTTCACCGACGCTGTTCCGCTTCGAAACGCACCCCTGGCCTCCGCGGCTTCAGTGAAAGGTTTCCTCGTCATCGTCCGGATGATGGACGTGACCGTGCTCCATTTCTTCAGCGCTGGCCGGCCGGATCGCCGTCACCGTGCAGGTGAACACCAGCGCCATGCCGGCGAGCGGATGGTTGCCGTCGAGCACCACCTTGTCGTCGGCGACGTCGGTCACGCGGTAGATCACGAATTCCTCGTCATCGCTCTCTTCCGGCCCGCCCTCGAACTGCATGCCGACCTGAAGCTCCTTGGGGAAATCCTTGCGCGGCTCGATCTGGACCAGTTCCGCGTCGTAGTCGCCGAAGGCCTCGTCGGGCTGGAGCTTGACCTGCACCGATTCGCCGACCTTCTTGCCGTGCAGGGCCTCCTCGATCTTCGGGAAGATGTCGTCGAAGCCGCCGTGCAGATAGACGAGCGCTTCGCGCCCTGCGTCGACTACCTCGCCGTCCGGATCGGTGACATGGTAATCGAGCGTGACGACGGTATCCTTGGCAACCTGCATGTTCATGAATTGAGTTCCTTGACCAGGCGCAGCACGTTCAGTGCTTGGCCCTTGTAGTTGATGTTGTAGAGGGCATGGCGGATCACGCCCGACTTGTCGATGACGAAGGTCGAACGGACGATGCCGAACTTCCTGTGCCCATCCACCTCCCGCGCCTGCCAGACGCCGTATTGTTTGCAGACCACGCCTTCAGCGTCCGACAGCAGTTCCGTGCCGATGCCCTCCCTGTCGCGGAACTCCGCGTGCTGGAGGCACTCGTCGCGGCTGATGCCGAACAGCACGCAGTCCTCGCGGGCGAACTCTTCCTCGTGATCGGAAAAATCGGTGGCCTGGCGGATGCAGCACGGCGTGCCGTCCTTCGGGTAGAAAAAAAGGACGACGTGCCGGCTGCCCTTGTACGTTGCCAGGTCGATCGTCGCCATGTCGGCGTCAGGCAACGAAAACGAAGGCGCGACGTCGCCAACCTTGAGCAGCATATTGTTCTCCTGGTGCGCTCTCTGCATGGGGGACTGCTGCGCGCGATTCTAGCGGAGGCAATTGCAGCGGTCGACGTCTTTATTTTGCCGGTTTCGCGGGAACCTTTTCGGGAATCTGCACGAAGGTTTCGTCCTGGCGGATCATGCCGAGGTCGAAGCGGGCACGTTCCTCGATCGCATCGTAGCCCTGCTTGAGGTCGCGGACCTCGGCGTCGAGGCCGGCATTCCGGATTTCGAGCTTGCGCGTGACTTCCTTCTGCTGCTGCAACTGACGGTCGTAGTCCCATACCTTGAGCCAGCCGCCCTTGCCCAGCCAGAGCGGGTACTGGAGCAGTGCGATGAGGGCGATGAGGGCGACCGTCAGCCAGCGCATGTCTTTTGATCAGGCGTGAGCAGCGAACGGGAAGCCTTGACTGGAATAATCAGGTCACGCTCCCCGAACGCCATCTAGCGCAGGTTGTAGAACGTATCGCGGCCGGGGTAGGACGCGGTGTCGCCGAGATCCTCCTCGATCCGCAGCAACTGGTTGTACTTGGCGATACGGTCGGAGCGCGACAGCGACCCAGTCTTGATCTGGCCGGCGTTTAGGCCGACGGCGATGTCGGCGATCGTGCTGTCCTCGGTTTCGCCGGAACGATGCGAGATGACAGCGGTGTAGCCGGCACGCTTGGCCATCTCGATGGCGGCGAAGGTCTCGGTCAGCGTGCCGATCTGATTGATCTTGATCAGGATGGAGTTGGCGATGCCCTTCTTGATGCCTTCCTTGAAGATACGGGTGTTGGTGACGAAAATGTCGTCGCCGACGATCTGCACCTTGTCGCCAAGACGATCGGTAAGCAGCTTCCAGCCGTCCCAGTCTGCTTCGGACATGCCGTCCTCGATCGAGACGATCGGGAACTGGTCGGCCAGGTTGGTCAGGTAATCGGTGAATTGGGCCGAGGTCAGTTGCAGTCCCTCGCCGGACAAATGGTACTTGCCGTCCTTGTAGAATTCGGAGGCGGCGCAGTCGAGCGCCAGCAACACATCCTGGCCGGGCACGTAGCCGGCGGCCTCGATTGCCTGCATGATGATCTCGAGCGCTTCGGCATGGCTGCCGAGGTTGGGAGCAAAGCCGCCTTCGTCGCCGACAGCGGTCGAGTGGCCCTTCTTGTCGAGCAGCTTCTTGAGCGCATGGAAGATCTCGGCACCACAGCGCAGGGCTTCGCGGAAGGTAGCGGCACCGACCGGCATGATCATGAATTCCTGGATGTCCAAGCTGTTGTTGGCATGCTCGCCGCCGTTGATGATGTTCATCATCGGCACCGGCATCTGCATCGGCCCCATGCCGCCGAAGTAGCGATAGAGCGGCAGGCCGGATTCCTCGGCGGCAGCCTTGGCGACCGCCATCGAGACGGCGAGGATGGCATTGGCGCCGAGGCGGGACTTGTTGTCGGTGCCGTCGAGGTCGATCATGGTCTGGTCGATGAACGCCTGCTCCTGCGCATCGAGGCCGATGATGGCTTCGGAAATCTCGGTATTGACGTTCTCGACCGCCTGCATCACGCCCTTGCCGAGGAAACGACCGGCATCGCCGTCGCGCAGCTCGATGGCTTCGCGCGAACCGGTCGAAGCACCGGACGGCACGGCGGCACGGCCCATGACCCCGCTTTCCAGCAGCACATCGGCCTCGACAGTGGGATTGCCGCGGGAATCAAGAATCTCGCGGGCAACGACATCAACGATTGAGCTCATATTTTTCCTTAATTTTCAATTGATTGAAACGTTAAATTAAACTAAATTTTGAACAAAATCCGGTTCACTTCAGTTCCTCGAAGCCGGTCGCCTTGACCGCACGGTCAAGTGCCACCAGCGTTACCAGCAACGACTCCATGCGCGCCAGCGGCCAACTGTTGGGGCCGTCCGACCAGGCTTTTTCCGGGCACGGGTGCGTCTCCATGAACAGGCCGGAGATGCCGACGGCGACCGCTGCCCGCGCCAGCACCGGCACGAACTCGCGCTGGCCACCGGAGGTTGTGCCCTGCCCGCCTGGCAACTGCACGCTGTGGGTAGCGTCGAAGACCACAGGGCAGCCTGTCTCGCGCATGATGGCGAGGCTGCGCATGTCGGACACGAGATTGTTGTAGCCGAAAGTCACGCCACGCTCGCAAACCATCAGGTTGTCGGCGCCACCATTCGCTTCGCGTGCCTTGTCGACGACATTCTTCATGTCGCCCGGCGCCAGGAACTGGCCCTTCTTGATATTGACCGGCTTGCCGCAGGAAGCCACGGCGTGGATGAAATCAGTCTGCCGGCAGAGGAAGGCCGGCGTCTGCAGGACATCGACCACACTGGCGACGACAGCGACATCGGCCTGGTCGTGCACGTCGGTCAGCACCGGCACACCGACCTTGGTGCGCACGGCTTCGAGAATCCTGAGTCCACCGTCGAGGCCGGGGCCGCGCACCGACTTGCCCGAGCTGCGGTTGGCCTTGTCGTAGGAGGCCTTGAATATGTAGGGAATTCCGAGTCGACCGCAGACGTCCTTCATGCGCGCCGCCACATCGACGCACAATTGCTCCGATTCCGCCGTGCACGGGCCGGCGATCAGGAACAGCGGCTGCTCGGGGCCGGCCTCGAAGTCGCAGAGCTTCATGGCTTGCGCGCCTGCTGATGGCTCAGCGCCGCCTTCACGTAGGAGGTGAACAATGGATGGCCCTGGCGCGGGTTGGACGTGAATTCGGGGTGGAACTGGCAGCCGACGAACCACGGATGGACATCGGCCGGCAACTCGACCATCTCGCAGAGGTCGGTGCCCGGCGCGCGGCCGGCGACCTTCAGGCCCTTTTCTTCGAGTTGGGCGAGGAGGATGTTGTTGACTTCGTAGCGGTGGCGATGGCGTTCGGTGATCTCGGCCGCACCGTAGATGCTGCGCACGAGCGTGCCCTCGGCGAGCTGGCAGACCTGCGCACCGAGGCGCATCGTGCCGCCGAGGTCGGAATCCTGGCCGCGCTTCTCGACCTTGCCGGAGGCATCCAGCCATTCGGTGATCAGTCCGATCACCGGGTACGGCGTGTCGGCGACGAACTCGGTCGAGTGGGCGCCGCCCATTCCGGCGACGTCGCGGGCGAATTCGACGACGGCCAGTTGCATGCCGAGACAGATGCCGAGGTAAGGCACCCTGTTTTCACGGGCGTAACGGATGGCGGCAATCTTGCCCTCGGTACCGCGCCGCCCGAAACCGCCCGGGACCAGAATGGCGTCGACACCCTTGAGCACGTCGCAGCCCTGCTTCTCGATGTCTTCCGAATCGATATAGACGATATCGACCTGACAGCGCGTGTGGATGCCGGCGTGCTTGAGCGCCTCGATCAGCGACTTGTAGGACTCGGTCAGGTCGACATACTTGCCGACGAAAGCGACCTTCACCGCATGCTGGGGATGTTCGAGCGCGTCAATCAGCCGTTTCCACACCGACAGGTCGGCCGCCTTGGCCAGAATGCCGAGCTTGTGGCAGACAATCTCGTCGATCATCTGCTCGTGCAGCATGGCCGGGATCTTGTAGATGGAGTCGGCGTCCAGGCATTCGATGACGGCTTCCGGCATCACGTTGCAGAACAGCGCGATCTTGCGCCGTTCCTCGACCGGGATCGAGCGGTCGGCGCGGCACAGCAGGATGTCCGGCTGGATACCGATCTCGCGCAGTTCCTTGACCGAGTGCTGGGTCGGCTTGGTCTTCAGTTCGCCGGCGGTCGGGATGTAGGGCAGCAAGGTCAGGTGCATGTAGCAGACGTTGTTGCGGCCCTCCTCGATGCCCATCTGGCGGATCGCCTCGAGGAAAGGCAGCGACTCGATGTCACCGACCGTGCCGCCGACTTCGACGATGGCCACGTCGGCCCCTTCGGCGCCGGCCTTGATCTTGTCCTTGATCTCATCGGTGATATGCGGGATGACCTGCACCGTCTTGCCGAGATACTCTCCGCGCCGCTCCTTCCGAATCACCGAGTCGTAGACTTGGCCGGTCGTGAAGTTGTTGCGCTTGCCCATCTTCGCGCTGGTGAAGCGCTCGTAGTGACCGAGGTCAAGGTCCGTCTCGGCGCCGTCTTCCGTGACGAAGACCTCGCCATGCTGGAATGGACTCATTGTGCCCGGGTCGACGTTGATGTAGGGGTCGAGCTTGATGTGGGTAACCTTGATGCCGCGGGATTCGAGGATAGCCCCCAGCGACGCGGCGGCGATGCCCTTGCCCAGTGAGGACACGACACCACCCGTAACGAAAACATATTTGGTCATGGAATGACAGGCTGCGGGAAAGCAAAATGATAGCCGATAAGGGGCCGAATCCCAAACCCGTCCGCTTTGCCATACTTGCTAGAATGCGACCTTGCCGCGCTGTGTCGCGACCCTGCCACCCTCCCGACTCTGCACCCGCCCACCATGCCCGCCATGTCCGAATTTGCCTTTGACGTTTCTCTCGAAGAATTTGAAGCCCGCGTCCTCCAGCCGTCGCTCACGGTGCCGGTCGTCGTCGATTTCTGGGCGCCGTGGTGCGAGCCGTGCAAGGTGCTGAAGCCGATGCTGGAGAAGCTGGCCGAGGAATACAAGGGCCGCTTCCTGCTCGCCAAGGTCAACTCCGACGAAAACCCGGAAATCGCCCAGCATTTCGGCGTGCGCAGCATCCCTTCCGTCAAGGTGCTGTTCCAGGGCCAGTTGGTCGATGAATTCAACGGCGCGCTGCCGGAAGGCCGGATTCGCGAATTTCTTGACCGCGTCGCGCTACCGGCGGAACCAGGTGGCAACCTGCGCGAGGAAGCCGCCGCGCTCGTCGCCGCCGGCCAGCTCGAGGATGCCCTCGCCCTGCTCGTCGAGGCGACCCGCGCGGCGCCCGACGACGAAGCCGTCCGTCTCGACGCCATCGACGTACTGATGCAACTCGGCCGCCACGACGAAGCGGGGCAACTGCTCGCTGCCGACTTCAAGCAGGAGGGCGACCGGGCCAACAGCCTGCGCGCCCGGCTGGCGCTGGCCGAAGGGGCTGCCGACACGGCGCCGCTCGAGGCAAAACTCGCCGCCGATCCGGACGACCACGCCTCCCGCCTCGAACTGTCGCGCGCCTACGCGGCGCAGGGCCGCTTCCGCGAAGCCCTCGAGGCGGGGCTCGAAGTCACCAGGCGCGACCGCTTCTTCGCCGAGGGCGCCGGCCGCACGGCCCTGCTGCAACTCTTCGAGGCGCTCGCCGGCGAACAGTACGACGATCTCGTCCGCGAGTTCCGGCGCAAGCTTTCGGCCGCACTGAACTGAGCCGCGGCGCCGCCGCCGGCCGTGCAACTCTTCTATACCGACGTTTTCGTGCTGCCGCTGCCGGCCGGGCACCGCTTCCCGATGGAGAAATATGTCCGCCTGCGGGCGGCACTGCTTGCCGGCGGTGACTTCGCCGAGGCCGATTTCCGCCTGCCGCAGGCGGCGTCCGACGCGGAACTCGCCCGCGCCCACGATCCGGACTACATCGCCCGGATCAGTTGCGGTCGACTCGGCGAAAAGGAGCAAAAAGCCATCGGTTTTCCGTGGAGTCCCGGTATGGTCGAGCGCT
>Ga0105090_10002144_pt1 | contig 10905 bp, 8 predicted proteins | sample PPLLak3March2015_FD_79110 | JGI IMG/M metagenome (GOLD analysis project Ga0105090, IMG submission 79110) | Freshwater sediment microbial communities from Prairie Pothole Lake near Jamestown, North Dakota, USA - PPLs Lake P7 Core (1) Depth... | ecosystem: Environmental > Aquatic > Freshwater >... | reverse complement strand
GGTCCGACGCCAAAGAAAGCGATTTTCGTCACCACCGGCGCCGAGGCAGTCGAGAACAGCATCAAGATCGCACGCGCGCACACGGGTCGCAGCGGCGTGATTGCATTCGGCGGCGGCTTTCACGGCCGCACCTTCATGGCCATGGCGCTCACCGGCAAGGTGGCACCGTACAAGGCCGGCTTCGGCCCGTTCCCGGGCGAGGTGTTCCACGCGCCGTTTCCGATCGCCTACCACGGCGTCAGCGTGCAGCAGAGCCTCGACGCGCTCGAGCACGTCTTCAAGTACGACATCGAGCCCGCGCGCGTCGCCGCGATCATCATCGAGCCGGTGATGGGCGAGGGCGGCTTTTACATCGCGCCGCCCGAGTTCCTGCAGGCACTGCGCCGGCTCTGCGACCAGCACGGCATCGTGCTGGTGATCGACGAGATCCAGACCGGCTTTGCACGCACCGGCAAGATGTTTGCCATCGAGCACGCCGGCATCGAGGCCGACCTGATGACCATGGCCAAGAGCCTGGCTGGCGGCTTCCCGCTCGCGGCCGTGGTTGGCAAGGCGAACATCATGGACGCTCCCGGGCCGGGTGGCCTGGGCGGCACCTACGCGGGCTCGCCGATCGCCTGTGCGGCGGCGCTGGCGGTGCTGGACGTGATCGCCGAGGAACGGCTCTGCGAGCGTGCCGAGCAGATCGGCCGCGCGATGGTCGGTACGCTGCGCGAGGCCGCGAAGGCGCTACCCGCCATCGGCGAGGTGCGCGCCCTCGGCGCGATGGTGGCGATGGAACTCGTCAAGAACGGCGATCCGCACTCGCCCGATGCCGACCTGACGAAGGCGCTGACCAAGCGCGCGGCCGAGAAGGGGCTGGTGCTGCTCTCCTGCGGGCTCTACGGCAACGTCATCCGCTTCCTGGTGCCGCTGACGGCCTCGGACGAGATCGTCCGGGAGGGGCTGGGGATCGTGGTCGAGGCGTTGCAGGAACTGACTTCCTAGAGACGCGTCGCCCCGATTGCGCGCCGCCTGAGCCCGCTGACTACCCCTCGGCCTGCGCCGGTTGATCCCATGAGGCTCATCGCCAATGGCGGCGTGCACGTGTCGTCGCGCTCGAACAAGTGGAAATGGGACGCGCATCGCAGTTCGCCGGTCGTTCCTGGTTCGGCGCTTGGTACCATTCATGGCATCGGACCGCGATGACCAAGAACAAAGTCGGGACCTCATCACCATGCATGACGCCAGCTCCAGCATTGCTGGTTTCGAATGTCGATTCTGCAAGGCCCCCTTGCGCACGACGTTCGTCGATCTCGGCATGTCGCCGTTGTGCCAGACGCACATCAGCGTCGACCAGTTGCACGAGATGGAGCCTTTCTACCCCCTGCACGCGTACGTGTGCGACGCGTGCCTGCTGGTGCAGTTGCAGCAATTCGTCGCGCCGCAGGAGATCTTCACCGAGTACGCGTACTTCTCGTCGTACTCGAGCAGCTGGGTCGAGCATGCGCGCCGCTACACAGACCTGATGGTGGAACGATTCGGCCTGGGTCCACGACACCGCGTCATGGAAATTGCCAGTAACGACGGCTATCTGTTGCAGCATTTCGTGGCGCGCGGGATCCCGGTGCTGGGCATCGAGCCGGCAGCAAATGTCGCCAAGGTCGCCGTCGCAAAAGGGATTCCGACCACGGTGCGCTTCCTCGGCCGGCAGGCTGCAGAACAGATCGTGGCCGAAACCGGCAAGGCTGACCTGTTGCTTGGCAATAACGTGCTGGCGCACGTTCCGGACATCAACGACTTCGTCGGCGGCATGAAGCTGCTGCTCACCCCGGGCGGCGTCATCACGATGGAGTTTCCGCACCTGCAGCGGCTCATCGAGGAAGGGCAGTTCGACACCATCTACCACGAGCACTTCAGTTACCTGTCGTTCGTCGTGGTCGAGAAGATCTTCGCGCACCACGGCATCACCTTGTTCGACGTCGAGCAGTTGCCCACGCACGGGGGATCCCTGCGCATTTACGGACGACATGCGGAGAACGCGGCACTGTCGGTCGGCGAACGGGTCGCGCTGCTGCGACAGCAGGAGGCGGCGGCCGGCATGCTCACGCTGGACCACTACCGCGGTTTCGGCGAGCGGGTGAAGCAGGTCAAGCGCAACCTGCTGACGTTCCTCATCGACGCCAGGGAACGCGGTAAGAAGGTCGTCGGCTACGGGGCCCCCGGCAAGGGCAATACGCTGCTCAATTACTGCGGCATTCGCACCGACTTCCTCGATTTCACGGTCGATGCGAACCCTTACAAGCAGGGCAAGTTCACGCCGGGCACCCGCATTCCGATCCTGCCGCCCGACGCCATCCGCGAGGCGCGACCGGACTATGTGCTGATCCTGCCGTGGAACCTCAAGGACGAGATCAGCGCCCAGGCGGCATATGTCCGGGAGTGGGGTGGACAGTTCGTGGTCCCGATCCCGACGGTCACCGTGTTCTGATGCCAGAAGGGACCCACATGAAGATCGTGATCACAGCGACCAGCGGGAACTACCGTCGATGAAGGTCGTGCTGTTCTGCGGTGGTCTTGGCACGCGCCTGCGCGAGCACTCCGACACCATCCCGAAATCCCTGGTCAACGTCGGCGACCGCCCGATCATCTGGCACCTGATGCGTTACTACGCGCACTACGGCCACAAGGACTTCATCCTGTGCCTCGGTTACCGGGGCGACCTCATCCGCGAGTACTTTCTCGACTATCGCGCCGGCATGTCGACCGACTTCGTCCTGTCGGACGGCGGGCGTCGAATCGAGTTGCTGGAGCCGGACATCGAGGATTGGCGCATCACCTTCGTTGACACGGGCCTGCACTCGAATCTCGGCGAGCGGCTGACGCGGATCCGGTCGCTGCTCGACGGGGAGGAGCAATTCCTCGCCAATTACTCCGACGGACTCAGCGACCTGCCGCTGGACGAGCACCTGGAGCATTTCCAGCGCAACGGGTCCATAGCCCATTTCGTCTCGGTTCGTCCGGCGCAGAGCTTCCACTATGTCCTGGCGGACGATGATGGAGCTGTCTCTGCGATCGAACCCATCAGTGCCACGAACTACTGGATCAACGGCGGGTACTTCTGCCTGCGACGCGAGATCTTCGATCACATTCAGGCTGGCGAGGAACTGGTCGAGAAGCCGTTCCAGCGTCTGATAGAGGCACGGCGGCTCACGAGCTGGAAGTACGGCGGCTTCTGGAACGCAATGGACACCTTCAAGGACAAGATCATGTTCGATCGGATGGAGGCGCGTGGCAATTGCCCCTGGAAGGTGTGGAGGTCCGAGCGGCGCCAGCCATGCTGAAGCTCCTGCCCCAGTTGCCCGGTGACCGGGCGCTGCGCCTGCTCTGCATCGGTGCCCACAGCGACGACCTGGAGATCGGCTGCGGCGGCACGGTCGCCACCTGGCTGGAGGCCTGGGCCTCGGTCGACGTGACGTGGGTCGTGCTGTCGGCGGTCGGGGACCGGGCAACCGAGGCTTGCCGCAGCGCCAGGGCGTTGCTCAGGCGTGCGGCAAGCGTGAGGCTGGAACTCGGGCAGTTTCGCGACGGTTTCCTGCCGGCGCAGTACGTCGACGTCAAGCAGCACTTCGAGTTCCTCAAGCAACAGGTGAATCCGGACGTCATCCTGACGCACTGGCTGGGGGATCGGCATCAGGACCACCGGCTGGTTGCCGAGCTGACGTGGAATACGTGGCGTGATCACCTGATCTGCGAGTACGAGATCCCGAAGTACGAGGGCGACCTCGGGCAGCCCAATGTCTATGTACCGCTCACGGCGCGGGCGGCGAAGCGCAAGACGAGCCACCTGGAAAAGTTCTTCAGCTCGCAGCGCAGCCGTGCGTGGTTCCGCGCCGAGAACTTCGAGGCATTGATGCGCCTGCGTGGCATCGAATGCAGGGCGCAGAGCGGATTCGCCGAGGCGTTTCACGGGCGCAAACTCGTTTTCTAGGTACCCGGTCCCGCCTGGGCTTCATCGCGCAGGCGTGACGAAGGACTCTCCGGAGGCATTGCATGTATTCAGTCGATTGTGTCGTCGTGGGCGCCGGCGTCGTCGGACTCGCGATCGCCAGGCGCCTGGCGCAGCAAGGGCACGAGACGCTGGTCCTGGAGCGGCATGAAGCATTCGGGACCGAGACCAGCGCGCGCAACAGCGAGGTTGTCCACGCCGGAATCTACTATGCCGCGGGCTCGCTGAAGGCGCGGCTGTGCGTCCCCGGCCGGGAGCAACTGTATGAGTATTGCCGCCAGAAGGGCGTCGAGCACCGACGCTACGGCAAGCTGATCGTCGCGACGGACGACGAACAGGCGCGCCAGCTCGACGGCATCGCCGCAGCCGCGGCCCGCAATGGCGTCGATGACCTGCGCAGGCTCGACGCCGCCGAGGCGATGAGGCTGGAGCCCGAACTGCAGTGCACTGCCGCGCTGCTGTCGCCCTCCACGGGCATCATCGACTCCCACGGCCTGATGCTCGCACTGCTCGGCGACGTCGAGCAGGCGGGCGGCAGCCTGGTCCTGCAGACACCCGTGACCGCGCTGCGTCCATCCGACGCCGGTGTCGCACTGCAGGTGGGCCAGGAGTCGACTCCGTCGCTGCTGGCGCGCTGGGTCATCAATTCGGCGGGGCTGGAGGCTCCCCAGCTCGTGTCCCGCATCGAGGGCTTCCCACGCGAGCACGCGCCGAAGGCCCGTTACGCCAAGGGCAACTATTTCACGCTGGAGGGTCGTGCGCCGTTCGCGAGACTCGTGTACCCGGTACCCGAGCCGGGTGGCCTCGGCGTGCACCTGACGCTCGATCTCGCCGGACGAGCGCGCTTCGGGCCCGACGTCGAATGGATCGACTGGCCCGAATACTCGGTGGACCCGAAGCGTGCAGACGCGTTCTACGCGCGGATTCGCCGCTACTGGCCCGCCTTGAAGGACGGCACCCTGAGTCCCGCGTACTCCGGCGTGCGCCCCAAGATCGAGGGTCCCGACGGACTCGCTTCGGACTTCCGCATCGATGGCCCTTCCGTGCACGGCGTGCCCGGGGTCATCAACCTGCTGGGAATCGAGTCGCCCGGTCTCACCGTGGCGCTTGCGCTCGGTGACTACGTCGCGGCGATCGTGAGCCAGGACGCTTAATCCGGCGAGCCGCAGTGACTATCATTCCCAGCAGCAACCACCTTATGGCCCCAGGTAAAGCCTCATGAGCACGGTGTCCATCGGTCTTCCTGTGTACAACGGGCAGAACTACCTGAAGGAGGCCGTCGATTCGGTGCTGGCCCAGACGTACGACGACTGGGAACTCGTCATTTCGGACAACGCCTCGACGGACGCCACGGCGGACATCTGCCGGGCCTATGCGGCGGCCGACAAGCGCATTCGTTACCATCGCAACGAGACCAACGTCGGTGCCGCGCCGAATTACAACCGGGCCTGGCACCTCGCGGGGGGACGCTACTTCAAGTGGCTGGCGCATGATGACCGGCTTAAGCCGCGCTACCTCGAAGTGACGGTGGCGGCCCTCGAGGCACGGCCCGAAGTCGTCCTGTGCAACACGGTCGTCGACTACATCGGGGCCAGCGGCGAGCACCTGGGTTACTACCGGTCCGTCGTCGAGAAGACCGACGTGCCGCGCACGGCGACGCGCTTCGCGGTCATGATCCTCGAGTCGCACACCAACGTGGACTTCTTCGGGTTGATCCGTCGCAGTGCCATGGTGGGCTCGCTGCTGCACCAGCCGTTCAGTGGGGCGGACAAGGCCTTCCTCGCCCAGATGGCGCTGCGCGGTCATCTGCTCCAGCTCGAGGAGCCGCTGGTCGAGATGCGGGAACACCCGGCGCGGTACACGCGAGCCACGGCCTCGGCCCGCACGAAGCGGGCCTGGCACGATACCCAGGCCGCCTCGCATGTCGATGTGCCGGTGCTGACCCTCTACCGCACCTGCCGTGACCTGGTCGAGAGCGAAAACCTGTCGGAGCAGGACCGCAGGGAGTGTCGCGCGGTGCTGCGCCGCTTCTGGGTCGGCAGCTGGAACGGTCCGCGTCTCGTCGCCGATCTCGTGTCCGTGCCGTTCCCTGGCGCGGTGAGCGCGGCCTGGAAGCTCAAATACAAGCTGTTCGGCGCGCCCGGCAATTTCATCTGACCGGCGGCGGTTGCCGTCGCCTGCGGGCGACCGGTCAGTTCCGGGTTCGCACGCCAGCGATCAATTCAGCGGCCACGCGCCGCAGGTCTCGGACCGCGAAGGGGCCCACGCTGATCAGCGCAGCAGCGTAAGCGGGCAGCGCGAGCATCGTCGTTGCCCACCAGCTGAAACCATACGCCTGGCACGCGACGACGAGTCCGGCGGCGATCAGTCCAGCGGCCATCAGCCTCAGGAACGCTGGGGCGAAGATCTGCACCCCGGCGCGGCTCAGGATCAGTCGCGAGAAGTTGAACAACAGCAGCGATTCGGCCGCGATCAACGCAATCACGGCCCCATCGCCCTCGAAGCGGGGGATCAGGGCGAAGAATCCCACGCCTGCGACCAGCATGGCAGGGGCGATGCACCGGGCGATCTGCTTCTGCAGGTGCAGGGCGGTGGCCGCCTCCCGCAGGAACAGCGAGCAGGAATGGATCACGAACAGCAATGCAAACAACTGCAGCGTCCCTGCCGATGACTGAAAAGCCGCGCCGGCCACGACGGCCACGATCATTTCCGAGCTCGAGGCGAGCACCAGCGCGAGCGCCGTGCCACCGACCAGCAGCGCGCTGATGCCCTGCTGCAGCGTTCCGGAAAAGCGGGCGGTGTCCGCGGCCGCGGCGTTGGCCAGCAACGGTGCGGCGAGCCCGATGGCCAGCAGGCCGATTCCCATCAGGCTGTCGAATATCTTCAACGGCACGCCGTAATTGCCGACGGCCTCGGGCGTGGCGAGCACCGCGAGCAGGATCGTCGGCGACAGGAAGTAGACGATCGTCATCGTCGTTCCGACGGCCAGCGGTGCGGCCGCTCGCAGCAGGTGTCCCCAGACGGCCAGTTCGAAGCGCGGCCTGAGTGAGGCGTGCGCCCGGGCAAAATACACGGCGATGCCGAGGGTGACGAGATAGTTCAGGCTCAGCGCGGCGCAGAATGCAGCCGGCGATGCATCGTGGCCGCGGAGAGCCGCGACTGCGCACAGCAGCACGACGGCGCCGGCGATCTCCGCCAGGACGACCTGGGCTTGCTTCATTCGTTGCTGGAACAGCCCGAACAGCAGCAGGTGCAGCGAGTAGGCGAGAAATCCGGGCACCGCCCAGAGTGCAGCGTGCTTCGCTTCCGCGGTGAAAGGAAGGACGAGCAGCAGCGCCAGGGCGATGGCAATGGACGCCGTGGCCAGCGTCAACCGGACGGATATTGCATTGCCGACGAGTCGATTCCGGTCGGCGTCGGGGACGGAGATCTCGCGGACGAAGATGCTGGCCAGCCCGACGTCTGCCAGCAGCACGATCAGTCCCAGGTAACCGACCGCGGTACGATAATCACCGAAGCCGTGCGGCCCGAGATCCCGCGTCATCAGGCCAGTCGAGAACAGCGCAAACACCAGCAGGCTGAGTCGGCCACCGACCAGCCACAGCAGCCGCGAACCGAGCAATCGGCTGGAGGCCACCGGCACGGCGTCAGCCCGTCACTGGACTGACGGCTGCGCGGTCTTCACCCGGCGCTCACGCAGGAGCCGGGCATAGACCGCCTCCAGGGACGAGGCGGTCGCGGACCAGGACAGCCGTTCAGCGGCGTAGTTTTTCGCCTCGGTGCCGAGGGACGAACGCAACTTGGCATCGGCCAGCAAGCGGAGGATGCCCGCGGCGAATGCCTCGACGTCGTCGTTCGGGATCACGACGCCGCTGCGGCCATCGACGATGTAGCGCGTCGAGCCTTCGAAGGAGACGACCGCGGTGCCGGAGGCCATGTAATTGAGCAGTTTCTGCGGCACGCCGGGGCAGCGCGTGCGCGGATTGACCAGCACGTCGCCGCTCGCGAGCAGGTCGGGCAGCCGGCCCAGGTCCGATTCGACGAACTCGACCCGTTCCGACAGGCCCAGCGCCCGGGCCTGCCCGGCGAACTCCGCCGTCGGGCTGTCGGTGACCATGGTCAGCTTGACGTCCTTGCGGGCGCGCGCGACGTGAGCGAACGCCTGCAACAGCAGGTCGACGCCCTGGTAGCTGGCCAGATTGCCGGCAAAAACGACGCGCTGCATGCCGTCGGCCGGGTAGGCGCCGCGGCGTCCTTCAAAGAACGGTCCTTCGACGCCGTTGCCGATGACCGTGATCCTGTCGAGAGACATCCCGTGCTCGACGTGCAGGCGCTGCCGGATCTCGTCGGATACCGAGACGACGTGATCGGCGAGCCGCGGCAGTGCCCGGTCGAGTGTCCGTGCCGCGCGACCGCGCAGCGTGCTGGGCATGCCCATGTCGTAGTACTCGAGTTCGCCATCGAGCAGCACATGTGCATCGAACACCAGCGGGATCCCGTAGCGGACGCTCGCGGGCACGCTGACCAGCAGGCCCTCGAAATGGTGCGCGTGGATCACGTCGGGCTTCAGCTCGCCCGCCAGCCGGTAGACGGTGCGGAGCAGCTTGGGATCGGCCAGCAGCAGCTTGGTCCAGGTCGGGCCCGGCGCGGTGTTCTGGTAGCTCGCCATGCCGCGGATACGATGCACGGCATAGTGCGGACTGGTCGTGGGGTCGCCCAGGTGATAGGTGGCGACGTGGACCTCATTGCCGCGCCGGCCAAGTTCTTCCGCCATCTTCTCGATGCGGATCGGGGTGCCCCGGCGCGCCGGAAACGGGCACGCCGCAACCATCAGGATGCGGCTACGTCTCCCGGCGAATTGGGCTTCATCGGGCACAGCTTCGTTGGTCTCTTGCCTACAGCGTGTACAGCGTGGCCGCAATGCCCTGGCGAGTGAGTTCTGCAGCGATCTCGTCCCGGTAGATCGGGTTCATGACGATCACGGCCGCCGGTGCAACGGCCCGCAAGTCGCCGGGGGAGAGAATACGCTGACCCGTGCCCGGCATGAAGTGGCCCTGGCGGTGGGGGTTGATGTCGACCACATGCTCGATGAGCTGCGACGCAGGGTCGGTCGCGCGCAGGAAAGCGACCGCCTTGGAGCCCGAGCCCCAGATGGCGACCGGCCCCTGGCGCGACGCCTCCAGGATCCGCGCCTGCCATTCGGCCCGCCTGGCCTCGAAACGCCGGGTGAACGACTTCGCCAGTTCGACCACCGACTCGACGGATTCTTCGATGGCAAGGGGAGGGGTGCTTTCGTTGCCCGCGAGGCCGCCTTCCAGCGTGAGGTACTGGCCAGCGTAGGTGACGTCGAGCCGGTCGACCCGGTATCCCGCCTTGCGGAACATCCGCGCCAGCGAGCCCGGCGTGAAGTAGGAACAGTGCTCGTAGTAGACATCCTCGAACGCGACGTCTTCGAGGATGCGCAGCGACTCGGGCACCTGGATGAAGACCGAGGATTGTCCGTCCGGCTTCATGGCCTCGCGCAGCGTCCGGGCGAAGTCGTGCGTACCACGGATGTGCTCGAGCGTCATCTTGCAGCAGACGAGGTCGCCTTCGCCGGTACCCGACCCCGGGCCGTACAGTTCCCGGATCATGCGCGTGCTGGTGCCCGGCTCGAAGATCTTGCGCGTCGGGTCGAAGCCGGGGTCGTAACCGATCGCTGCGTTGCCACCGAGCTTGCAGAGCAGGGCGAGGAACTCGCCCTTGCCGCAGCCGACCTCGACGACGGTCTTGCCCTTCAGTTCGAAGCGCTCGACGAGCTCGCTCGCGAGCGCGACATGGAACTTGTTGAAGGTCGGCGAATAGGCCTGGGTCTCTTCGTAGCGGCCCGAGTACTCGGTGCGTTTCGGGTCGAAGGCCTGGTTGCAGATGAAGCCGCAGCCAGTGCAGACCCCGAGTTCGATGTCACCGCGCGGGAAGGCGAGGGCCTCCTCGCGCGAATCGACCAGGATGCAGCTGTTGACCGGGACCCCCGGCAGCCTGAAGAACGTCTCCATCGCGTGCCCGCAGGCTGGGCAGCAGCCGTAGGCAACGACCGGAAACACGCTGGGCTTTAGATTGGCATTCATACGACGACCGGGTCCGGGACGGGGATGATGAATTTGCCGCCGCGCCGGCGGTATTCCGCCTGCTGCGAGATGATCTCGTCGGCAAAGTTCCACGGCAGAATCAGCGTGTATTCGGGCTGGCTTTCCAGCAGCCAGTCGGGGCTGCGGACGGGCAGGTGGTTGCCCGGGAAGTACCAACCCTGCTTGAACGTGCTCTTGTCCACCAGACACTCGAGCTGATCGGCCCCGATGCCCGTATAGGCCAGCAGCGTGCAGGCCTTGGCCGCTGCGCCGTAGCCGACGATCCGGGCGCCGTCAGCCTTCAGCCGACCGACCAGATCGCGCAGCCGCGTGCGCAGCGTGCGGACGCGCTCGGCGAAAGTCTCGTAGTAGGCCGGGCCGTCGAGGCCCAGCTCGCGCTCTTCGGCGAGGATCGCCTTCACGGCCGCCCCCGGCGTCCCCTGCCGCGCCACGAAGAGACGCAGCGAACCGCCGTGGATCGGGACGCGCTCGACGTCCACCAGCACGAGGCCGTGCCGTCGGAACAGCGCGTCGAGCGCCGTCACCGAGAAGTAGCACAGGTGCTGGTGGTAGATCGTGTCGAACTCGCAGTGGTCGACGAGATCGCGCACGTACGGGCACTCGATGACGGCGAGGCCATCCTGCTTCAGCACCAGCGCGATGCCCGCGACGAAGCCGTTGGTGTCGGCGACGTGGGCCAGCACGTTGTTGGCGTGGAGGATGTCGGCCCGGCGGCCGGAGCTTGCGAGTTCCCCGGCCAGTTCACGCGTGAAGAACGCGTGCAGCGTATCGACGCCGCGCTTGCGGGCG
>Ga0105090_10002142_pt1 | contig 10917 bp, 6 predicted proteins | sample PPLLak3March2015_FD_79110 | JGI IMG/M metagenome (GOLD analysis project Ga0105090, IMG submission 79110) | Freshwater sediment microbial communities from Prairie Pothole Lake near Jamestown, North Dakota, USA - PPLs Lake P7 Core (1) Depth... | ecosystem: Environmental > Aquatic > Freshwater >... | reverse complement strand
GTTGGCCACGGCCAGCACCATGCGCTTGCCCACCATCTTGTAGCTCGGATACCAGCACGGACGCGCGTTGAAAACTTCCAGGTCGTCCTGCAGCTGGTCGGACGAACCGATCGGATCCATCCATGCGCCGCCGGACAGGCGACGAATGCGGCGCACCGCCGGTATGTAGGCCCAGACATCGTTCACCTCGGCGGAGTCCTTCATAACGGTGAAGGTACCGAGCCCCTTCATGTCGGCAGGTGCCTTGAAAAAGAGCAGCTGACGACCACGCTCGCTGCCGTCACCTTCTACCGCCTTGCCCGACAGGCGGCCTTTCATGTTGTAGCGGATGAATTCCGCCACCGGTTCAGCGTGCACACCCTTCGTGCCATCAATAAGTAATTGTGTCCAGAACGGCACATGGGCCACATCACCTGTGAGTTGGCCGAGGTGCCAGTTCCACATGACCTTCTCGGCAGCCTCCGGATCATTGGCCGCGATGCTGGGGAAAGGCTGACCGGCTTCCCAGCCATCGACCCTGCAGGTGGCCTTGTTGATCTTGGTCTTGCCGGCGTTGGCCTGCGAGGCCTTGACCCACTTCGGATCGAGCGGGACTTCCTTCGACTTGGCCAGCGGCAGACGCCAGCCGTTGTTCTTGATGCGCCATTCCATGCGCTCGGTCAGCAGGCTGGCAATGGTGTGGCCCTGGAACGTGTCGTTCTTGACCTTGTCGATGTTGTCGGCGCCGATCACTGTGCCTTCTGGCAGTTCGGCGGCCGCCAACGGCAATGCGGCGAGGGCTAGAGCGGTGGCAAGGAAGGTTTTCTTGAACATTTTCATGGATTTTCTCCTTAGGTCTTCAGAACTGATAGGTCAGGCTGGTATAAAGCTGATCGCGATTGTGGAAGTAGCCGAAGAGGCCGGCCTTGTCGCAATTGGACTGGTTGGGCGCACCACCGCACTTGCCGGCACTCATGTCACGCCAGCGACCGCCATCCCAAAAATAGTTGTACTCGACCTTCCATTTCACATCTTTTGTTAGTTCGACTGCCACTCCGGGCACGAAGAACCCCCCCTTGTAGGTCAGGTCGGTACCGACGACAACGCTCGGCTGGATACGGCCGCTGTTATAGCTCAGTGCAAAGATGCCGGTCAGCAGGAAGGAGTGTTCCTTGGTACGTGCGCCCCAGCCGACGGAATTGAGCAGGCCGTCATCCTTGTCGAAGTCCTGAATCCACTTGTCAAAGAGCTGAACCGAGAAGAACATCGGTTTTTCGGCGCCAAGAACATCCTGAACGAAGGACAGGTTCTTGTCCATGCGTGCCATCCAGGCGACAACGTTCTTCTTCTTTATGCCGTCGAAGCCGGGAGCGACGACGGACGATGCCAGGGAGTTACAGAAAGCAAAGCCACACCCGGCTTGACCATTGATGTTGTTGAACTGGTAAGGGGCATCCTTGATATAGGCCCATTCGGTGCTGAACACCGCATCAGCCACAGGAACATAGCCGGAAGCGGTGAAGCCGAAGACATCGACCTTGGGATAAATGACTTCACCGAAATCAAATCCCGATGGGGCCGGTCTAGTATTGGCTGCGCCGAGCGTCCTGGGCACGAAGAACGCGCCGCCGGCAAAATCAGTCGAACCGGCATTCATGATCGGCATCTGCCAGAAGGTCTTCAGGTAGGACACCGAATAGTTGAAGCTGTCGGCGGTACCGTTCCAGCGGATGCCGCCGGTCACGTCCTCGTAATCGCCCTCTTTGTTTTTGAAGTTGTAGGGGTCGATGTTACGGAAGTCAACCCCGGCATAGGGTTGACTCGACCAGCGACCGCCATAAATATCGAGCTCTGTGCCGATATCCGTCTTGCGATCCCAACCCGGACGAACGAAGGCTTCGATAGCGCCCTTGGCTTCTGGCACATCGATATTGGTCTTGAGCATGATCAGCGGCTTGCGGGTTTCCTCGTTGGCCGGCTCAAGGAAGGAGCGCCAGGTCCAGTTGAAGCCGTGCACCATATCGTTGGCGGCAAAGAAGTCAGTCTCGCCCCAGACGATCTGCTGCCTGCCGAAGCGGAACTTGATGCGGTCAGTCGCCTGCCAGTCGACGTAGAGTTCGCGGATATCGGCATCGTTGTAGATATCCATGATGTTGCCGGTACCGCCACCGGTAGGTCCAGCATGACGATAATTATTGGCGCCCATATCTTCCAGGTGCTCGAGGAAACTCGTCTTGTATTCCCGCGTAGCGCGCACCTTGGCGACAACCGTCAAGTCTTTGGTGGGTGTCCACTCCGTATTGACCCGTGCCGTGGCGCGGGCCATCGACATCTTGCCTTTGTCGTCGTAATTGGGCGTATCCTTCCAGTTCTTCATGTTCCAAGAGAACTCGGTACGAAGGTAGCCGTCAACCTTGAAGGTATTGTCCTTGGCTGCGACCGAGGGTTCGTCCGCGGCAACGGCAGTCATGCTGGCGGCCGCCAGCGCAACCGCAATCGCCAGTCGAGCCTTGGGCAAGGGAGGCATAATGCTATACATACGGGTTTTTATCATCTAAGTCTCCTTCGGTGGTTGAGGCAGTTGAACTGCCATGTGGTTTAATGGTTATGCAAAGTAAAAGTCGGCGCTCACGATACGGCGGTGGAGGGCTCCAGCGTCGCCAGCACCGGTCCGTCGCGCTTGCCGAAGATGGAATCGGGGCGAAACACGTAAATGATGGACGGCATCACAAACAGTGCCGAGAAGGCCGAAACGCCGAGCCAGATGGCCATCAGCAGTCCCATATCGGCTTGAAACTTGAGCGATGAGGCCCACCACAAAATCGTGCTGCAGATCAGCACGCTGGCGGTTACGACGACGCCCATCCCGGCCGAGTGCAGTGCTTGATGGATGGCATGCTCCGGCGTACTGCCGGCGGCGATTTCTTCCTTGACGCGGTCGGCGATGTAGAAGGCGTAATCAACGCCGAGGCCGATGCCGAGCGCGGCAACCGGGACGGTGTTGATGTTCATGCCGATACCCTTCCAGGCCATGAAGCTGAAGGTCAGCGTGTTGGCAATGATGACCGGGATCATGAACAGCATGCCGGCCACGGTAGAGCGATAGACGACGGTACAGATGATCACCAGCACCAGTAGCGCGAGGGCCACGGCCTCGATCTGGCCAGAGAGGATGACTTCATTGACAGCGGCCATGACTCCTATCAGGCCGCCGGCCAGTTGCCAGTGTCCTTCGGCGAGCGGGTTCTTCTCGATGAACTCCTTGATCCGCGCCACGGCGGTGCGGATGGTTTCACCCTGACGGTCGCGGAACATCAGCGTCACCGCGCCATGGGCGTACTTGTTGTCGGCAAAACGGTCGATGTCGCCCGGCTCGGAGACGGAATCGAGAATGTTGAGCAGGCTGCCATTTACCAGTTGGCTGTCACCCAGTTCCTGGTAGCGGGGATTACCTTCGCGCAGGGTGCTATTGACCACCGGCAGGACGTCGGCGATAGAAACCGACCCGCCAACCTCCGGCTGCGCTTCCATAAAGCGCTGGAAGCGGTTCATGGACATCAGCACCTCGTTGGACTTGACGATGCCGTCCCGGCCGTCCTGGCCGATTACGATGAACATGCGATCGACGCCCTGGAAGCGAGCGTTGATGGCCGCCGAATCAAGGTTATAGCTAGATTCCGGCCAGAGAATCGGGGAGCCGGGGTTGGCATCGCCGATCTTGAGATTGAAGGCATAGATGCCCGATAACGCCATGATCACGATGCTTGCCGCGACAACCAAATAGCGAAAACGTGAGGTTGCGGTCCAGACGGCGAGGTCCAGCACCTTGCGCAATGGCGGCATCAGGTTCAAAGGGTGGACGGTGCCATGGGGCTTTCTGATGTAGGACAGCATGACCGGCGTAAGGATGACCGCGCTGACGGTGAGCGTTAACACCCAGACCACCGAGAGCACGGTGAGCTTCTGCAGCATCGGGATCGGACTCAAGGCCACCACCGCCATGCAGGCCGCATCTGCCACCACGCCCAGCATGCCCGGACGGAACAGGTCGGCCAATGCGATTTTGGCGGCATGGGCCGCGCTTTCGTGGCCAGCGGCGATGACTTCCAGTTCGTCGTCGAAGCGGTTGATGATCTGCACCGAGTGCGACACGGCGCGCGAGGTAATCAGCATCGCGACCACGATCACCAGCGGTTCGAAGTTGATGCCTAGCAGATGACTGATGCCGAGCGCCCAGATGGCGCTCACCGTTCCGGCCAGCAGTGGCAGGAAGACGCCGCGCCAGGTGCGCAGCAGGATAAACAGCATCGCCAGCGTGACAGCAAGGGCCGCCGCCACCAGTTTGACGGTCTCGGGGATGAAATGATCAACCCAGCCGAAAAGGATCGGATCGCCCACCACCCGTATCCGCACGCTGTCGTCGGCGTACTTGGCTACCAGCGAACGAATTTCGCTGAAGGCCTTGCCATAATCGAGTTCGCGATCGATGAAGTCGACGGTGATCAAGGTGGCCTGCAGATCTTTCGAGACATAAGGGCCGAATACCAGGGGGTTGCGCAGCACCCTCTCCTTCAGTTTGGCGATCTCGGCGGCGTCAGCGGGCAAATTGGGCCACATCAGCGGCCGGGTCTCGATGCCGTCGGTGGACGCCTGCACTTCCTTCAGTTTCTTTGAGGCGAGCGAGGTGATCTGATACTGATTTACCGCCGAAACTTCACGCAGGCCGAGGGTAATGTTGCGCACCTTGTCGAGGACAGGTATCTGAAAGATGTCCCCGTCCTTGACTTCGACCATGATGGTGACCAGATTCGAGCCACCAAAGGTTTCCTTGAATTGCTGGTGGGTTTTGATGTATTCGTGACGCGAGGGCAGCATGTCCTCGAACACGGTGCGGACTTCGATGGTCAATGCAAACCAGGAGAGCGCGGCGGTCAGCAGAGCCAACCAACCCACCACCAGGCCACGGCGACGGATACAGAATTCGGCAATACGTTGGATCATGGCTTGACCTTTTCATCGATTGAACTGGGCAGGGTAAACAGGATGCTGTTCTGATGGGGTTCCCCCAGCGGTTGCCATTTCTTTCCATCCCAGCGACCAATATTGGCTCCCGCAAACCAGACGTTGCCGCCGACGGGCAGCACGCGCGTATGCCATGACAAGTCGTTTTCGTCCAGGCGACCGGTCTTCCAGTCCGAGGCCGTTTCGTCGGCACTGACCCAGCGTCCGAGATGGCCGCCGCCGATCCAGCGCTTCCCTGCCGCATCCCAGGAAATATCGTAAAGGTGGTCACGCGTGTCGACGGCTGCCTTGGCCCAGCGCTGCCCGCCGTCGTGGGTCACCAGAACCGCACCCTCCAGGCCGACGGCGACACCGTTCTGGCCGTCGCGAAAAGCGACCGCCATCAGCGAGGATTTGAGGGGCGACTGGATATCGGTCCATTTGCCCCCTGCATCCGAGCTCGCCACCATCTTGCCGAATTCGCCAACAGCCAGCACTTTTCCGCCGGGCAGCAAGGCGACGTCGTTCCAGGCCTGATCTTCTTCGGGACGAATCCGCGTCCAGGTCTTGCCATGGTCGTTGGTCATCAGCAGCGCGCCCATTTCGCCTACGGCAACAGCAATGCCGCCCTCGGCCGTTCTGACCCGGATCAGCTTGTTGGCTATCGTGGACCGGGGGACATTCTTGGCCTCTGCCCACGACGCGCCGCCATCGGCCGTATGGATGATGACGCCGTCGTTGCCGACCGCCACGGCATGCTTGTCATCCCAGACCGCGATGTCCTGCAGGTTTTTTTCAGTCGGAGTCTTCAGGCGGGTAGCCTGGCCGTCCTTGCCGATGGCCACGATCTTTCCGCTTGATCCGGCCAGCAAGAGGCGATCACCCAGCAAGGCCAACCCGTAGTAATGATCGCGCCTTTCCAGGACCGGCGGCTGTACCGTACTGCCGACAGGCGCCGGCTTGATAAATAGCCCGGCCCAGAGCAGGCCGCCAATAATCAGCCAGGGCAGGATCGAACTGACCAGTTTGACAAGTTTCAGGAGGGACCTCGACGAAAGGAAATGCCGGCCATCTCTCCCGGTCGGCAAGAAATCTGCGTTTGGCTCACTCATCATCACTGAACACTCGCCGACAGGCCGTGCGATCGGACTCCGGTTGGCACCGACGTTGTGGCCCATTGTTTGATCCTCTGGCTTAGATAAAATTTGTCGGTTTTGCCGACTTTGTTCTTGTGCTCTGTTACACAACTTCGCAACGACTTGACACCTTGTGGTTGGAGAATTTTGTACAGCGGTAGCCGATGTTTAACTCCCATCGGAGTACCGCAATATCGTGTCGCAAACGTGGCCAAAAAATAATCTATCGCTGAATCCACAGCTATCCGAAGACCACAATAACTATCCGGGTACTCGATTAATATCAGGGATGCGGCACCCGAAGTAGGGGATTGCCGGAGGTCTTTCTGCCAACTGCAGCGCCTGATGGATGGCATGCGCCGGAATGCTGCCGGCTGCATTTCCTTTCTTGACGGGGTCTGCGATTCAATGTGTATAAGGAACTCGCTGTCCTTTGCCGCCAAAACCCAATTGGCATTTGGTTTGCGAATCTTTCCGAAGGATTCATCGACTATCCGTGCAAGCACATGCTGGGCAGCCTTTATGTTGCACTGCATTATTTGCCCCCCTGACGAAGATGAAGCTTGTCGATCTTGCCGACCTTGGTCTTAGGCAACTGTTCCACGAACTCGATACGACTTGGCACCTTGTAGCCGGTAAGGCGTGTCCGGCAGTAGGCGATTAGTTCATTGGTGTCTGTCTGAACTCCCTGGCGCAAGGCTACATAGGCGCACACCGCTTCGCCTCGATAGATATCCGGAGTGCCAATGACAGCCGCTTCAAGCACCGCAGGATGCGCATACAACACCTCTTCGACCTCGCGTGGAAATACGTTGAAGCCCGAAACCTTGAGCATCTCTTTCTTGCGATCGCGAATAAACAAATAGCCATCCGCATCGAATTCGCCAATGTCACCGGTATAAAGCCATCCGTCACGCAGTGTGGCAGCCGTTTCTTCGGGGAGATTGTGGTAGCCGTCCATTAGCTGCGGACCGCGAAGTCGGATTTCTCCCTGCTCGCCGTGGGGAAGAACCACTTCGCCTGTCTCGAGATCCACGATCTGTACCTCGGTGTCAGGCAGTACTCGTCCCACCGAGCCCGGCTTGCGCACACCGTCCAGTGGATTGAACGAAATAACCGGACCGGATTCGGTCTGGCCGTAACCCTCGACAACTGGAGCTCCGGTTGCCTGTTCCCAGCGCCGGAACAGTTCTTCCGGCAAAGCCGCCGATCCCGAATAGGACAGGTGCAGGCTTGAAAAGTCAGTGCTGGCGAAACGGGGGTGATTCATCATTCCTGTAAACAGGGTCGGGCTACCGGCGAAAATCGTGATGCGTTCATCGACCAGCAGGTCGAATACCTTGTCCGCATCAAAGCGCGGCAATATAACCAACTTGCCGCGACACCCCACCATATTGTGCAGGCACATGGCCATCGCATAGATATGAAACAGCGGCATTACGCACAACAGTATTTCGGTATCTTTTCGGGTCGGCAGGAGAACCTCGCGCTGGGCGATATTGGTGCAGATTGCCCGATGTGAAAGGCGGACGCCTTTCGAATGGCCGGTGGTGCCGCCGGTGTATTGCAGGCTGGCAAGATCACTCGGCGACGGCAGCGGCTGCGGAAGTTGCAGATCGCGTCCCTGCCATTGCGTCAGGCGCTTTGCCGCGCCAATGCGGATGAGATTTGGAATCCCGAGCGACTGCGCAAGCGGCTCGATGCTGGCGGCAAACTTCTCTCCGTAAACCAGTACCTGCGGCTTCGCGTCGGCCAGGATGGGTCGCAACTCGTGTTCGGTGTAGAGCGGATTGAGCGTGACTGCCGCCGCACGCGCCGCATGCGTGGCAAATATCGCGACACACTGGTCGATTGAATTCTCCATCAATATCGCGACGTGCCGACCGGTCGCCCCCAGGCCGATCAATTCCGCGGCGAAACCGGCGACGCAGGATTGATAGTCCGAATAGCTCAGACGTTCGTCGGCGCAGACCAACGCCTCGCGGGCGCCGGAACGCCGAGCCGCATCGGCCAGCATATGGACAACAGTATCGAAAGCGGGAGTTGCAGAGTTCATGTCATTTTCTTAAGAAAGAGAAAGACGCCGACCTAAATCCGGATTCCGAGTTTGTAGGCTGCGTGTACAGCGTCAAAAATCCGCGCGGCACGTACGCAATCGCCAATCTCGTAAACCTCGGAAATCTTGCGCTCGCGCAGCGATTGCGCAAGATTGTTTGTCCGCGGACGATATCCCAGCGCCGTCACCACCGTATCGGCCGGAATCTGCTTTTCCTCGCCGGTGGCGGTGCTGCTGGCCATGACGCCATCGGCATTGATGGCCTTTACCTGCAAATTGTTTAGTACCTGAACCCCGCCCTTGACCAGCATTTCGCCATAGGCGATGCGATCGGTGACGGCCACATCGTGAGCCATCGGTGCATCGCGGCGAATAAGCATGCTGACCGGCACCCCTTGATCGTGCAGATACAGGGCGGTCTCGACCGCCGTTTCACCACCGCCGAGCACCAATACCTGCTTGCCGACCGGGGCTCCATTGAATACATCCAGCGCATCGACCACATTGGGTTGGTCGATTCCCGGCAGCTTGGGGACCGCCGACTCGCCGCCGACGGCGACAATCGCCACGTCATATCCCGATGCCGACTCCGCCGTGGCTTCCTCGAAGCGGACCTCGACACCGAGTTTTTCCATCTGCACTTTCCAGTAATCGATCATGGGACGCAGATCCGCCTTGAATTCGGCGACCGAGCCTTCGATCAGTGCGCCACCGAATTCACGTTTTTCAAACAGCGTCACGGAATGCCCACGCAGGGCACAGACACGCGCCGCTTCCATCCCGGCCACGCCCCCGCCGATGACGCAGACCTTCTTCCGGCGATCGGCCGGGGTGATTTTGAATGTGCCTTCGCGCCCGATTTCCGGGTTGACGCTGCAGCTGACGGCTTGATAGTTGAAGAAGGTGCGATCCAGGCAGCCATCGTTGCAGCGTATGCATGGCCGGATGTCTTCGGGGCGGCCCTCCTGGGCCTTGATCGGCCATTCGGGGTCGGCCCAGAGAGGACGCGCCAGGCCAATGAAGTCGCCCTTGCCTTCGGCCAGAACGGCTTCGGCCAGTTCGGGGAGCGTGATCGACCCGGACGCGATGATCGGAATCGACACATGCTTTTTCAATTCAGCTGCAGCCCAGACGTTATGGCAGCGCTCGATCGCCATCGGGCTGACCTGGTGGATCATCTGGTGGTGATCGCCGCCCGACACATGAATGGCATCGATACCCAGCGCCTCCAGCCGTTTTGCCAGTACCGCGGTTTCCTCGATGGGAAAGCCGTCCGGCTCATAGTCCGTGCCCGACAGGCGAATCGTCAGCGGAAAATCCGGGCCGACCTTTGCCCGGCAGTTTTCGGCGACGCGCAGTGCGAATCGCATGCGGTTCTCATGAGAACCGCCCCAGTCATCAGTACGCTTGTTGGTATGCGGCGACAGGAAGTTGGTGATCAGATAGCCGTGCGCTCCGTGGATTTCCACCAGATCGAAGCCAGCCAGCTTCGCGCGCAACGCCGAACTGCCAAAATCCTCGATAATCTGCAAAATTTCAGGTTCCGTCAGTTCGCGCGGAACTGCGGCCTGCCCCTTCTTGGCCTTGAGCGCCGGCCATGGAATTACCGATGGCGCCACGATCGGCTGGATGCCGAGAAATTTCTGGCGACCGGCATGTTCGATTTGGATGCCGGCGCAGGAACCTTCTTCCTTGATCGACTGGGCCAGCCAGGCCAGGCCGGGAATATGATCATCCGTGGAAATCCCCAGCTGGCAATGTGCCGACTTGGCGCCATGGTTATCGACATAGGCGTACTCGACGATAATCAGTCCGGCGCCGCCACGCGCTACGTCGCGGTAGTGACGAATCAGGCGTTCGGAAACGCTGCCATCGATATTGCTCATGCCGGTCGACGTGGGCGCCTTGAGTATCCGGTTTTTCAGGACCAGGCTGCCGATACGACCAGGTGTGAACAGGTTTGGAAATTTGCTCATTTGATTCGTATCCTCATGTACATTTTTGAAATGGCTTTCAAGCGGGGTAGCGGCACAATTCGTCAGAGGGAATGCTGTCGATCGCGGTGGATCCGGCAGTAATGCGACGCAGCAACATATCCGTTCCGGAAAGCAACTGTTCTGTGAAAAATCGGGCTGTAGCCTTCTTCACATGTTCCAGGGGGGTGCCGCCGGCCGCGGCAGCCATGCGCAGCCACATCCAGCCCAATGCAACCAGCGCGACCAGTTGCAGGTAGGCTGTCGCGGCAGCCTCAACGTCACGGGCGCAGTCTGACAGTCGATCCAGCATCCATTCGCTGGCACTTTCCAAATCCGCCAGTGCTGCCACAAGTGGCGCAACCAGTGCCGGGCAAGTGCTGCCTGATCGTTCCATGTCAGCGCGCACGGCTCCGACAAACAGTCGATAACGACGGGCACCGTCGGCACTCAGCTTGCGTGTCGCCAGGTCAAGCGCCTGAATGCCGTTGGTGCCTTCGTAAATCGCCATGATGCACAAATCACGTACATACTGTTCCACGCCGGAATCGCACACGTAGCCGTGACCACCGAAAATCTGCACCGCCAGGTTGGCTACGTTGAACCCGGCCTCTGAGCCGCCGGCCTTGCATACCGGCAACAACCACTCCGCGAGCGCGAGCGCATCCGCACGTTCGGTTTCCGTTGGAGCCGCACGTGACAGATCGAGCAGGCAGGCCGCCTGGAGCGTCAATGCTCTGTAGCCTTCCGTAAGTGCCCGCATCTCGAACAG
>Ga0105090_10002139_pt1 | contig 10920 bp, 10 predicted proteins | sample PPLLak3March2015_FD_79110 | JGI IMG/M metagenome (GOLD analysis project Ga0105090, IMG submission 79110) | Freshwater sediment microbial communities from Prairie Pothole Lake near Jamestown, North Dakota, USA - PPLs Lake P7 Core (1) Depth... | ecosystem: Environmental > Aquatic > Freshwater >... | reverse complement strand
CAAAAAGATTTTTACGGCTCTGAAAAATCTGTGACTCTCGATAAAGATGATGTTGTGAAAATTGAATTTGTTGATGGAAAGGGGAATACCACAACATTAAAAGAAAATCTTAAGCTGCTTAAAGATGAAGTAATTGATGCCGCAGTAATGAATGTTAAAGAACTGAGAAAATTTTATGCAGAACAGATTTACGAAGCAAAGAAAGATAACGTGCTTCTTTCGCTGCACCTGAAAGCAACAATGATGAAAATATCAGATCCGATAATGTTTGGTCACGCTGTTTATGTTTACTACAAAGATGCACTTGATAAACACGCAGATACACTAAAACAAATCGGGGCGAATGTTAACAACGGTTTAATGGATGTTCTTGAAAAACTAAAAAAACTTCCCGATGAAAAAAGGAAAGAAATTGAAAACGATATAAATAAAGTTTATGAGTCCCGCCCCGAACTTGCAATGATTGATTCGAGAATTAATAAAACAAATCTGCACGTGCCAAACGATGTAATAGTTGATGCATCTATGCCGAATATTGTACGTGACGGTGGAAAAATGTGGAATAAAAAAGATGAGCTTCAGGACTGTATTGCAATGATTCCCGACCGCAGTTATGCAACCATGTATAAAACCATTATTGAAGACGCTAAAACAAGAAGACAGTTTGATCCCTCAACAATGGGCGCTGTTTCTAATGTCGGATTGATGGCAAAGAAAGCTGAAGAGTACGGCTCACACGACAAAACTTTTGAGATTAAAGATGATGGCATTGTTCGTGCAGTAAATACCGAAGGAAAAGTTTTACTGGAACAACAGGTTGAAACCGGGGATATTTTCAGAATGTGTCAGGCAAAAGATGAAGCAATAAAAGATTGGGTTAAACTTGCAATAAACAGAGCAAGAGCTTCCAATACTCCTACAATTTTCTGGCTTGATGAAAACAGAGCACACGATAGAGAAATAATCGCCAAGGTAAAAAAGTATTTACCCCAACACGATACAACAGGATTGGAAATTAATATTTTTAAACCTGTCGATGCAATGAAATACACTCTTGAAAGAACAAGAAAAGGACAAGACACAATTTCAGTAACAGGAAATGTTCTCAGAGATTACTTAACTGATTTATTCCCGATACTTGAGCTTGGCACTAGCGCAAGAATGCTTTCAATCGTTCCGTTGTTGAAAGGCGGCGGATTATTCGAAACAGGTGCCGGTGGTTCCGCTCCAAAGCACGTTGATCAATTGTTAAAAGAAAATCATTTAAGATGGGATTCTCTCGGTGAGTATTGCGCACTTGTTCCATCGCTTGAAATGGTTTATGAAAAAACTAAAAATCCCAAAGCAAAAGTATTAGCAGAAACACTTGATAAAGCCATACTGAAGTATCTTGAAAATGGCAGAATGCCCTCACGAAAAGCAGGCGAGATAGATAACAGGGGAAGCTCATTCTATCTTTCATTATACTGGGCCGAAGCTTTAGCAAATCAAAATGATGATGCTGAATTAAAAAATCGTTTTACAAAAATTTATAAAGAGCTTTCTGCCAACGAAGAAAAAATTGTGAAGGATTTAATTTCTGTTCAAGGAAAACCCGTTGACATTGGCGGTTACTTTATGCCAGATGATAAAAAAGCTTTTGCAGTTATGCGTCCCAGCGCATTGTTTAATAAGATTATTGAGGAGATGTAGAAAACCAGCAAATCACTCAGAAAGAATATAAGCGAACATAAGCGGGGCTAATATTGTGGCATCGCTTTTAATAATAAACATTGGCGTATTCCCCGATAATTTCTCCCATACTTTTTTGGCGGGAGTTGCATATAACTTAAAACTATTAATTATGCGGGCGGATTCCAGGTCTCGTGCTTGAATTTTTTTTCTTTCTGCAGGCTGTTTTTTATTTCGTTAACTCTGATGACTGTTCGATTAAAAACACCCCAAATATTATCCAGATAAAGACGCATGCCTTCAATATCGTTTTCATCCGGTTTTTGATGAAGCGCTTCAATCAAATCATTATAGATTAAATCTAAATACTTTATTTCATTTTCAAAGTTGGTTTCTTCTTTTTTTATTTCCCTCATAATAATCTCCCTGAGTAAAAAGTTTTTTGTGTTATTCTTAAATCGAACTAAGCTTTGAATTTTATTTTTTCAATTTCGGTTTTAGGATATTCTTTTAATGGTTTATAAGTAAATGCTTTTTCATAAAGTAATTTAGAGTCAGTATATTTTTCAGCGCATCGCCACATTCTTCAACAATTAGTTTCTTAAGCTCATCGGGATATCCGATGTTTTTCACTTTTTAATTGCTGAGATCTAGTTATTTATTGCCCAAAATTAATGATTTTACTGCGGGAAAGCCACCTTTGAAATATTTTAAGCATGTGGATTCTGATAGAATTAAGTTGTTGCGGGAAGTTTCCTAACCTGTAGTTTCTTTATATCTAACTACATTCTCCGCCATTCCATCAAACACAAAATAATGAAATGGTAAAACTGAGTACCAGTATAATCTTCCAAGTAAACCTTTGGGACGGAAGGTTGCAGTTTGCTGCAAAAAGTTTTTTCCGTTCTTATCAACAATCTTGAATTCGAGCCAGGCTTCACCCGGGAGTTTCATTTCAGCATAAAGAAGCAATCGCTTCTTTTGTTTATCAGCAGCAAGCACACGCCAGAAGTCGAGGGTATCGCCGGTATGGATTTCATTTTTATTTGTTCTTCCTCTCCGCAAGCCAACTCCGCCAACTAGTTTATCAAGAAAACCACGAATATGCCACAGCCAATCTGCATAATACCATCCACGCTCACCGCCAATTGACCATATGTTATTTAGCACTTCTTCAACGCTTGTTGTAATTTCTTTTTCTCTTTTATCAACAAAGCAACCGTTGGTTGGAATGTTAATATGCTCAAGCAATGAATTATCCGAATAACTTGATACGAGAGAATCTTTCCAGCTTGAGAGCACATTGTTCTGTTCTATCTTTTGGAAAGCAAGCTCCACGGCTTCTTTATAAGATATCGTTTTTATGCCAAGCGTTTTTTCGAGTTCATTATCCTTTGCTATAACTTCAACTTTCATACTATTAACAAGATTAATGGCTAGCATATATGATGTTGATGTTACAAAGTAAAGCCAGTATGATGATAACCGCGGAGTCATAACGGGAACTGTAAAAATAAATCTTTTAAGTCCGCGCACTTCTGCTAGTTGAAGAAGCATTTTTTTGTATGATAAAACATCGGGTCCGCCGACATCGTAAGATTTATTAAATGTTTCGGTTCTAAGTAGAACCCCGGTTAGATATTCTAAAATATTTCTTATCGAAATCGGCTGGTGCTTTGTGTTCAACCATTTGGGAGTGATCATAACTGGAAGTTTTTCTACAAGATCACGAATGATTTCAAAAGATGCACTGCCGGAGCCAACTATAATTCCCGCTTTAATTGATGTTAACGGAATACCACTTGCTGCAAGTATTTCCTCAACTCTTTTTCTGGATGCAAGATGCTTTGAAAGTTTTTCTTCGTTTGTAATTCCGCCAAGATAAATAATCTGCTTAACGGAAGTTTGCTTAATAAGTTTTATAAAATTATTTACTGAAGTTTCTTCAAGCGAACCAAAATCTTTTACATTGGAACTCATTGAGTGAATGAGATAATAAGCAGCATCAATATCTTTAATACCACCTAAACTCTGAACATCTTTCAGAAAATCAACTTCAAACACAGATACATTTTGGTGTTTATAAACTCCTTCTGCAGGAAATCTGTTTTTGTCACGCACACAGCAAACAACTTCGTGTCCTTGTTCAATCAAAACGGGAAGCAGTCTTTTGCCAATATATCCTGTAGCTCCGGTTAAGAGTATTTTCATAAGTTCTTAATAATTAACGTTTATAACAGTAATCTATTGCAAATAATTCAAAAATCAGCTAAAATCATAATAAATGAATGTTAAGATACCATATATTAAAACAAGGCTTGACTTTTTGCTATCAATATGATATCATTACGATAGCATTTTCAAAAAGGAGTACAAAAATGGAAAAAATAGCTGAAAAACCTGCTAATAAACTGAATGGGTTTTTAATGTTATTCGTATCAATTGTCTTAATGGCAACTAGTATCTACTTATTAGCGGTAGGGATTAACGTAGAGGATCCGCAAATACTTTGGGTGTTGATTCCTTTAATGTTGATTTCATTTATTATGCTGTCGGGGTTTATAGTAGTTCAGCCAAACGACTCGCGTGTTCTTATATTGTTTGGAAAATATACCGGGACCGTTCGGCAATCTGGCTTCTGGTGGGTGAATCCATTTACCGTTCGCAAAAAAGTTTCATTGAGAATAAGAAACTTTAACAGTCAGAAAATCAAAGTAAATGATCTACATGGAAACCCAATAGAAATTGGCGCCGTGATTGTTTGGAAAGTTATTGACTCAGCAAAAGCAGTTTTTGATGTTGAGAACTATGAGCAGTTTGTTGATATTCAAAGTGAAACTGCCATCAGAACACTTGCGTCGGAATTTCCTTATGATGTTAATGAAGAAGATAAGCCTTCTCTTCGCGGAACTCCGCAGGTGATCGCTGAGAGTTTGAAGAACACTTTACAAACAAGATTGGAAATAGCAGGTGTTGATATCCTTGAATCAAGAATAAGTCATCTTGCGTATGCTCAGGAAATTGCGCAGGCAATGTTACGCAGGCAGCAGGCACAGGCAATTATTGCAGCCAGACAAAAGATTGTTGAAGGCGCAGTAGGCATGGTTGAAATGGCTCTTAATATGTTAAGTGAACAAAAAATTGTTACGCTTGACGAGGATAAAAAAGCAACAATGGTAAATAATCTTATGGTTGCCCTGGTTTCTGAAACAGAGGTGCAGCCGATAATTAATACAGGAACTTTATATCAATAGAATTTCCAGATGAAAAAATTATCTGATTACATCGGCAGTGAACTGAAGATATTACAAAACAGTATTTTGAAAAGAGATTTTGAACTGAAATCGAGTGATGATCTGATAGCAAGGTTATATTACCCAAAAATATTAAGTGATCTGGCAGAACTGACTGTGTCGGAAGAAACGTACGAATTTTACAGACCAAATTTCTTTAGCCGTGATGTTGATATAAGGAAGAAGGGATATCAAAATCCTTTTGCACACTTTAAAAATAATTTTTGGGGAAGTAAAGGGGCTCTTGAACTGCCAAGAGGAATTAAACTGAAAATGAAATTCGGGTTTTTCAGGAAACAAGCCGAGATATATCTTGGAGAAAACGATCTACTCGTTACCATATTAAGCCGCTTCTCTTTTAAAGAAAGAAGCGAAGTTATTATTGAAAAACGTTCCGATGTAATTGATGAACATCCCTGGGTTATAATGCTCGGCTTCTATCTTGCACAACTGATGAAAAGAAATTCTGCTGCGGGTAGTTAATGATTAAAAAGAAAGAAAGCGATGGCTGAAAAGAAAAAGTTTCTGTTAAGAATAGATGAAAACATTCACGCCGCTCTGGAAAAATGGGCGGCTGATGATTTGAGAAGCATCAATGCGCAGATTGAATATTTGCTTACTCAGGCCCTTAAAAATTCAAATAGATTAAAAACTTCAGGCAGTACAGAACCAGCCAATCCTCCGCAAAATGAACCGGGAGGAAATTAAATTTCATCTTCGCCTTCTCGTTGAACCGCCAAGACCAAGCACACCTAAAATTCCTCTTGCCAGTTCCCTTACCACAGTGTTGCCAATCTGCTTTGTTGTTGAACTTGTTAATACTTTTTCAAATGTACTTTTCTCTTCCTTTGGTCTTCCGCGAGGCTGCTTTGGAGTATCATACTTTGGCAATTGAAAATCCTTTGGAGCGCTGGAAACCTCTAATTTTCTATTTAACATTTCATAAGCGCTTTCTCTGTCGATATTCTCATTGTACTTCGAAAAAAGTTTTGAATTACGAACAAGCTCATCAATTTCTTCATTAATTAATATATCCATTCTTGATTGAGGGGCACGAAGTAGAGTAGCAGCCAGAGGAGTTGGAGATCCTTTTTCATTTAAAGCAGTGATTGCGGCTTCTCCAATTCCGAGAGAAGTTAACATTTCGTCGGTCTTGTAATATTCAGATATAGGATAATTCTCGGCAGTAAGTTTTATCATTTGCCTGTCCTTTGCGGTGAATGCTCTGAGTGCATGTTGAACTTTTAAACCAAGCTGTGAAAGAACACTTGCCGGGACATCTGTCGGATTTTGTGTGCAGAAGAAAATTCCCACACCTTTCGAGCGAATTAATTTTATTATCGTTTCAATCTGTTCGAGCAATGCTTTGGACGCTTCTTTAAAAATAAGATGAGCTTCGTCAATAAAAATTACAAGCTTTGGTTGTGGAATATCTCCTTCTTCAGGGAAAGAAGAATAAATTTCTGCAAGAAGCGAAAGCATAAATGTTGAAAAAAGCTTTGGTCTGTCCTGTAAATCAACCAAACGAATTATCGAAATTATTCCTCGTCCCTTTTCATCAATTCTAACAAGATCATCAACCTCAAAAGATTTTTCACCAAAGAATTTATCTGCGCCCTGCTGCTCAAGCTCAATTACTTTGCGGAGAATAGTGCCAACAGATGTTGTTGAAATGGAACCATAATGCTTCTCTATTTCCTGCTTTCCTTCGTTGGATATGAATTGAAGCACCCGTTTAAAATCTTTTAAATCAAGCAAGGGTAATTGAGTATCATCACAATACTTAAAAATAAGTGAAACAAAACTTGCCTGCGTATCGTTTAGTTCGAGAATTTTAGAGAGAAGAACGGGACCAAATTCTAAAACAGTTGCTCGAAGACGGACACCCTTTTCTTCGGAGAGCGTTAGCAGTTCAACCGGAAAATCTACAGCAGTATATTTTAACCCGATTCTATTATGTCGCTCTTCAATCTTTGGACTTACTATCCCTGCTTTTGCAATCCCGCTAAAATCTCCTTTAATATCCATTACCAAAACAGGAATACTTTTAGAAGAAAGCTGTTCTGAGATCACCTGCAAAGTTTTGGTTTTGCCCGTTCCGGTTGCACCGGCTATCAAGCCGTGTCTATTCAATGTTTTCAGCGGGACATTTACATACAGGTTATTAATACATTCGCCAGCGTATATTGCACCACCAAGAGTAATATAGTCTTCCTTGAATGAATAGGCGTTTTTAATTTCTTCCGTGAATTTTTCTTTTGTGCTCATAACGGTTTAAGATTATAGATAAAAATTATTTGCTTAAATTTATCAAATAAAAATTTGTCATTCGAATGAACTGGTATGTAGAATTAGTTACCGCTCACCCAATAATAACAGCAATAATCCAATTTGCCGTGCTTGGTACTCTTGGAGATGCCGTTTCTTATTGGATAGTTAAAAGAAAAATATTTTCGCCTTACGATCTTAAAACTCTTTTTATGAAGATTGTTGAGTGGTCAATTCTTGCCGTGATGATTAAATATGCTTTTGTTGGTTTTCACGGATTTGTTGAAGCACTTATTTCCAATAATTACTTACTGGAACTTGAAGGTATTAGTAAATCATTTGCAATTTCAACCTCGATGAATTTACAGTTTGGACCCTTTCTTGTAATTATGCACAGACTGATGGATAATCTGATTGCAGGAAAGCAAAATTGGAAAAACCTTGACAAAGGTTTTTATTCCTTACTCTGGTTCTGGATTCCGGCACACACAATTACATTTATTCTTCCAAAAGAATTTCAGATTGGGTTGGCCGCCGTGTGGTCTCTTGCACTGGGGATAATTCTCGGTTTTTATAACAGAAAAGAAACTGGTTAAAAATCATAAAACAATTGGTGAAAAAATGAAATTAAAAACACGTTGTCCATGGCCAGCTGATGATTCGTTAATGATAAAATATCACGATAAGGAGTGGGGAGTTCCTCTCCACAATGACAAAAAGCTTTTTGAGTTTTTGATACTTGAAGGATTCCAGGCAGGGTTAAGCTGGCGAACAATTCTTCATAAAAGAGAAAACTTCCGGAAGGCGTTCGATAAATTTGACTATAATAAAGTTGCAAAGTACGACAAGCGCAAAATTAATTCTCTTTTAAAAGATGCTGGCATCGTAAGAAACAGATTAAAAGTTGAATCTGCAATTGCAAACGCAAAAGCATTCCTGCAAGTGCGAAAAGTATTCGGGACGTTCGATAAATACATCTGGAGTTTTGTGGGCGGCAAATCAATTCAAAATAAATTCAAATCACTTAAAGAACTTCCTGCAAGAACTGAACTCTCCGATAAAATAAGTGATGACTTGAAGAAGCGAGGATTCAAGTTTGTCGGCTCAACGATATTTTATGCACATATGCAGGCAACGGGAATGGTGAATGACCATCTTGTAAGCTGTTACAGGTATAATGAAATAAGGGAATGGTTGACAAATGGAAACTGATAAACTAACCATCGACTTGAATTAAAGAAAATAAATTATATATTGGTGTATCAACTATTTCATTTTCAATTAACGGAGGACCAATGAACAAAATAAAACATTTCATTTTTTTCGTTGTTTTACTTTTTGCTGCTGCTGCAATGGCTCAGTTCAAACCAGCAATTGGTTTTGAAGAGCTGATGATTTCCGCCGAAAAGGATTTTAACCAAGTTCTTGAGGCGAGAAAGTTAGCGGCAATGTACGACTTACCTCACACCATCTATATGCCCGAGGGAATTTTTATTGAGGCAAAAGGTGTAGAAAACAACCAGGTTGTTTATTCAATAATTAATGATCTGCTTCATCCTTTTAACAGAGGCGAAGTTGCCTTCTGGGAAGAAGTCGATGCACGCTTTGACTTATCTGAGGCAAGAGTACACTGGGCAAATAAGCCAACCCAAAATCCAAAACTCGGCTATAATTTTACTGAGCAGGAAAATATGGCAGTTAGTTTTGTTATGGGTCCCGAGTCAACAAACGATGCTGTTATGAGTTTCAACTATAATGATGGTTCATTAATCAGCGCAGCATTTATACCTGGTGGTAACCCAAATTTAAGCACGCCGATTGAAGCACTGCTTACTCCAAATGCTACAATACTCGTGTCAGATCAGATAACGGATAACATCGTTGAATTCGACACATTAGGTGCATTTATAAGAATTCTGTTTGGTGGTAACACAGCAATATTAGATAACTGTCGGGGAATTGCTATTCGTCCTGTGACCAACACAGTAGTTGCAACACCATCTTCAGGAACGAACCAGGATGCAATAGCTGAATTTGATTTGAACACCGGAAATTATCTCGGCAATTTTATCGCCCCAAATGCTGCACAAATGGATGGACCGTGGGATATAATATTCCGTTCAACAGATTGTCTTGTAAGCGGACAGGCAAGTAATAATGTTGTTCGTTATGATTTGAATGGAAATTATCTAGGCACATTTGTAGCATCAATCAATTTCCCCGAGCAGATAAATAAAACGTTAACCAGTAACATTATAGTTGGTAACTTCAGTTCTCCGTCCGGACTTTATATTTATGATTCAAACGGAAACCAGCTTAATTACTTTAGTACAATTTCGGGACTGCGTGGCTGTTTCCAGCTTGGCAATGGAAATTATATGGTAACAAATGGAACTGGTGTTTATGTCCTTGATCAGAATTCAGGCGCATTAGTTTCGACACCCATCGCGGGTGTTTCTGGCAGATCACTTCGTGAGTACGATCTTTCGATAGTTCCCGTAGAGCTTACTTCCTTTGTTGCAAATGTTGTTGACCGCAGTGTTGTGTTGAACTGGATAACAGCGACAGAAGTAAACAACCAGGGATTTGAGATACAAAGAAGTGAAGATGAAGCAAGCTTTAGTAATATAGGTTTTGTTCCGGGATTTGGTACAACAACAGAACCAAAGAGCTACAGCTACACCGATCAATCTGTAACCAGCGGAACATATTACTACAGACTAAAGCAAATAGATTATGATGGAAGCTTCACGTACTCATCAGTTGTAGAAGTTGAAGTATCCTTACCAACGGTGCTTTCACTTGAGCAGAATTATCCGAATCCATTTAACCCAACAACAACGATACAGTTCTCAGTACCTGTTGATGCACAGGTCAAGGTTAACATTTATAATCTTGTCGGAGAAAGAGTAGCAGAGGTTGTCAGCGGTAATTTTGCAGCCGGAACACACAAGGTTAATTTTAGCGCAAGCACATTAACGAGTGGAATATATTTCTATCAACTGGAAGCAACAGGAATAGACGGAAATACTTTCTCAAGCATCGGAAAGATGACGTTACTCAAGTAAATAGACAACTAAATATAAATTCAAAAGCCCCATCACACGGGGCTTTTTTATTACAGCCACATATTATTGATTTCTCAGAATAAATTTTTGATAATCCACTTATGAAGCGGCAGCATATCCTTAAATATTTTAAAGATTAAAGTAACAGCCTTTCCACCTTTTAATAATTTTAAATTGTTACTTTCAAACCAGGCATAAATTCCCTCGTATAATAGATAGCCAGGATAAAGGGTGTTTGGATCGTAACCCCTTGGAGTTTTTTTGTATTTTTTCCCACCAATTGTATAACCCTTCTTCTCAAGTGATCTGATGATTTGGTGAAGTTCTTTTACTGAAGCTGAATTTGAAACGACATCACGATATTTTTTAAGGAGGTGAGGAGGGAACATATAAATTCCAAGTCCCACACCAAAAAGTTTTGGTTCAAGATGGAAATAGAAACCGCTTGCATCCATCTTTTTCATTTTGCCATTCCAGAAATACAAACCCGCATTTGTTTTATATGGTGTTTTGTCTTTGCTGAAACGAACATCTCTGTGCAGCCTGAAGATTGACTTATCAACTTTTGGAATTGCTACAATGTCGGGATCGATATCCTGCAGTTTATCTCCCATCTCAAT
>Ga0105090_10002138_pt1 | contig 10922 bp, 11 predicted proteins | sample PPLLak3March2015_FD_79110 | JGI IMG/M metagenome (GOLD analysis project Ga0105090, IMG submission 79110) | Freshwater sediment microbial communities from Prairie Pothole Lake near Jamestown, North Dakota, USA - PPLs Lake P7 Core (1) Depth... | ecosystem: Environmental > Aquatic > Freshwater >... | reverse complement strand
GCTGGCATTCGTCTGCCCATCCGAACGTCAGCAGCAGTCTGAAGGGGACGCTCGATCTCGGCTTGCGACCATTCGTCCACAGGCTGCAGCTCAAAAACCGAACAGCGCCGGACCGTGCCGGCCGACTGGCTGATCGGCCCACACCGCCATCTTCACGAGGGGTGATCCCGGAATGGTGGCGCCTAGGCCGCGTTCTTCAGCATGAAGCCGACATGCACCGCGGTGTACGGGAACTCGAATCGGCCCTCGTCGTCATTACGCAGCACGCCGGCCGGCAACAGCATTTGCACATCCGAATGCACGGCACGCATGCTGCGGGCGACCCCACGGGCGGCCTCGCGCAAGGTGACAAGCCCCGCACCGGTCAATGACTGCACCAACGCCAAGCGGTTGGGCGCGATCACCTTCCTGAGCAGGTCGAGCGACTCAAACTAGATCCGCTCATGCGGGCGCTTGCCGGCGAATGCAGCCTTCACGCGCTGCTTGAAGGACTCGGTCGAATCGACCGTGATCGTTGCTGTACTCATCTCTATCCCGTCTTCGACGCGGCGTTCGCGCATCAGGGGTCTTGCTTTCGTGTTGCTCACGCTCGCAACTCCGGCGAGTTGTTGGCCACATGAGCAACAGTCGAGTCGCCGCCCTGGGAAAACCCCAGAAGCGCAAGCGCAGACCTCTGGCTAGCATTCAACTAAGTTTTTACTTAGAAGAGGTAGAAGATCATGAGCACCCTCGCAGCGCTGCCCGACCGCATCGAGAACGAAGAGCACCTCGAAGACCTGATGTCCGAACCCACGCCTGAGTTGGTGCAGGACCTGCAGCAGGTCGACGGCGACATCATGGTGCTGGGCGTCGGCGGCAAGGTCGGGCCGACGCTGGCGCGCATGGCCAAGCGCGCAGCACCGGGCAAGCGGGTCATTGGCGTGGCGCGCTTTTCCGAGCCTGGCCTGGCTGAGCAGCTGGAATCCTGGGGCATCGAGACCATCCGCTGCGACCTGCTGGATCCCGAAGCCGTGGCCAAGCTGCCCAAGGTGCGCAACATCGTCTACATGGCCGGCAAGAAGTTCGGCACCAACGACGATCCGTCCTTCGCCTGGGCGATGAACACCTACGTGCCGGCCATCGTGGCACGCGAGTTCCGTGAATCGCGGCTGGTGGTGTTCTCCACGCTGTGCGTCTACCCCTTCGCGCCGGTGGTGCAGCACGGCTGGGACGAAAGCGTCGAGCCCGGCCCGCTGGGCGACTATGCCAACTCCTGCGTCGGCCGCGAGCGCGCCTTCGCCTACGGCTCGCGCCAATGGGGTACGCCGGGCCGGCTGATGCGGCTGAACTATTCGATCGACATGCGCTACGGCGTGCTCATCGACATCGCCAACTGGGTGATGCAGGAGCAGCCCATTCCCATCGGCACCGGCCATGCCAGCGTTATCTGGCAGGGTGACTGCAATGCGCAGATGCTGCGCACCTTCAGGCACTGCACCACGCCGACCTCGCCGCTCAACATCGGCGGGCCGGAGCTGGCCAGCGTGCGCCTGCTGGCGCACGAGTTCGGCAAGCGCTTCGGCAAGACACCGCGCTTCGACGGCGTGGAGCAACCCGACGCCTGGGTCAACAACACGCTGCAGGCACAGCGGCTGTTCGGCTATCCGCGCGTGCCGCTGGCCAGGCTGATCGACTGGGTGGCCGACTGGGTGCAGCGCGACATGCCGCAACTGGGCAAGCCCACCCGCTACGAAGTGCGCGCCGGTCGTTTCTGAGCGGAGCACTGCCGTGACTTCGACCGACCTGTCCCAGGCCAAGGGGCTGATGGTGTTCCTGGCGAACTTCGAGCCCCAGCATCAGCAGGCTTATCGCCAATGGCACAACGCCGAGCACATCCCCGAGCGTGTGGGCATCCCCGGCTTCCTGCTCGGCCGGCGCTATCTGTCCACCGACGATGCCACCCGCTTCTTGATGTGCTACGACACGCTGGGCGAGCAGGTGCTGGTCAGTGATGCCTACCTGAAGGCGCTGAACAACCCCACGCCGTGGACACGGCAGGCGCTCACCTGGTTTCGCAACCCCGACCGCAATGTCTACACGCTGCTGTCGGCCAGCGGCCCCCCAGCGCCCGCGCCGGTGCTGGCAGTGGCCCGTTTCGACGCCGGAACCCTGCAGACCCGCGAGCTGCCAGAAGGCGTGTCGCGCCTGGCGGTGTATTCGCTCGACGGCGCCGGTTCGTCGGTGCGCACGCAGGAGGCCGGCATCCACGGCGCGCGCAGCGCGATGGACGGCGGGCTGCTGTGGCTGGAATGCAGCGACGTGCAGCTGCTGAACCAGCCCGATCACCGCCAGGCGCTGCAGGCCTGGGCCGCGGCCTTGCCGCTGCAAGGCCTGCAGCCGCTGCAGTTCTTCTGCATCGACTTTGCCTACGCCGCGCGATGAAGAGCCTCGGTCCGGCCCTGCGGCCCATCTTGCTGGCAGTGATGATCGTCGTCGCCTGGCAGCTGGCCACCAGTGTCTTCGGCCTGCCCACCTATCTGGTGCCCGAGCCGCTGAAGGTGCTGAAGGAACTGGTCAACCAGTGGCCGCGGCTGCTGTCCGAAAGTGCGGTCACCACCGCTGCGGCGCTGGGCGGCTTTGCGCTCGCCGTGGTCATCGGCCTGCTGCTGGCGGTGCTGATCGTCTATTCGAAGACCATCGAGAGCTACCTGTATCCGCTGCTGGTGTTCTCGCAGAGCGTGCCCAAGATCGCCATAGCGCCGCTGTTCGTCGTGTGGTTCGGCTTCGGCATCTTTCCCAAGGTGGTGTCGGCTTTCCTGCTGGCGGTGTTTCCGGTGGTGGTGTCCACCGTCACCGGCCTGAAGTCGGTGGAGCCGGAAATGATCGACCTGGCGCGCAGCAGCCGGGCAGGGCGCTTGCGCACCTTCTGGTACGTGCTGCTGCCGCACAGCCTGCCGCACATCTTCTCGGGCATGAAGGTGGCCATCACCTTGGCCGTGGTCGGCGCCGTGGTCGGCGAGTTCGTAGGCGCCAACTCGGGCATCGGCTACCTGCTGCAGGTGGCCAACGGCAACTTCGACCTGCCGCTGATGTTTGCCGCGCTGGTGGTGCTGTCGACCATCGGCGTGCTTCTGTTCGCATTGATCGAGCTGGCCGAGCGGCTGCTGGTGCCCTGGCACGCATCGCAGCGGCAGGACTACACGGCCACCGCCTGATTTCCACCACCGCAAGGAGACACCCATGAAGACGTTCGAACGTTGGTTGCTGGCTCTCGGGTTGGCGCTGTTGTGCGCCGGCAGCGCACAGGCCCAGCCCAAGGACAAGGTCGTGATGATGCTCAACTGGTTCGTCTACGGAGAGCACGCGCCCTTCTTCCTGGGCAAGGAGCGAGGCTACTTCGAGCAGGAAGGCATCGACCTGCAGATCCAGGAAGGACGCGGTTCGGCGGCCACCATCCAGGCGGCTGCCGCCGGCAGCGTGGACGTGGGTTATGCCGACGTCGGCGTGATGATGCGCGCCGTGGCCCGCGGCACGCCGGTCAAGAGCATCGGCGTGCTGCTGCAGCAGACGCCCGCGGCGGTGATCAGCCCGGCCGACCGCAACATCAAGACGCCGCAGGACCTGATCGGCAAGACCATCGCCATCACGCCCGGCGATGCGCTGACGCCGATCTTCCCGCTGTTCCTGAGCAAGGTCGGGCTCAAGGAGAGCCAGTTCAAGACCGTGTCCGGCGACGCGCAGACCAAGATGAACGCGGTGGTCGGCCGGCAGGCCGATGCGTTGCTGGGCTTCGTCACCGAGCAGGGCGCGCGCATGCCGGCGCTGGTGAACCAGCCGGTGAACATCCTGCGATTTTCCGATTCGGGGCTGACGCTGGTGAGCCTGGGCATGGTGGTGCGCAACGAGACCATCAAGAACAAGGCAGAGGTGTTGCGCCGCTACATGCGCGCCGCCACCCGCTCGGTGGAAGAGGCGATGAAGGACCCCGACGCCGCCATCGCCGCGATGATGAAGGCCGCGCCGCAGGCCGGCCAGCCCGACGCGCAGCTGGTCAGCCTGAAGCTGTCGCAGCAGCTGTACTTCACCAAGGAAACGCAGGGCAAGCGGCCTTTCCGCGCAGCGCCGGCCACGATCGAGGAATCGCTGAACGTGCTCGTGACCTATGGCGGCATGGAAGCCAGCACCCGCGGCAAGGCCGACGATTACTTCACCGCCGAACTGCTGCCCTGAACCTTCCGCGATGAGCCGACACATCCACATTGCCGGCGTCGCCAAGACCTACACCACGCGCAATGGCGCGGTCGAATCGCTCAAGCCGATCGACCTGCACGTCGAGCCGGGCGAGTTCGTGGTCATCGTCGGCCCCAGCGGCTGCGGCAAGAGCACGCTGCTGAAGATCGTGGCCGGCTTGACGCCCGCCAGCGCCGGCCGCATCGACATCGGCGGACGCCCGGTCGAAGGCCCGCTGGACGACGTGGGCATCGTGTTCCAGACGCCGGTGCTGCTGGCCTGGCGCAGCGTGCTGAAGAACCTGTTGCTGCCGCAACAACTGCGCGGCGAGGATCTGGGCCCCTATCTGCCGCGCGCCCGCGCGCTGCTGCAGATGGCGGGGCTGGCCGGCTTCGAGGACAAGCTGCCCTGGCAGCTGTCGGGCGGCATGCAGCAGCGCGTGGCCATCTGCCGCGCGCTGCTCAGCGATCCGTCGATCCTGCTGATGGACGAGCCCTTCGGCGCGCTGGATGCGATGACGCGCGAGCAGATGAACCTGGAGCTGCAGCGCATCTGGCTGCAAACGCGCAAGACCGTGCTGCTGATCACCCACAGCATCCCCGAAGCGGTGTTCCTGGCCGACCGGGTGCTGGTGATGTCGGAACGGCCGGGTCGCGTGGCCGCGATCTATCACATCGACCTGCCGCGGCCTCGGCCGCTGGACTGCATGGGCACGCCGCGTTTCGCCGAGCTGACGCAGACCATTCGCCGCCACTTCTTCGCGCAAGGTCAGGTCGATGGCTGACGCCGCGGTAGCGGCCTACGATTACGTCATTGTCGGCGGCGGCACTGCGGGCTGCGTGCTGGCCAACCGGCTGTCGGCCGACCCGTCGGTGTCGGTGCTGCTGATCGAAGCCGGCGGCAAGGACGACTGGATCTGGATCCGCATTCCCGTCGGCTACCTGTACTGCATCGACCACCCGCGCACCGACTGGCGCTTTCGCACCGAGATCGAGCCTGGCCTGAACGGCCGAGCGCTGAACTATCCGCGCGGCCGTGTGCTCGGCGGTTGCTCGTCGATCAACGGCATGATCGTGATGCGCGGCCAAGCGCAGGACTATGCGCACTGGGCCGCTGCGGCCGATTTGCACTGGGGCTGGGAAGCCGTGCTGCCGCTGTTCCGCGAACTGGAAGACCACCATGCCGGTGCCGGCGCGCTGCATGGCGCCGGCGGCGACTGGCGCGTCGAGCCGCAGCGGCTGCATTGGCCGATCCTCGATGCCGTGCGCGATGCCGCGGTGGCCGCCGGCATCTCCAGTACGCGCGACTTCAACACCGGCGACAACAGCGGCGTCGGCTACTTCGACGTCAACCAGCGCCGCGGCGTGCGGGTCAACGCGGCCGATGCTTTCCTGAAGCCGGTGCGCAGCCGCGCCAACTTGCAGGTGGTGACCGGCTGGACGGTGGACAAGCTGCTGTTCGAGGGGCGTCGCGTGGTCGGTGTGCGTGCCTGGGTCGACGGCGCGGCGCGTGAGGTCCACGCCCGTCTGGAGACCGTGCTGGCGGCGGGGTCGATCGGCTCGCCAGCGATCCTGCAGCGCTCCGGCATAGGCCCGGCGGCGCGCTTGCAGGCGCTGGGCATCACGGTGCGCGTGGACCGGCCGGCGGTGGGTGCCCAGCTGCAGGACCACCTGCAGCTGCGTGCCGTCTTCGAGGTGCAGGATGCGCGCACGCTGAACACGCTGGTGCGCAGCCCATGGCGCAAGGCGCTGATGGGTCTGGAGTACGCGCTCAAGCGCTCCGGCCCCATGGCGATGGCGCCTTCGCAGCTGGGCATCTTCGCGCGTTCGGACGCCGCGCAGGCGCGTGCCAACGTGCAGTTCCACGTGCAGCCGCTGTCGCTGGCGCGCTTCGGCGGTGAGCTGGACCCCTATCCGGCGATCACGATGTCGGTGTGCAACCTGCGGCCCACCAGCCGGGGCGAGGTGATGATCCGCAGCGCCGATGCGCAAGTGGCGCCCATCATCCGGCCGGCCTATCTGTCGACCGACGAGGACCGGCGCGTCGCGGTCGACAGCCTGCGCCTGGCGCGGCGCATCGTCGCGCAGCCCCCGTTGCAGCGCCATGCGCCGCGCGAGGTGCGTCCGGGGCCCGAGCGGCTGAGCGATGCCGAGCTGCTGCAAGGCGCCGGCGAGGTGGGCACGTCGATCTTCCATCCGGTGGGCAGCTGCCGCATGGGCGCCGACGCGGATTCGGTGGTCGATGCGCAGCTGCGCGTGCGCGGCGTGGCCGGCCTGCGCATCGCCGATGCCTCGGTGATGCCGAACATCACCTCGGGCAACACCAACACGCCGACCGCGATGATCGCGCTGCAGGGGGCGAAGCTGATCGCCGCGGCGCGGCGCGATGCGGCTCAGCCTGCGTCCAACAACCCGCGCACATAGCCGATGCACCAGGCGGCACAGCCCGGTCCGTCGGGCAGGTAGTCGAAGGGCTCCATCGCCAGCCAGCCGCCATAGCCTTGGCGTTGCAGCGCCGCCAGGATCGGCGCGAAGCGGTCCTCGCCCTGGCCCGGGCCGCGGCGGTTCTGGTCGTTCAGCTGCACGTGCACCAGCTGGCCGCTCGGCCAGACACGGTCGATCAATGCGGGCAGCGGCTCGGCTTCGGTGCTGCCGGCCGAACTGGTGTCGAGCATCGTCTTCAGCCCGGGCAGGCCCGCGGCAGTGACGATGGCCAGCGCTTCGTCGACGGTGTTCAGCACCGAGGTCTGCGTGCGGCCCAGCGGCTCGATGCAGTAGTGCAGCCCGAAGCGGCCCGCGTGTTCGCCGGCCTTGACCCAGGCTTCGGTGGCGTGCGCCAGCGCATCGGCCACGCTCTGCCCGGGCTGCGGATTGCGTTGCACCGGCGAGCCGTGCACCAGGTAGCTGCCGCCGAGCTGTGCACACAGCTCGACCAGGCGCGCCAGCACCGCATCGCTGCGCTGGCGCACCGCCGCGTCCGGATGGCTGATCGACAAGCCCTTGGGTGCCACCAGCAGCCAGTGCAGCCCGCTGATGACCAGGCCATGGTCGCGTGCGACCGCGGCCCAGTGCGCGGCCTGCGCATCGCTGATGCTCATCGGGTCATCGGCCAACGTGAAGGGCGCGACTTCCAGCGCGCGGTAGCCGAGCTTGGTGGCATAGGCACACTGCTGCTCGAAGCTCCACGGTGCGAGCACCTCGTTGCACAGCGCCAGGCGTTCGATCATGTCTTGCTCCTCGGCGTGAACCAGCGCCTCACCATGGGAATCTGCGCCAGCAGCATCACCAGCACCAGCGCGGCCAGGACGGCGCTGATGGGCCGCGTGAAGAAGGGCAGCAGGCTGCCGTCGGACAGCACCAGGCCGCGGCGCAGCGACTTGTCGACGATGTCGCCCAGCACCAGGCCCAGCACGAAGGGCGCCACCGGAAAACCGTGCCGACGCAGCCAGAAGCAGGCTATGCCCACGCCCAGCATGACCCACACGTCGAACAGCCGCTGCGTGATCGAGTACGAGCCCAACACGCACAGCACGAAGACGATGGGCATGATGATCTCGCGCGGCACCTTCAGCACCCACAGGATGGGGCGCACCAGGATCAGCCCGAACACCAGGATCGACAGTGTGGCCAGCAGCGTGATGCCGACCACGTCGTAGACGAACTGCGGCTGGTTGACCATCAGCATCGGGCCGGGCTGGGCGCCGTGGATGATCATCGCTGCCATCAGCACCGCCGCCGGCGCCGAGCCGGGGATGCCGAGGGCCAGCGCCGGGATCAACGCGCCGGGAATGGCGGCGTTGTCGCCGGTCTCGGCGGCGATCAGGCCGTCGACCGAGCCCTTGCCGAACTTCTCGCGCTCCTTGCTGGCGCGCTTGGCCGCGGCATACGACGACCAGGCCGCCATGTCCTCGCCCACGCCAGGCAGTATGCCGACGAACACGCCGATCAACCCCGAGCGGATGATGGTGCGCCAGTAGCGCAGCACGTCGGCGATCTTCGGCAGCACCGAATCGACCGAGCTGACCACCGCCTTCAGCTTGGGCTGGCTCATCACGGTCAGGATCTCGGCAAAGCCGAAGGCACCCACCAGCGCGGGGATCAACCCGATGCCGCCGCTGATCTCGTTGTTGTCGAAGGTGAAGCGCGGGTGCGCATGGATCGGGTCCAGCCCGATGCTGGCGACGAAGATGCCCAGCAGGCCCATCAGCCAGCCCTTGATCGGATTGGAGCCGGTGAGCGTGCCCGACATCATCACGCCGACCATGCCCAGCCAGAAGAACTCGAAGGCGCCGAACTTCAGTGCCGTCTCGGCCAGCAGCGGCGTGAACATCGCCAGGCAGAGCACGCCGAACAACGAGCCGGCGACCGAGCCGGTGGTGGCGATGCCCATGGCCCGGCCTGCCTGGCCCTGGCGCGCGAGCATGTTGCCGTCCAGGCAGGCGGCGGCATTGGCTGCGGTGCCGGGAATGTTGAGCAGGATCGCGGTGCGGCTGCCACCGTAGATGGCCCCGACGTAGACGCACACCAGCACCAGGATGGCATCGGCCGGTGCCATCTTCAGTGTCAGCGTGGTGAACAGCGCCACGCCCAGCGTGGCCGACAGCCCCGGCAGCAGGCCGATCATGATGCCGGCCAGCGTGGCGCCCAGCGCGTAGACGATCTGCCACGGTCCGGCCAGCGCGGCCAGCGCCGCGCCCAGGTGGCTCAGGCCGTCCATCGAAGGGTCACGGAAGACGAACCAGAAAGACCGATTCGAACAGCCATGAGATGAAGGCCGAGGCGCCCACGGCCACGGCCAGGGTTTGCACCAGGCCGCGTGCGACGCGGCCCGCGGCCTTCCATTCGGCCCAGCTGAACAGCGTGGTGAAGACGAAGATGAAGACCGCGCCCTCGACCACGAAGGGCAGACCGTGGCCGAGCGTGACGCCGGCAAAGGCCACGCACAGCAGCAGCGCCACGCCGGCACGGCGCATCGCGCCGGGCACGGCAGGCGGCTCGTCTGCGGTCTGTGCCGGCGCGCGCGCGGCCTGCCAGCCCAGCACCAGCGAAAGCAGGATCATCAGCGCGCCCACCACGCCCGGCGTCAGCCCCGGCGCCGACCAGCCCTCGATGCCGCGGTCGGTGAGCCGGTCCATACGCAGCGACCCAATCAGGATCGCCGCGCCGACCGTCGCGAACACGCCCGCGCTGATCAAATCGCCGCGTTGCATGTCGACTTCAGTCGATCCGATCGAGCGGACGCCGTGGAACCGGCTTCGCCGGGCCGCTGGCGTCGCCAGCAGCGGGGACGCTGCCGGCGCTCGTAGGCGAAGAACAGCCCGCAGGGACTGTTCTTCGTCCGACTCGCCACCCTTGAGGGGGAGCGCCGAAGGCGCTGCGGGAGTGGGACATCTTCAGCGCTTGATGCCGAGCGATTCGGGCGAGACCTTGGCGAGGCCGGCGTCCTGCAGCAAGTAGGCATCGGTCACCACCGTCGGCCACACGGCGTCATAGGCCGCCTTGCCGTACAGCGGCGTGAACAGCGCGCCCTTGTCGGCGGCGTACTTCTTCAGCTTGTCCGAGGTGGCGATCTTCTCGGCCCAGAGCTTGTCCACCGTGGCCACCACCTCGGGCGGCACGCCCTTGGGGATGAAGATGCCGAAACCGGTGGTCACCTTCGGGAAGTCCTTGATGAAGTCGGTGATCGGCGGGATCGTGCCCACGCCTTCGATCGTCAGCGGCTGGTCGGCCACCACCGCCAGCGGACGCAGGCGCTTGGCCTTGATCATCTCGGCCTGCTCGGGTGCCAGCTGGGTGGTGACTTCGGTCTCGCCGGCCACCGTGGCGACCACCGCCGGGTTGCCGCCGTCGTAGGTGACGTGCCGGTACTTCGCGCCAGTGGCCTTGGCGATGGCCTCCATCGCAAAGTGGCCCGAGCTGCTGTTGCCCGCGGTGGCCACCGATACCTGCTTGTTCTTCATCGCCTCCAGCAGTTGCGGGAAGGTCTGGTACGGCGAGTTCGGGTTGACGCTGACGATCGACACGTTGGTCACCGCCAGGTACAGGTTGAAGTCGTCGACCTTGCTGTTGATCATGCCCAGCACCGGGTAGGTGCCCAGCTGCTTGGCGGCGCCTGCGGTCCAGGTGTAGCCGTCCTTCGGCGCGTCCATGGCCGCCTTGGTGCCGATGGAGCCGGCGCCGCCGGGCTGGTTGACGACGACGATCTTCTGGCCGAGACCGGCTTCCAGCTCCGAAGCGGCAAGCCGTGTCACCTGGTCGGTGGCGCCGCCCGCGGCCCAGGGCACGATGATGGTCACCGGCTTGGTCGGCTTCCACTGCGCCTGAGCCAGGGCAGGCGAAATGCACGCGGCCGCCAGAAGCGTGGCCAGCAGAGTCTTGTTCATGCGCGTCTCCGGTTGTTAACTGACTGGTGAATCGTAAGCTCGGCTGCAGCGCAGGGCAACCCGGTAGAAAGCCTCATCGATACATCGCGTCATTCGAGCAGCCGCCGCGAAACCGGCTTTGCCGGGCCGCTGGCGGCGCCAGCCGGTAGGCATGCCGGCAGGCCCTCGCAGGCGAGAAACAGTCCGCAGGGACATTTTCTCGTCCAGGCTCGGCCCCCTGGGGGGAGCGCCGGAGGCACTTCGGGGGTCAATCTCTGACCAGGTAGCCCAGCACCAGGTCGGTCATGTGCGACAGCCGTTCCACCTTGGCCTTGGGGCCGAGCAGCGCGCG
>Ga0105090_10002137_pt1 | contig 10925 bp, 10 predicted proteins | sample PPLLak3March2015_FD_79110 | JGI IMG/M metagenome (GOLD analysis project Ga0105090, IMG submission 79110) | Freshwater sediment microbial communities from Prairie Pothole Lake near Jamestown, North Dakota, USA - PPLs Lake P7 Core (1) Depth... | ecosystem: Environmental > Aquatic > Freshwater >... | reverse complement strand
ACTGGCGGCGGCTCTGGCGGTGGTGGGCTTGGGCCTGGCGCTGGGCGCGTTCAACCCACTCTATTTCGTCCTGGTCAAGCTCGTGCCTGGCTTCGACCTGTTCCGCGCCCCGGCCCGCTGGATGGGGCTTTACACCTTCGGCGTCAGTCTGCTGGCCGGCTATGGCGTAGCCGCCCTGGCGCAGCAGGGGCTGGCTCAACCCCGCAGGCATATGGCGCTGCAGGGCCGGCAACGCTGGCTGGCTGTGGCGCTGGCTCTGTTGGCCGTGGCATTGCTGGCGGTGCAGCGCTGGCCAGGCTGGCTGACGGTGGCGCTGTGGCTGGTGGTCGGGCTGGTCGTAGCCGGCATCGCGCTCTGGCAGGTGCGGCGGCCGTGGGCGATCCTGCTGCTGATACCCCTGCTGCTGGCCGAGCTAACTGCCGCCAGCCTGGCGTTGGAGCACCGCAGGCCCACCGCGCCCGAGGCCATCACCAGCCTGCGCAGCGCGCCTGCCCATCTGCTGGCCGCCGCGCGCCAAGCCGAGGTCGAGGGGCGCATCCCGGGACGTTTCCTGAGTATTTCTGGCATCACCTACGATCCAGGCGATCTGGCTGAACTGAAGCAGATCTTCGCCGGCCATCTGTCGCCGCAAGCCCTTTATGATCTGGTGGTGGCCAGCAAGCTGCAGGAAATCGTGGCGCCCAACTTGCCGCTGCTGTGGCGCTTGCCGGCGGTGGACGGCTACGACGGCGGTGTGCTGCCGCTGCGCCGCTACGTAGACCTGCAGACGCTCTTCATCCCGGCCGGCGCGCTGGCCGAGGACGGCCGCCTGCGCGAGCAACTGGATGCCGTGCCTCCCAGCCGCCTGCTGCGCCTGCTGGGCGTGGAGCACGTCGTCACCGACAAGGGATTCGACGTGTGGCGGGACGGCGTGTACTACGATCTGGAGCTGAGCACGCGGTTGAAGCCCGGCGAGTCCGCGGTTGTGCAAGAGGCTGACCGGCTGGAGGCCACCGGGCTGGGGCTGTGGAGCCACCTGGACGGCGGCGCGGCGCTGCCCGACGGCGCGCCGGTGGCAGAGGTGCTGGTCGAGGGGGACGGAGGCAGTGAAACGCTGCTGCTGCGCGCCGGCCAGGAGACCGCCGAGGGACAGTGGAGCGGCGATGCGGCGCATGCCCAGCCCGCTGAGCGCCAGCCTTGGCCGCGCGAGGAGGCCGGCTGGGACTACCTGGCCCGCTTCGGCTGGGCTGGGCCGTTGTTACCCCAACGCATCACCGTGCGCAACGTGGCGGCTGAGGGCGACTTGGTGCTGCGCGGCGTCAGCCTGCTGGACCAGGGCGCGGGGACGCACGCCGCGTTGACCATGCCGGCCGACGGCCAGTTTCGCCGCGTGCATTCGGGCGATGTCAAGATCTATCAAAACGTGCAGGCGCTGCCGCGGGCTTACATAGCTAGCCGGGTGGCTGTGGCGGCCGACGACTCAGCCGCGCTGGCTGCGCTGGCCGATCCGGACTTTGAGCCGGGCGGGCAGGTGGTGCTGCTGGCCGATGAGTTGGCCGCGGCCGGCCTGCTGGAGCAGGCAGCGCAGCTTGCCAGCCCGGCCGCTCCGGCCGTTGTGCAGGTCGTCAGCTACCAACCCGAGCAGATAGAGTTGGATGTGACCCTGGACGCGCCCGGCGTGCTGGTGTTGGCCGACACCTGGTATCCCGGATGGCAGGCGACGGTGGATGGCGTGCCCGCGGCGCTACTGCGGGCCGACTACCTGTTTCGATCCGTGTTGCTGCCAGCCGGCCAGCACCGCGTTCAGTTCGACTATCGGCCGGCTGCGCTTAGCCGCGGCGCTGGCGTCAGCCTGGCGGCTGCGCTGCTGCTGGTGGTAGTGGCTGTTATGGGCGCGCGTAAGGACGGCTGACAGTCCTTTGCATTACCGAGGTGAAGCGTGAACGTGATCAATCGCATTGTCACCGTCTTGGTGGTGATCCTGCTGTGGGCGGCGCTGGTGCTGCTGGCGGCTGCGCCCGAGCAGTCGCTGGCCTGGGCGCGCCAGGGGATCGACTGGGTTGAGGTAAGTCTCTTTCAGTTGGCGGCCATGCGGCCGGGTTGGCTCTATCCGCTGCTGCGCGGGGCCACGATCATCGTGGCGACGCTGCTGGCCCTGGCCTGGCTGATGCAAGAGCTGCGCCGCAAGCGGACGCCGGTGGTCAAGATGCGCCTGGCGTCGGGCGGCGAGGCAGCCGTGACCGCCGACTCTATCAGCCGTCGCCTGGCCTGGCATATCGACCAACTGGCCGACGTTAACAGCGTGACGCCTGTGGTGCGCACGCGCGGCGCGTCTGTGGACGTCGATCTGAACCTGCAAACCGCGCCGGATGTGGACGTGGCTATGAAGACCGAGGAGGTGGTGGCAGTGGCGCGCGATGTGATCGAGACCCAGATGGGCCTGCAGCTCAACAAGGTCAAGGTCAATATCGACCACGCGCCCTTCAAGCCGGCGCTGTGACGCGTAAGGCCGGTGCGGCGCGAGTGTGTGTCATGTCACTGACAGGCGCGGCTAAGCAGCGCACACTCTGGGTAGTAACGCATCGACGAGCCCTTGCATCCTACCACAAAGTCCCATCCTACGGAGAGCAATCGCATGGCATTGTTTGCATCTGTCAAAAAAACCTTCAACAAACCGGCGCCTGTTCATCAGCCCTCGCCGACCGAAGCTACGCAGCCAGATGGCGGCCAGCCGTCCGCGCAGCCGCAGCCGGTGGTCGTGCCTGAAGTCCAGCCGGCCGATCTGATTCCCCTCTATCGCGATGGCGCTGCGCCGAAGCTGCTGGATTGCCGCGAGCCATTCGAGTGGTCGCAGGTGCGCATACCCGGCAGTCTGCACATCCCGATGAACGACATCCCTGCTCGCCTGGGCGAGCTGGACCCAACCGCGCAGTGGGTTGTAGTCTGCGCCCACGGCAATCGTTCCTATGCGGTGGCCGGCTATCTGCTGCACAATGGCCTGCAGGCCAGCAGCCTGGCGGGCGGCGTCACTGACTGGTGGATGCGCGGCGGTGAGACGGAAAGCGACTACCGGCGCTGAATCGAACTTGACAACGCTCTTGCAAAGCCCGTATAATGGCCTCACTGCGGTGGCCGGTCCGTTGTCGCCAAAACATTTCCCTGGAGGCACATAACATGTCGGAGAAACTTGTCAAACACATCATGCATAACGGCGTCATTAGCTGCAAGTCCGATACACCGGTGGCGGATGTGGTGCGTATTTTAAGTGACACCGATATCCACGCGCTGGTAGTGACGGGCGAAAATGGCGAGGTTGCCGGGATCATTTCCCATATGGATATCATCACGCATCACCAGGAAGACCTGACCAAGCTCAATGCGGACCAAATCATGACCGCCGGCGTGATCAGTGTCGCTCCCGACTCACCCGTGCGCGATGCGATCGACGTGATGGTCAAGAAACGCATCCATCGTCTGGTGGTGACCCAGCCTGAAGGCGACAAATTGATGCCGGTAGGCGTGCTCTCCACCACCGATATCGTCCGCGAGATGCGTGGTTCCAAGTGGACGTGGTACGTATAGACGATCGGCGCCTGAACAGTTGGCAAGTGACCGGGCCAGCGCGGCGATGAAGACCGGCGCCTCAGGCGCCCGGCGTTGTTGTGACGCTGCGTGACTCGTCTCGACGCTTTTTGCGGCCGCCCGATGGTTCCTCAAGAACAAGCTCCACTGCACAGTACTGTGCAGTGGAGCTTGTTCTTGGCCTATTGAATGACGGGTCGTATCAGTTGCGTGCTTGACCGTCTTGCCATTGCTGGAGCCAGCGCGTGACGTCGTCAGAGCGGGCTCGATGGGTCTGCCAGCTTACGCCCCCTTGCAACAGGATCTGGCGCAGGCTCTCGCGGCTAATCTCGGCGACAATCCCGTTGTCGATCAGATAATCCCTGAGCGAGTCCAAGGTCCATGCAGTGCGCAACAGGCCCAACTCACGCGGCGGCGTCTTGGCCGTGTCAACGATGAGGGTGCGCACCTTTGGGCTGAATTTGCCTCGCGGACCCGGTTTGCGCCGCGTTGGTTGCAAACCCGTTGTGCCATGATGATTGAAGCGGACAACCCATTTACGCACCTTGTCCACGTGCAGACCGACCAGAGGCGCGATTTCAGGGACGCGGTACTGCTCCTGGGAAGATAGCAAGACAATCAAGGCGCGTTGCTTGATCGCCTCATTCTCCCCTACCATGAGCCGTTCCAGAGTAGCGCGTTCCTCAAGGTTCAGGGATCTGGCGAACAGTAATTTGGGCATGGTTGAAAACTCCTGAAGAGTGGGATGGTACACGCATTTCGGCGCCGATATGCTGGTGACCATGACACAGGTGAATGGACGGTTGCGACAGAAGGACCGATCCGTTTGCTGCGACGCTGCTTATCAAGCTTTCTGCGGCGTTTGCCGGGGGCTTATCCAATTGGCCGGATAGCCTGCACCAATTCTTGAACCAATACCAGTATACATGGAACTGACAGGTATTTCAATAGTACTTTAGTACTATTCCTGGTGTCGAGTGCCGTGCGGCTTTGAACTGCGCACTCCCGGGAAGCTTTGGATGAATCGCTTGCGTTGAGTATAATTTACCTTCAGCCAACAAACTGCGGTATGCCGATCTAGGAAGGCCGGTGCTATGCCTATCTACGAATATGAGTGTGAGAGTTGCAGAATGCGTTTTGAAAAAATGCAGCGCTTTAGCGATGATCCCCTGCGAATCTGTCCTGACTGCGCAGGATCGATCCACCGCGTGATACAGCCGGTGGGCGTAATTTTCAAGGGATCAGGCTTCTACGTTACGGACAACAGGGGCAAATCCTCTACTATGCCGCCTAGCAAGCGCGAAGGCGACGGCAGAAGCGAAGGCGACGGCAAGAGCGATGGCGAGGGCAAGAGCGAGGCCAAGGGTGAGACCAAGACCGCGGAGCCGTCGGCTAAGCCTAAGGCCGTAGAGGGATCGTCCTCCGCTTGATGCCAGACAGGATCCGTCAATAACAAAAGCCTCACCGCTTGGGTGAGGCTTTTTGATTTCGTTGCCGAGGAACTTAGGCGGCAGCGAGCTCGTCCACCATGGTGTCCTATAGCTGGAAACTGCCGCTGGCGGGCACCACCTTTTGATTGAAATTGGTGACGAAGTTGAGCAGTTGGCCGCGCAGCGCTTTCCAGTCGTCGCTCTCCAGGATGCGTTCCATAGCAGCCGCGTCGCTGGTCACGCCCCCGGTGAGGATCTGCGGACCCTCGCCATACACCGTGTACCAGGCTTCGGTAGGTTGCAAACCCAAGCGCATCAGTTTCGGTGCAAATTCGCGGACGATGAACTCGAAATAAGGCTGTTCGCGCCCCGTCTTGATGTCCCAGCTCATCAATAGCTTCATCATCATGCCATCGACTCCTTGCCTCAGGCGGTCCGCCGGCCGAGGCGATTGGTACTTGGGCGATCCGGGCGGCTCCCTGGCAACAGCCGGCAGGTAGGCCAAAGATCAACAAACTACAAGCTGTGCATAGCATACCAGTAAGTAGCCATTTCCGCAAGTTGGCTAGGTTTCATTTGGGTGTGTTGGACCATTGCGCCGCCAAAGGTGGAACGCTTACTTGACAGTGCCCGGTTGAAATCTTACAATAGGTAAGGTTCAACGAGCAATTGCTTACAGGAGTAGACTTTGATGCAGGCCACAGCGCCAACTTCCTATTCACGGCTTTCCATTCCCGGCGCCATTACATCGGGGGCGCTCTTAGCGCTGATTCTGCTCGCGCTGGCAACTTCCTTGCGGTCGGCTGAATGGACAGATGGCATGGGATTGCTCGCCCCCATTGTGCTGGGCGGCTTTCTGCTGGGCGTGGCGCTCAGCTATTCCCGTTGGAGCGGTTTGTTTCCTGTTGTGCAAAGCCTGGTGGTGGGATCGGCTGTGGTGCTCTATTGGGTGAGCCGGGCGCCGGAGATTCCAGCCGACCTCATCGGCGCTGACCGCATCCTCTTCATCGGTGAGAGCCTGTGGTCATGGATACTGTTGCTGTTCTCTAACGAGCCGGCGCGCAGTAACCTGGTGTTTCTCTTGCAGTTGGGGTTCTTGCTGTGGTGGCTGGGCTACCTGTCGGCCTGGGCAGTGTTTCGTGAGGGCAGAGTCTGGCGCGCCATCATTCCCATCGGTCTGGTTTTGTTGGTCAATACTTATTTTGGTCCGCCTGGCCTGGGCCTCTATTTCGCCGTTTTCGTGGTGTGCGCTCTGTTGCTGGCCGTGCGGAGCTTCCTCTCCGAGAAAGAGATTGCCTGGCGCATCGAGCGGGTGCGCTACGCTAACGACATTCAGGTGGACTTCTTGCGCGATGGCCTGCTGTTGGCGCTGTTGGTGGTGGCGCTGGCCGTGTTCTTGCCCAGTGCGGGCAGCAATGGCGCCATGTCAGCGGCGCTGGAGCCGCTGCGCACGCCCTGGCGTGATGTGCAGCAGGAGTGGGGCCGCCTGTTCAGCACCCTCAACTACCAGGGCACCGCGGTGGGGGAGCCGGTTTTCGGCGACACGCTGACCATGGGCGGTGCGCGCAACCTGGGCGACCAATTGATCATGGATGTCACCAGCAGCAGCGGCCGCTACTGGCGCGCCGTGGCCTACGACACATTCACCGGCCAGCGCTGGCTGAATACGACCACTGTCGCCCAGGCCATCGACGGCGGCAATCATGTGCGTACGCCGCAGTTTGAAGCCCGTCGGGAGATCACCCAGACGTTTACAATCCTGGCGCCTACCGGCAACGTCTTGTTTGCAGCCGGCCAGCCACTGCGCGTCAGCCTCAAGGCGACGGCGGACCTTCTGGTGGTCGAGCAGGAGCCGGACGTCAACTTGCCTATTGCCGAGATCACCTTGCTGCATCGCCGCGATGCAGCGCTCAGGCCGGGCGACAGGTATCTGGCTGTCTCATCGCTCTCCCGGGCGACGGTCGAAGACCTGCAAGAAGCAGGCGTGGACTATCCTGCCTGGGTAACTGACAAGTTCTTGGACCTGCCGTCTGACCTGGCGCCACAGGTGGGCGAACTGGCCAGACAAGTGACTGCCGGCGCCGCCACTCCCTACGATCAGGCGGTGGCCATCGAGCAATACCTGCGCGGCTTCACCTACAACGATCAAATCGCCGCGCCTCCGCCAGGGGTCAACGGCGTCAATTACTTCCTGTTCGATGTACAAGAGGGTTACTGCGACTACTATGCCAGTAGCTTTGCCATGATGGCTCGCACGCTGGGCATTCCCGCGCGCGTGTCGGCCGGTTACTCGCAAGGCGAATACCTGCCGGAGGCCGACGTCTACCGGGTGCGTGAGTACAACGGCCACTCCTGGCCGGAGCTGTTCTTCCCTGGCTATGGCTGGATTGAGTTCGAGCCGACCGCCGCTGAGCTGGAGATCGTGCGCGAGCGCCGGCTGGCCGCCGAGCCGGAGCCGACGCTCGATCCATTCTCGGATTTGTTGGAGGACGAAGATCTGCTTGGTCCAGAGCAGCAACCCGACGCCGGTGGGGCCGCCCAGCCGCCGGGCGCAGCCGACCAAGCGGCGGCAGACAGCAGCCGGCTTGGCCTGTGGATCGGCCTGGCCGCGCTGGCGGCGCTGCTGATGGGCGTTTTGGTCTGGCGCCGCCGGCAGCCAGTAACGCAGCGCACCATCGAGCGCACGCTGCTCGATCCCCTGTTCACCGCCAAGTTGTACGGCCGGCTGCTACAGTGGGCGCAGTGGCTGCGTCTGCCCTTGCTGTCCAGCCAGACGCCCAACGAACAGGCCGCAACGCTGGTGGCGGCCGTGCCGGAAGGCCAGGCTGCCATTCAATCGATTACCGATCTGTACGTCGAGGACCTCTACAGCCCGCACGGGCCGGACCAGCGCAAGTCCGAGCAGGCCCTGGTGGCATGGAGCAGCTTGCAGCCGCTCCTGCGCCGCACCTGGTTGCAGATCCGTCTGCGTCCGGTGACCGGCCTGCGCCAGATGTTCAAGCGCCCCCCCAGCAAACCTGCTGAGACCGAGTAGGATCCGTCAAGAACCAAATAGGCGCTTCGGCCGGTCTCCTGACCGAGTCAACTCACGCGTTATCTGCTGGCAGTCGCCAGAATTGCGGCCAACGTGACCTACGGAAGGTAGTCGCTAGCTCGCGGCCAAGGGACCGTCGGCCAGCAGCGCTTTGAAGCGCGCTTCGTCCTTGCGCTTGTGCGGCCCAACCACGGCCAGTTGACCGTGGTCTGCGCGGAAGAGTTGATTGGCCACCTGCAGCATATCCTCAGCGCCGATCTGCTCGATACGCTGCACGATCTCCTCGACAGTCAGTTGTTCACCGCCCGCGGCCTCTTGCCGGCCAAACCAGCCAGCCACGGCCATCGTGTCTTCCATGCCCAGCAGCAGGCGTCCCTTGATGAACTCCTTGGCGCTGTGCAGGGCTTGCTCGTCGACCGGTTCATCACGCAGCCGTTGCAGTTGGCCCAGGATAGCAGTCAACGCCTCCAGCGCCCGATCGGGGGCCACGGCCGCGTAGACGCCTGTCACTCCCGTGTCGGCCAGCGTGCTGACGTAGGAATCGATCGCATAGGCCAGGCCCAGCCGTTCACGAATCTCCAGGAACAGCCGTGAGCTCATCCCCTCCCCCAAAATGACGTTGAGCAGACTCAGCACGAAGCGATCGGAGTGGTCGCGCGGCAGGCCGGGCAGGTGCAGCGCCAGGTGACTCTGCTCCACCTTCTTGTTGAGGAGGGCCACGCGCGGCCCCACGCCGTTGACGGGCGCGCCGGCAAAGCCCGGCGCAGGCGCGGCCTGCCAGTCACCCATCAAGGCGTTGGCCATGTCCACTACTTGCTGATGCTCTACGTCGCCGGCCACGCTGATCACGGTGTTGGCAGGGCCGTAGTGCTGCAGCAGGAAATCAGCCAGCCCATCCCGTCCCAGCCCGTTGACGCTTTCGGGCGTGCCGGCCACGTCCCAGCCCAGCGGATGGCCGGGCCAGGTCAGCTCGTGCAGCGCCAGGCTGACCAGTTCCTCGGGAATGTCTTGGGATGAACTGATCTCCTCCAAAATCACGCGGCGTTCCTTCTCGACCTCGTTCCCGGTCAGCAGGCTGTGGCGCAGCATGTCCGACAGTACATCCAGAGCCAGGGGCAGATGCGCCTGCTGCATCTTGGTATACAGCACGGTGATCTCCTGACTGGTGCTGGCATTGAACAGCCCGCCGTGTCCCTCGATCTCGCGCGCAATCGCCTCCGGCGCCGGCCGTTTCTCTGTGCCCTTGAAGAACATGTGCTCGATGAAGTGAGCGGCGCCGGCGGTGGCTGGCTGCTCGTAGCGGGAGCCGATAGAGATATAAAAGCCCACACCGACCGAGTAGGTGTGGGGCATGGCGCACGTCAACACGCGCAGTCCGTTGTCCAGCGTTGTCTTGCGATGGGTTAGTTTCAACAGTCCTCGTCCAATCGTGCTCGATTTTCTTGCGCTCGGTTTCTCTTGCGCTCGGGCCGGTCTTCTGACCGTGCCCGCTCAGGGTCACTTCTTGCTTAACTTTCAATATGACTCGACAGGTGGCACGGTCAGGAGACCGGCCACAGCAAAGATCGGTTTTTACTGTTGCGCCCGCAGCGCCTCTAGTTCGCTCTCGGCCACCGGGATGGCCGCCGGATCCTGGCCTGGGCCGATCTTCAGGAAAGTCTCGAAGGCCGCCATGGCCTGCTCCCGTTGCCCTTGCAGTCGATAGAGCACGCCCAGCCCGAAATAGGGTTCCGGCAGATCCGGGTTCAACTGGTTGGCGCGCGTCAGGTAGGTTTCGGCCTCGCTGAGCTGCTCAAACTGGATCGCCACCACGCCCATCAGGTAGTTCAGCTCCGCGTCGTCGGGCGCCAGCGCCAGCCCGCGCTGAAAGCTTGTTCTGGCATCCTCCAGGGCGTTCAGGCCGTAATAGGCGACGCCCAGGTTGTGCCAGTAGCCGACGTTCTGGTCGTCCAGGGCCGTGGCCTCACGGAAGGCGTTGGCGGCAGCCTGTAAGTCGCCTTGCTCGTAGAGGGCGTTGCCCTGATCGAAGTATTCCTGCGCCGAGAGCCGGGGCGCCGGTGCAGCCGCAGTGGGCGTCTCGCTGCTGCCTGCACAGCCTGCCAGCAGCAGCGCGGTCAACAGGGCCGCCAGGGTCAGGCGCAATACGTTTGGGCGCAGCAGCGGCATTCCATCGCGTGTTTTTTCCATCTTACTTCACTTCCATCACCATCACCTGGGTTTCCTGGGGCAACTGCGCCTTGGTGATGCGCAGAACGCCCACCGGTTCTGGCGTGGGCACGCCCATCTCCTTGAGGAAACGATCCAGCGGGTCCAGGTGTTCGGGGGTGCCCTCCATGCGGTAGTGCATGGGAATCACGATGCGCGGCTCGACGATGCCGATCACCTCGGCGGCCATGGCCGCGTCCAGGGTGTGCCGTCCACCCACAGGGACCAACAGCACGTCGATGTTGGGCATGGCCTCCACCTGCGATTCGGTCAACACGTGGCCCAGATCGCCCAAATGCGCCACGGTCATCTCGGGAAACTCGAAGATGAAGACGGTGTTCGGATCGGCCGCGCCCTGCTGATTCTTGCCGTGGGAGGTGGCAATGCCGGTGATGAAGACGCCCTCGATCTCGTACTCGCCGGGGCCGGAAAACACCTTGCGCCATTCCTTGACGGCTTCGGCGTAGCTGTGGCCGGGCGCATCGTGGCTGACGGTTACGATGTCAGCCTTCAGCTTGGGCAGCGCCAGCCCGATGCTCTTGTCGTAGGGATCGCAGACGACGGTCAGATTGCGGTCTTTCAGCCTGAAACAGGCGTGGCCATACCAGTTGATCTCCAAGGGTCGATGCCTCCAGAACTGCTAGTTGAACGCCATTATACCCGGGTTGGGCGGGCAAGTCCAGCGGTGGCGTGGT
>Ga0105090_10002136_pt1 | contig 10926 bp, 11 predicted proteins | sample PPLLak3March2015_FD_79110 | JGI IMG/M metagenome (GOLD analysis project Ga0105090, IMG submission 79110) | Freshwater sediment microbial communities from Prairie Pothole Lake near Jamestown, North Dakota, USA - PPLs Lake P7 Core (1) Depth... | ecosystem: Environmental > Aquatic > Freshwater >... | reverse complement strand
GCTGGCGACGGCGCCGCCGCGCGCAGTTCGGCCACTGAGTTGGGGGTTGACATGCGCTGGCGACCGGATCTCCACTGTTCGCCGCTCAGCAACCGCTGGCGCAACCAAGAACAGGAGACGACATGAAGCTTTCTCGAATTGCGTCCATCGCCGTAGGCGGCGTGGCATGGCTGACGCTTGCCGGCACTGCCGTCGCGCAGGCACCCACGGTGGTGATGAGCGGGCTCGACAATCCACGCGGTCTCGCTTTCGCCCCCAACGGCGCTCTGTATGTCACCGAAGCGGGCCGCGGTGGCGAAGGCCCGTGCGTGGTCAACGAGGCCTCAGGGGAGGAACGCTGCTTCGGCAAGACCGGTGCGATCACGCGGCTGTGGAAGGGCAAGCAGTCGCGCGTGATCGAGGGCCTGGAATCCCATGCACAGCCCGACGGGTCGTCGGCGAGCGGACCCAACGACATCTCGTTCCAGGGCGCCGGCGGTGCCTACATCACGCTGGGGCTCGGCGGCGACCGCGAATTCCAGGAGGCCCTTGGCGGCAAATACGGCGGCAACCTGATCCACATGGCGGCCAGCGGCAAGTGGAAGATCGTCGCCGATGTCGCAGCCCACGAATTCGAGACCAACCCGGCGGGTGGTCCCCTCGACTCGAATCCGTTCGGCGTCCTCGCCGAGCCCGGTGGCCGTCTGGTCGTCGATGCCGGCGCGAACGCCCTGTTCAGGGTCGCGGCCAACGGCAGGGTCGAGACGGTGGCCGTCTTTCCGCCGCTGCCCAACCCCACTCCGGTCGGACCACCGATGGTCGAGTCCGTTCCGACCGCCGTGGCCCGCGGCTCCGACGGTGCCCTGTATGTTGGCCAGCTGACCGGTTTCCCGTTCGCCCCGGGGGTAGCGAATATCTACCGCGTGGTTCCGGGACAGGATCCTGTGGTCCACTGTGCCGGGTTCAAGGCGGTCATGGACCTCGAGTTCGGGCCCGACGGCAGCCTCTACGTCGTCGAGAATGCGACCGGCGGAGTCCCCCCCTTCGGCCTCTTCTTCCTCCCCAACACGGGCCGGCTGTCGCGCGTCGCCCCGGACTGCACCGTCACACCCGTGCTGGAGGGACTCGATCGCCCGACCGCGGTCGCGCTGGGTAAGGATGGCGCGGTCTATGTGACCAACAACGGCATCACGGCCGGTGCCGGCGAAGTCCTGATGATCAAGCCCTGAAGCGGGCTTCCTCTTCAGACGAGTAAAGGCAGGCGGCGTCATGCCGCCACGCGGCGGCGCCGCGCCACCAGGCCGATCAGCGCCGAACGCCCGCGGTGGCCGCTGCCTTCGGCGAGTTCGGCCTCGTATTCGCGCAGCGCGGTGATCGCCATCTCGGCGAAGGCCTCGCGCAGCAGCGCCTCGGTATACAGGTGCGACTCGATCGGTGGCCCGCCGGTGCGGTAGACCAGTTGCCGGGGCGTATAGCCCTGGAGCACCAGCGTGCCGCCGGGCTTCAGGCAGCGCCGCATATTCGCGAACAGGCGCGTGCGCAGTGCCGGGTCGGCGAACTGGACGAAGATCGCCGCCACGCCGTCGTAGGCTGCCTCGGGCCAGGGGAAGGCGTCGCAGTCGCTGACGGTGAAATTCACGTCCACGCCCTGCTCTGCGGCCAGCCGGCGCGCCTTCGCCACGCCGACCTCGGCGATGTCGAAGGCGTCGACCCGCAGGCCCTGCTGCGCCAGCCAGACGCTGTTGCGGCCTTCGCCGTCGGCCACGCTCAGCACGCGCTGGCCGGGCTGCCAGACGCTGGCGTGCTCGCGCAGCCAGGCATTGGGCCCAGTGCCGAACAGGAAGCCGTCCTCGGCGAAGCGACGGTTCCAGGTGTCGGCGGGGTCGGGGAAGGCCGTGGATGTCATGAGGCAGGCGGGGGAATCAGGCGGCGGCTGTCGCGCGCCTGGCCATCGTCCAGCGCTGCAGCTTCTCGCGTGCGCCGTTGGTCGCCGGGTCCATCATGCGGTCGTGGCCTTCGCGTTTGGCACACAGTTCGATGACGTAGCCGTTGGGGTCGCGGAAATAGATCGAGTCGATGAAGCCGTGGTCCGAGACGCCGCGTGTCTCGATGCCCTCGGCCCGCCCCCTGGCGAACATCGCTTCCAGGACAGGCCGGCTGACCTCGAGCGCGATATGCAGGTCGTAGTCGTGCTGGGCCTTGAACGCGAAGGGCATGTCGGGCGCCTCGAAGAAGGCCAGGTAGGAACCGTCATCGAGGCGGTAGAAGGTGTGCAGCGTATTCGTCGCGCGGCCGCTCTTGGTCTCCGTGATCTCCAGCGTGCCGGCCAGCGGCAGGCCGAGGAAATCCTCGTAGAAGGCGCGCGTGCGCTCGGAATCGCGGCAGCGGTAGGCGTTGTGGTGCAGTCTGCTGATCACGGGTGCTCCTCCGGCTGAAATGCCGCGCTGAGGGAACGGATCGGCCCGCGCGGCCGGGGCCGGCCCGCGCCCGCTGCTAGACGGCGACCATCTCCCGCCCCTTCAGCGTCGCGGCATAACCGTTGATGACCTCGTTGACCGCAGCCCAGTGGGGCAGCGCCTTCATGCGGCCGAGCCAGGCGTGCACGTTCGGGTAGGCGCCCAGGTCGCTGCCGATCAGTTCGGCCAGCGCGACGAACGACGAGGCGAAATAGTCCGCGATCGTCATCGCGTCGCCGCACAGGTAGGGCTTGCCGTCGCCGAGCATGTGCTCGTCGAGCACCTTGAGCCAGCCCTTCGCACGTTCCTGTCCCCATTGCAGCTGCGCGCTCTGCGCTTCCTCGCTGGGGCGCTTGTGGGAGGGGAAGATCTGCGGATAGACGGTGCCGTAGGCGAGGTCGCGGCAGAGCTGGGTATTCACCCAGTCCATGCGCTCGTTGACGCGCGCGCGCGCACGCAGATCCTTGGGGTACAGCGGCGAGTCGATCTTGTCGGCCAGGTATTTCAGGATCGCCGAACTCTCGGTGAGCCGGAAGTCGCCGTCCTCCAGCACCGGCACGAGGTGGTTCGGATTGATGGCTTCGTAGGCGGGCTGGTAGTGCTCGCCGGTGAACAGGTCGACCACCTGCATCTCGAGCGGCACCTTGTTCTCGGCCGCGAAGAGCATCACCGGGCGGCTGGTCGACGAGGCGGGGTGGTAGTAGAGCTTCATGGGCTTCCTCTCTATGGCTGCGGGCGCCGCCGTTACCCAGGATGCAGGCGGGCGCCCGTGGGTCGACGGGGCCGGCAGCTTAGATCAAGGGCCGGTCGGCGTCGAGAGCAATCCTGTCCACTCGACGCTGTCGCCGCAGCCGCTGCTGGGGCCAGCCGTTACTGCGCTGGCTTGAAGTCGCCGCCCCAGGCCAGCACCAGCCGCGACGGGTCGATATATCTGCGCCAGGCGGCATTGAGCTGCTCCAGCGTCAGCTTCGCCATCGTTTCGTCGACCTGCTGCGCGAAGTCGAAGCGGCGGTCCAGGTACAGGTTCTGCACCAGTGCCCCGGCGACCGTAGAGTCCTGCGCCCGCGACAGACGGCGAAAACTCAGCAGCCCGGTGCGGCCCTGGTCCAGTTCGGCCTGCGTGAAACCGTCCTTCAGCGAACGCGCCAGTTCCTCCTTCAGCGCCGCTTCCACCTTCGCCTGGTTCTGCGGCGCGAAGATGGCGCTCACGGTCCAGCGTGTGTTGTCGTCGATCGAGCTCCAGTCCAGCACGGAGCGCACGTCGTAGCTCAGGCCCTCGGTCTCGCGGATGCGTGTCCACAGCCGCGAATTGCCGCCGAGGCCGAAGATGTAGTTGGCCAGCGACAGCGCGGCGTGGTCGGGGTGGCGGTCCGAAATCGGCAGCGCCAGCACGCCCTGCAGGTTGGCATTGGCCTTGTCGGGCGTGAGTTCGACGAAGCGCTGCGGCGGCACCGCCACCAGCGGCTGCGGCACGCGCTGGAAGGCCAGCGCCCCCCCAGCAGGCTGTCGCCAGTCGCCGAATCCGACCTGCAGCGCCGTCGTCACCGCCGCCGGGTCGAGGTCGCCCACGGCCGCGAACTCTCCCTTTGCCGCGCTCAGGAATCGGCGATGGAAGGCTTTTACCTGCTCGGGCGTGACGGCTTGGACGTCCTGTTCCATCTCGTCGAAGGTGCGCGCGTGGCGCAGGTCGCCGCGGGGGAAGGGGTTGCCGTGGCGCGCCAGCAGATTGGCGATCACGGCGTCGGGCTCCTTGCGCTGGCGCTCGATGCCGGCCAGCCATTGCCGACGCGCCTCTTCCAGCGGTTCGGGGGCGTAGGCCGGATCGCGCAGCAGCCGGCCCACCAGCTCGACGACGGCCGGCAGCCGGTCGCGCCGGGTGGTGATGCTCACCGTCAGCGTCTGCCCGCTGCCGCTGAAGGACACATTGGCCTGCAGGCGGTCGAAGGCATCGGCGATCTGCTGGCGGCTCATCCCTGCACCACCTTTGTCGACCAGGGTGGCAGCGAGCGCGGCCACCGTCTGCTGTCCCATCAAGCTTCGTTCGTCGCCGAAATGCAGTCGCAGCCGCGCCTGCACCGACTGGCCGCGTGTGCCCTTGGGCAGCAGGGCCACCTGCAGGCCGCCGGCACGCGACAACTGGGTGCGGGCGTCCAGGTTGGCCGGCGTGGCGTCGAAGGCCTCGGCAACGGTGGCCGACGGGTCGCCGCGGTAGTCCTTGACCTGCGCCGCGACGTCGACACGTTCGCCCTGCGGCGCCCGTTCCGGCTGCGCCGTCGGCAGGTACAGCCCCACGGTGCGGTTGTCCGGGCGCAGCCAGGTGCTGGCGACACGATGCACGTCGGCCAGCGTCACCCGGCGCACCTGGTCGCGGCGCAGGAAGAACAGTCGCCAGTCGCCCAGTCCGATGGCTTCGGACAGCGCCACGCCGACGCGTTCGGGGTCGGCGAAGCCGTCGTCCCAGGCATTGAGCCACTGCGTGCGCGCCCGCTCCAGTTCCTCGGCGGTGACGGGCTCGGCGGCCAGCGAGTCGATGGCCGCCGCCATGGCGCTGCGCGCCAGCAGTGCGTCCTGCCCCGGGGCCAGGCTGGCACCGAGCAGCATCAGGCCGGGCTCGGCCAGGTCCCAGGCAAAGCCGAAGGTCTGCGCCGCCAGCTGCTTTTCCACCAGTCGCTTGTGCAGGCGCCCGCCCGGGGTGTCGCCCAGCACGCTGGCAATCATCTCCACGGCGGCAAAGTCGGGCGCCGGGCCGGGGGGCATGTGGTAGGCCATGTAGATCGAAGGCGTGCCGCCGACGCGGCGCAACGCGACCTGGCGCTCGCCGTCCTGGACCGGCTCCAGCGTATAGGTCGGTGCCAGCGTGCGCTGCGGCTTCGGGATGGCGCCGAAGTCCTGCGCCACCTGGGCCAGCACGCGCGCGGTGTCGAAGCGGCCGCTGACGATGAGCGTGGCGTTGTCGGGCTGGTAGTACTTCCGATAAAACGCCTGCAGGCGCGAGATGTCGACATTCTCGATATCGCTGCGCGCGCCGATGGGGCTCTTGCCGTAGTTGTGCCACTGATACATGGTGCCCAAGGTCTTCTGCAGCAGCACGCGGCCGGGGTTGTTCTCGCCCGACTCGAATTCATTGCGCACCACCGTCATCTCGGTATCCAGGTCCTTGCGCGCGATGTAGCTGTTGACCATCGAGTCGGCCAGCCAGCCCAGGTACCAGCGCAGGTTGTCCTCGTCGGCCGAGAAGCTGGCGAAATAGTTGGTGCGGTCGAACGACGTCGTGCCGTTGGCGCGCAGCCCGCGCTTGGTGAATTCGGCCCACACCGTGGGGTGCTTGGGCGAACCCTTGAACAGCAGGTGCTCGAGCAGGTGCGCCATGCCCGTCTCGCCATAGTTCTCATGCCGCGAGCCGACGCGGTAGGTCACGTTGACGGTGGTCGTCGGCTTGGAGTCGTCGGGCACCAGCAGCACCTGCAGGCCGTTGGCCAGCCGGTATTCGGAGATGCCCTCGACGCTGGTGACGGCGGTGATGCCGGGCGGCAAGGCGACGGCGGACGGCGTCTGCGCGCTCGCGACCAGGCTGCACAGCGCCAGCAGTGCAAGGAAAGACCACTTGCGGAACATGAAACGGACCCCCATCAAGAGCAGTGCACGAGTTTAGGGCGCTGCCGAAAGGCCCTTCGACACTCCGCCTGCTGCGCCGCCGGCCGCGGCCCGCCTTGTTTGCGCCGACCAGGCTCACGCAGAATCGGCCGTTCCGTCCTTGCACGCTCCGCCATGACGCCGATGGAAAACGATCCGCTGTGGAAGCTGCGCCATGCGCTGGCCGGTGTGGCGCTGGCGCTGCTGCTCTCCGTATTCGCGGCGGCGCTGGCGGGGCGTTTCATCGGCGACCTGTTCGGCGACAGCTACGGCCTTCGCGTCGCCATCTACGGCGCGCTGCTGCTGTACGTCGTGGTCGGCGCCGGCGTGCTGTTCGCCAAGGTGGCGCGACACGAGACGCGCCCCTTGTCGGGACCCCGCCTGCTGCGCTGGTTTGCCAGCCTGTGGCTGTGGCCGCTGCTGCTGCTGGCCGCTCTTGATCGACCGCAAGGTCCGCCACCGCCCACTCGATAGGATGAAACAAAGCGCTCCGCGCCGTGATCGGTGGATACTCCAAACGTGGGCTCGGTCAGAGTCGGTCCGGTCACCGACGGTTGTAGGCGCCGACCGGTCCTTATGCAGGAAGGAGTGTCCAGATGACTGTCAAGCACAAGCCACCGGTCCCGGCCAAGCGCATCGTGCGGCCGCTGCGCGCAAGAGGGTCGGCGCGGGTCATCAAGCCGGCGACGTCGGCGGCGATGCGGTCCGCCGCGATCATCGAGCGACCCGACGGCTTCTACTGGCTGGCACCGGACGGCACGCAGGAATTCGGTCCCTTCGAGACGGCCGAACTGGCGCGTGCCGATCGCGACCCCGACGACGAGCAGGATTCCTCGTTGCCGAGCGAGGCGCTCGAGGAGGCGGAGCGCGACCTCGGCATCGCCGAGTGGATCGATCCCGAGACCGGCGAGCCGGCCGAGGGGCTGTCAATGCCGCGCCTGTCGCCGGATTGACCGGGCCTGCAACTGCGATCCGCTCGGCCGGCCGGCGCCTTGGCGGGGCTTCGACTTTCTCGGGTTTGCATGTCGTTTCGGACCGACGCCTTGGACCGATCGCCGCTTGACCCGCACGGGCCGCGGCGCGGCGCGCGGTCGTGACACTCACGCAGGCAGCGGCCATGACGAACCCCGACCCCCAGCCGGCCGCCGCGGAGCAGGCCGCAACCTGGTGCGCGATGGAGATGCAGGCGCCGGGCCGGCCCCTGCAGCAGGTCTGGCGGCAGCGGCTGCCGCAACCGGCCGCGGGGCAGGTGCGCATCCAGGTCTCGGCCTGCGGTGTCTGCCGCACCGACCTGCACGTCGTCGACGGTGAACTGCCCTGGCCCGGCCACCCCGTGGTGCCGGGCCACGAGATCGTCGGCCGCATCAGCGCCCTCGGCGCGGGCGTCACCGGGCTGGCACGCGGGCAGCGCGTGGGAGTGCCCTGGCTGGGCTGGACCTGTGGCAGTTGCGAATACTGCCGCGAGGGCCGCGAGAACCTCTGCCCACAGGCCAGCTTCACTGGCTGGCAGCTCGCGGGCGGTTATGCCGAACATGTGCTCGCCGATGCCCGCTACGTCTTTGAACTGCCGCCGGCCTACGACGACGCGCAGGCGGCGCCCTTGCTGTGCGCCGGCCTGATCGGCTGGCGCGCCTACGTGATGGCGGGTGCGCAGGCACGCCGCATCGGCCTGTACGGCTTCGGCGCGGCAGCGCACCTCATCGCCCAGGTGGCCGCACGGCAGGGGCGCGAGGTCTATGCCTATACCCGCCCCGGCGACACGGCGGCGCAGGCGCTGGCACGCCAGCTCGGTGCGGTGTGGGCCGGCGACTCCGACCAGCCGGCGCCGCAGGCCCTGGACGCCGCCCTGCTCTTTGCCCCGGTGGGCGCCCTGGTGCCCACGGCGCTGCAGGCGGTGCGGCCGGGCGGCAGGGTGGTCTGCGCCGGCATCCACATGAGCGACATCCCGTCGTTTCCCTATCGCTGGCTGTGGGGCGAGCGGCGCATCGTCTCGGTGGCCAACCTCACGCGCCAGGACGGCGTCGACTTCATGCGCGTCGCGGCCGAACTGCCGCTGCAGGTGAGCGCACACACCTATCCGCTGGCGCAGGCGAACCAGGCGCTGGACGACCTGCGCGCCGGCCGCTTCGCTGGCGCCGCGGTGCTGGAGTGCCGGGCATCGTCCGACGCCGAGCCCGCACCGCGCGACGCGGCGTGGCGCTGAAGGGACACGCCGGCCGAAGGCGCTGGCCAGTCGCCGGCGTGCGTTGTCGAGGGTTGCGGCAGCCCTGCGCAGTCGCGGTCTGGCTGGCCAGGCCCACTTGCTGTTTCGCCGCCCGCTGTGCCAGGACACCGGGATCACCGCCGCGCGTCTGAACCCGCCGAAATGCTGGCGTTCTAGTTCGAGGGCTGGATGAGGCACCCGCCGGCAGCGGGGTGCGCAGCGGAAGCCGGAGTTGCAGGGCGGGCGGCTCCGGCGGCCGCGCGCGCGGTCGCGGCGGGGGCGCGGCCGCCGCGCTGTGGGCTGGGGGTGACATCGACCCCCGTGGCCCGGTGCGCACTCAGACGCCTCTCGATTCTTTCGCGCAGACGTTCCAGCGGGTCCGCCGTGCCCACCCCCGGCGCGGCGGACGGGTCACCGGCCGCGGCGGCCGTGGCCGTCTCGACCGCCACCGGCGGGTCGGCCGCCACGGGGCCAGCCAGTGTGGCGGCGAGCCACCCGCAGGCGGCGACGTGTCTTCGGTGGGGTCTCATCTCTGGCGCTCCTCGCCCCATATCGGCCGCGATCGACGCCGACTTGACCTGTCGGCCGCTACGGCATCACGTTACTCCAGCCGCGGCTTGACCCAGATCCAGGCCACGACGCCGATGCTCAACATGGCCAGCGAGGTGAGCGCCAGCGCCAGCGTCGAATGCATCACCAGCGGCACGATCACGCCGGCCACCACGGCATTCGCCAGGCTGGCCAGGAAGGATTGCACCGAGGACGACATGCCGCGGCGTTCGGGCACCTGGTCCAGCGCCAGCAGCGTGACCACCGGCACCATCAGCGCCCAGCCGAAGGAGAAGACCGCGATCGGCAGCATCGCCCAGGACCGGTCCGGCTCGAACATGGCGTTGAGCGCGACGTTGACGAGCGAGGTCGCCAGCATGATGACGAAGCCGTGGCGGATCTGGTGGCGCGGCTTGATGCGCCCGGCCAGCCGCCCCGACAGCCAGGCACCGCCCATGATGCCGCCGATGCTGAGCATGAAGAACCAGAAGAACTGCGTCGGCTGCAGCTGCAGGTGCTCACCCAGGAAGACGGGTGCCGCCAGCACGTACATGAACATGCCGTTGAAGGGGATGCCGCTGGCCAGCACCAGCGCCAGGAAGCGCGGGTTGCGCGCCAGCTGCCAGTAGCCTCGCATCAGGTTGCCGACGTTGAAGGGCTGGCGCGCCTCGAGGTGCAGCGTCTCGGGCAGCAGCCGCCAGTTGGCGAGCCACAGCGCGGCGCCGATGGCGGCCAGAAACCAGAAGACCGCATGCCAGCCCGCATGCACGAAGAGCAGCCCGCCGACCATCGGCGCCACCGCCGGAGCGACGCCGAAGAAGATCGTCACCTGCGACATCACGCGCTGCGCGTCCGCCGGCAGGAACATGTCGCGGATGATGGCGCGCGAGACCACCATGCCGGCGCCCGCCGACATGCCCTGCAGGGCGCGGAAGAAGACCAGCGCACCGATCGAATCCGACATTGCGCAGCCCACGGAAGCCGCCGTGAACAGCGCCATTCCGCCCAGCACCAGCGGCCGCCTGCCCAGGCTGTCGGAGAGCGCGCCGTGGAACAGGTTCATGACCGCGAAGCCGAGCAGGTAGCTCGACAGCGTCTGCTGCATCTGCACCGGCGTCGCGCCGACCGAGGTGGCGATGCCCGAGAAGGCGGGCAGGTAGGTGTCGATCGAGAAGGGCCCGAGCATGCCCAGGCAGGCGAGCAGCAGGGCCAGCGTCCAGCGCGGGCCGCGCCAGAGCAGGTGGGCGTCGGGGTTCATGAGGGGGAGAAACCCGCAGTCTAGTGGGCACGCTCACGCGGTGCTCCAATGCACGCATGCAAACGACCCGCCGCCGCCTCGTCACCGCGGGCGCCCTCGCAGCCGCCTGCACCGCCATGCCGGCGCTGGCCTCGTCGCGCCGCATGCTGGCGCCGATGACCGACGGCCCGTTCTACCCGGCCCGCGCCTGGCGCGAACGCTGGTCCGACTGGGACGCCGACCTCACGCGCGTGGAACGCGACGGCCGGGTGCTGGTGGCGCGCGGCGAGCACCTGGGGCTGGACGCGGTGGTCACCGACACCCGGGGCCGGCTGATCGACGGCGCCGAGGTCGAGATCTGGCAGTGCGACGTCATGGCCACCTACCGCCACCCGCGCGAGTCGTCGGAAGCAGGGCGTTTCGACCCCGGTTTCCAGGGTTTTGGCGCCGTGCGCAGCGACCGCCAGGGGGCGGTGCGCTTCCGCACCATCAAGCCCGTGCCCTACCCGGGGCGCACGCCGCACATCCACGTCAAGCTGCGGCATGCCGGTTTCGGCGAGCTGACCTCGCAGCTGTTCATTGCCGGCGACCCGGGCAACGACCGCGACTTCCTGTGGCGCCGGGTGGACGAGGCCGACCGGCCGGCGCTGGCGATGACGCTGCAGCCTGCCACCGCCGACAGCGGGCTACGCTGGCTGGTGCGGCACACCTTGGTGGCGCCGGGCTGAGGACAGGCGTGGCCGTCTGCGATCCATGACCCGGAACGGCGTCGCGTCGCCAGGACGCAGCACCGGAACGAACATCTTCGGCCAACGATCGGAGCGTGTGCTGCACGAGGGCTGCGTTGACCGGGCGGCTGCTTCAGACTG
>Ga0105090_10002134_pt1 | contig 10932 bp, 10 predicted proteins | sample PPLLak3March2015_FD_79110 | JGI IMG/M metagenome (GOLD analysis project Ga0105090, IMG submission 79110) | Freshwater sediment microbial communities from Prairie Pothole Lake near Jamestown, North Dakota, USA - PPLs Lake P7 Core (1) Depth... | ecosystem: Environmental > Aquatic > Freshwater >... | reverse complement strand
GTGCGGCAGCGCCTGGGCGCGAATCTCGTCCGGCTTCGGCGGAGGAGCGAGCGCGCAGCCCCCCAGCACGGCAACCGCAACGGTCGCCGCGAGAACGACAGCGCGATGCGACAAGGCTCTCATCAATGCAGCTTCAGCACGAGGTTGTCGGTGATCGTGCCGATGCGCAGGATCACCATCCGCAGGATGTGGATCGCTTGCGCGTGCTCGGTGTAGATCGCGCCCGCTCCACCCGCCCCGGCGGCGAGGAAGAGGTCGCGATCGCGCGCCTCGACCTCGAGCTTGACCGGAAAGCGCCCCGGCACCTGCGGGTAGATGCCGGTCTGCGGCACCACGCCCGACTGCGGCACCTGGCCCTGCCCCTGCGCCCAGACGATGGAGTCGACCCTGGCCTTGATGACGCGGCCCGGAAGGGTCTTGAGGGTGAACTCCGCGTGATTGCCGGGCTCGACCAGCTGCAGCTCGTTCTGCGCGTACAGCGCGATCACCTGATACTCTTCCTCGACGAAACTCATCGCCGGCGCGACCGGGAACGCGGTCACGTAGGATCCCGGCCGCAGCTGGACGTTGATCGCGTATCCGCTGGTCGGCGCGAAGACGGAAGTCTGGTCGAGGTTCCACTGCGCGTTCGCGAGATCCGCGCGGCTCACGTCGACCTGCGCTTTGGCGGTCGCGAGCTGGGCCCGCGCCGCGGCGACCGTCGCCTGCTCGTTGTTGACCCGCCCCGACAACCGCTGCGTGACCTGGGCCTCGTTCGCGGTCGCCGTCAGGATCTGCGCCTCCAGGTCGATCAGGTTGGCCTCAGCCTGCTCCAGCGCGAAGCGGTCGCCGGCCCCGGTGGCCACCAGTTCCCGGTTCTGCCGGACGCGCAACCGCGCCAGTTCGAGTCTCGGCTGCAACGCCTTGACCTGCGCGCTGGCGGAATTGAGCTGTTCCTGCAGCTCGCGCGCACCGGCCGAGGCCTCCGCGAGATTCGCGCCGGCCTGCGCGAACTTCGCCTCGTCGGCCGCGAGCTTCGCCTTGGCGACGTCGAGATCGTTCCGGTACTGCGTCGGGTCGATGCGGAACAGGAGCTCGCCCTTCCTGACCAGCCGGTTGGGCTCGACCGGCACCTCGATCACCCGCCCACGCACCTGCGGGATCACCTGCACGACGTACTTCACCACGCGGACGTCGGACGACGACGGGGCGACCACGTTGAGCGTGAGGACCAGCGCGGTCAGCGCGACGATCGGAATGATGACGACGGTCACCTGCGACGTCGTGTTCCACGGGAGCCACTTGAACTTGATGAAGATCAGCCAGACGAAGAACGCGTAGATGCCGAGCAGCAGGGCTTCCATCAGGAGCCTCCGCCCGATGTGCCGGCACCGGCCGGCGCGGCCAGCGCCGACACCGGTCCGGACGGCGCCGCGTGCGCCGTGGCGAGGCCCTTGCGCAGCGTCTTGAGCTCCGCGCTCAGCCCGCCCTTGGCGTTCATCGCGTCGAGCTCCTCGCGCAGGTGGTCGAGCTCATGCTGCGCGAGCTCGCCTGCGTGCGCCTTCCCGGCCATTTCGCGATAGTAGTCGTCGTGCTTCTCGGTGCCGTAGGCGAGCCGGTAGCCCGCCGGCTTCGTGTACGCCCACAGCCAGGCAATTGGCCACAGCAGCCCGCCGAACACCAGCGAGAGCAGGCACAACGTCTGGATGGCGTCGCGCTGCGGGTGGTGGCGCTTGTGGGCGATCTTCTCCGGCAGGACGTGCACCAGCCAGAACAGCACGATGCCGCCGATCGGAACGAAGATGATGACGAACCACGCGAGGTACATCGCCGCCTTGTCCATCAGCTCGGGCGGAAGGAACGACGCGTGGGCCGGCGCGGCGCACAGCAACGCTGCGGCGGCCGTCGCGCCAAGGCTGCCGGGGCGGACGGTGACACGCTTGGATTCCACTGTCGCAGGCTCTGTCAGTTGACGAGGGAGGCAGGCGTGACCGGCCGGAAGACGCCTATGCAACTATGGATGATCGCGCAGCGAGCGCAGCGCAGTCCTTGCAATTCGCGACAGGTTCCGGACCGTCCGGCAGCCGACCGCAGTGCCGGGAAGTCGCGAATGGGAAGGACATCTCGCCTGGCAACCTGCATGATGCTCGCGGCAGGCGTCGAAATCCGGGAACAGCGCGCTGCGCGACTTGGCAGCCCGGGCTCACGACATCGACGGCGTCCGCCCGATCATGCCTCACGCCACCGCATTCGTCGCGATCCCGCCATGACTCGCCACGGGGGCCGGATGGGCACCGGTCGAGCGCCGCCACGCGCCAGGCGTCGTGCCGGACCAGCGCCGGAACGTGCGCATGAACGGGCTGACGCTCGCATAGCCCAGCGTGGCGGCGATGTCGTCGAGGTGGGCGTGCGAGCTGGACAGCAGCTGGCAGGCAACCTCGAAGCGCACCTGGTCGAGGCAGCGTTGGAACGTCGTCCCCGCCTCGCGCAGACGGCGGTTCAGCGTGCGCCGATGCAGTCCGAGCGACCGCGCGACGTTGTCGCCGGAGCACTCGCCTTTGAGGAGCAGGATGCGCAGCGTGCGGTAGACGGCCTGCGGCAACCCAAGCGGCGGCGCCGCGGCGATGAGTTCGGCCGCCCGCCGCGACCGCTCGCGGTCCGCGCCGATGACCGCGGTGTCGAGCAGCGCCGCGGGGAAGCGGAGCGCGCAGTACTCCGAGTCGAAGCGCGGGACGACGCGGAACAGGTTGCGGTAGTGCCGCACGTCCGGCGGCGCGGCATGCGAGAGCAGGACTTCCGACGGCTGCCAACCCGCGCCGCACATTTCGCGCATCAGGTTCGTGGCCAGCGCCAGCGCCACGTCGTGAAGCTGCTCGCCGCCGACTGTGCCGCCCTGGTAGATCGCGTAGCCCAGGTCGGCGAAGCCGGCGCGCTCCCACAGGAAAGCGAGGCCACTCTGGCTGTTCAGGTGCTGGTAGGCAACGAGCGCACTCAGCGCCTCGCGCACGGTCGCCGAGTGGCGGACCCGCTCGCCGAGCACGCCAAGGTCCCCGGAGCGCCACGCGCGCCCCGCGAGCAGGCCGAAGTGCGGCGTTGCGGTGCGCTCCGCGGCTTCGCGCATGAGCGCTGCGAGCCTGCCGAAAGGCACCGTGTGCTCGGGATGGGCGAAGTCGGCAGCCGACAGCCCGGCGGCGGCGAGCGCCGCGTCGGGATCCGCGCCGAGCTCGCCGATCAACGACGGAACCGCGGTGAGCGCGCCGAGGCGCTGCCGCCAGACGTCGGCCGCATCGAATCCCGCTGTCTTTGCCCTGTCTCGAACCGCCGTCGGCGGCCCTACCGTGGTCTGCAACCCGCTGCCCTCCGATGCCTTGTGGCGGCGAGTATACGCAAGCCGGCGAAAACGGCATGACGATGCGCCTGCTCGAAGTCGCGCCCGGCTGGCAGAGGCCGGACGGCTGCGGCACGGCGGTCACGGTCGGCGCCGCGCGCATCGCGCTCTTCGCCATCGGCCACACGGTTGCCGCCGTCGAGGACGCCTGCGCGCGCTGCGGCGCGTCGCTGTCCGGCTGCGCGCTCACCGGGGCCGTGGCCACATGCCCTGGCTGCGGCTGGCGTTACGATGTGGCGACCGGCGCGGCGACGTCGATTCCGGCGATCCGGCTGCAGACGTTTCCCGTTCGCGTCGAAGGGGCGCGCTTGCTGATCGAATGGACCGAGCCCGCCGCTGGACCGCCCCCGCCGCACGCCATGGAGAACTTCCCTTGACCGACGCCCTGCCCGCCGCCGAGCGCGTGACGCTGCGCGACGGCACGCAAGTCACCTTTCGCCAGGCGCGGCCCGAGGATCGCGAGCGCTTCGAGCGCGCATTCGCTGCCCTCGACCGCGAAACCGTCTACACGCGCTTCTTCACTTACCGGCGCAGCCTCAGCGAAGCGGAGTACGCGCGCCTCGCCAAGTCGGACCCGGCGCACGAGGCCATCCTCGTCGCCACGGTCGAAGGCGCGGAAGGCGAGACGATCGTCGGTTCCGGCCGTTACATCGCCTGCGCTCCGGCATGCGACCCGCCGACCGCCGAGGTCGCGTTCATGATCGAGGAGGACTACCAGGGGCGCGGGATCGCCGGCCGCCTGCTCGAGCAGCTCGTGGCGCTGGCGCGCCGGCACGGCATCGCGCGCTTCGAGGCCGTCGTGCTGGAGCGCAACAAGTCGATGCTGCGCGTGTTCGAGCGCTCGGGGCTGCCGGCGACGACGCGCCGCGAGGAGGACACGGTCGTCCTGACGCTCACGCTCTGAGCGTCAGCGCACCATCGCCGAGCAGATCAGCGCGCGGCCGTTCCAGAACATGCCATTGAGGCGCTGTTCGAGCATTCCCATCGTCCCGAACGTCGCCGCCGGAAACGACAGGATGGCGCCGGGGCGGCTGCCGTCGCCCTCCACGCGCTCGACGTGCGTGCACTCGGCGACCGGCGCGTACTTCGCCACGAACGCCTTCAGGTCGTCGTCGCTGGTGCCGGGCGGGAGATTCGCGATCCACAGCTTCTGCATGGCGGCGCTCCGTCAGGCCATGATGTTGACGCCGCCGTCGACGTAGAGCGTCGCACCGGAGAGGCGGCGGGCGTACGGCGTGGCGAGGAAGGCGCAGGTGAAGCCGACGTCCATGACGTCGACCAGCTCGCCGATCGGCGCGCGCTGCTCGGCCTCGTTGAGCAGCGCCTCGAAGTCCTTGAGGCCGGACGCGGCGCGCGTCTTCAGCGGTCCGGGCGAGATCGCGTGCACGCGGATGCCCTGGTCCCCCAGTTCGTAGGCGAGGTAGCGGCAGCACGCCTCCAGCGCGGCCTTCACCGGACCCATCACGCTGTAGGTGGGGATCACCTTGTTCGCGCCGTGATAGCTCATCGCGAACATCGTGCCCCCCTCGCTCATCAGCGGCGCGGCGAGCCGCGCCATGCGCACGAACGAGTGGCACGAGACGTCCATCGCCACCGCGAAGCCCTGCGCGGAGCAGGCGAGCAGGCCGCCCTGCAGGTCGTCCTTCGGCGCGAAGGCGATCGAGTGGACGAGGATGTCCAGGCGCCCCCACTTCGCCTTGACCTCTTCGAACACGCGCTCCAGGGCCCCTTCGACCGCGACGTCGAGCGGCGCGAAGATCTGCGCCTCGAGGCCCTTCGCCAGCGGCTCGACGTACGGCCGCGCTTTGTCGTTGAGGTAGGTGATCGCGAGATCCGCGCCCAGCTCGCGGAACGCCTTCGCGCAGCCGTAGGCGATCGATTGCTCGTTGGCCACGCCGACCACCAGCGCCTTGCAGCCCGCCAGCACCGGGCGGGGAGCCGCGGTTGCGTTCATGCCGCCACCTCGCTTGCTTGCGCCGCCAGCACGCGCTGCGTATGCCGCGCGATCATCAGCTCCTCGTTCGTCGCCACGACCCACGCGCCTGCCCGGCTGCCGGCGCGCGTGATGCAGGGCCCGCCTCCGGCGTTCGCCGCCTCGTCGAGGTCGACGCCGAGCCACGCGGCGTCACGACACACCCGCTCGCGCAGCTGCGCGCTGTTCTCGCCGATGCCAGCGGTGAAGACCAGCGCGTCGAGGCCGCCCAACGCAGCCGCCAGCGAGCCCAGCTCGCGGCCGATCCGGTAGACGTAGAGGTCGACCGCCTCGCGCGCCGCGGGTGCGTCGCTCGCAAGCAGCGTGCGCATGTCGCTCGAGATGCCCGACACGCCGAGCAAGCCCGACTGCTGGTAGATGAGCTTCTCGATGGCACGGGCGTCCATCTTCAGTTCGTCCATCAGGTAGAGCACCACACCGGGGTCGAGATTGCCGCAGCGCGTGCCCATCGGCAGTCCGTCGGCCGCGGTGAAGCCCATCGTGCTGGCCACGCTGCGCCCGGCGGCGAGCGCGCACATGCTGGCGCCATTACCGAGGTGCGCGACGACGGTCCGCCCGCGCGCAGCGCGCTCGTCAAGGCGCGGCAGCGCGCCGGCGACGTACTCGTAGGACAGGCCGTGGAACCCGTAGCGCTGCACGCCGCGATCGGTGATCGACTTCGGCAGCGCAAACGCCTGTGCGACCCGCGGCTGAAGCCGATGGAAGGCGGTGTCGAAGCACGCCACCTGCGGCAGCTGCGGCAGCCGCTCGAGCAGCGCGCGGATCGGCGTCAGATTGTGCGGCTGGTGCAGGGGCGCGAGCGGGATGTACTTCTCCAGCGCCTTCACGATGCTCGCGTCGACCCGGACCGGCGCCGCGTACTCGAGCCCGCCGTGGACGACGCGATGGCCCACGCCGACCAGCGCGTGCCCGGCCAGACGCGCGCGCAGGAACGCCACGAGGTGATCGAGCGCGCCGGCATGACCGAGCGACGTGCCTTCGGCCCAGTTCTTCTCCTCGAGGACCACGCCCGCGCCGTCCTTCGCCACGAAACGCGGCGACGTGTAGAGCCCCTCCGCCTGCCCGCGCGCGACCACCGCGAGATTGCCGGATTCGACGGCGAACAGCGAGAACTTGAAACTCGACGAGCCGGCGTTGAGAACGGCGATGACGTCGGACACAGCGACTCTCCTAATTGACGGCCCGGCCGGCCGCTTCGCGGCGGGCCTGCGCCACCAGCGCTGCGATGCCGCAGGAGGCGAGCCGCGTGGTCACCGAATCGGCGCGGCTGGTGAGGATGATCGGCACCTTCGCGCCGAGCACGATGCCCGCCGCGTCGGCGCCCGCCATGAACGAGAGACTCTTGGCCAGCATGTTGCCGGCCTCGAGGTCGGGCACCACCAGCACGTTGGCGCGTCCGGCGACCGGCGAGTCGATCTTCTTGATCTTCTTCGACTCGAGACTGATCGCATTGTCGAGCGCGAGCGGACCGTCGAGGATCGCCCCGGTGATCTGTCCCCGGTCGGCCATCTTGCACAGCGCCCCCGCCTCGATGGTGGAAGGCACCTTCGGGTTGATCGTCTCCATCGCCGAGAGGATCGCGACGCGCACCTCGGGGAAGCGCATCGCGTGCGCGAGGTCGATCGCGTTGCGGATGATGTGGACCTTGTCCTCCATCGTCGGGGCGATGTTCACCGCCGCGTCGGTGATGATCAGCGTTTCGGCGTACGAGGGCACGTCCATCACGAAGCAGTGGCTGATCCGGCGCGACGTCCGCAGGCCCGTTTCCTTGTTCACCACCGCGCCCATCAGCTCGTCGGTGTGCAGGCTTCCCTTCATCAGCGCCTCGGCCTTGCCCTCGCGCACCAGCTCGACCGCCTTGGCTGCGGACGCCTCGCTGTACGGCGCGTCGACGATCGGCAGGCCGCCGATGTCGATGCCGTGCTGCTTCGCGACGGCCTCGATGCGCGCCTTCGGCCCCACGAGGATCGGGTCGATCAGCGCGAGCTTTGCCGCGTCGACCGCGCCCCTGAGCGAGCTCTCGTCGCAGGGATGGACCACCGCGGTGGGCATGGGCGGCAGCGTCTTGCAAAAGTCGAGCAGCCGCTGGTACTTCTCGTGCTTGCGTTCCATCGCTCAGCCTTTCTTCGCCGCCGGACGCTTGCGCGCGCTCGCGGTCGCGGCGCGCCGCGGGCGGCGCACCGCGCGCTTGGGCCGCTTCGTTGCATGAGTCACCGCCAGCGCGTCGCCGATGTCCTCGATCATGGCGATCTGTTCCGCCGACGGCTTCGTGCTCTGTACGCGCTGATCGGCAAGCAGGCGCCGCACCAGCGTGACGAGACGCTCGCGGTCGTCCGGGTCCGCCAGCAGCTTCGGCAACGTCGCCAGCGCCTTCTCCGGCTCGTAGCGGACGACGATCTCCTGCTCGCCGCGAATGCGGCGCCACTCGTCCCACGCCACGTCGGGCAGGAGGTCGCGGTACTCGGCGATGAGCTCCTGCTTCTGCTGCAGCCGTGACAGGAGCAGGGGCTCGCCCTTGCGGGCGAGCAGGCACGCCACGCGCGCAAGCGCCTGCGGGTAGCCGCCCTCGGCGATCGATGCGAGCGCCTCGGCGACGAAAGGCAAGTCGCGCGGTTCGGCGATCGCCGCCGCCTTCTCCTGTGTCGCGTGCTTGTCCGCCACGAAGAGCGAGAACACGTTGCCGTAGGTCTGGAAGAACGCGGCTTCGCTCGCGGCATCGCGCATCGCCCGATAGCACTCGAGCGACGCGGAGAGCGCCGACGACGCCGCGCGCTCGAACCTGCCGAGCGGGTTGGCCTTGTCGGCGGCCTTGCGCTGTCCACGCACCGCCTCGGCGGCGGGGCCGAGCCACGCGAGCCAGGGATTGAGGTCCGACAGCGCCCAGCGCTGCATGCGCAGCGGGTGGAACTGGCGGCGCAGTTTCGCGGTGACCTCGTTCGCACTGGCCTGGACCAGCGGCTGCATGAAGAGCTCGTAGGCGCGCTGGTTGAATTCCGAGATCGCGGCGACCGCCTCGAACGGCTTCTCGTCGGCACGCTCGAACCGGTTGAGGCGCGCGACGACGTCTTCGAGGCGCACCTCGCGGAACTGCACCTCGTACTCGGGCGCGCCGCCCTTGCCCTTGCGCTCCTCGATGGCCATGCCGTAGAGGCCCGGCGGCAACGCCTCGATCGACTTCAGCACCGAGACGATCTGCGCGTGCTCCTTCTTCGCCACCTTGCCGGAGACGAAGATGCCCAGGTGCCCGATGTCCTCGTGGAGCAGGCCGACGATCACCTGGCCGCGCGCCTTGATCTCGTCGGTCGAGCCATAGACGTCGGCAACCCAGTTGAAGGCCTGCTGCGGCGGCGTGATGTTGTCGCCCATCGAGGCGAACAGCACGATCGGCGCGCGGATGCCCTTGAGGTCGAAGGCCTTGCCGCTCGCTGCTTTCGTCTCGCCGGTCCAGAGCTTGTTGCCGACGAAGAGATTGCGCGTGATCCACTCGATCTCCTCGCGGTTCATGAGGTAGAAGCCGCCCCACCAGCGCTCGAACTCGAGGAAGCGCGCCGGCTCGGTGTCGACGTTGGCATAGAGGTGGTAGTACTTGTCCCAGAACGTGTTCGCCGGGTTCAGGTTCTCGAAGTTCTCGACGAGGTACGCGCCGTCGAATACGCCGTTGCCCTGGTCCGAGGTGAACGACGCCAGCCACGTGCCGCCGAGCATCCCGCCGGCATAGCGCATCGGGTTGTCGCCGGCCCCTTCAGCCCAAGCGCCGCCCCAGTAGGACATCGGCGCGCCGTTGATCACGATCGGGCCGGTGTCCTCCGGATCCGCGGCGGCGAGCATCATCGCCGCCCACCCGCCCTGGCAGTTGCCGACGATCGCCGGCTTCGGGCTGTCCGGGTGCAGCTCGCGCACCTTCTTCACGAACTGCTTCTCCGCCTCGCAGACATCGAGCAGCGTCTGGCCGGGTTCGGGGTCGCGGAAGAAGATGACGAAGTAGACGGGATGGCCTTCGCGCAGCGCCACGCCCACCTGCGAGTCGTCCTTGAAGCCGCCGATGCCCGGGCCGTGCCCGGCACGCGGGTCGATGATCATGTACGGCCTGCGCTTCGCATCGACACTGACGCCTTCGGGCGGGACGATGCGCACGAGCGCGTAGTTGACCGGTCGCGCCAGCTTACGCCCGTCGACGACCGTCTCGTAGGCGAAGTGCAGGACCGGCGTCAGGCCGGCGCGCGCGTGCTCGACGAAGTTGTTGCCGCGCTGGCGAAGCGTGTCCCAGAACAGCACGGAGCGCTGCGCGGCGTCGACCGCATAGTCGTACCACGCCGTCCACAGCCCGGCGGCTGCCGCGGGATCCTTCACGAGTTCGGCGACGTTGTCGTCGATGGCCCTGCGCATCTGCTCGCCATAGACCTCCTGCGCAGTCGCCAGACGCTTGCGATAGAGAAGCGCGACCTTCGTCGCGATGTCCTGGCTCGCGGCCAGCTGATGTCCGATGTCCATGAGTGCCCCGGAGTAGCCGAAAAACGATGCTATGATGCAATGCAGCAAATTTCCCGTCCTGACTTTTCTGGACCACGGGGCGAGGGCGTCCCCGCCATGTGCGCTTTCCTTGCGTTGCCTCAACGGGCGGCGCGCGCCGGTGTCAAGAAAGGCGTAGCCACGAGCGCCGTCCACGGCTACCCTCCCAGCGGACTTGCGGAAGAGCCGGCAATCCGGCTGCACCGCTTCCAGAGGTGAAACGTGCCTGATGACTCCCCTTTGATGCCCCGCAAGGGCTTCCGCGCCGCCACGGGTGGTCGGTTCGCTGTGGCGCTACTCGGCGTCGTGTTGGCGTTGCCAGCGGCCACGCAGGCTCCGGCGCCATCGCAACCGCTGCCCTGGACGACGTCCCCGTCGGCTCCTGCGCCGAAGGGCGGCACGGCACCGGCGGCAGCGGCGACCGCCGGCGCGCAAGCAGCACCTGCGGGTGCGCCCGCCTTCAAGCAGGAGGAGCTCGACCAACTGGTCGCGCCGATCGCCCTCTATCCCGACGCGTTGCTGGCGCAGGTGCTGATGGCATCGACCTACCCGCTCGACATCGTCTCGGCCGAGCGCTGGGTCAAGGCGAACCCTTCGCTCAAGGAGAAGGCGCTGCAGGACGCGCTGGAGAAGCAGCCGTGGGACCCGAGCGTCAAGTCGCTCGCGGTGTTCCCGCAGGTGCTCGCGATGATGAGCGAGAAGCTCGACTGGACGCAGAAGCTGGGCGACGCGTTCCTCGCGCAGCAGAAGGACGTGCTCGCCACCGCGCAGACGCTCCGCGCGAAGGCGCAGAAGGAGGGCAACCTCAAGGACACGAAGGAGCAGAAGGTGGTGGTCGAGCAGCAGGCCTCGACGACCTACATCAAGATCGAGCCGACCAACCCCGAGGTCGTGTATGTGCCGACGTACAACCCGACCGTCGTCTACGGCTCGTGGTGGTACCCGGCGTACCCGCCCTACTACTACTACCCGCCCGGCTACGTCGCCGGTGGCGCCCTGCTCGGCTTCACTGCAGGCGCGATCGTCGGCGGCGCGCTCTGGGGCAACGCCAACTGGGGCGGCG
>Ga0105090_10002133_pt1 | contig 10937 bp, 11 predicted proteins | sample PPLLak3March2015_FD_79110 | JGI IMG/M metagenome (GOLD analysis project Ga0105090, IMG submission 79110) | Freshwater sediment microbial communities from Prairie Pothole Lake near Jamestown, North Dakota, USA - PPLs Lake P7 Core (1) Depth... | ecosystem: Environmental > Aquatic > Freshwater >... | reverse complement strand
CGCTCCCGGCGTCCTGCACATCGATCACGGGTGAGCCCCCACGCTTGCGGCATGCGCCGCTGCGCTGCCCCCCGGGGGAGCGGCGTACGCCCAGCGGCGAGGGGCCCCGCGCAAAGCGTGGGGATCGACGCCGAGGTGAATCGCCGCACCGGCCGACACGCGCAGCTCCGCAAGCCTCGACTGCCCAAGGAGGCCGCCGGAGTGACCGCCTTGGGACGGCCCAGCGGCGGTCACGCCACGCTCCCCGCGATCGCCAGCGCTTCCGCGGGCACGCCGCCGCGATGGATGGCCTGGAACGACGTGCGCGTCGGGCAGAAGCGGGCCTTGAGCGCGGCGAACACGTGCTCGGCCTTGTCGGTGTTGTCCGTCGTGAAGTTGCACACGTAGACGTCGATCGTCACCGCGCCCAACTCGGGCCAGGTGTGGATCGCGAGGTGCGACTCGGCGAGGATCACCGCGCCGGTGACCCCCTGCGGCTCGAACTGGTGGAAGCGCTCCCCGACGATGGTCAGTCCGGCGCTCTCGACGGCCGCGATGCACGCCTTGCGCAGCGGTTGCGCATGAAGCATCTCAGGCTTGTCGGCAGGGCAGCCGTACCACTCGCCCAGCAGATGGATTCCGTCCATCGGCGTCTCCCCAAAAGGAAAAGCCCCACCCCGGCTGCGGACGCTTTGCAACGCCGGAAATAGGGCAACCCCACCAAGGAAACGGCCCACCTCACGCTGAAGGGGCCCCCCAACCAACTGCCGCATCCGCCTTTCGCTCGTAACCTGCACGGCGAACACTCGGCGGAAAAGCGGAGAATTATTGCACGAAATGGGGCCTTTGACCATAATTTCAAGTTCCTCCGGAAGCGGGCGCAGCGCTTGCCACCGGATCCCCAGCGGTTTTCCCCATGACTCGGCCGCGCCGGACGCAAGCGGCGCCAGCCGCCCGATACGCTCGATGACATCCGCAAGCCCCGTGACCGATACCGATCTCGCGAACGCGATCCGCGCGCTCGCCATGGACGCCGTCGAGGCCGCGAAGAGCGGCCACCCGGGCATGCCGATGGGCATGGCCGAGATCGCCGTGGCGCTGTGGACGCGACACCTCTCGCACAACCCCGCCAACCCCCTCTGGCCCGACCGCGACCGCTTCGTGCTGTCCAACGGACACGGTTCGATGCTGCAGTACGCGCTCGCCCACCTGGCCGGCTACGACCTGCCGATGGCGGAACTGCGCCGCTTCCGGCAGCTGGGCTCGAAGACGCCGGGGCACCCGGAGGTCGGCGTCGCGCCGGGGGTCGAGACCACGACCGGACCGCTCGGCCAAGGGCTCGCGAACGGCGTGGGGATGGCGCTCGCCGAGACGCTGCTCGCCGCGACGTTCAATCGCGGGGGCCTTGCGATCGTCGACCACCGCACCTGGGTCTTCGCCGGCGACGGTTGCCTGATGGAAGGCATCTCGCACGAGGTCTGCGCGCTCGCCGGCACGCTGGGGCTGGCCAAGCTCGTCGTGTTCTACGACGACAACGGCATCTCGATCGACGGCGAAGTCGCCGGCTGGTTCACCGACGACACGCCGAAGCGCTTCGAGGCCTACGGCTGGAACGTGATCCGCGCCGTCGACGGTCACGACGTCGCGGCCGTGGACCGCGCCATCGAGGCGGCCAGGCGCGAGCGCACGCGGCCGACGCTGATCTGCTGCCGGACCGTCATCGGCAAGGGGGCGCCGGGCAAGGCCGGCAGCGCCGACTGCCACGGCGCCGCACTGGGCGAGAAGGAAGTCGCGGCGACGCGCGCAGCCATCGGCTGGCCGCACGAGCCGTTCGTGATTCCCGAAGCGATTGCGCGCGCCTGGAACCACCGCGATGCGGGTGCGCAGCGCGAGGCGGCGTGGCGGGCACGTTTCGCCGCCTACCAGGCCGCGCATCCGGAACTCGCCGCGGAATTCGAACGCCGCATGGCAGGCGACCTGCCGCGGGACTTCGCGCTCGCGGCCGCCGACTTCGTGCACGCGCAGGACGCCAAGGGCGAGACGGTGGCCACGCGCAAGGCTTCGCAACAGGCGATCGAGGCGCTGGCGAAGCTGCTGCCGGAGCTGATCGGCGGATCGGCCGACTTGACCGGCTCGGTGTTCACGAACTGGTCGGGCAGCAAGGCCGTCTCCGCGCACGAGAGCGGCAACTACGTCAACTACGGCGTACGCGAGTTCGGCATGGTCGCCATCGGCAACGGGCTCGCGCTGCACGGCGGCTTCCTGCCCTACGAGGGCACGTTCCTCGTGTTCTCGGACTACGCACGCAACGCGATGCGCATGGCGGCGCTGATGCGCCTGCGCCACGTGTTCGTGCTGACGCACGACTCCATCGGGCTGGGCGAGGACGGCCCGACGCACCAGCCGGTCGAGCACGGCGCGAGCCTGCGCCTCATCCCCCACCTCGACGTCTGGCGTCCCTGCGACACCGTGGAGACCGCGGTCGCGTGGACGGAGTCCGTCGCGCGGCGGGACGGGCCCTCGGCGCTGCTGCTGTCGCGGCAGAACGTCGCGTTCGCGAAGCGCGATGCGGCGGCGCTGGCGGGCGTGGCGCGCGGCGGCTACGTGCTCGCCGACTTCGCCCCCGGACTGCCGAAGCGCGCGGTAGCCATCGCCACCGGTTCGGAAGTGCCGCTGGCGCTCGCCGCCCGCGACGCGCTCGCCGCCGAGGGCATCGCGGTGCGCGTCGTCTCGATGCCGTGCACGCAGCGCTTCGACCGGCAGGACGCCGCGTACCGCTCCGGCGTTCTGCCGCGCGGCGTTGCGCGCGTCGCCGTCGAGGCCGGCGTCACCGATGGCTGGCGCAAGTACGTCGGCGCGGCCGACGACCCGCGCGCCGCCGTCGTCGGCGTGGACCGCTTCGGCGAGTCGGCGCCCGCGGCTGTGCTGTTCAAGCACTTCGGCATCACCGTCGAGCGCGTCGCCGGGGCGCTGCGCGGTGTGACCTCGGCCTGATGGCGATCGTCGCGATCCGGCCGGGGCTCCCCGCCGACGCGGAGGCGATCGCCCGCGTGCGCATCGACGCCTGGCGCGCAACGTACCGCGGGACGATTCCCGACGCCTACCTCGACGCCATGTCGATCGACGAGAGCGCGGGCCTGTGGCGCCGCATCCTCGCGACAGGCAGCCCGAAGGCACGCGTCTTCGTGGCCGAGGACGCCGGCGAGGTGGTCGGCTTCGCGTCGGGCAACCGGCGCGAGCCGCCCAAGCTCGACTTCGGCGCGGAACTGTCGGCCATCTACGTGCGCGCCGACCGCAAGCGACAGGGGATCGGGCGGCGGCTGGTCGGCGCGGTCGCCGCTGCCGCGCGCGCCGCGGGCGGCGACGGCCTCGTCGTTTTCGTGATCGCGGGCAACAAGGGCGCCCGCGCGTTCTACGAGAATCTGGGGGCGGAGCTCCTGCTCGAGCAGCCTTTCGAGTGGGACGGAATCCCGCTCTTCGAGGCCGCCTACGGGTGGCGCGATCTCGCGGCGCTGGCCGCCGCGGGCGGAACGTCCGTCCTGCACTGATCACGCAAATCCGGCCGGCGACGGCCATCACACGCACACCTGGGAGACGACATGACGATCAAGATCGGCATCAACGGGTTCGGTCGCATCGGCCGCATGGTCCTGCGCGCGGCGACGCGCGACTTCCCGGACGTCGAGGTCGTCGCGATCAACGACCTGCTGGAGCCCGACTACCTCGCCTACATGCTGCAGTACGACTCGGTGCACGGCCGCTTCAAGGGCACGATCGCCGTCGAGGGCTCGACGCTGATCGTCAACGGCAAGCGCATCCGCCTCACCGCGTTGAAGGACCCCGCGGAGCTCAAGTGGAAGGACGCCGGCGCCGACGTGGTCATCGAGTCGACCGGGCTGTTCCTCACCAAGGAGACCGCGGAGAAGCACATCGCCGCGGGAGCGCGCAAGGTGATCATGTCGGCGCCGTCGAAGGACGACACGCCGATGTTCGTCTACGGCGTCAACCACGCGAGCTACAAGGGCGAGGCGGTCATCAGCGCCGCCTCGTGCACGACGAACTGCCTGGCGCCGGTGGCCAAGGTGCTCAACGACACCTGGGGCATCAAGCGGGGCCTGATGACCACGGTCCACGCCGCGACGGCGACGCAGAAGACCGTCGACGGACCGTCGAACAAGGACTGGCGCGGCGGACGCGGCATCCTCGAGAACATCATTCCCTCGTCGACCGGCGCGGCGAAGGCCGTGGGACGCGTGATTCCCGAGCTCAACAAGAAGCTGACCGGCATGGCCTTCCGCGTGCCGACCTCGGACGTTTCCGTCGTCGACCTCACCGTCGAGCTGGCCCGGCCCGCCACCTACGACGCGATCTGCGCGGCGATGAAGGCAGCCGCGCAGGGCCCGATGAAGGGCGTGCTCGGCTACACCGAGGACAAGGTGGTCGCCACCGACTTCCGCGGCGAGAGCTGCACGTCGGTGTTCGACGCCGACGCCGGCATCGCGCTCGACGACACGTTCGTCAAGGTGGTCGCCTGGTACGACAACGAGTGGGGGTACTCCTGCAAGCTGCTGGAGATGGCCCGCGTCATCGCGAAGTAGCGCGATGGCCGCGTCGGCGGCCGGCATCGACGTCCGGCCCATCGAGTTCCGCGACATCCCCGGCTTCCACGCCGCGGTCGGGGCCGTGGCGGCCGAACGGCTGTGGCTGGCGCGCACGACGCCCTTCCCGCTCGATCAGGCGGCGCAGTTCGTGACGCGCAACATCGAGCGCGGCCACCCGCAGTTCGTCGCCGACAGCGGCGACGGCCGCGTCGTCGGCTGGTGCGACGTCGTCCCCTCGCCGCGCGAAGTCTCGTCGCACGTGGGCGTGCTGGGCATGGGCGTGGTCGCCGGGTACCGCGGCCGCGGGATAGGGCGGCAGCTGATCGGGGCCGCGCTGTCCGCGGCGCAAGGACGCTTCGAGCAGGTCGACCTCGACGTCTACGGCGGCAACGCGGCCGCGCAGCGCCTCTACCGCGGCGCGGGCTTCGTCGAGCAGGGACGCAAGCGCGGCGGTCGCAAGGTCGACGGTGTCTACGACGACATCCTCTTGATGACCCGTTTTTTCAAGGAGCCCGCATGAGCAGTATCAGGAGCCTGGCCGACGTCGACGTGCGCGGCAAGAAGGTGTTCATTCGCGCCGACCTCAACGTGCCGCAGGATGACACGGGGAGGATCACCGACGACACGCGCATCCGCGCCTCGGTCCCCGGCATCCGCGACGCGCTCTCCCGCGGTGGCGCGGTCATGGTCACTTCGCACCTCGGCCGGCCGACCGAGGGCCAGTTCTCGGCCGCCGACTCGCTCGCGCCGGTCGCCGGCAGGCTCGCGGAGCTGCTCGCGCAGGATGTGCCGCTGGTGCGCGACTGGGTCGACGGTGGCCCGTGGCACCGCGAGCTCAGGGCCGGCCAGGTCGTGCTGCTGGAGAACTGCCGCTTCAACAAGGGCGAGAAGAAGGACGATGAGGCGCTCGCACGGAAGATGGCGGCGCTGTGCGACGTCTACGTCAACGACGCCTTCGGCACGGCGCACCGTGCGGAGGCGACCACGCACGGCATCGCGCGCTTCGCCGGCGTGGCCTGCGCCGGGCCGCTGATGGCGGCCGAGATCGAGGCGCTCACGCGCGCGCTCGCCAACCCGCGGCGCCCGCTGATCGCGATCGTCGCCGGCAGCAAGGTATCGACGAAGCTGACGATCCTGCGCGCGCTGGCCGCGAAGGTCGACGCGCTGATCGTCGGCGGCGGCATCGCCAACACGTTCATCCTCGCCGCCGGTGGCAGGATCGGGAAGTCGCTGGCCGAGCCCGAGCTCGTCGGCGAGGCACAGGCGATCCTCCAGGCTTTCCCCGGGAAGGTGCCGGTGCCGATCGACGCGGTGACGGCGAAGCGCTTCGCGGCGGACGCGGAGCCCACGCTGAAAGCTGTCGAGGATATCGAGGACGACGACCTGATCCTCGACGTCGGGCCGCAGACCATGGCCTACCTCAAGACGACGATCGCGCAGGCCGGCACCATCGTGTGGAACGGGCCGATCGGCGTGTTCGAGTTCGATGCCTTCGCCGATGGCACGCGCGCGCTCGCCGAGGCGATCGCGGCGTCCGGCGCGTTCTCGATCGCCGGCGGCGGCGACACCGTCGCCGCGATCAACAAGTTCGGCATCGCCGAGCGCATCTCCTACATCTCCACGGCGGGCGGGGCGTTCCTCGAGTTCCTCGAAGGCAAGACGCTGCCTGCGGTGGCGATGCTCGAGGCGCGCGGGGCGACCTGACCGGACGCCCGATCGCTTACCATCCGGCCTTCCCCCGCAGGAGGCCACGCCCGTGCCCCGCTCCACCAAGATCGTCGCCACGATCGGCCCTGCGTCGAGCAGCCGCGACGTGCTCTCGCGCATGCTCGCCGCCGGCGTGGACTGCGTGCGCCTCAACTTCTCGCACGGCGTCGCCGCCGACCACGTCGACAACGCCCGCCTTATCCGCGAGGTGGCGCGCGAGCAGGGGCGCGAGGTGGCGATCATGGCCGACCTGCAGGGCCCGAAGATCCGCGTGGGCAAGTTCAAGGACGGTCGCGTCACGCTCGTGCCCGGCCAGGCGTTCGTTCTAGACGCCGAGTGCGAGCTCGGCGACGCCACGCGCGCGGGGCTCGACTACAAGGAGCTGCCCCGCGACGTCGGCCCCGGCGCGATCCTGCTGCTCAACGACGGGCTGATCCGCCTCGACGTGATGCGCGTCGAGGGCTCGCGCATCCACACCCGCGTCGAGATCGGCGGCGTGCTGTCGAACAACAAGGGCATCAACCGCATGGGCGGCGGGCTCACCGCGCCGGCGCTCACCGCGAAGGACATGGACGACGTCCGCACGGCCGTGCAGATCGGCGCCGACTACCTCGCCGTGTCGTTCCCGAAGAGCCGCGAGGACATGACCATGGCGCGCCAGCTGCTTCGCGCCGCCGGCGGTCACGCGCAGCTGATCGCGAAGATCGAGCGCGCCGAGGCGATCACAGCGCTATCCGAGATCATCGCGGCCTCCGACGGCATCATGGTCGCGCGCGGCGATCTCGCGGTGGAGGTCGGCAACGCTACCGTGCCGGGCCTGCAGAAGCGGATGATCCGGCTCGCGCGCGAGCAGAACAAGCTCACCATCACCGCGACGCAGATGATGGAGTCGATGATCGTCAACCCGATGCCCACGCGCGCCGAGGTGTCCGACGTCGCCAACGCGGTGCTCGACGGCACCGACGCGGTGATGCTCTCCGCCGAGACCGCCGCCGGCAAGTACCCGGTCGAGACCGTCACGTCGATGGCGCAGGTCTGCGTCGAGGCCGAGAAGTCCGACGTCGTCGCGCTCGACCGCGACTTCCTCGACCGCACGTTCACGCGCATCGACCAGTCGATCGCGATGGCGACGCTGTTCACCGCCTTCCACCTCAACGCGAAGGCGATCGTCTCGCTCACGCAATCGGGCTCCACCGCGCTGTGGATGTCGCGGCTGAACGCCGGATGCCCGATCTACGCGCTCACGCCCGAGGTCGCCTCGCAGCGCAAGATGGCGCTCTACCGCAACGTGCGGCCGCTGTTCCTCGAGCAGCACGGCGATCGCGACGCGGTCCTGAAGCTCGCCGAGGAACTGCTCGTGTCCACCGGCAAGGTGCAGGACGGCGACATGATGGTGCTGACGATCGGCGAGCCGCTCGGCAAGTCCGGCGGCACCAATACGATGAAGCTGGTCCGGGTCGGTGACGACCGACTCTGACCGGTTCGGCGATCGTCAACCTGCGGATCCGCCCCCGATTCTCACTTGGCCTTCGCCTTCATGTCGGCCTCGAGCTTCGCCCAGTCGCGCGGCCCGTCGACGAAGCGCCGACGCAGCATTTCCAGCGAGTAGGCATTGCCCCCCTCGAAGTGCTTGTAGACCCCGTCGTTCGCCGGACCGCTGCCCACCCCCGGCGTGACCAGCGTGACCGCGGTCGCGTCCGCACCGCGCGGCTCGAGGAACATGACGGTGTGCAGCGACTGGAACGCCGCGGTGTCGAACGGCGCCTTCGTCGGCGCCTGCACGTTGCGGATGGCCAGCATGCGCTGCGGGACGATCGCCACCACCTGGTTGCGGATGTTCTCGCGGTCGCCGATCCTGGCGGCGAAATCGTAGCTCGCCTCGATCGCCCCGCCGAGGCGGAACTCGCCGCCGACCACGGGCGCCGCCCAGGTGCGGAAGCCCTCGGCCGTGGCCACCGCCTCCCACACCGCCGGGACGCTCGCCGGAACGACCACGCGAAGCTCCAGCGTGCGGTTACCGTCGGGCTGGGTGGTCGACAGGTTCTCGACCGCCGGCGGCATGCGCACGGCGCCCTGGCCCGCGGCCGACGCGGCGGCCAGCAGGAGGGCCAGCGCGGCGGCGGACCGCAGCCAGTACCGGATTCCCTTCATCGTGACCTCCCCAAGGCTGCAACTTGCGCGGTCGCGCGCGCAGCTGCCGATTATGCGCCGCGGCGCGCTTGCCCTCAAGTAACCGGCTGGTTACCATGACGGCATGCCGCGCGACGCCGCCAACCCCGCCCCCGCCCGCCGGGCGAGGCGCCCGCGCGAGGAGTGCCCGGCGCGCGACGCCGAGCGCACGCGCGCCGCGATCCTCGCGGCCGCCGTTGACGAGTTCGCGGCGCACGGACTGGGCGGCGCCAGGGTCGACCGCATCGCGGCGCGCGCATGCGCGAACAAGCGGATGCTGTACCACTACTTCGGCGCCAAGGAGGCGCTCTACCTCGCGGCGCTGGAGAGCGCCTACGAGCGCATCCGCGGCGAGGAGCAGAAGCTCGACCTCGATCACCTGCCGCCCGAGCAGGGCGTGCGCGAGCTGGTCGCGTTCACGTGGCGCTACTTCCTCGCCCACCCCGAGTTCATGTCGCTGCTCAACACCGAGAACCTGCACAAGGCGAGGCACTTGAGGCAGTCGCGGAAGATCCGTGCGCTGCACTCGCCGCTCGTCGCGGCGCTGTCGTCGTTACTTGAACGCGGCCGCCGCGAGGGCGTCTTCCGCGCCGGCGTGGACCCGGTGCAGCTGTATGTCTCCATCGCCGCGCTCAGCTACTTCTATCTGGCGAACTGCCACACGTTGTCGACCATCTTCGACCGCAACCTGCGTGCGAAGGCCGCGCTGGCCGAGCGCCTGCGGCACATCACGGAACTCGTCGTCGCCTCGCTGCGTCATCGCGACGCGCAAGCGCCGGCCGTCGTGCCGGCTTCGTCATGATTGACCGAACGGTCATTTCACCCGCGCGGGATTCCGCGCTCCAGGAACCTCTCGAGGAGGGAAATCGCATGAACCGCAGCAAACGCAGTCTCGTCGCCGCCGGCATCGTCGCCGGGCTGGCGCTCGCCGTCGCCGCACCTGCCGTCGCGCAGTGGAAGCCGGACAAGCCGATCACGATCATCGTGCCGTGGGCGGCGGGCGGGTCGACCGACCAGGTCACCCGCGTCACCGCCGCCGAGCTCGAGAAGTCGCTCGGCCAGAAGGTGGTCATCCTGAACCAGCCCGGCGCATCGGGCTCGATCGGCACCAAGAACGCGCTCGAGGCGCCGAAGGACGGCTACACGTGGACGGCAGGGGCCGCGAAGGACCTCGGCACGTACCGCACGCTGGGCATGCTCGACACCAGCGTCAAGGACTGGAACGTCTACACCAACGTCGCGCACATCGCAGTCGTCGGCGTCAACGCCAACGCGCCGTACAAGGACATGAACGAGCTGCTCGCGGCGATGAAGGCGAAGCCGGGCGCGATCGGTGTCGCCACGGCCGGCGTCAACTCGAGCGGCCACTCGGCGATCGAGGCGATCGCGAAGGCGACCGGTATCAAGTACAAGCACGTCACCTACGACGGCGGCAACCCGGCCGTGGTGGCAACGGTCGCCGGCGAAACCGAGGTCACGACCCAGCTCGCCGCCGAGCAGACCGAGATGATGCGGGCCAAGCGCATCCGCCCGCTCGCCGTCGTCGGCGACAAGCCGCTGGAGATCGAGGGCGTCGGCGTCATCCCGCCGCTGTCGCAATTCATCCCCGGCTTCAAGGACCCGATCAACTACTTCGGGATCTTCGTGCCGAAGGGCGTGCCGCCGCAGGTCACGCAGACGCTCGACCGTGTCTGGGCGAACGACATCGCGAAGTCGGAAGCGCTGAAGAAGTACGCGACCTCGCGCGGCGCGCTGTTCGCGCCGATGGCGGGCGAGCAGGCGCAGGCCGCCGTGTTCCCGGCGGTGCAGGCGTACGCGTGGACGCAGTTCGACGCCGGCAAGGCGAAGGTCTCGCCGGACACGATCGGCATCCCGAAGCCGTAATACCCTCGCGGCGTTTCCGGCCGGGCGCCGAGCCCGGCCGGGACGCTCCCGGTTCGCTCCTTTCATGCCCAACGTCGCGCCGCGCGCGGACTTCGTCGCCGCGCTTGCGTGGATCGCCTTCGGCCTCGCCATCGTCGGCGGGGCGCTCGCCATGGACCGGCTCGAGCGCTTCGGCGCGAAGGTCTACATGGCCCCCGGGCTCGTGCCCGGCATCCTCGGCGGCCTGATCGCGCTGCTCGGCGCGCTCCTGCTCGTGCGCTCGGCGCGGCAGGGCGCGATGGCAACGCTGTCGCAGCCGTGGCTGCCGAGCGCGGAGGGGCGGAGGACGCTCGCCCGTACGTCGCTGGCGATCGCGCTCACGCTCGTCTACACGCTGATGCTCGTCGGCCGCGGCCTGCCGTTCTGGCTGGTGACCGTGGCGTTTGTGTTCGTCTTCCTGCTCCTGTTCTACCTCCCCGAGTGCCGCGCGCGCGGCCAGGCGGCCCGCGGCGTGGCGACCGCGGCGATCGTCGCTGTCGCGACTACGGCCGTGGTGACGCTCATGTTCGAGCGCGTCTTCCTCGTGCGGATGCCCTAGTGTGCTGTCCCGCAAGTTCG
>Ga0105090_10002132_pt1 | contig 10938 bp, 10 predicted proteins | sample PPLLak3March2015_FD_79110 | JGI IMG/M metagenome (GOLD analysis project Ga0105090, IMG submission 79110) | Freshwater sediment microbial communities from Prairie Pothole Lake near Jamestown, North Dakota, USA - PPLs Lake P7 Core (1) Depth... | ecosystem: Environmental > Aquatic > Freshwater >... | reverse complement strand
TGCCGGCCATGGTCCAGAAATGCGGGTCGGCCAGCGGGATGTCCACGCTCTGCAGCGACAGCGCATGCGCCAGTTGGCGCCAGTCGGTGGCCACCATATTGGTGGCCGTGGGCAGCCCGGTGGCGCGGCGGAACTCGGCCATGACCTCGCGGCTGGAGTAGCCGTCCTCGGCACCGCAGGGGTCTTCGGCATAGGCGACCACGCCACGCATACGATGGCCGAGGCAAATGGCGTCCTTCAGCAACCAGGCGCCGTTGGGGTCGAGCGTGACGCGGGCCTCGGGGAAGCGCTCGTGCAGCGCGATCACCGCATCCACCTCCTCTTCGCCGGCCAGTACGCCGCCCTTGAGCTTGAAGTCGTTGAAACCATAACGTTCACGCGCCGCCTCGGCCAGACGCACCACCGCTTCGGGTGTCAGCGCCGCGTCGTGACGCATGCGGAACCATGCGTTGTCGGCGCCTGGGTCTTCGGCATAAGGCAGGTCGGTCCGGCGCCGGTCGCCCACGTAGAACAGGTAGCCGAGCATCTCCACCGCGTCGCGCTGCTGGCCTTCGCCCAGCAAGGCGGCCACCGGCACCTCCAGGTGCTGGCCCAGCAGGTCGAGCAGCGCCGATTCGATGGCCGTCACTGCATGGATGGTGGTGCGCAGGTCGAAGGTCTGCAGCCCGCGGCCACCGCTGTCGCGGTCGGCAAAGGCCTGCTGCACCTGCTGCAGCACACGCTGGTGCGCACCCAGCGGCTGGCCGACCACCAGCGCGGCGGCCTCCTCCAGCGTCTTGCGGATCTTCTCGCCGCCCGGCACTTCGCCGACGCCGGTGCGCCCGGCACTGTCGCTCAGCACAGCCAGGTTGCGCGTGAAGAACGGCCCATGCGCGCCGCTCAGGTTGAGCAGCATGCCGTCGCGGCCGGCGACCGGGATGATGCGCAACGCGGTGATGCGGGGGGTGGACGAAGAAGTCATCGGGGCAACTCGGTGAAGGTGGCGCGAAGTATCCATGTCGAACCGCCGCAGGCGCATCGCGGAAAGGCCTGACGCCGCGCCCGAGCTCACTGGACAACGCCACCGCCAGACGGACTGTACAAGTCCCGGCGCGCCCTGTTGTTGACGTTGTATCCAATATCATGGACGATCTGTCCATCATGACGGACGAAACCTCATCGCAACTGACGCAGCGCATCGCCCAGCGCGTGCGCGAGCTGCGTGCCTCCAGCGGCTTGTCGCTGGACGAGCTGGCCGGACGCTGCGGCGTCAGCCGCTCGATGATTTCGCTGATCGAGCGCGGCGAAAGCAGCCCGACGGCGGTGGTGCTGGAGAAGCTGGCGGTCGGGCTCAACGTGTCGCTGGCCTCGTTATTTGCGACACCGGAGCCAGGCGCCGACCCGGTGTCGCGCCGCGCCGACCAGCTGCAATGGCGCGACCCGGCCTCGGGTTACCTGCGGCGCAACGTCTCGCCCAGCGGCTACGACTCACCGATCCAGATCGTCGAGGTGGACTTTCCGCCTGGCGCTCGCGTGGCCTATGAAACCGGCCCGCGCCACCCGCGGCTGTATCAGCAGGTGTGGGTGCTTGACGGCCGCATCGAGCTGCGGCTGGGCGAACAGCGCCACCTGCTGGATGCCGGCGACTGCCTGGCAATGCAGCTCGATCGGCCGCTCAGCTACCACAACCCCACGCGCAAGGCGGCGCGCTACGCGGTCGTGCTGTGCAGCGAAGCCGGACCATGGAGATGACATGCCTGCCATCCGCCGCCTGCCGCAACTGAGCCCGGCCGATATCGATGGGCTGGCGCAGGTGCTGGTCGACTGTGTGGATGGCGGCGCGTCGGTCAGCTTCATGCACCCGCTGACGCTGCCCAGGGCGCGCGCCTTCTGGCAGCAGGTGGCCGACGACGTGGCACGAGGCGAGCGCGCGCTGCTGGTCGCCGAAGATGCGGCCGGCATCGCCGGCACGGTACAGCTGGTGCTGGCGCAGCCCGAGAACCAGCCGCACCGCGCCGACCTGGCCAAGATGCTGGTGCACCGCCGCGCGCGGCATCAAGGTGCAGGTGCTGCCTTGCTGGCTGCCGCCGAGCAGCTGGCCCGCGATTGCGGCAAAACCCTGCTGGTGCTGGACACGGCCAGCGCCGAGGCCGAGCGCCTTTACGCGCGCGCCGGCTGGCAGCGCTGCGGCACGGTGCCGGGCTATGCGCTGCTGCCGCATGGCGGCCAGTGCGCCACCACCTTCTTCTATCGCCAGCTGGGCTGAAAGTCTGAGTGGACACCACGCTGGTCGCCGCCGCCTTGCTGAGCGCGGCGCTGCATGCGGCCTGGAACGCGGGCGTCAAGTCCAGCGCGCGGCCGCCGCTGGCGATGACCGCGCAGATGGTGGCCTCGGCCGCGCTGGCCCTGCCGGTCTTGCTGTGGGTGGGCCCGCCTGCGCCGGCCGCCTGGCCTTGGATGGCGCTGTCCTGCCTTCTCGGCATGGGCGCGGTGGCCTCGCTGCTGCGCGCCTATGAACACGGCGCCTTTGGCGCGATCTACCCGATGGCGCGCGCCTCGTCGGTGCTGCTGGTGCTGCCGCTGGCCGCGGCCGTGGCCGGCGAATGGCCCCGCCCGTTGGCGCTGCTGGGCGTGGCGCTGGTGAGCGTGGCAGTACTGATGCTGGCGCGCGGCGAAGGCGTGGCACGTGCGCTGTCGCGCCCGGCCCTGGGCTGGACGCTGGCCTCGGCCGCCTTCACCGCCGGCTACATCGTCTGCGACGCGCAGGGTGTGCGCCGCGCCGGCTCGACGCTGTCCTACGGCTGTGCACTATCCATCGCCAACGCGCTGCTGTGGAGCGCCTGGCAGCACCGCAAGGGCATGCGCCTGGCCGATGTGCTGGAGCATCGCGAGCGCACGGCATGGATGGCCGTGGCGGCCACGCTGTCCTATTGGCTGATCCTGTGGGTGTGGACGCATGCGCCGATTGCCCCGGCCTCGGCACTGCGCGACACCAGCGCGATCTTCGCCACGCTGATCGCTGTGACGGTGCTGAAGGAGCGCCTGGACCAGCGCGTGCTGTGGGCCGTGGCGCTGGCCACGCTGGGCACGCTGGCGATCCGGCTGGCCTGAGGGGGGCTGGCACACTTGCTGCGGACGGGCTGTCCATGGCCTGCAAGGTCCCGCAGCCGTGCAATCGCGCACACCGCCGGTGCGGCCTGCGCGGGCCGTACCCGAACCAAGGAGCCCGTCGATGCAATCTGCTTTGCTGATCCGCTTGGTCGGAAGCGCCAAGCCGATGCCAGAGCCCCCGGCAGTGCCGGCGGCCGTGATCGAGCCTGCGACATGCGGCGGGCTCAGGGCATGAAGATGCTGGTCAACCTGCTCAGTCGCGACCCGGGCGCGCAGATGGCGTTCTATGCCGAGCTGTTGGGCTTCGAAGAGATCAGCGCCTGGCGCACGCCGATCTACCGCGTGCTGGACACCGGCGGCAGCGAACTGGGCTTCAACGCCCCCGAGGCACGCGCCCTGCTCGATCTGCCGGCCGCGCCCCCAACCACGGCCGAAGGCCTGCTGCCAACCACCGCCTTCGCCACCTTCATGCTCGACACGCCGGGCGAGGTGGATGCCTTGGCAGCGCGCGCGCCGGCGCTGGGCGGGCGCGTGCTGAAGGCGCCCTTCGTCACCTACTACAAGCAGTGGCAGGCCGTGCTGGCCGACCCCGAGGGGCATGTGTTCCGGCTGGCCTGCCTGACGCTGCCGGCCGGCGTGTAGTCAGGCGCGGCGCCGGAAGACCAGCCGATCGGGCGTGGACACTTCCGGGGCCAGCACATAGCCGTCGGCGTCGAAGCCCTGCAACTGCTCGGGCCGGCGCACGCGGTGCTCGATGGCATAGCGCGCCATCAGGCCGCGCGCGCGCTTGGCGAAGAAGCTGATGATCTTGTAGCCGCCACCCTTCCAGTCCTCGAACTGGCAGTCGACGACCCGTGCCGCCAGCGCCTTGCGCAAGGCCACCCGCGCATACTCGACCGACGCCAGGTTGACCACCACCGGCGTCTTGTCGGCCGCCAGGCGCTGGTTCAGGTAGTCCGCCACCGTGTCGCCCCAGTACGCATACAGATCCTTGCCGCGCGGCGTGGCCAGCGCGGCGCCCATTTCCAGGCGGTAGGGCTGCAGACGGTCCAGCGGGCGCAGCGCGCCGTACAGGCCCGACAGGATGACCAGGTGCTCCTGCGCCCAGGCCAGGTCGGCCGTCTTCAGCGTCTTCGCATCCAGGCCTTCGTAGACATCGCCATTGAAGGCCAGCGCCGCGGGCTTGCTGTGGTTGGCTGCGGCCTCGGGCTGCCAGGTGGCATAGCGGGCCACGTTCAGCGCGGCCAGCGGGTCGGACAACTCCATCAGCCCGGCCACCTGCGCGGGCGTCTTCCGGCGCAGCACGTCGATCAGTTCGGCCGCCTGCGCGGTGAAGGCCGGGTCGGTGGCCTTCTTCAGCACCGGGGCGCGCACGGGAGTCTCGAAATCCAGGGTCTTGGCGGGTGACAGCAGGAACAGCATGTCCGCGATTGTGGCGTCCGGCACGATCCCGGGTGCCCTGCAGGGCCTGCCGCTCGACATCCGTGCAACCGGTTAGCGCGCTGGTACGGGCCGCAATCCAGTTGTCACGCCGCCGTGAACACCGCGTGATGCCGGCGTGAGCGGGACAGGTCAGCATGAGTTCGTCGCGTACCGGAACCCCGGTGCGGGCAACCAACAGCTTCAGGAGCCACTCATGTCGCAAACCCTCTTCGATCGGCGCGCCTTGTCCGCCGTGTCCCTCTGCATCGCCACATTCGGCGTGCAGGCCGCACCCGTGCAGGTCAAGGTCACCGTGGAAAGCCTGGTGCCGGCCCTCGGCATCAGCTTTGCGCCGGTGCACGTCGGCTTTGGCAATGGCAGCTTCGACGCCTTCAACCTGGGTGGCGTGGCCACAGCACCCATCATTTCCGTGGCCGAAGGCGGCTCGGCATCGGCCTGGTTCCCGGCCTTCGCTGCCGCCGAAGCCAGTGCAACGCTCGGCACCGTCGCCATGGCACCGCTGCAGCCCGGCGGTTTGTTCATGAACACCTTCATGGTCGATTCCGCCGTCAACCGCTACTTCACTTTTGCGTCCATGGTGGTGCCGAGCAACGATCACTTCGTCGGCAACGACGACCCGATGGAGTACGAACTCTTCGGCGCAGGCGGCGCGTTGCAGCTCACCAGCATCACTGTCAAGGCCAGCGAGATCTGGGATGCGGGCTCCGAGGCCTTCGACCCGGCCCACGCGGCTTTCGTGGTGGGCGGCAACAACGACCTGCGCACGCCGCAGGGTTCGGTGGTGGCCTTCAACTTCGGCGAGCTGGCGGCCTTCAACGGCATGAGCACCGCCACCGGCTATGTGCTGAACAGCCAGCTGCGCGCCGATACCGACGTGCTGCGCTTCAACTTCGCGGTGCAGGCCGTACCGGAGCCCGAGACCTATGCGCTGATGCTCGGCGGTCTGGCCGCGTTGGGTTTCATGGCCCGGCGACGCCGCGCCGCCGCCGAAACCGCGTAAGGTGCCTGCCGCTTTGTCCGACCCAGCGCGGATGAACGGCCAGCTGCTCCTCGTCGAGGACGACTCCGCCATCGCCGACCTGGTGCAGCTGCACTTGGGCGAGGCGGGTTTCGCGGTGCATCGCGAAAGCGACTGCCGAGGCGCGCTGCACGCCATCGGCAGCCGCGACTGGGACCTGGTGCTGCTCGACCTGACGCTGCCCGGTGGCGATGGCTGGGACATCTGCCGCCGCCTGCGCCAGCGCAGCGAACGGCTGCCGGTGATCATCGTCAGCGCGCGTTCGTCCGAGGCCCACCGCGTGCTCGGCCTGGAACTCGGCGCCGACGACTACCTGGTCAAGCCCTTTTCGATGTTGGAGCTGGTGGCTCGCGTGCGCGCGCTGCTGCGCCGCGCGCAGCACCAGCCGCCGCCGCACGATGTGCTGCATTTCGTCGGCCTGCAGTTCGACCCCGCGCGCCGCGAGGTGGTGCAAGGGTGCGTGCGCACGCCGCTGACGCTGCGCGAAAGCGACCTGCTCGGATTCCTCGCGCGGCACCCCGGCCAGGTGTTTAGCCGCGCCGAATTGCTGGACAAGGTGTGGGGGCGCGGCTTCGACGGCTACGAGCACACCGTCAATTCGCACATCAACCGGCTGCGCCAGAAGATCGAGGCCGACCCGCAGGAGCCGCGCTGGATCCAGACCGTGTGGGGCGTGGGCTACCGCTTCGATGCCGGCGCTGCTCGCGTGGCTACCGACCCACCGACATGAACGGCTCCTTCGCGCGGCGCCTGACGCTGGCGTTATCGGCGCTGATGTTGGCGTATGGCGCTGTCGTCACCGGCATTGGCAGGACACTGGAGGCCGCGCATGAACAAGAGGCATTGCAGCGCTTGTCGCACGGCCTGGCGCGACACATCGTCGAACACTGGCCCGAAGCCACCGCCGGTGCGGGTGCCGGCGAGTCCGAAGCCGCGGCTCGCGCTGCACTGATTGGCATGCTGATGGCCGTGAACCCGGGTATCGAGGTCTACATGCTCGACGCCGATGGACGTGTCGCCACCTACCTGGGCGAACCCGGCATGGTGCAGCGCCACCAGGTGGACCTGGCGGCGGTGCGCAGCTTCCTGGCTGGGGCGCGGCTGCCGTTGCGTGGCACCGACCCGATGTCGCCACGCGGCGAGAAGGTCTTCAGCGCCGCCATGTTCCCACCCCGTGCCGGCGACGCGCGACCGCCAGGCTACCTGTACGTGGTGCTCGAAGGCCAGGCGCGCGAGCGTGTGGCAGCACCGCTGGGCCTGCAGCGCAGCTGGCAGACGGCCAGCGCGGTGGCGGCGCTGGCCCTGGGATTGACGCTGCTGATCGGCGCCTACGTCGTGCGCCGACTGACGCGGCCGCTGCGCGAACTGTCGCAGCGCATGCACGCCTTCCAGATCGGCGATGACACTGCCGTTGGCACCCGTGACCCCCGCGCCGATCGTGGACCCGCTGGCCGCGCCGGCGCTGGGCATATGCCTTCCACCGGGGACGAGGTTCGGATCATCTCCAGTTCCTTCGACGCCATGGCGGCACGCATCCGTCGGCAACTGGCCGCGCAGACCGAACGCGACCAGGCGCATCGCGAGTTGATGGCCGGCGTGGCCCACGACCTGCGCACGCCACTGACGGCGCTGCACGGTAACCTGGAGGCGCTGGCGCAGCCCGGCACGCGCGATGGGCGGCACGTGCGCGCCGCGCTGGCGCAAAGCGACAAGGTGCGGCGCCTGACGCAGCAGCTGTTCGAGCTGGCCACCTTGCAGACCATCGAGCAGACACCACAGCGCGAACGCTTCCGGCTCGACGAACTGGTCGCCGACGTGGTGCAGAAGTTCGAGCTGCAGGCACCGGTGGCCCTGGGCGGCGCCGCGCCGGCCCGCGTCGAGTGTGATGGCGATCTGCAACTCATCGAGCGCGCGCTGACGAACCTGATCGACAACTCGGTGCGCCATGCCAGCGGTACCGAGCCCGCCCAGGTGCGGGTGCAACTGCAGCGCGTGGGCACGCAGGCGCAAGTGCTGGTCGAGGACCGTGGCCCCGGGCTGCCGGCCGAACTGTCGCACCGCCTGAACACCGGCGCCGATGTACGCGACGGCCCGCTGCAGCGCCCCGGCGGCGGTATCGGCGGCCTGGGCCTGGCCATCGTGCAGCGCATCGCCGCGCTGCATGGTGGCAGCCTGCGCAGCCTGCCTGCGCCGCAAGGCGGCACCCGGCTGGCTCTGTTGTTGCCGTTGGCCTTGGGCGACGCCCAGCGGGTCGCTGCTCGCGCGGGCTCAGCGCCTGCGGCTTAGAAGCGCGGCAGCGTGGTCAGCGACACCTTGCCGCTGGCCGCATCGGCCATGATCTGATCGCGCTGTGCCCAGCCGCGTAGCTTGCCCGGGTTCAGCAGCCCCATCGGGTCGAAGCGCATCTTGGTGGCCACCACGTCGGGGTTGACCTGGCCCTGCTTGCCGTCCTCGACGATGTAGACATGCGGGTTGGCGATGTACACGCCGTGGTCGCGGTGGATCTGCATGATCTGGTTCAGCCGCTGATCGCTGCTGTAGCGGATCAACTGCAGGCCCGAGCAGTTCATCGCGCCTTCCTTGGTGCGGATGAACTCCAGGTGCACCAGTACCTCGTCGCCAAGCAGCTTTCGCATCGCTTTGGCCTGGGCCACGTGCTGGCCGGCCTGGAAGCCGCTCTGGATGTAGGTGAGGCCCTTGTCCACCTTCATCGCATGCAGCGTGGTGTGGTTCCAGGTGTATTCGACGATGGTACGGTTGCTGGCCTGCACCTCGGCCGCCGTCTTACGGTAGGTGACCGTGCCGCCGAACTGCGCCACGGTCTGCTGCAGGCCCGCTTCGCTGAACTCGGCCACCAGCACGAACACCGCGTGCGAGCCGGCCGTCATCGTGCCGGCCAACGGCGGCACCGCCTGCAGCAGCAGGTCGGGGATCGGCGCGGCCAGCAGCGTGACGCTCTTCTTGACGATGCCCGGCGCCGAGGCCAGCGCGTCGCCGAAGTCCAGTGCCGCATCGAAGCTGTCGAAACAGACGATGGCCTCCAGCCAAGGGTGCGCCGGCGCCAGGCCCACCTCCAGCTCCAGCACCAGGCCGTTGGTGCCGTAGACATGGTGCAGCAGCAGCGCCTCGGGCGCGCGCAGTTCCACCACCTTGGGCTCGGGCTCGATGCTCATCGCGCGGATGCCCAGCACGTTGCCGGTGCTGGCCAGCGGCCCGTAGTTGATGCTGCCCACGCCGCCGAAGCCGCCGCCGTACAGCCCGCCCAGCGTGGCGCTGCGGAAGGTGCTGGGCACGCAGCGCAGCTCCCAGCCCGGGCCCTGACGGCCTTCAGGGCCCGTGATGCCCTGCTGCATCTGCCGGTCCATCTCCATCATGCGGATGCCGGCCTGCGCCCGGCCCACGCCCGGCTTCACCCACAGCAGCTGCTTGTAGGCGCTCAGGTCGAGGATCACGCCGCCGTGCAGCGGCATGCACTGTCCGTAGTTGCCGGTGCCGCTGCCGCGCACGGTGATCGGCACACGCTGCTGCGCGCAGGCTGCCACCACGGCGCGGATCTCCTCCTCGGTCTTCGGCCGCACCACCGCATCGGCACGCAGGCCTTCCATCTGGCGCTTGAGGATCGGGCTGAACCAGTAGAAGTCCTGGCTGAGGCGCTCGACGCGGTTGTCGGTGATCCATTCCAGCGCTTTCAGCGACGCGGCAATGGCGGCGGTGTCGCGGGCGACCGCGGCGGGTTCGAAGTTCATGAGTTCAACATCCTGTGCACCAGCGCCTGGGCCTCGTGGCGCAGCTCGGCCATGTCCAGGCCGGGAATCGCATCGTTCTCGGCCACCACGCGGCCGGCCACCAGCAGTGCGCGCAGCCGGGCGCGCCCGCCGCAGGCCACCGGCCCGACGCCGATGTCGTGCAGGCCCATGTAGCGTGGCTCGTCGAGGTCGTAGACGGCGAAGTCCGCCGCCTGGCCCACCTGCAGCGTGCCGATGCCGTCCAGGCCCAGCACGCGTGCACCGCCTGCGGTGCCGATATGCACCACGTCCTCGACGCTCATCGTCGCGGCATCACCGCCCGGCTGGGCCAGGTGGTGGCCGGGCACATGGCTTGTCTTGCGTTCGCCCGCGCGCGGATCCGCGCGATGCATCAGCCAGCAGGCATGGGCCTCGCTCTGCATGTCGGCGGCCTCGTTCGACGCGGCGCCGTCCACCGCAAGCGACACCGGCACACCGGCGGCCAGCATCTCCGGCACGCGGGCGATGCCCGAGCCGAGCCGGCCGTTGCTTTGCGGACAGTGGGCGATGCCGGTGCCGGTGTCGGCGCACAGCCGAATCTCGTCGTCGCCGAGGTGCACCATGTGCGCATACCAGACGTCCGGGCCGACCCATTCATGCTTCTCGACGAACTGCATCGGCGTGCAGTCGTGAACCTCGCGCGCCCAACGCACGTAGTCGTAGGTTTCGGAAAGGTGGCTGTGCAGCCGGATGCCCAGCCGCCGCGCCTCGCGGGCCATGGTCTTCAGCTCGTCGGGCCTGCAGCTCCAGTTGGGTGTGGTGATGGCGCTGACGACGCGCTTCATGGCCATCGGGCCGGGGTCATGAAAGCGCTGCACGTCGCGCTCGACCGACGCGAGGAAAGCGTCCAGCGTCTCGGGCATCACCTGCGGAGGGGCGGCCTGGTCGGTCAGCGCGCGCATCTGCGTCTGCCCGCCGCGGCACAGCACGAAGCGCAGGCCCAGCTTGTCGGCCTCGTCGAAGACCGCGGCCGAGGCATCGAAGGGCATGCCCGGCCAGTAGTGGTACTGGTGGTCGGCCACGGTGCTGCAGCCGGACAGCAGCAGCTCGACCAGGCCGACGCGCGCGGCGATGCGCAACGCATGTTCGGTGTCGAAGTGCCGGCGATAGGCCACCGGCACCGCCGCCAGCCAGGGCACCAGGGCCAGGTTGATGCCGGCGGGCACGCCCTTTAGCAGGCTCTGGAACAGGTGGTGATGGGTGTTGACCCAGCCCGGGTAGATGACGCAGCCGCCGGCGTCGATGACCCGCTCGCCGGCTAGCGGCGTCAGCGTGCCGATTTCGTGGACGACGCCTGCGCGCACGCGGATGTCGTTGCCGCCGGTGGCACGCATCGAGGCGCCGCGCTGTCCGGTCCACAGCTGCGCGGCACCGCGCACCAGGAAGTCTGTCATGTGATCTCGATCGCCCTATCCGTGATTCGTTTCGCTCTCGTGCCAGCTGCCCAGCGCCCACTTCGACAACCAGGCCATCGCGGCAAAGAACAGCACGCCGGTGACGGTGATGAGCAGCAGCGCGGCGAACATGCGCGGAATGTTCAGCTGGTAGCCGCTTTGCAGGATCTGGTAGGCCAGGCCGGTGCCGGTGCCGCCGGTGCCGGCC
>Ga0105090_10002130_pt1 | contig 10947 bp, 10 predicted proteins | sample PPLLak3March2015_FD_79110 | JGI IMG/M metagenome (GOLD analysis project Ga0105090, IMG submission 79110) | Freshwater sediment microbial communities from Prairie Pothole Lake near Jamestown, North Dakota, USA - PPLs Lake P7 Core (1) Depth... | ecosystem: Environmental > Aquatic > Freshwater >... | reverse complement strand
CGCCTGTGGTCACTGCGCCAGAACGTGGTGCTGCCGAAAAACATGCTGGTACATGCGGTACAGGCCTACCGCCATAACGGCGTCACACCGCAACTGCTGACACAACTTGCCGCCAGCGCCCCCCTGGGCCAAATCCTTGCCGCCGGCCTGCGCAACGAAAAACACAATCCTGCCGTGATGAAGGAAGCCATCGAGGAATCCGGCCATGTCATCGCCATCGACCTTGAACGCTTCCTGACCACCCTCGGCACCATTGCCGCGATCTCGCCGCTGCTCGGCCTGTTCGGCACGGTGATCGGCATGATCGAAATCTTCGGTTCACAATCACCCACGGGCGGCGGCGGCAATCCGCTGGTGCTCGCCCACGGCATATCGATCGCGCTCTACAACACCGCCTTCGGTCTGGTGGTCGCCGTGCCGAGCATGGTGTTCTACCGCTATTTCCGCACCAAGGTCGATGCCCTGCTGGTGGAAATGCAAATGCAGGCGATCAAGCTGGTCGAGATCATCCACGGCGAACGGGACGACTAAGGCGGGAGCCGATACATATGCGATTCCGCCACCGCGCCTTCCGCGAGGAACCGGAGATCAACTTCATTCCGTTGATCGACGTGTTGCTGGTGATCCTGATTTTCCTGATGGTCACCACCACCTATTCGCGTTTCGCCGAACTGCAGATCAATCTGCCCACCGCGGAGTCCGGCAAACCGCCGGAACATCCGGCCCAGGTCGATGTTGCGGTCGATGCCAAGGGCAATTACACGATCAACAAGGCCGCGGTACCGGCTGGCAATGCAACCGCCTTGAGCAACGCACTGAAAAGCGCCGCCGGCGAGATGAAAGATCCCGTGGTGGTAATCAATGCCGACGCCAACGCCGCCCACCAGTCGGTGGTGCGCGTGATGGAAGCCGCGCAGCTTGCCGGCCTGCCCAAGATCACCTTTACCACGCAGGCACCGCGCAAATAAGCTGTTCCTCGACGGCAGCCGGCATTGGGGGTACGCTTCAACCGTGATTTCCTCCCACGCTTCAACGTCGCCGAAGCATTGGCAAACCCGCGGCCCGCTGGCCGTATTGCTGCTACCCGTTGCAGCGCTGTTTGCGGCAGTGTCGGCATTACGACGACTGGCATACCGCTGCAGACTGCTGCGCAGTGAACAGATCGACGTACCGGTCATCGTCGTTGGCAACATCACTGCCGGCGGCACCGGCAAAACCCCGCTGGTGTTGTGGCTGGCGCAATTCCTCGCCGCGCGCGGCAAACGTCCGGGCATCATCAGCCGCGGTTACGGCGCAACACGCACTGATGCCCGCGCTGTGCCGGTCTACGGCAGCGCCGCGGACTACGGCGACGAACCCTGCCTGCTGGCACAACGCGCAGGCTGCCCGGTGTGGGTGGGTACGGACCGCGCCGCCACAGCGCGCGGTCTGCGTGCGGCACATCCTGAGGTTGATGTAATCATCAGCGATGACGGTCTGCAGCATTACCGGCTGGCACGCGACGTCGAAATCGCGGTCATCGACGGCGCGCGCGGCCTCGGCAACAGCTGGCCTTTGCCGGCGGGGCCCTTGCGTGAACCGGCATCACGACTGGCCACGGTTGATGCAGTGGTCGTCAACGGCGGTGATGCGACTGGCGCCTTCCCAAATTCCGTTGCCATGCAACTGCAGGGCGACGTTTTTCGCAACCTGCTTGATGTGCAACAGCCCGTCACAGGGGCGTATTTCCAGGGTCAGCAGGTCCATGCCATCGCCGGCATCGGTAACCCGTCGCGGTTTTTTGCACACTTGCAGCGCCTGGGGCTCAACTGCATCTCCCGTGCCTTTCCCGATCATCACGCCTACACCGCGCAGGACCTGCAGTTTGCCGACGATCACAACGTCGTGATGACCGAGAAGGATGCGGTAAAATGCGCGGCATTCGCCACCACCCGCCACTGGGCGCTGGTTGTCAACGCCATACCCGATGAATCGCTGGGCGACACCATCATCGCCCGGCTTGCACAGGCCCGCCGCCATGGATGACAAACTGCTCGACATACTGGTCTGCCCGATTTGCAAGGGCCCGCTGCTGTATCGCAAGGCCGCCAACGAACTGATCTGCAAACCCTGCCGTCTCGGTTATCCAATACAGGACGGCATCCCGGTGATGCTTGAGGAAGACGCGCGCAAACTTCCCCCCGAGGAAGAAGTTTAGGATCGCGGATTGAGGATTGAGTAAACCGCCGGGTAATCGCCGCCTCCCCTCAATCCACAATCCTCACTCCTCACCCCTCAATCTCATGAAATTCACCGTAGTAATCCCCGCCCGCTACGCCTCTTCGCGTTTCCCCGGCAAACCGCTGGCCGACATCGGCGGCAGGCCGATGGTGGTGCGTGTCGCGGAACGAGCCGCAAAAAGCGGCGCGGCGCAGATCATCATTGCCACCGATGACGCACGCATTGCCGCCGCGGTGGATGCGCATGGTTACCAGGCCCTGATGACCCGCCGTGACCATGCCTCGGGCACAGACCGGCTGGCCGAAGTCGCTGCAAAACTCGGACTTCCCGCCAATGCCATCGTGGTCAACGTGCAGGGCGATGAACCACTGATCTCGCCGGCGCTGATCCGCCGTGTTGCCGAGAATCTCGCTGCACACCGCGCCGCCGCCATCTCTACGGCCGCCTGCCGCATCCGCGATGCACGCGATATGGCCAATCCGAACGTGGTCAAAGTTGTGCTCGATGATCAGGGTTACGCGCTGTATTTCAGCCGCGCACCGATTCCGTACGCACGGGATCAGTTTTCCCCCGTAAAACTGGCTAAAGGCATCCGCACCCTTCCCGCCACCCTGCCCGCGCTACGCCACATCGGCATTTACGCCTACCGCTGCAGTTTCCTGCGCGCTTATGCAAAGCTCAAACCGGCGGCAATCGAACGCGCGGAAGCACTGGAACAGTTGCGCGCGCTGGCCTACGGCTACCGCATCAGCGTCGCCATCACTGCTGCGGCGCCGCATCCCGGTGTCGATACACCCGCAGATTTACGCAAAGTTCAACAGCTGTTTCGTCGCTGATTTTGCGTGCTGCGTCGGCGCAGCTATACTTCCCCCCCTTCCAACCGAATCCAGCACCATTCCATGCGCATACTGTTACTCGGCCTGCCCGGCGCCGGCAAAGGCACACAGGCCCACTTCCTGACCGAACGCTACAGGATTCCGCAGATATCCACCGGCGACATGTTGCGCGAAGCCATCAAGGACGGCACGCCACTGGGCAACGAAGCGCGGTTGTATATAGACCGAGGCGCACTGGTGCCGGATCCGCTGGTCATTGCGCTGGTCAAAGAACGCATCAAGTCGCCGGACTGCGAATCGGGCTTCATCATGGACGGTTTTCCGCGCACATTGCCGCAGGCTGAAGCGCTGCGCCGTGCCGGCATCGACATCGACTTCGTGGTCGAGATCGAAGTGGGCGACGGCGAGATCCTGCGCCGCATGAGCGGCCGGCGCGTGCACCTCGCCTCCGGCCGTTCCTACCATATCGATTTCAATCCGCCGCGCGTGCCCGGCAAGGATGACGTCACCGGTGAGCCGCTGGTGCAGCGTTCGGACGATAATGAAAAGACTGTCAGGAAACGCATACAGACCTACCACGAGCAGACCAAACCCCTGATCAATTATTACCTGGACTGGGCTGCCAATGGTGACCGGCGTGCGCCGTATTACGTGAACATTTACGGCCGCGGCTCGGTTGACCACATCCGCGACAAGATGATTGCCGCGATCGAGTCGCACACTGTGCGCACACGGCCCGAAGGCGTCCAATAGCCCCCTCTGCAACCGGCGCCGCCCGTTTCGTGCCTGCCCAGAACGCCCTCTACGCCCAATCCGGCGGCGTCACCGCCACCATCAACGCCTCGGCCTGTGGCGTGATCGAGGCTGCACGGCGCAGCCACCCGCGCATCGACCGCATCTATGCCGCGCGCAACGGCATCCTCGGCGCACTGGCCGAAGACCTGATCGACACCACCGCCGAATCCGCAGCGAGCATCCGCGCGCTGATGCACACGCCCGGCGGCGCTTTCGGCTCCTGCCGTTATGACCTGTCGCCGCTGCCGCAGGGCCGCGCGCAATATGAACGCCTGATCGAGGTGTTCCGCGCCCACGACATCGGCTATTTTTTCTACAACGGCGGCAACGGCTCGGCGGAAACCGCGCACTTGGTCGCGACCATCCTGCCGCGGCTGGGTTATCCCGTGGTATCGATTGCTGTACCAAAAACCATAGATAACGACATCTTGGGTTCCGATTCCAGCCCCGGGTTCGGTTCGGCTGCGAAGTTCGCCGCCACCAGCCTGCGCGAAGCCATGGCCGATCTTGCGTCGATGGCGCACAGTTCGACGAAAGTATTTGTCATGGAAGTGATGGGCCGCTACACCGGCTGGATCGCAGCGGCCTGCGGCCTTGCGCTGCCCGCCGGCAAAGATGGCCCGCTGCTGTTGCTGGTTCCTGAAATCCATTTCGACCGCAAACGTTTTCTCGCCGCAGTGCGTGCGCGGATTGCAAAATACGGATGGTGCGCCATCGCGGTTGCAGAAGGTGTCTGTCTGGGCGACGGCCGCCGCCTGACCCAGGCCGGCGGCGACGGCATCCCCGGACACGAACAACTGGGTGGCGTTGCACCCCTGATCGCGGCGATGGTGCGAAATTCATTGAAGGTAAAGGTGCACTGGAGCGTGCTCGATTACGTGCAGCGTGCGGCACGCCACCTCGCCTCGAAAACCGATGTGGCGCATGCCTACGCCGTGGGTCGCGCTGCAGTAACTTATGCGCTGCAGGGCAAAAGCGATGTCATGCCAGTCATCGAACGCGGCAGCGACCACCCTTATCGCTGGCGCATCACGCCCGCGGCCCTCGCCGGCATCATGAACCGCGAAAAACGCCTGCCGCGCGGATTCCTGACCGCTGATGGTTACCGGTTGACGGCCCGCGCCCGCGCCTATTTCACGCCGTTGATCCGCGGCGAAGCCTGGCCGCCATTTGTCGACGGCCTGCCGGTGCATGCGCAACTGAAACTCAAACCGGTCATCCGGCGCCTGAAGTCCGCATTCCGGGCATGACACCGTATCGCGGCTATGAAGCACGGGTTTTGCTTATTTTCCTTTTATAATGTGCGTTCCGTGAAATCGGGGCGTTAAAAAGAGGCTTTGCAGTCATGCGGGTAAGCCGTTGTCCGGCCGCAGATGCGCAGCCCGCAATCCGGTTTGGCGCGGATTTTCGGGTTCATGCCACACACATGATTCAATGCAGGCCTTGCGTTGAGCCCGAAATAAAGGCACCCTAGCGCGGCTCCGGCGCTGCGCCGGCAAAATTTATTCAATTAAAACAATAGTTTAGGAGCAAGCATGAAGAATGGTTTGATTTTTGCGCTGGGCTGCGCCATTGCCGCGCTGGTCTATGGCGGGCTGTCGATCCGCTGGATCGTCGCGCAACCCACGGGCAATGACCGCATGCGTGAAATCGCCGCAGCAATTCAAGCCGGTGCGCAGGCCTACTTGAATCGGCAGTACACCACCATCGGCATTGTCGGCGCGGTGCTGTTCGTGCTGATCTGGATTCTGCTCGGCGGCACCACCGCCGCAGCCTTTGCCGTCGGTGCTGTATTGTCGGGTCTGGCCGGTTATATCGGCATGAACGTGTCGGTGCGCGCCAATGTGCGCACGGCAGAAGCCGCGCGCCACGGCATCAACCCGGCGCTGGACATCGCCTTCCGCGGCGGCGCCATCACCGGCATGCTGGTGGTCGGCCTGGGCTTGCTCGGCACGGTGCTTTTTTTCTGGTACCTGACCGCCACTGCCGCATACGACGCCAAGATGAGCGACGTGATCAAACCGCTGATCGGTCTTGCCTTCGGCTCGTCACTGATTTCGATTTTCGCGCGTTTGGGCGGCGGCATTTTCACCAAGGGCGCCGATGTCGGTGCCGATCTGGTGGGTAAAGTCGAAGCCGGCATTCCCGAAGATGACCCGCGCAACCCGGCGGTGATCGCCGACAACGTCGGCGACAACGTCGGCGACTGCGCCGGCATGGCTGCCGACCTGTTCGAGACCTACGCGGTTACCATCATCGCGACCATGGTGCTTGCCGCACTGATGCTGCCCAAGCCCGAAATCGTGCAGGGTGCTGTGATGTACCCGCTGATGCTCGGCGGCTTCGCCATCATCGCCTCCATCGTCGGCGCATTTTTCGTCAAGACCTCGGACGGCAAGAACATCATGGGTGCGCTGTATCGCGGCCTGATCGTCGCCGGTGTACTGGCGCTGATCGCGTTCTACCCGATCACCGACTGGATGCTCGGCAACATCAGCGAGCATTACCCCAACCTGTCAGTGATGAAGCTCTACGGCTCCGCCGTCGTCGGCCTTGTGCTGACTGCTTTCCTGGTGTGGATCACCGAGTATTACACCGGCACTCAATACGCGCCGGTGCAGCACGTGGCTGCAGCCTCGACCACCGGTCACGGCACCAACATCATCGCCGGCCTCGGCGTGTCCATGCGCTCCACCGCCTGGCCGGTACTCGCAGTGTGCGCAGCTATCTATGTCTCCTACACGCTGGGCGGCCTCTACGGCATCGCCATCGCCGCGACTTCCATGCTGTCGATGGCCGGAATCATCGTGGCGCTTGACGCCTACGGCCCGATCACCGACAACGCCGGCGGCATCGCAGAAATGTCCGATATGCCGAAAGAAGTTCGCGCCGTAACCGACCCGCTGGACGCCGTGGGCAACACCACCAAGGCGGTAACCAAGGGTTACGCCATCGGCTCCGCTGGCCTGGCCGCCCTGGTGCTGTTCGCCGACTACACCCACAAGATCGAGGAGACCGGCCGCGTCATCACCTTTGACCTGTCGAACCCCGCGGTCATCATCGGCCTTTTTGTCGGCGGCCTGATCCCCTACCTGTTTGGCGCGATGGCAATGGAAGCCGTAGGCCGTGCCGCAGGTTCGGTGGTCGTTGAAGTGCGCCGCCAGTTCAAGGAAATCCCCGGCATCATGGAAGGTACCGCCAAGCCCGATTACTCGCGCGCAGTGGACATGCTGACCCGTGCCGCGATCAAGGAAATGATCGCGCCGTCACTGCTGCCGGTGCTGGCCCCTGTGGCCGTTGCGTTCATCGTCGGCGCACTGATGGGCAAGGATGCCGGTGTGCAGGCGCTCGGCGGCATGCTGATGGGGACCATCGTCACCGGGCTTTTTGTCGCCATCTCCATGTGCACCGGCGGCGGCGCCTGGGACAATGCAAAGAAATACATCGAGGACGGCAACCACGGCGGCAAAGGTTCCGAAGCGCACAAGGCTGCGGTGACCGGCGACACCGTGGGTGATCCCTACAAGGACACCGCCGGCCCCGCGATCAACCCCTTGATCAAGATCATCAACATCGTGGCGCTGTTGATCGTGCCGCTGCTGTAAAGTTTGATTCCAAAATAAAACGGCCGGGGTATCCCGGCCGTTTTTTATTGTGCCCTCTATTATTCCCTCTTCTGTCAGGACTTCATTTTCTCCACAAACCAGGCTGCCGGCAATTTGCGACCGATGCCGGCTGAACGGGCACGCTCGTAGACCACCGGCGCCACCGCGGCGAACTGCAGTCCCGTACCGCCGTTGTTCTTGAATACCGTGATGTCGTCGCGATCCTGGCGGCGCGGCGAATGGCCGGCGATGAGGTCGGGCAGGTCGATGATTTTTTCCCAGCTGAGGATGCCGGCAGCCACCGGACCGGCGAGGTCGCCGTTGCCATGCTCGATCGCGCCCGCCTTGGAATGCGCGACGACCAGAGCGGCGCGGCGCAGGCATTCATCATCAAGCTCGCGCCGGGTGCTGCCCTTGTCGCCGCTGACGATGGATACCACATGGGCGCCAGGCGCGAGCCAGCGCCCGTCGAGCACCGGTTCACTGGCATTGGTCGCCGCTATCACGATGTCGGCGCCGCTGACCGCCGACTGCGCGCTTGCGACGGATTCCACGGCAAGACCAAGTTCCTTGTGTGCCTGCAGGGCAAACGCTTCGCGCCTTGCCGCGGTCGGTGCATATACCCGTACCCTGCGCAGCTTGCGCACGGCAGCTGCCGCCTTGAGATGCCACCAAGCCTGCTCCCCAGAACCAAGCAAAGCAAGGTCAGCAGCATCTTCACGGGCAAGTATGCGCACGCTCAGCGCGCTGGTGCAGGCCACGCGCGCCAGCTGGATCAATCCGTCGTGAATGATTGCGACCGGCGCGACATCTCGGGTGCTGAACAGGAGAATCAGTCCGCAATAGGTACCGCCGGGTCCGCGTGCCAGCTTGTCGCGCCGCGCGCGGCCGTCGACCCTGCCCTCGAACACCACATCCGAGGTGATACGCAGCGTCATGTAGCCGTCGCCGAATAGCGCGCCTTCCATGCTCTTGAAGCAATAACTGACGTCGGGCTCTTCCAGCGGCACCCGGGTCTGGCTGCGGGCGCGCTCCACAGACTGCCCGTCAGCCATCGCACGGTAGGCGCGCTCCAGCGCGGCCATACACGCACCGAGGTCGAAAACACCGGCAACATCGTTGTTGTCGAGTACCAGCAGATCGTCAGCCATGCGGCAGGAGCTCCTTATTTTGCGAGCCCGAGCTCGGTCATGATGGCCTTGGTCTGGGCATATTCATGGTCCATGTATTTGGCAAATTCCCCGCTGCGCAGGAAATTGCCATCCCAGAACTGTTTTTCGAGCACTGATTTCCATTCATCGGTGGCGACCACCTTGGACAGCACCTCTTCCCAATAGGTGATCTGTGCCGTCGTCATCCCCTTGGGACCGATGAGCGCCCGCCAGTTCGACAGCGATACGTCATAGCCCTGTTCGCGCAGCGTGGGCACCTGAGCCAGATCGCCGCCCATGCGTTGCGGCGCGCTGACCGAAAGGATGTGCGTCTTGCCGTCGCGCATCCGGCCGAACGCCGTGCCGACAGCGGAGGAGACCACCTGAATGTGGCCGCCGAGCACGGCGGTAATGCCTTCTGCATTGGTCTTGAACACCACGATTTTCAGCCGCCGGGGATCGATGCCGCCGGCTTTCGCGAGTAACGACATCGCCAAGTGGTTGGTGCCGCCACGGTTGCTGACACCGATGGCTATCGAATCCGGATCCTTCTTCAACTGTTCGACGAGGTCCTTCGCATTCCGGTACGGCGAGTCTGCTCGCACGGAAAACGCGGTGAATTCGTTGACCAGCAGCGCGATCGGCGTGAAATCGGTGTGCTGTTGCCGCCCTGCGATGGTATTGGCGATCAGTGTCGGATTGCCGATGTCCATAAAATGTGCGTCACCCGGATTCTGGTTGATGTAGGCCCGCGAAATCGTCTGATTGCCGCCCGGCTTGTTGAGCACTGAGACCGGGACCGGCAGCAGCTTTTGCTCCTGGATGATTTTCTGGATGATGCGCGCGATGCGGTCGTTGCTGCCTCCGGGCGCCGAAGAAACCACCACCTCGACCGCTTTTTCGGGTTTCCAAGGCTGCGCCGATGCCTCTTGCACCAGTATGTATAAAAACGCCACAGCAATAGCAACAATGCCCGAAATTGCTCTCTGGGTCTGATAGCGCGCCATATTCCCTCCTCCGGGAAGTCTGCTTCTGGAATCAGAATAACCGGGTGATCTGCGCGGTCTTGATGCCGCACGATCACCGCCCTCATTTTCATACCTTGCCCGCAATTACCCTGCCGCGCAAGCTGCTGCCACAACCTAGCGCGGAGTCGACATGTCTTCGTTGATCAGCGCGAGCAGGGTTTTTGAAGCGAACTCGCGGTGATACAGGATGTACACCACCCATGCCGTGGCGATCAGCATCAGGTACGGGTGCAGGAACCAGGTCATCGCCGCCAGCGCAAAATAATAGGCGCGCAGGCCGTCGTTGAAATTGATGCCCGCGTATGAGGTCACCAGCGACAGACGGTTGATGTCGGCGGCGTACTGCTCGGCATTATCGTCTTTGGGCTGTTTGGGCGCAGCACCGATAAGTGTCGAACAGAACCCCAACTGACGAATCGCCCAAGAGAATTTAAAAAATGCATAAACAAATATCAGCACCAGTAGCACGATCTTGATTTCCAGCAGCCGCGTCGAAGCCTTGACCGTGAACGGCAGCCCCGACACCACGTCCATCGCCTGCTGGACGTAACCCAGAAGCGCGATCAGCGCGCCCAGCACCAGCATGGTCGTCGATGCGAAAAACTGCGAGCTGCGGGTCAGGTTGCGCATGATGTTAACGTCGACCATGCGGTTGTCGCGCCCGATCATGCGTACCATCCATTCCCGGCGAAAACTATTCATGGTGTTGTGCAGCGTCGGCACTGATTTTGCGCGCCACACTGCAAAATTGGCGTAACCGGCCCATGACAGCAGGAAAAACAGGCTGGATGCAACATCAAGCCAGCTCAGACTGAGTTCGGCGAGAATGCGCTCAACGGGCATATCGACTCCTGTCGGACCATCTGGGAAACAGCTTAAGAGTAACGGTTCAGAGAAGCGGTTTCAGAGAAACAAGGTCAGCACCCCAGTATAGCCATAGAGCCTGTTGTGCGAAATCTCGCCATTGCAGAAAAACCCGGCGAGCGGCACGTCACCCAGTGCTGATTGGATCATCTTCAATTCTTGGGACTTGCCGCCGAGCAGGGCGCCGCCACGCCCCAGGCAGGTGTAAAACGAAGCTCCGCGCGGGCCGGTATACCAACCCTCCCGGATGCTGTTGAGCATGCCGGTCATGTCGGCACGCGCCGTATCAGGATTGGGCCGGCAGAACTGCAGGCGCTGCCCTTTGCGCGCCTGGTCACCAATAACAATCAGCTTGTTGCCAGGGTCGATGCCGATCAGGTTGCGCACCACATATTCGCCGGTGTCACTGCCGGGCACCGACAATCCGACAAAAATCTGCCCACCGAGT
>Ga0105090_10002129_pt1 | contig 10948 bp, 13 predicted proteins | sample PPLLak3March2015_FD_79110 | JGI IMG/M metagenome (GOLD analysis project Ga0105090, IMG submission 79110) | Freshwater sediment microbial communities from Prairie Pothole Lake near Jamestown, North Dakota, USA - PPLs Lake P7 Core (1) Depth... | ecosystem: Environmental > Aquatic > Freshwater >... | reverse complement strand
CGTGCTCGATGCCTGCCTGGTCGAGGCGCCCCAGCGGGTGCTCGACCTGTGCACCGGCAACGGCAGCCTGGCGGTGCTGGCGGCGCTGGCCTGGCCCGGCGCAGCGGTGGATGCCACCGACCTGTCGGCCGATGCGCTGGCGGTGGCGCGGCTCAATGTCGAACGGCACGCGCTGACCGAGCGCATTCGATTGCGCCTGGGCGACGGCCTGGCCGCGGCCGACGGCCGCTACGACCTGATACTTTGCAACCCGCCCTACGTGAACCAGGATTCGATGGCCAACCTGCCCCCTGAATACCGCGCCGAGCCCGCGCTCGCACTCGCCGGCGGCACCGACGGCATGGACTTCGTGCGCACGCTGCTCGGTGCCGCGGCGGCGCACCTGCAACCGCAGGGCCTGCTGGTGCTGGAGATCGGCCACGAGCGCGCGCATTTCGAAGCCGCCTTCCCGCATTTGCAGCCGCTGTGGCTGCAGACCAGTGCCGGCGACGACCAGGTGCTGGTGCTGGGCCGGGAGCAGCTGTCTTGATCACGCTGCGCAACCTCACGCTGCGCCGCGGTACCAAGGTCGTGCTGCACGGCGCCAACCTGACGCTGCATCCGGGCGAGAAGGTCGGCCTGATTGGCCGCAACGGCGCCGGCAAGTCGAGCCTGTTCCTGCTGATCACCGACAAGCTGCATGCCGATGCCGGCGACGTCGAGATCCCGCCGCGCTGGCAGATCGGTGAAGTGGCGCAGGCCATGCCCGAGACCGAGGACGGCGCCACCGACTTCGTGCTGCAAGGCGACCTGCCGCTGCAGCGCGCTCAGATGGCGCTGCGGCAAGCCGAAGCCAGCGGCGACGGCCATGCGATGGCCGATGCACACATGCTGCTGGATGAGGCCGGCGCCTTCGACGCCAATGCCCGCGCACAGGCGTTGCTGCTCGGCCTGGGCTTCCGCGTCGACCAGCTCGACGCCCCGGTGAACAGCTTTTCCGGCGGCTGGCGCATGCGGCTGCAGTTGGCCCGCGCGCTGATGTGCCCGGCCGATCTGCTGCTGCTGGACGAACCCACCAACCACCTGGATCTGGACGCGCTGGTCTGGCTCGAAGCCTGGCTGAAACGCTTCGAAGGCACGATGATCGTCATCAGCCACGACCGCGAATTCCTGGACGCAATCACCCGCGTCACGGTGCATCTGGACGAGACCACGCTGACCCGCTACACCGGCAACTACAGCGCCTTCGAGGAAATGCGCGCCGAGCGGCTTTCGCAGGCCGCCGCCGCCTTCGGCAAGCAGCAGGAGCGCATCGCCCACCTGCAGCGTTTCATCGACCGCTTCAAGGCCAAGGCCAGCAAGGCCAAGCAGGCACAGAGCCGCGTCAAGGCGCTGGCGCGCATGGAAAAGCTCGCGCCGGTGCTCACCAGCTCGGACTTCGAGTTCGAGTTCCGCGAGCCGCAGAGTCTGCCCAACCCGATGCTGGCCTTCGACTCCTTGAGTTGCGGCTACGGCGAGACCGCCATCGTCGGGAACATCAACCGCTCGGTGCTGGCCGGCCAGCGCATCGGCATACTCGGTGCCAACGGCCAGGGCAAGTCGACGCTGGTCAAGACCATCGCCCATGCGCTGCCGCCGTTGGCAGGAACGATGACCGAAGGCAAGGGTCTGGTCATCGGCTACTTCGCGCAGCAGGAGCTGGACCTGCTGCAGCTCGACGACGGTGCGCTGATGCACATGGTTCGGCTGGCACGCGATGTCGGCCCGCCGGGGCGCGAGCAGGAGCTGCGCGACTTTCTCGGCCAGTTCCGCTTCACCGGCGAGATGGTCAACCAGTCCGTGGGCTCGCTGTCCGGGGGCGAGAAGGCGCGCCTGGTGCTGGCCATGCTGGTGTGGCAGCGCCCCAACCTGCTGTTGCTGGACGAGCCCACCAACCACCTCGACCTGACGACACGCGAGGCGCTGTCGATCGCGCTCAACGAATTCGAGGGCACGGTCATGCTCGTCAGCCACGACCGCGCGCTGCTGCGCGAGGTCTGCGACGAGTTCTGGCTGGTCAGCGGCGGCCAGGTACAGCCCTTCGACGGCGACCTGGACGACTACCAGCGCTGGCTGCTGGAGGTGTCGCGCGCCACGGCGAAGGGACTGCCGGCGCCGGCCTGGCAGCGTGCGGCCGAGGCGGCACCGGCGGCCCCCACACCGTCGCCGCGCGCACCCGTGCCGAAGCCGGCGCCGGCCGCATCGCGCGACGAGCGCAAGGCCGAGAAGCAAGCCCGCGCCAAGCGCTCCGACGCGTCCCGCCCGCTGCGCGTCGAGCTGCAGCAGATCGACGCCCGCCTGGCCCGGCTGGCTGCGGAGAAGGCCGAGGTCGAAGCCGCGCTGGCCACCGCCTCGGTACCACCCGAGGAATACGCCGAGCTGGGGCGCCGCCTAGCCCACGTGGCCGCCGAGACGCACATGCTCGAGGAGCGCTGGCTCGCGCTGCAGGCCGAGCTGGAAGCGCTGGGCAGCTGAGCGGTGCTCAGGCCATGGCCGCCTCGGTGGACATCGCCTTGCGAACCTGCACCACATCCTCGACGCTGAGCAGCACCAGGTCAAACTGTCGCGCATAGGCCGCCACCTGCGCACCGCGCGCCATGCTGCCGTCCGGGTTCATCAGCTCGCACAGCACGGCAGCCGGGCGCAGGCCGGCCAGCCGCATCAGGTCCACCGCAGCCTCGGTATGGCCGCGCCGGGCCAGCACGCCGCCCGCATCGGCGCACAGCGGGAAGACATGCCCGGGCGAGACGATGCGCTGCGGTCCGGCATCGGACGCGATGGCCGCCAGCACCGTGGTCACCCGGTCGGCCGCCGACACGCCGGTGGTTATGCCTTCGCGGGCCTCGATCAACACGGTGAAGGGTGCGCCGTGCCGGCTCTCGTTGTGCTCGACCATGCGACGCAGTCCGAGCCGGCCCACCTGTTCGGCATCCAGGCACAGGCAGACGATGCCGCGGCAGTCGCGGATCAGCTGGGCCATCACCGGCAGGTCGACCAGCTCGGCCGAGGCAATCAGGTCGGCTTCGTTTTCGCGCTCGGCATCATCCTGGACGAGCACCGGGCGGCCACGGCGCAGCGCTGCCAGGGCCTGCGCAACCCGGTCGGCCGCGGTGTCCGGCGGATGCGAGAAGGGACTTGAAGGAGAAAGGTCGATCATGAAACGCTCCGGAAAGAGTGGTAGGGGCGTTTCAGGGCAAACGCCAACGCCGCGACCTTGCGGCCGCGGCGACGACGTGGTCCTTTTTTCATCCGGACTGTGAGCGTCGGCTCCGGCATTGAACCGGATCTGCTGACCCCGAGGCTGGATGCCCCGGGCGCTCGCGGGCTCGAGCTTGCGCTCCCACCGCCGGTGGGGAATTCCACCCCGCCCCGAAGACCCAGCCGTGCTACGGCATCCGCGCCGATCCCAAAGACTCCGCTCTCGACATTAACTTGTGCACAATTCAATTGTTCGCTATAGTTCAACCCATGCCTACCGCACCGAAACAGCGCCGCGCCGCCTCCCGCCAGGACGACTGGCTGCTGCTCGACCATCAACTGTGCTTCGCCCTGTATGCCGCGTCGCTGGCGATGACCAAGTTGTACAAGCCGCTGCTCGACCCGTTGGGCCTGACCTACCCGCAATACCTGGTGATGCTGGTGCTTTGGCAGGACGACGGCCTGACCGTCTCGCAGATCGGCGAGCGCCTCGCGCTGGATTCCGGCACGCTGACGCCGCTGCTCAAGCGGCTGGAAAGAGCCGGCCTGGTGCAGCGGCTGCGCGACACCACCGACGAACGCCGCGTGCTGCTGCAGTTGACACCCGCTGGCCGCGCTCTGAAGGCCCGCGCCGTGCGCGTGCCGCAGACCATTGCCGCCGCCTCGGGCTGCGAGCTCGGCGAGCTGTCCTCGCTGACGCAACGCCTGCAGGCGTTGCGCCAGCAGCTCACCAACTCCCTCCCCCGCGTGGACTGAACGCCTCGCGCCAACCCAGCCAAAGGAAACACCATGGCCATCGACAAAGCCCTCTACACCGCCCAAGCCACCTCCACCGGCGGGCGCACCGGCAGCACCGAATCGTCGGACGGCAAGATCAAGATGCAGCTGTCCACCCCCAAGGAACTGGGTGGCGACAGCGGCCCCGGCACCAACCCGGAGCAGCTGTTCGCGGCCGGCTACTCGGCCTGCTTCATCGGCGCAATGAAGGCCGTGGCACGCATGCAGAAGATCGCCCTGCCGGCCGAGGTGGCGATCCAGGCCGACGTGTCGATCGGCCCGATGACCGGCAAGCCGGGCGCCTTCGGCATCGCCGTGGCCATGGTGGTTTCGGTGCCCGGCATGGACAAGGCCGCGGCCGAGGCGTTGGTCAAGGCCGCGCACGAGGTCTGCCCGTACTCGAATGCCACGCGCGGCAACATCGACGTCGCGCTCAGCGTGGCCTGATCAACAGATCGAGCATCAGCTCGATGCGTGTCTGCCAGGGTGTGAGCACGCCGTAGCTGGGCAGTGCGTCGGGCGGTGCGCCGAACACGCCTCCGAGCAGGCAGCGCGAGGCGCGCACCACCGGCACGCCGGCGTCGAGGGCGCGGCGCGCCGCCTGCAGCAGCGCCTGATGCACGCTTCCGTTGCCGGTGCCGGCGATGACAATGCCGCGCACGCCGGCAGCGACCAGCGCGTCGATCGGCACGCCGCTGGCACCGCCATGGCTGGTGACGATCTCCACCGTTGGCCAGGCAGCGGCGTCCAGGGGCATGCCGGCCGCGGCCGGATGCACGCTGGACTGCGGCGGTTCCCGAAAGCGCTGCAGCACGCCGTCCTGCAGCAACGCCAACGCGCCGGCATCGCCGCCGCCGAAGGCATCGACTCGCCAGCCATGCTGCTTGCGCAGGTCCACCGCGGCATACACCTGTCCGCCCAGCACGGCCAGCACACCACGCATCTGTCCGCCATGGGTCAGTGAAACGGCATCGAGCAGGTTCTGCGGCCCGTCGGCCTGCAGCGAGGTGGCCGGTCGCATCGCCGCCGTCAGCACCACCGGCTTGGAGGGCGCCAGCACGCGATGCAGGAAGTAGGCCGTTTCCTCCAGCGTGTCGGTGCCGTGGGTGATGACCACGCCGTCGACCTCGGGCCGCTGCAGCTGCTGCCGTACGGCATCGGCCAGCGCCAGCCAAAGCTCCAGCGTCATGTCCTTGCTGTCGATCTGGGCCACCTGCAGACATTCGATCGGCCAGCCGGCCAGTGGCGGTACGGCCGCCAGCAGTGCCTCCACGCCCAGGCCGGCGGCACGGTAGCCGACGCTGTCGGTGGCGCTGTCGGCCGTGCCGGCGATGGTGCCGCCGGTGCCCAGGACCACCACCTTGCGCTCGGCACTTGCCTTTGGTGCATTCATGGATGAAAATACAGTTACTGGACAAATCAACAGGCAGTTCAATGATCGAAAGCCCGAAACTCACCGACCGGCAGCAGCAGATCCTCGACTTGGTGCAAAGCGCGATCGAGCGTACCGGGGCGCCACCCACCCGGGCCGAGATTGCGGCCGAACTGGGTTTCCGCTCGGCCAATGCCGCCGAGGAACACCTGCAGGCCCTGGCGCGCAAGGGCGTGATCGAACTGGTCGGCGGCACTTCGCGCGGTATCCGCTTGAAGTCTGACACATTGCGCGCGCTCAATGCCGCGCGGCTCAACCCCTTCGGCAAGCAGTACAGCCTGCCGCTGCCTGGTCTGGCGCAGCTGACACTGCCGCTGGTCGGCCGCGTGGCGGCGGGCTCGCCGATCCTGGCCCAGGAACACATCGACCAGAGCTACCTGATGGAAGCCAGCTTGTTCCCGCGCCGGCCCGACTACCTGCTCAAGGTGCGCGGCATGAGCATGCGCGACGCCGGCATCATGGACGGCGACCTGCTCGCGGTGCAGAAGTCGCGCGAGGCCAAGAACGGCCAAATCGTCGTCGCCCGCCTTGGCGACGACGTTACCGTCAAGCGCTTCCGCAAGACCAAGGCCGGCATCGAGCTGATTCCCGAGAACCCCGATTTCCAAACCATCCATGTCGCCGCCGACGACGACAGCTTCGAGCTCGAAGGCCTGGCCGTCGGCCTGATCCGCAACACCATGCTGATGTAGGGCGCATGGTCAAGGCACCCAAGGCGGCCCGCGCGGACGACTGCCAGGCGCTGGAGCAGTTGCCCAACATCGGCCCGGCGCTGGCTGCCGACCTGCGGCGGCTGGGCATCCGCCACCCGGGCGAGTTGCGCTCGCGCGACCCGTTCCAGCTGTACCAGGCGCTGTGCCAGGCCACCGGCAAGCGCCAGGACCCGTGCGTGCTGGATACCTTCATGGCCGCCACCGACTTCATGCGCGGTGCCGCGCCCGCGCCATGGTGGCACTACACGGCTCAGCGCAAGCAGGTCTATGACCCCGTCTGAACGGGCCGGTCCCTTCCGATCCCCGCCCAGCCCGCCGGGCTCGAACTGGCGGCTCTTGTGGCCTTTGTTCAACGTTTATCACGGCCTGCGACGCCGAACAATGCGCTCAAGTTTGCAGCGTTGTGTCCGAAGTCACAGTCATGATCTCTTTCAGTCTGCTCCTTCGCCCCAGGTATCGGGACACCCTGGCGTCGCGCATCGGCTGGCGCACCGAGGTCTGCCCGCCATCGTTGCGTCAGGCCCCGCGTTCGGCCTGGAACCGCCTGTGGTTCTGGCTGCTGGCGCCGGGGCCGCTGCAATCGTCGCCGTCGCTGAACCGCCTGCCGCCGGTGCGTCAGGACTTCCTCGACAGCATCGGCGACATCCCCAGCGAAGGCGCCAGCACGCTGAACCTGCGCATAGGCCAGGCGCGCACGCTGCGTGAGCTGTGGCACCTGCGTGCCGAGCTGTACAGCGTGGTCGCCCTGCACCACAGCCAGCACGAGGCCGAGCGCCGGCTCGCCGAGCTGAACCGCCATTTCCCGACCCGTGCACCCCGCTCCGGTTTCGTGCCGTTGCTGTCGTGAGTGGGGCATTCATGCGCCGTCTTCAGCTACCGGGACGACCAGCGCCAGGCGCCAGGTGACACATCGTGAACAGCAGCGGACCGCGTCACCACCTGGCTCGTAGCGTCCTGGCCGGCGTGGGCATGCCCGATGACCGGCAGGCGCGCATCGCCGCGCGCCGCGCCTTTGTCAACCTGAAGCAGACCTACCTGCTGGCCATCGAAGCCCTGCCCGGCCCGCGCGCTGAATGGCTTCGCTACCAGATCCGTCATGCCGCCGAACCGGCCGACCTGTGGCTGCTGCGCGCCGCGGTCTTCGATGCATTGCCGCGACAGGACTATCGTTCTGAGCGCGACACGCTGCAACGCGGCATCGAATCGGTCTTCCCCAAGAGCACCAGCAACAGCGGCTTCGCGCCACTGTTCTAGCCAAACGCCAGGCGGACACTTCCGCCCTCGCCGGCACCACGCCAGGCGTCCGGTGCTTCGCGATCGAGGCTTGCCCAGGGCGGCTGGCCCTGCGCCGCTTGCGGTGCCGTACCGCACCGTGGGCTTCAGCGTCCCAGGAAATCGGCCTTGCCCAGTTCGACGCCTGCGTGGCGCAGCAGCGCGTAGGCGGTGGTGACGTGGAAATAGAAATTGGGCATTGCGTAGTGCTTCAGGAAGGTCTCGCCGGAGAACTGCAATGCGTCGCCGCTGCGCATCGGCACGCTGATCGGCCGTGCGTCCGAGCCGTCGATCTGCGCGGCGCTGAAGGACTGCACGTGATCGAGGGTCTTGCGGATGCGCGCGCGCAGTTCGTCCAGGCTGGCTTCGTTGTCCTCCCACTTCGGGATCTCGGTGCCGGCCAGGCGCGACATGCAGGCCTTGGCGGCGTCGCTGGCAATCTGGATTTGCCGCACCAAAGTCAGCATGTCCGGGGCCAGACGCAGGCCCAGGTAATTGTTGGCGTCGAATTTGCGTGCCTGGGCGTGGGCCTCGGCCTTGTCCAGCCAGGCCAGCATGTTGCCGAGGATACGGCTGAACACCGGGGCGCTGGCGGAGTGCATGGTCAGACTCATGATCTGGGTGTCCTTCTGGGCTCTGCGGGTCGCGCATGGTAGCGCCGCGCCGGCACGGCGCGCGCGGCAGGGCAGAATGCCCACTGCCATGAACATCATCATCCTCGACGACTACCAGGACGCGGTGCGCAAGCTGAAGTGCGCCGCCAAGCTGGAAGCACTGAATGCCAAGGTCTTCACCAACACCGTCAAGGGCATCGGCCAGCTGTCGGTGCGGTTGCGCGACGCCGACGTGCTGGTGCTGATCCGCGAGCGCACCCACTTCCCGAGGCAGCTGCTGGAAAAGCTGCCCAAGCTGAAGCTGATCTCACAGACCGGCCGGGTCGGCGCGCACATCGACGTCGAAGCCTGCACCAAGCTCGGCATTGCCGTGGCCGAGGGCGTGGGGTCGCCAGTGGCGCCGGCCGAGCTAACCTGGGCGCTGATCATGGCCAGCATGCGCCGGCTGCCGCAGTACATCGGCAATCTGAAGCACGGGGCCTGGCAGCAGTCGGGACTGAAGACCACGTCGATGCCGCCCAACTTCGGCATCGGCCAGGTGCTCAGGGGCCGTCGCCTGGGCATCTGGGGCTACGGCAAGATTGGTCAGCTGGTGGCCGGCTACGGCCGCGCCTTCGGCATGAACGTCAGCGTTTGGGGTAGCGTCTCGGCACGCGACAAGGCGCTGGCCGACGGACACGAGGCAGCGAGCTCCTGCGAGAGCTTCTTCGAGACCTGCGACGTGCTCAGCGTGCACCTGCGACTGAGCGAACGAACCCAGGGCATCGTCAAGTTCGAGGATCTGTCGCGCATGAAGCCCACGGCGCTGTTCGTCAACACCTCGCGCGCCGAACTGGTGGAAGAGCATGCGCTGGTGTCGGCACTGAACCGTGGCCGCCCCGGCATGGCGGCCATCGACGTCTTCGAGAGCGAGCCGATCCTGCAGGGCCACCCGCTGCTGAGGCTGGAGAACGCAGTGTGCACGCCGCACATCGGCTATGTCGAGCAGGACAGCTACGAGTTGTACTTCAGCGCCGCCTTCGACAACGTGGTGAACTTCGTCAACAACAGCCCGACGAACCTCATCAATCCCGATGCACTGAAGGTGCTGCGCTGAGCGACCCGGCCGCGTCCACCGCGCCGCGCTGGGCCTTGCTGGCCGGCAACTTCGCCATCGGCTGCGGCGTGATGGTCACGGCCGGCGTACTCAACGACATCGTGCGCTCGCTGCAGGTGTCGGTGGCGCTGGGCGGCCAGCTCATCGGCGTGGCCGCGGTGGTGATGGCCTTCGGCTCGCCGATCCTGGCCGGGCTGCTCAGCGGCTGGGACCGCCGCCGGCTGCTGGTGCTGGCGCTGCTGTGGTTTGCGGCCGGCCATCTGCTCAGCGCACTGATGACCAGCTACGCCGCGCTGCTGCCGCTGCGCTGCCTGACGATGCTCGGCGCGGCCGCCTTCACGCCGCAGGCGGCTTCGGCCATCAGCGCGCTGACGCCGCCGCACGAGCGCGGCCGTGCCATCACCTTCATCTTTCTCGGCTGGTCGGTGGCCTCGGTGCTGGGCATGCCGGCGTCAGCCTACATCGGCGAGACCTGGGGCTGGGCCACCGCCTTCGTAGGCGTGGCTGTGCTGGCGCTTCTGGCTGCCGCCGGCGTGTGGCGCGCGCTGCCCGACGGCATCCGACCGCCGGCGCTGTCGCTGGCCGACTGGCGTACCGTGTTCACGCACCCGGTGCTGATGGCCATCGTGGCCGTCACCGCGATGAGCAGCGCCGGGCAGTTCACGCTGTTCAGCTACTTCGCGCCCTACTACAGCCAGGTGCTGGACGCCAGCGCGGCGCAGATCAGCCTGCTGTTCCTGTGGTTCGGCACGGTCGGACTGGTCGGCAACGTGCTGCTGACACGCTTCATCGACCGCGTCGGCGCTGCCACCGCGGTGGCGCTGACGCTGGCCTGCATGGCCGTGTCCTTGCTGGCCTGGCCGCTGGCGATCGGCTTCGTCAGCGCGCTGATCGTCACCGCGCCGTGGGCGCTGGGATGTTTCGCGTCGAACTCGGCGCAGCAGGCGCGGCTGGCGCTGGCCGCACCGGCGCTGGCCACGGCGCTGATTTCGCTGAATTCGTCGGCCATGTACGTCGGGCAGTTCGCCGGCTCGGCCAGCGGCGGCGCCATGATCGCCGCCGCCGGCTTCGGCGGCCTGAGCTGGGTGGCGCTGGCCTGGATGTCGGCCGCGCTGCTGACCAGCCTGTGGGCGGCGCGGCGCACGCGCGGAGCCCTGCATGCCTGAGGCCGGCGAGCTGCAGCGTCCGCGCGGCGCGCTGGACATCGCGCGCGTCTTCAACCGCATGGCGCTGCAGGGCTTCGGTGGCGTGCTGGCGGTGGCGCAGCGCGAACTGGTGGAGCGCGAACGCTGGATGACGCCGGCGCAGTTCCTGGAGCTGCTGTCCATCGGCCAGATGCTGCCGGGGCCGAACATCGTCAATATGGCGCTGATCATCGGCAACCGCTTCTGCGGCTGGCGCGGCGCCGCCGCGGCGCTGGCCGGGATGCTGTGCCTGCCGCTGCTCATCGTGCTGCTGCTGGCCGTGCTCTACCGCGAGACCATGTCGCAGCCGATGGTCGCCGGCGCACTGCGCGGCATGGGCGCGGTCGCCGCCGGGCTGGTGATCGGCACCGCGCTCAAGCTGGTCGGCAGCCTGCGCCACAGCCCGCTCGGCCGGCCGGCTGCGGCCAGCGTCGCGCTGCTCACGCTGCTGGCCATCGGCGTGTGGCGCTGGCCGATGGTCGTCGTCGTACTGGGCCTGGGCGGCGCGTCGGTCGCGTTCGCCTGGTGGAGGCTGGGAAAGTGAGCCGGCGCCGGGCCGTCCCAAGGCGGTTCAGCCCCTTGGGGGGCGGGCGCGCAGCGCCCCGGGGGCTCGGATGAGCACGCTGCTCTTCGGCGCCCATGGG